>Ga0137385_10000422_pt1 | contig 34380 bp, 30 predicted proteins | sample SagtaG_FD_104921 | JGI IMG/M metagenome (GOLD analysis project Ga0137385, IMG submission 104921) | Vadose zone soil microbial communities from Sagehorn Ranch, Mendocino, California, USA - Sage2_R_80_16 metaG | ecosystem: Environmental > Terrestrial > Soil > Vadose zone | place: USA: California... | reverse complement strand
GCCACAACTGGTTGAAGACTCACCGGAAACGGGAACAAGCACTGGAGAGCGCCGTGCCTGGAAACTCGCACGCGGCGTTCGGAGGAGGGCCGGGGGAAAAGGGCTGTTGACGCAGTACCTCGCCTGCGGCCTATCCTACTGGCTCATTGGATATATCGGAACAAAAGATGAAGCAGAGGAAATTAAACAGCGAGTCAGACTATTCTTGCAGAACGAACTCAAGCTGGAACTCTCAGAGGACAAGACCTTGATTACCCATGCAAGAACGGAAACGGCACGCTTCCTCGGCTACCACCTCTCAACAATGCAAGCAAACACCTATCGCCCACACGGGAAACGATACGTGAACGGCAAAGTTGAGCTACGCATCCCTGATGATGTGCTGACGAAGAAAAGTGAACGCTACCTCAAGAACGGAAAGCCAATACACCGAACGGAACTCGAAACAGAGACAGCATACTCGATCATGTCGCGTTACCAATCGGAGTACCGAGGGCTGGTCGAATACTATCAGATGGCAAATAACCTGAACAGACTTGGTCGCTTGCGCTGGATCATGGAACAATCCCTGACAAAGACTCTGGCCGCGAAGCTCAAAATCTCCGTCCCCAGAATCTACAAGCGATACCAAACGACGCACATCGTTGACGGCAGACCCTACAAAGGGCTGCATGTCATTGTTGAGCGAGAGGGCAAACAGCCACTGATAGCAAAATGGGGAAACATTCCGCTCAGAAGGGAACCACGAACGATTCTTAACGATCAGCCAGGACAAGTCTGGACAGGTCACACAGAACTTGAGAAGCGACTCCTCGCAGATACCTGCGAACTCTGTGGATCACATGACAGAATCTCAGTCCATCACGTTCGAGCACTGAAAGACCTGCATCAGAAAGGAAGAAGAGAGAAACCCCGATGGATGCACGTGATGGCTTCTCGACGACGAAAAACCCTGGTGGTTTGCTGGTCATGCCATATGACTATTCAACATGGCCGACCACACAGGAACGCCAACAACAGAAACAGTATGTCACTGGAGAGCCGGATACCTGGAAACTCGTAAGTCCGGTTCGGGGAGAGGGCGTCGAAAAAGGACATTCCATGTACCTCGTCGGCGTCCTACTCTACCATTGGGCTCATCGCAAACGCGACGACAACCGCCTCAGTCCTGCGGAAGTGCTTGGTCAGGAGACCGGCAAACTGCGTACCCCGGAACAATTGCACCGGATTTTCTATGCGACCCGGCATCTCAGGCGATTAGATCGTCTGGGCTATGCGCATTTTCGGCGGTGGAAACTCTATGGGGAAGAGGCGCTGGCCCGTCATCCTACCGTGATCTGGCTGTATGGTGATGCGCTCACCGTCGAATACCAGGACACACCACTGGCTCAGTTCACCGTTCGCTATCAACCAGATAAAAAGCACTTCAAAGCGGTGCCAGAGGCCAGACGCTTTGAAACACCCTATCGCTCATTGCAAGGATGGCTATGGGAATTGGATGAGACCCAGTGGCAGCTCGCCAAGCGGCTCCCCGACAGAAACGACGACACAAGACGATGCCCATCCAATTAGCACTGCTGGAAGACTCGCAGACAACTCAAGGGTAATTCAGGCACGCTCTCTCAACTGGAGAAAGCAGTCAAGTTCCATATCGAAAAGGTTCGACAGCCCAAAAGAGCTTGTAGGAGAAACGCTGTCCTCCAGACTTTTTGCGTGTTATACTCATAGGTGTTGGGGGATCGGAGATGCAATACCCAACACTACAGGGAGGAAGCTATGCCGGGTCCATCACCGCACGCGCTCATCTGGTCTGAAGTGCAGCAGCAGTATGAACTCTCTACTCATGGGCAACCAGAGCACTGGTTCCGCCGGGGAGACGAGCCAGCATGGCAAAGCTGGTTGGACGAACACACCGCGTTTGCCTTTGTGGGGCAAGCAGGGCGGCTCTCGGTCCTCAAAGAAGCCCGCTCACGCGGGGCTGGCTACTGGTATGCCTATCGCACACAGGCGCGACACACCCGCAAACACTATCTCGGACCCACGGTCAAGGTGACGTTCGACCGTTTAGAGGAAGCAGCAGAGGCGCTGGGCAGCGAGCCCTTTTCTTCTCACCGGAAAGAAACGGGGCAAGAAGGAGAGAGGCCAAGCGCGAAGCCTCATGCGGAGCAAGGGAGAGTGTTGTTCTCACCCAAACTTTCTCGTCCCCGTCTGTCCACTCCGCTGGTGGCGCGCTCTCGCTTGCTCAGCGAACTGGACGCGGTGCGCTCTCATCCTTTGACGCTCGTCTCGTCCCCTGCCGGAAGTGGCAAGACCGCGTTGCTCTCCGCATGGGCGACCCTCTCCTCACAGCCCCAGGAGAGCCTGGAAACGATGGAAGGTGCCGAGCGCAACGGAGCCGAACCCATGGTCGCCTGGCTTTCCCTTGACTCCCTGGATAATGATCCGATCCGCTTTTGGGCTTCGGTCATTGCGGCGCTGCGTACCTGCCTGCCGAATGTTGGGCAAAGAGCATTCGCCATGCTGCACTCGTCCGAGTCTCCCCCTCTCTCCACCATCCTGATGACCCTCCTGCAGGATCTTATGGAAGAGGAATCCGACATCATCCTGATCCTGGACGACTACCATGTGATCGCTGACCAAGCCATCCTTGATTCTATGCTCTCCTTGATTGAGCATGTCCCCACCAATCTGCACCTGGTGCTTGCCACACGCACTGATCCTGAGCTTCCTCTTTCACGGTTTCGCGTTCGCTCGCAACTGCTCGAGATCCGTGATCGTGATCTGCAGTTTACTCAGGAAGAGGCGGCCAGCTTTCTGATACAAGGAATGGGCTTGCCTCTCTCAGAAGCAGATGTGACCACTCTCCACCTCCGGACGGAGGGGTGGATCGCGGGTTTGCAACTGGCAGCGCTCTCCTTACGCAAGCGTGAGAATCTCTCCGCCTTGGTCAAGGACTTTGCCGGCAATCATCGCTTTCTGCTCGACTATGTGCAGCAAGAAATTCTTGCGCAGTTGCCAGTCCCACTCCAGCAGTTTCTGCTCCAGACCTCGATCCTGGAGAGGATGAATGCGGCTGTATGTCAGGCCGTCGCTGCGCTGCCTTCGATGGAGGAGAGCCAGGAGATGCTGGAGGCGTTGGAGCGAGCGAACCTTTTTGTTGTGCCGCTGGATGACGAGCGGCAGTGGTATCGCTTCCATGATCTCTTTCGTGAAGCGCTGCGCGCTCGTTTGCAAGCAAGTCAGCCCCAACTGGTGCCACTCTTGCACCTTCGGGTGGCCCGCTTTTATGGCGCAGTGGGCCAACGACGAGAGGCGATCGCCCATGCACTCGCCGCGCCGGACTACTCCTTTGCTGCCTCCTTGATGGAGCAAGCAGCGGAATCGTTCTGGCTCAGTGGGGAAGCAGGGATCATCCACACCTGGGTGCTTTCTCTGCCAGATACCGTTCTGCGTGCGCATCTGCGCCTGGCTCTCTCAGCCGCTCTTCACCTCCTCAACTCCATTACCATCGGTCCCCAAACCGTGCATGCCAGCATGGCCGCCCAGGTCGAGCGAACACTCATGCGTCTAGAAGAGATTCTACGAAGAAAATCGGAGCAAGCCCTCTCCGAGGCAGAGGTAGCGTTGATCGAGCGACGTATGCGTGTGCTGCAAGCCCTGATCGAAGTCACCGCGATCATTAAGCGTGGCGACCAGGAACGAATGCTCCATCTCGCTCTGGAGATTGAAGCACTGCCCCAGGACGAGGAGGCGCGCTGGAATCTGATCCCACTCTACTTCACGTTCTGGCGAACCGCGCTGCTCCAGGGTGAGGGCGCTTCCCTGCTCCCACAACTGCTTGTGGCAAAGCAGCAGATGATGGGAGCAGGAGACTCCCTGGTGACGATCCGTGTGATGGCCTGGCTCGCTTTTGCCTATCTCCAGGCCGCACAGTTGCATCTAGCCCAGCAGGAATGCCTGGAGGCTCTTGCCCTGATCGAACAGAGTGGGGCGCGCACCATCATGGCAGGATATCTGTATCACTTCCTCTTCCAGATCTCCTATGCCTGGAATCGCCTGGAGGAGGCGGCTGAGTGGCTGCACCGTTTGCAGCGTATCTCACAGGACTGGCAGCTGATGGACCTGCTGGTCAGGGGGGAACTCCTGTCAGCACGGCTCGGGCTGGCACGAGGAGATCTTTCTACCGCTGAGTTGTCCCTGCAACAGCTCGAAGCCTTGATTGAGCAAGAGGGATTGGCGAACCATGCTCCCGCAATGATCGCGCTGCGCGTGCAATGGTGGCTGGCTCAGGGGAATCTGGCGGAGGCAGCGAAGTGGGCAGCGCAGACAACCCTTTCTCTAGAGGCATGGAATCCTCTGCGCAAAAGAGAAGTGTTGACGCTCGTGCGTGTCTCTCTTGCACTGCAAAAGCCAGCCCGGGCGATTGAGACGCTGGAGTGCTTCAGAGAGTACCTTGACTGCCCAGGAGACATCGACACAGCTCTCGAGTTTCTGGCGCTCTCTGTCGTGGCCCTGCACCAGGGAGGGAAAAAAGAGCAAGCAACACACGTTACGGCTCGTTTACTCGCGCTGACCGAGCCAGAGAACTCTCTCCGCGTGTATCTGGATGCCGGTCTTCCTATGAAACACGCACTCTTCACCCTTCTGAAAGCTCCACAAGGGAACGAACCCTCCCCTGCGTCTGTTTCGATTTCTCGACCCTACGTGTCGCGCTTGCTGGCAGCCTTCGAGCAGGAGGAACGGCAGCCTCCTCTTGGAAAAGAGGCATTGCCTGCCACAACGCACAAGACCTTGCAACACTTCCCACAAAAAGCTGATCCACACATGCCTATCGAACCGCTCTCTCCCCAGGAACAACGGGTGCTGCACCTGCTCGTTGCCGGGCAGACCTACCCAGAGATGGCGCAGGTGTTGATCGTCTCCCCCAATACCATTAAGACGCAAGTCAGCAGTATCTATCGCAAACTCGGCGTGAGCCGGCGTGCCGAAGCCATCGAGCTGACTCGGCGCTTGCACCTCTTCTAATCGCATATCCGCCAGACGATCCCCCAACACCGTAACGATATCACCCGTCCAATCATGAACTTCGGTGATGTCAATGCTCCTGCCTCCCGGCTATACTCTTCTCAGTGGAGACGGCAGAGCACACCACCCCTGGAAGAAAGGAGGGACAGATGAACGTTTCGATCCGCGTCAAAGGGCATCTGGACCCATCATGGCGGGAGTGGCTGGAGGGATTACAGATTGTGCATGAAACCGATGGCACATCCAAACTGTTCGGCTCTCTCCAGGATCAGCCAGCCCTCTATGGAGTGCTCACCAAAATCGGTCGCTTGAACCTGGCGCTGCTCTCGCTTGAGAGCAGCGAATTGACGCACAAGGAATGAAAAGGAGCACCTATGCACAAAGCCACTTTCCAAGACAGCACACCCCTCGCATTCGATCGGACGGGAGAGAGACAGATGATGCATTCGACTACGAAACTGACACGAGTACTGCTGATCTGTGGCCTGATCGCTGGCCCTTTCTATATCGTCGTGGGTTTGATCCAGGCGCTCACCCGCCCCGGGTTCGACCTCCTGCATGATGATCTCAGCCTGCTTGCCAATGGAGATCTGGGATGGATTCAGATCAGCAACTTTGTGCTGACTGGCTTGCTGGTCGGAGCATTCGCGGTCGGGATGCGGCGAGCACTTTCTTCTGGTCCGGGTCGGACCTGGGGGCCGATCCTTCTGGGTGTCTACGGTGTAGGACTCATCGGCGCTGGCTTCTTCACGGCTGATCCGGCCTTTGGTTTTCCTCCTGGAACGCCAGCGAATGCTCACGCGATCAGCTGGCATGGCCTGCTGCACATCGTCACCGCTGGGATTGGCTTCCTGGCGCTGATCGCGACATGTTTCGTGCTCGCCCGTCGGTTTGCTTCCCAAAGACGACGGGGATGGGCAGTGTACTCTCTCGCAACGGGTGTTATCTTCTTCGTCGCCTTTGCCGGAGTCGCCACGGGATCGGGCCAGTCCTGGAGCGTCATTGGCTTCTGGATCGGGGTCGTGTTCGCCTGGGCGTGGATCTGGGCACTAGCCATGAAGCTCTTGAACGAGCGTCCCCTCGTACAGGGCTAAGACGGCCAGGGGACTCTGCCCGCTAAAGACCAAAGAGAAAAGGTATCCGAAGACAGGAGAACAGGATGAAATTTCGTGCTATTATCGAACTGAGCGGCAAGACCGCTACAGGTATCCAGGTTCCGGCAGAGGTCGTGGCTCACCTCGGGTCGAGCAAGCGACCACCAGTCCACGTCACGATCAACGGGCATACCTATCGCAGCACAGTGGCCCCGATGGGCGGGGTATTCATGCTCCCCATCAGCGCAGAAAACCGCATCCTGGCCCATGTCAGCGCAGGTGACGAGGTGGAGGTCGAGATCGAACCCGACAAAGAGCCTCGTGAAGTGAACGTGCCGCCCGACTTCCTGGAGGCGCTTGACCGCGATGCGAACGCCAGACGCTTCTTCGACGAGTTGTCCAACAGTAACAAGCAGCGGGTCGTGTTCTCGATCGAGGGAGCCAGGACAACCGAGACACGGCTTCGACGCATCGCCAAAGCGGTAGAGACGCTGCGAGAGGGGCGTATCTAGTGCTTCGTAGTACACGCGTCGCCTATGCTCGCCTTTGGGAGCAGTGTTCCGCCGCGTGACCCAGGCCATGTGCGCGCTTGTGCGCATCTACGATCTCTTACAGAACAAAAAGAGCCAGCAAAAGGAGAAAGAGAACCATGTCTACTCGTTTGGCTCTTGTGACGATTCTGGTCCAGGACATGCCGCGCGCGAAAGCGTTCTATACCGACCTGCTGGGCTTTGAGGTCATCCAGGACTTTTCCTCCCCGGCTGGAGACTTCCTCTTCCTGCATTCAGGTGCAAGCGAGACCAACATTGCCCTGCAAGACGCCACCGGAACCACCTACGGCGTCCCGCTTGTACACGGCGGGATCATGCTTGGCTTCGCCGTCGAGGATGCCGATGCAGTCTATCGGGAGTGGCAGTCCAAGCCTGTCGAGATCCTGGGTGAGGTGGGGGATATGGGCGCGGGCCGCATGTTCCCTGCCAGAGATCCCGATGGCAACTACATCCAGGTCTATCACCTCTATCCACAGGTCCAGGACATATAACAACGCATGGGGTGAGTGAAAGCCTCCCCTCGTTCATCCCACCAGAAAGAGCATGGTGTACTCCACTCTTTCTGGTGGGAGCGGTAGCTGATCATGTGGATGGAACTGCTCGAGCAGGCAGTCTTGTTCTGTAGATCCAGGCTTCACAAAAGTCGCTCATGCTCTAATATCCTCCCGATGCTGACACACAGAGAGCAACGGCTGTCACCTGTTCGCTGATCTGATGACTGTTGGGGCTCCAAGTGAACTTCATACGCTCGAACGAGTCTGTTCGTGGCAGAAAACCAACGTTTTGAGACACCTCAGCGATTCCTCTCTCTCTCATTGATGCCGCGAACCGCTTGTGAAGGTCCGTACGCGAAGAAGTGATCGACACCAATTCCTCAAGTTCCCTCCACTAAAGGCCAGAGATACATCGGTCATCCTCATTGCCAGGATGTGTAAACCCTCCGTGGCGAGGTTTGTTACGACACCGTGTGCTGGCCAGACCGGCTTAGCTTTGCCCAGGAGATGCGGGAGAGCCAAGTATACACTGGCGTTAATATTGTCTCCATGAGATCGAACCCGAGTGTAGCAAATGAGCATGCTTCCTGGCAAGAGAATCAACTTGAATATCCTATTGATCGAATTCATCACTTTTGCTAAAATACGTCCAACGAAAATACACCTGCCCTCATTTTCCATAGATAATTGCACTGGTACATTTCGCAAGCAAAGGATGATTTTCAGCAAACCGTCAGCAAATGTGCCGTGAGATTTCAACCTGCTCTGCTATCCTTCTCAGAGAGGCCACAGACAGCCTCGTTTGAAAACACTATCCAGTTTCGAGAGGATGACTTGTTTTATGGAGAAAAAACCATCGGCTAAAAAACTGCTGATCATTGCAGGTATCCTGACCCTGACGCTGATCGCCTTCTTCGCGGGTGGAGTTGCTCTGTCCTCGGCTCATGCGGAAAGTCAGGGTAAAAAACCTGGCCAGCAAGGTACCCCTGGACCAGCAAACGGGGCCAAAACCCCTGAACTAGCGAACGGGGCCAGCGGGACCATCACGAAAATTGATGGTTCAACCATCACCGTACAGGCCGGAGATCAGACTTTCACCATTCTGGTTACGCACAGCACAACCTTCTCCAAAGGCCAGGTTGATCTGCAAACCCACACCAAATCGTCTCAGCCTGCCTCCAGTGACCTCGCCGTAGGTGAAACCATCCAGGCGTACGGCAAAGTGAACAGTGATGGTTCTCTGACGGCGTCGCATGTCGTTATCATGCCATCGGACGTTGGCACACCATCGGACAGTGGCACGAAGTAAAAGATGAGGCTGACCCTTTGACACAGAGTGTCAATCTTGAGAATCAGTGGGTCTGGCCCAATTGAGGTGAATGATGAGCTTATCATTCCTGCTTCTCCTCTTTTTTACGCTCAGATTCATGGCATCAACGAATTTATTGAAGACCTTATCACCTCAATTGGGCCAGACCCATCAGTGGGCGGAAATTTGGCAAGTATGTGGGCGGTAAAACGAGCATGAGACCACAAAAGAAGAGGACAGTAGAGTGGCTCTGCGCCTCTTACAGCGAGGCTTTCTCTTCCCTCCTGATTGCTTGCTCTCCCACATACTTGTCAAACATGTTCACGCTCTGCCCCATTTCATTCTCACATTTCCAGAAAGGAACGAGAGATGAGCGCACAACCGCAACCCAACAGCATGAATCCAGACAGTGAACGGGAACTTGCCCGCCGCCCAGCCGGAGCCTCTGACCCGGCAAAGGCGCTCGCCGCGGTGGAAGCGGTGCTCGCCGTTGTCGCGTTCGCCGTGCTGTGCACCGTGGTGCTGTCCACCGCGCCTCCGTGGGCTGTAGAGCCCGATGACGGTGCCTACCGCGCATCGATCGTGGCGATGACCGAGGGGCATTTCCTGACCCTGTCAAGCGCGCAGGTAACTGCCCTGACCGAACGGCTACGCCGCCAGAACGGTGCCGGACCCGGGGGTGCCGGAGGCTTTGTCCAGTTCCCGAACCAATGGGTCGAACTGTCCGACGGGCGGTATATCAGCGAGAAGGACCCCGGCTATCCGTTCCTCGCGGCGCCGTTCCAGGCGCTCGGCATCATCCGGTGGGCGCCGCTGTTCTACGGGGCCCTGGCCTGCCTTGGGCTGTTCGTCGGCGCCCGGCGCTGGCTCGGGCGCTGCGGTGGCCTGGCGGCGGTGGGCCTGTACTGCTCATCTGGAGCGGCGCTGCTGTTTGCCTGGCGCGATTACATGCCGACGTTCACCGACGCCTCGCTGATCGCGGCGGGTTCCGGAACCCTGCTGTGGGCGGTGCTGGCAACCGAGGCCAGTTCCCGGCGGCGCACCTGGGCCGGCATCGCCGGGTTCGCGGCGATCGAGATCGCGACCTTCGTCCGCTACACCGACATCGTGATACTCGGCTGCGCCGTCGCGGCCGTGATCGTGGCGTGGCGACTGCGGGCCGCGAGGCTGCCCCTCCGCACGCTGTGCTGGTGGCTTACCTCGGTGGCGGTCTTCGGCGCTGGCGTGGCTGTCTTCGATGACCTGGTCTACGGCGGCCCGCTCACGACTGGGTACCAGCCCGGTGAGGTCACGTTCGGCCTCGGCGCTATCGTGCCGAATCTGCAGGACATGCCCGCGCACCTGATGCAGGCCATGCCGATGCTGGTGCTCGGGCTGGCGGCGCTTGCGTGGATCATCGTGCGGGGGCTGGTGCTGCGGCGGGCCGCCGGTCAGGCCGGCGTCGCGGCCCGCTGCGATCTGTGGGTCGGCCTGGCCGTGGCCGCGTCGTGGTGGGCGGTCTGGGGCCTCTACTGCGCGTACTACTGGACGAATGATCCTTCCGAAAGCACCTTGCAGGCGGCCAGGTTCTACGTTCCGGCGATCGGCGCGATCGCCCTGCTCGGCGCCTGGCTGGTGACCAGGATTCCTGGCCGTGCATGGCTGGCCGTCGTGACGTCAGCCGCCGTTGTCACAGCGATGTTCGGCCTGGGCGTGTGGTCCTTCCATGCCATGACGTTCGGGGTCAGCCTCCCCGAGCCCGCCTGCGTCGCTCAAAACCTCTGCTAGGCGCCAGTTTTGCCGGGGACTCCCCTGCCAAACGCACATGTTCATTCTTCCTTGTCGTTGGGTACAATCCCACAAAGGTGGACATTTGGCAATGAAACCCATCTGGCTCACTCTTGGTGATAAAAGCTCATCAGCAGATGCTTGAAGCATCTTTCTCTGTTTCAGGTGCGATTCCTTGACATCCTTCCATAGCTCTGCAAGAATAGAATCACCAAAAGTGGGCCAGTTCCAGATTATTTGGCAGATTTGGCACCGTTTTGCAGATTTCATCCAAGGCAAAGAGGTGAGTTCCAATGACGTGCGCACATTATGTGGCAGAACTGTTGCTCAAAAATCGTCTCAGGGTGCGAAAGCGCGCCAATCGTGGGCATGAATTCTGGCAGAAACACGCCTTTAAATCTGACGAATGACAGCGTGCACGCAGCTGCTTGTTCGCTTTCTCATGATCACACCCTTGCAATTTTCTGACAACCCTGCTATCTTCACAGAAAAAAAGGGAAAGCACACATGACTTTGCAACCTGAAGATCTCCCTCCTGAGCGTAAACCAACGGTGTTGGTTGTCGACGATGAGCCGCAAATTATCGATTTCTTATGTCTGGGCTTTACCTACGATGGTTTTGCGGTGACGGTTGCGCGCACCGGTCCCGAAGCCTTGCAGAGTCTCACCCGGCAACGGCCCGATATTGTGATTCTTGACCTGATGTTGCCTGGTCTGGATGGCATGGCTGTTGCGCAACATATTCGCCAGGAACACGATACTGCGATCATTATGCTTACGGCTAGAGACGATATCGAGGACCGCGTGGCCGGACTGGATATCGGTGCGGACGATTATGTGACCAAGCCGTTTGCCTTTAAGGAACTCATGGCGCGGGTGCGGGCAGTGCTGCGGCGGCAAGGGAAGTACCTTGGCGACATGCTCACGTTTCAGGGAGTCACGCTCAATCGCGCCACACGTCTTGTCACGCGCGACGAGCGTCCCATCGATCTGACCCCTCGCGAGTTTGACCTGCTGGAATTGTTCCTGATGCATCCGCGCCAGGTGCTCAAGCGCAAGGCTATTCTGGCTCGCATCTGGGGCTACAACTATGTTGGAGATGACAATGTCATCGAGGTCTATGTGCGCCATCTGCGGGAGAAACTGGGGGATGATCCTCCGCACTTATTGCAGACAGTGCGCGGTGTCGGCTATGTCCTGAGAGGCTAAGGAGAAAGAGGTATGCACAGGTTACCTTCATTTCGACGCTTGCTCGCCTCTTTACCGCTGCGCTGGCGGCTGGCGCTGGTCTCGCTCGGTTTGCTCGCAACGTTGCTGATCTCACTTGGGATCTTGATCTCTGCCAGCGAAGAGCAGACGCTGCTCACGAACCAGGCCAATGCGCTCGGCGCTGAGGCATCCCTCGCGCAGGGGGCAGGACAGGGAAGCCAAACGCAATTTACTGCCGCGCAGATCCAGGCATTCCCAACCATGTCAGACGAACTTGCCTCCAGCCTGGTGAGCGATACCCAGCGCGTTCTGGGGCAGACTATAGGGGTTTCTATGGTCTCTTTCGATGGCCGTGTCCTCACAGCTCCTCCACAACAAAACGCTGACCGGCACAATCCTCCCCTGCCTGGCGTGACCCTGGCTCCCTCTACCGTTCAACAATGGCTGATCACGCGGCCAACGTATCTCCTGGCAAATGACAACCTGGGACAGCGCGAACTGGTCGTTCTCCAGCCAATCGTTCTATGGGACAAATCTGCAGCGAGCAATATCGATCCGTCAACCAGTCTGGTGGGATACAGAAAAGCCCTGCTGCAATTGAGCGTACCAACCACCCTCATCGATCAATCGATTGCGACCACGCGTCTGGTTCTCATTTTTGGTATTCTTGCCGCCCTCGGTATCGCCGTTGCGCTTACATTGCCCCTGATCAACCTGGCTTTGCGTCCGCTGGTTGAAATGGAGCACGTCAGTGCGCGGATCGCGGCGGGCGCGCTCTCCCTGCGTCTGACCGAACCCGCCGCCCGCGATGAGATTGGGCGACTGGCTCGCGCTTTTAACAGCATGGTAGCGCGGCTGGAAGCGGCTTTTGCTCGTCAGAAACGCTTTGTCGCGGATGTCTCACACGAATTGCGCACTCCCCTGACCGGTCTTGGTGGCAGCCTGGAAATACTTTTGTTCGGAGCCGCTAACGATGATGAAGAGGCCACCCATCATCTGATGAGTGGGATGTACGCCGAAGTTGAGCGTATGCAACGCCTGATCGTGGACCTGCTGGTCCTCACGCGCCTGGACGAAGGCCGCCTCAAGCTGCGCCTCACAGCCGTTGAAGTTTCCCCACTTCTGGCTGACGTATGCACGCAGATGCAGAGCCAGGTACATGGCCAGAGCCTCACGTACCAGGTGCCGCCAGGTCTGCCCGCGCTACGCGGCGATGCTGATCAACTGCACCGGGTCCTTCTCAACATCGTCGAAAACGCCCTGAAGTTTACCCCAGCTGGCGGTTGTGTCGAGCTGAGAGCTGCGAACGAGAAACAGGGTTGGGTCATGCTGGAGATCCAGGATACCGGCTCGGGCATTCCCCCGGAGGCCCTTCCGCATGCCTTTGAGCGTTTCTATCGAGCCGACTCCTCGCGTACCCGTCAATCTTCGCAAATTGGCGGGAGTGGTCTGGGGCTCTCTATCGCCAGAGAACTCGTTGAGGCTCACGGCGGAACCATCGCCATCAGCAGTAGCGTTGGTCAGGGCACAACCGTAACCCTGCGGTTACCTGCTCACCATACTGCGCACAATGTTTCTCGTGATTGAGACGCCTGAGACGACGGCTGATCCTGTTACGCCTCTGGAGAGGTATATGCTTGCTTCCCCGCTTTGCGGGTCAACCGTTAGAAGGGTATGATTTCATAGGTTCGTGGTTCTCTTTAAGTGGTGATGATGGAATGGAGGCCGCTGTTATCTTACCTACCCGCAAGCGGTAGACCTGCGTGTCAATTCGCTCGTTTCATGGGAGGAATGCGCGCTCATTCTGTGGAAGGCTCGGTCTCTTTCACGGAGCAATACCATGTCGCGCGGGAGATCCCAAGGGCTACACAGATCCTGGAGTGGAATGGCTCTGATCGAGCCTTCATCCGCGAGATCTCCGCATCACCAAAACAAGACGCCCATTTCCTCCCATGAAACGAGCGAATTGACAGCAATGTCCGCCGACTGCTGTATCACTTCGCGTGGTATCTCTATGCGGTAGTTATCGCCCTCTTCAGGGTACTCGTAACCCGCTACATCTTCCCTTCTATTCCAATTCTCCTCCGATTTCTTCGGCCAAATTCCACTTCATTCTTGAACCGCTTCCTCTTCTCGCTGGTCGCTTTCGCGGGATCCAGAAGTTTGATCACATATACTTTTCCAGCATCATCGGTAGCTTGATGGACTCGTCCTGCACCGCCTTCTCCTAAGATGGCAGTGCCCGTGTAGAGGTTATATCAAGTCCGTTTAAGAAGTGTCCAAAGAGGGCCACCAATGATAGGCGGTCCGGCCCCGAATCACTTCAGGATGAGCTTGTAGCCAGCGACAGCGATCGGCCTGAACCTGCTCTAACTCGTCAAGCGAGGGGTACTGCCCCTCTCGGTGGTGGATAATTCGGACTTCTCTCCCAATCGCTTGACAGCATTGTAGACTCACCGTATCCTTGCTTCTCGAGGAACTCTCCCTTCTCCCCATTTTTAGCAGCGAGGATCTGTATGGTGCTTCATGTGTTCGTGTTCCTGCTCGTGGTCTGCCTCCTTCTCTCTCTGGCGCTGCTTTGGCGTCTTGACTGGTTCGATCTCCAGCCATCCTCCTCACGAGGCGAGGCCAAGTGCACTACGCTCCACCGTCTCCTGAAGCCCCGCTGCCCAGACGATTGCCCCGCCTGTCGTCTGGCCTCTACTCCCTCGTCGGGTGGAGAGCTGGCGCCTGCGCGTCCCTGGCGCGAGGGGAAAAGCCGACGGGGAGCCCCGAAGCGAGTGAACACCGAGGGCTTCGCCTGTCCCAACCCGAAGTGCCCCTATGTCGGCATCGCCGATGATCAGATCCACGCGCTGGTTGGGGACGGCAAGCATGGCCGTGCCGAGCTCATCCAGACCTTTCGCTGCCAGGCTTGCCGCACCACGTTCAGTGCTCGGCGCCATACCCCCTGTACCGTCTGAAAACTCCCTCTCAGCAGATCGCAGTGGTGTTGTCTGCACTGGCCGAAGGACTGGATGCTTCCGAAGCCTGGCGGGTCTTCGGCTACCGACAAGCGACCATCACCACCTGGTTGTCCCGCGCTGGCGAGCACGCTCAGACGTTGCACGAGCGCACTTTCCTCAACCTCTGGCTCCCGCATCTCCAGTTGGATGAACTACGCACCAGGCTCCGCAGCGCCAACCAGATTCTCTGGCTCTGGCTGGCTATCGATCCCCTCACCAAGATCCTTCCGGTGCTTGAGCTTGGCCCCCGAACACAAACCATGGCCCATCGGCTCATCCACTCGCTCCGACAGATCCTGGCCGCCTTTCTGCATTCCACTCTTTACCAGTGATGGCTTCAATGTGTATTTCTATGCTCTCACGGCCCATTTTGGACACTGGCTCGCAGGAAGTCGTCGAGGACGGAACGTGCGCCGGTGGCAGGTGGAGCCAAGCCTGATCTACGGTCAGGTGAAGAAAAGCTACCGAAGGCGGAGGCTGGTGCGGGTCTCGCAGGTGATGCGCCTTGGCACAGAGGCCGCTCTCAAAGCCGCCTTACAAAGAGTAGGCCTTTCTGGACGACTCAACACGGCTTTCATTGAGCGAGTGAATCTGACGGTCCGTCATGGGGTGGCAGCCCTTGCACGACGCACCTGGGCCACGGCACAGCAGTCTCCACAGCTGCTGGCCCATCTCGAGTGGTGGCGGGCCTACTATCATTTTGTGCGTCCGCATGCAGCGCTGCGAGTGCCCCTCGTGCAGCCGCAAGCACGAAGGGGCAAACGTTTGGCGCAACGAAACCTCCAGCGGACGCCTGCAATGGCAGCTGGCAGAACCACCCGACGATGGACGGCGCGTGAGGTGCTCTCTTCCCCCTTGCTGCCGGTTTCCGCTTGAGAGCCATGAAAGTCAGGTGCAGTTGCCTTCTCATGTGCTGGAGAGGTCGGTGAACGTGCCGTCGAAGAAGTCGAATGGGCCTCACTCCAGGGTGAGCTAGCCTGTCCGGACTGCCCACTGACGAAAAACCAGCCCAATGAGGATGTGCAAAAGCTACTTGAATTATCCACTATGTCCAATGGCAGTACCCACCGCGGATGAAGAACCGCGAGCCGCTTCGTATGACAGCAGATGGGTACAGCGTAGCACATGAGACGATCTATCATGTGATTCCTGCTGCCCATCGCCACTACGAAGCATATGTTAGCATGGGTGACCTGAGTAGCCAGGATAGCAGGAGTACAGAGGAAGGACCCAATGGAAGGTAGCAAGCGATCTCCCCTGCCTCTGCTCGTTTGCGTCCCTGCGCTACAACTCAGTGTCGAGCTTGACTTGGACATCCGGGGTCGCAACTGCGACCGTCCCATAAAGCGGTCACCTGCGCTTGAAGGCCTCGATGAGCTGGGCGCCTTGCTCCGGCGTCACCCCCTTGAGGTGAAAGTGCAACCGAACCGCGTTGAACAGGCTCAGCTCGGGCCGGACTGGCTTGTTAGGATCGAGCACCCCTCCAATGGTGACCGTGGCCGCTTGCAGCGGCACCTGCTGTGCTCTAGCCAACACCTGCACGAGTTCGACACCGCAAGCGGCGACCCCTGAGAGAAAGAGTTCCCCAGGGGTGATGGCCTCGCCAGGGCACCCGTTCTGGACGGGTCCATCTACCACGAAATGGTGGGTGCGCGCACTACAGAGCACCCGCCCGAAGATCTCCGTGGAGCGAGCATGAAGCTCATACTGCCGGACTGCTTGTTGTACCATCGTTTGCTTCCCTCCTGTGGCCTGGTGGCTTGGGCACCAGCCACGTCGCTAGACCGGCATCGGCTCCTCTGAGGTCGGTCCAGAGCGATGCTAGGAACTCTCACATTGATGCGCCTGACCATTGCCCCCCAGTGGAACCAAGTCCGTGCGGTCTTTCTTCCGCATGCAACAGTGCTGAATAGAGTATACACTACGGCAATGTTGCGGTCTTCCGTGTCTTTGCAAGTAGACCGGATCCATTGATCTCTACTCCAATGGGCTAGACTTTTGAACAGAAGTCTTATGTAGCCAGCACAGGTGCCCGGGTGTCATCGTCGTTGGTCAAAATACCTTTGAGAGAAAACTGTTAGCCCTGCATCCATTTCGCTTTCTGGAGCCCATCTGCTTTCCCGAACGGATGTCCTCAGTAGCCAGTACAGGGCATGTCGAGGAAGGTACGAGCAGAAGCCCTCTGATGGAGCATTTTTCCAGGATCAGGTGACCTGTCTGGACTGCACCCTGATGAAAAAATCTGTCCGAAATGGGTTTGCAAAGGCTGCTCCAATTATCCACCGTCTCGAATGGGAGCACCAGCCAATACAGGGTTGACAATCTCAAGGTTTTGTGGTAAATTAGATATATCAACATATCCTAATATCCATGAGAATTGAGGGTGAGCGCAAGAATGGTGACTGAGAAGGTTGACCCAGAGAATCCATTACCATTATATTTTCAGGTCTATAAATCTCTCCTGGAACGCATTCAACAGGGTGAATTTTCCCCAGGAAGTTTTTTGCCTCCTGAACGGCAGCTTACCGAGGATTATGGAGTCAGTCGTATTACCGTTATTAAAGCGCTGGATGAACTGGTGAAGGCACACTACGTCAAGCGGCAACAGGGCCGTGGAACGATAGTGACCGATCCTGCCGAGCGCTCAAGCGCTGACATATCCTCAGGGCAAAGACGCTCGATTGCTTTTATCTGCCATACCCTCGATCATCCCTATTTGTTCCAGATTTTAATGGGCATTGCGCGTACAGCAGCCCGACAGCAGTATAATTTGCAAGTGATCAGTTCCTATGATACAGGCGATGAGGAAGTGCGACACATCAAAGAGGCGATTGCACGGAATGTCGATGGCATCATCATCTTTCCTCATCAGGGATATCACAATGCGTCCTTGTATCGTGAATTACAACAACAACACTTTCCTTTGGTCATGGTGGATCGCTATTATCCCCAGATTGACACCGATTGTGTGATCTTTGATGATGAGATTGCTGGCTACGAATTGGCGAAGCACTTGTTACAACGAGGCAGGCGACGCATCGCGGTTATTTCTTATTTCGAAGTGGAAGCGACCAGTGTCAATCATCGTTTGAGCGGTTATCGCCGTGCCTTACAGCAATGGGGTCTTCCCTACCATGACGATTTGATCTGGCTGGATGTTTACCCCTCTTTTCATCGCTCTGATGAGTTGTCCCAGGATACTTCTGCCCGTGAGCGCTTACGGAAATATGTTGCTCGCTACAAACCGGATGCGCTCTTGACGCTGAACGACGATGTCCTGGAGCGGGTGATCTATGATCTGTTAATCCTCAGGGATACTTCGCTCTCCGTTTCTGCCGCTGACCAGAAACCCAGATCATCCCTGAACTGGATGGGCGAAATTGCAACTTTCAGTCATAAACCACCTGCGCCGTATACTCCCTATCATGCGCTAAGCGCCATCCACTCTGGCGAGATGTTAGGCGCTGAAGCAACCCGATTAGTCATCGCACGCATCAATCATACGCTTGGGGAAGAAAGGCAGGTGATCAAAGTTCCCATGAACGTTGTCACGAGCGAAACCCTGGGGTCAACTCGAACTACTGAGCTATCAGTGTTCCCTGAGAGTGTCTGATCCTGGAAAAGACCCCATCCTCTTTTCCCTAGGATGTGGGAGAAGCGAGCAAAGCCCATCGTCGCTGGGAGAAAGCAGGCACTTTTTCGACAGGAGTATGGTGAGTGGCATCATTATACAACTGATGTCTTATCATCCTTATGTCCTGCTTTAGAACTCATTGTTTTCTTGCCGTTCCTGTCGTGACGGTACGAGGTACATTCCAGCGCAATTTTCGGGCCCGAGAAAGATAGAGTCCTTCTAATGGCATATGAACGACCAGCTTTTCCACCATCGCCGAAACCTGTCGGGGTGATAGAGCAGCGTATGCAAGAGCATGACGAGGCGCCTTCGCCAGCAGTCGCGTTGCGGAGCGCTTCATCCGGTGACCTTCAAGAGGCGAGCCAGCCTGGGTTGCAACAGAAGCATCCGCAACGGAGAAGAGGCAGTCTCTGGAAGCAGAACAGTACTCTGCTCATCATGACGATTCCTGGCCTGCTTGTCCTTTTTGTTTTTGCGTATCTGCCGATGTTCGGCATCATCATTGCTTTCAAGGACTATCGGGCCTCTCAAGGCATTTTGGGGAGCGCCTGGGTGGGTTTCCAGAATTTTTTCTATCTCTTCCAGACTGATGATGCCCGGCGTATTGTCTTCAATACCCTTTTCATGAATGCACTTTTCATCGTGACGGTTTTAGTGGCGTCTTTGGGGATCGCTCTCCTGTTACATGAGGTGCGTCATTCGAATACGTGGTTGGCCGGATTTTACCAATCAACGCTGTTCTTTCCCTATCTCTTTTCGTATGTGATCATCAACTATTTTGTCTTCGCATTACTCAACACGAGCAACGGTCTGGTGAATCATCTGCTCATGGGTCTGGGGATGCCTGCGATCAACTGGTATGCCTCGCCACAATACTGGCCGGTGATTCTCACCCTCGTCAATCTCTGGAAAAATGCCGGCTTCTGGAGCATCGTCTACCTGGCGGGCATCATCGCCATTAACCCGGAGTACTATGAAGCTGCGAGCCTTGATGGGGCCACCACCTGGCAGAAGATCTGGTATATCACGCTGCCTCTGCTCAAACCACTGATTAGTATCAATGTGCTCCTTTCGATTGGCAGAATCTTCTATGCAGACTTTGGTCTCTTCTACCAGGTCCCGCGGAATGTGCCACAACTCTTCCCGACCACGGATGTGATTGATACGTATGTCTATCGCACGCTGACGGCTCTAGGAGATGTCGGCATGGCTTCGGCCGCAGGCGCATTCCAGGCCATCGTCGGCTTTGTGCTGGTTCTGGGCTCGAACTGGCTGGTGCGCCGCACCGATCCTGAGCGCGCGCTGTTCTAAGTCCGTTCTTCTGGAGTCAGTGTCAGACCAAACCTGGAAGGAGAAATGTATGATGCGCTTGCTTGCAACGCAGCAATCTGGTGCCGGTACCATGCGAGGGAGGGCATTCTCCCAACACAGCGTGCGCCGTATTCGCCCGTCACGCCTGGTGATCCATGCCTTCTTACTGGTGCTGAGTTTCCTGTTTCTAGCGCCGCTGATCTTGATGATCTCGGCCTCGTTCTCTTCGGAAACCGCTATCAGCCAGTACGGCTATTCGCTGTTTCCGCGCTCGTTCACGACGGCTGCCTATCAATACATCTTGCAAGATCCCAGTCAGATCCTGACTGCCTATGGCGTGACCATCACGGTGACGCTTATTGGTACCTGCGTCGGGGTGCTGGTTATGGCTCTGCTGGCTTATTCGCTCTCGCGCAAGGACTTTTTCTTGCGTAATCCGCTGTCGTTTTACGTGTTTTTTACCCTCCTCTTTAATGGGGGCCTGGTGCCTTTGTATATCCTGGTGACTCATTATTTGCAATTGCAGGATACCCTCGCGGCGCTGATTCTCCCCTATCTGGTCATGCCGTGGTATGTGCTGTTACTGCGTACCTACTTTGCGGCTTTGCCCAGAGAACTGATTGACGCGGCCAGGATCGATGGGGCAGGTGAATGGCGCATCTTCTTTCGCATCGTAGTACCGCTCTCGCGGCCAGCTCTGGCTACTGTGGCCTTATTCTGCGCGCTGGTGTTCTGGAATGACTGGTATCTCGCGCTGCTCTTTATCAATAATTCCAAGCTGCTGCCGTTGCAATACCTGCTCTACCAGATTTCGACCGATATTACCATCTTGCAAACGAGCTCGCAAGCATTTGGCGTCCAGGTTCCGGCGCTCTCTGCACAAATGGCCATCGCCGTCCTGGCAGTCGGTCCCATTACGCTCGCCTTCCTCCTGGTGCAGAAGTACTTTGTGAGCGGCATTACCCTTGGAGGAGTCAAAGGCGACTAACAAACCACCCTGGCTCATGGCAGGAAGGAGGTGATCTCGTCGGAGCAGGAAAGAAGAGATTGCCCCATTCGTCAAAACGGTTCTTTGGATGATACTAGGTGACGTTTTCGTAGCGCTATTCTAAAAGCTGTACAGTAGCAACGATTGCACACCCATTTGGGGAAAGGATTTGACCCATGTCCAAGTCATTATCCCGCCGGCGTTTCCTGGCTGAGGGAGGGAAAACCATTCTCGCCGTAGGGGCCATGAGTACAGCGGCGGAGACATTGTTGTCCGCGTGTGGCCAGGCAGCAACAACAACCGCGGGCCTCGTCGCGGTCTCGTATACCTATCCCACGTTTACCCCTGTGCCGGATGTCCAGCAGGTGCAAGATGCCATCAACAAGATTTTGAGCGCCCGGTATAACGTGACGCTGAAGCTCAACCCGATTGATGCGGGAGCCTACGACCAGAAGCAAAAGCTGGCGGTGGCAGCGGGCGATGTGCAGGATATTGTCTACTCTGTCCCGTGGACGAATAACTACTACATCAACGTCGCACAGGGCGCCCTCTTGCCGCTGGATGATTTGCTGCACAAGTATGCTCCCAAGTCCTTTGCCAGTATGTCTGCCCAGGCGTGGAATGCGACGCGGGTCAGTGGCAAGATTTACGGCGTGCTGAATCAGCAGCCCTGGACTCGCCCGATCGGACCGCGCGTGCGCAAAGACCTGGCACAGAAGTACGGGCTAAACCTGGATAACGTGACGACTTTCGCTGACCTTACCCCTTTCCTGGCAGCAGTCAAAGCTGGCGAACCAGGCATCACGCCCATTGGCATTGGACAAATCACCGACAAGGGGGGGCCGTATAGCTCAGTCTACGTGGGTTATGAGATTGTGGACGGCGTCTCTACCGATGCGGGCATCCTCGGCGTCAAGGCTGATGATCCCAATTTGAAAGTCGTCAACATTGCCACACTGCCTGAGTTTTTTCATCAGGTGCAATTGGCGCGTCAGTGGTTCCAGGCAGGCTACTATCCCGTGGATCTTCCCGGCGATCAGGTGACGGCGAACTGGCGCGCGGGCAAATACGCCATGGAAATTGATGTGGTGCATCGTGATTCCGTCGGCCAGTTGAAGCTGACCTATGGCTACGACTTTGTTGCCAAAGGGCTAGGGCCGTTGATTCTGACAACCAGCGGCATCATCGCCACGATGAATAACATTTCCAGCACCTCGAAAAATCCTCAGGCTGCAATGAAGGTCATCGAGGCATTCAATAATGACCTGGATGTGTACCATTTGATCTGTCGTGGAATCGCAGGGAAGCACTACATGGTTACGGATCAGAAGAATAACGTGGTTGGCTTCCCAACAGGAGTGACGGCAAGCAATGATCGCTATAACCCGTCGTCGTCGTGGATGTTTGGCAATATCTTCAACGACTTCTACTCCTCTGAGGATGTTGTAGGTGCGTGGCCGCTCTCCCTCAAGGACAATCAAACGGCCACGCCCTCCCAGGCGCTGGGCTTCGCCTTCGATCCGACGAACGTCAAAACTGAGTTGGCCCAGGTACAGTTGGCCCAGCAGCAGTATGGATACCCGCTGATTATGGGACGTGTTGATTCCAGCAGCGGCTTACAGACCTACCTTTCCAAGTTGAACGACGCGGGGGTAGGAAAAGTCATCTCGGAGATTCAGAGACAGCTTGATAAATGGAAGTCGTCACAAAGCTAGAGTTCCTTCCTCCTGGCCTGGGACAAAGGAAGCAAGCTCGCCATACTTGCTTCCTTTGTCCCAGGCACGTCTGGCTGCTACTTCATAATCTAACCTCTCTTTTTCTGCGGGGACGTATTGCATGCTGACCATACACATGATTGGGAATGCGCATCTTGATCCAGTCTGGCTCTGGGGCTGGCAGCAGGGCGCAGACGAAGCACTTGCCACCTTTCGTTCCGCTGCTGACCGCTGCGATGAATATCCAGAGTTTCTCTATACGCGCGGAGAGGCCTGGCTCTACCGGCTTGTCGAGCGGCTGGACCCCGCGCTCTTTGCGCGGATTCGCCAGTTGGTGGAGCATGGGCAATGGCACATTACTGGTGGGCAGGTGATTCAGCCCGATGCTAATTTACCGACAGCAAAGGGGTGGCAGCGCCAGTTGCTGCATGGGCAGCGCTATTTTCTGGACCGCTTTGGCATTCGCCCGACCATTGCCTATAACGTCGATACGTTCGGTCATCCAGTCACCTTGCCCGACATCTTGCAGGCTGCCGGGTGCGTGGGCTATGTCTTCCATCGGCCCACACCACTCCAGGTCGACTTGCCTGGCAACGTGTTTCGCTGGCGCGGCCCCGGCGGTGGCGAAGTGTTGGGCATGCGCATCGTCCCTGCGTATGTCACCTTTGGCGCTGATCTCGAAGAGCAAATCCTGGCAGCATCGCGCGCCGTAACGCCAGGGTTAGAACATGTCATGTGTTTCTATGGGGTGGGCAATCACGGCGGTGGCCCTACGAAGGCGCACATCGAGTATATCCGCGACCATCTACATGCGTTCCCCGATATAGAGCTACGTTTCAGCACGCCCGAACAGTTTTATACGGCGGTGCGCCCATGCTGGGATAGGCTGCCGCTGGTAGATGCGCAGCTTGAGTTGCAGCATACCTTTCCTGGCTGTTACAGCGTCATGCACACTATCAAGCAGCAGCAGACCAGGACTGAGCATTTGCTTGACCAGGGCCAGCGTGTAATCGAGTCGTTTGTCCCGTACCCTGAAGAACGTCAGCGCTTGCAGGAGAAACTGGATGCCGCCTGGGAAGACCTGCTTTTCACCCAGTTTCATGATATTCTGGCGGGTGCATGCATTAGCCAGGCATATGAGTCAGTGCGGGCCATGCAAGGCCGCGCCCGCATCGGTGGCGAAGAAATCCTCTATGAAGCGACGCGGTGCTGGGCGCGACAGACTCTCCCACCTATCAACGAACAACAAATTGTGGTGATGAACGCCGACGAAGAAGTGTGGGAGGGTCTGGTTGAGGCGGAACCATCGCTTGATTTCGATGCCTGGGGAGAACGCTGGCTGAGTGATCTGACGGGGCAGCCCATTCCTTTTCAGCGGGTCCAGGCGGCTGCCCATTTGATGACTCATCGTATCATCTTTCCTTTGACGGTGAAAGCGCGAGATGCCCGACAACTGCTGCTGTGCACTGATTGGCCCCCATCGGCCTCCTCTCTTGTTACTGATCTGGAGGTAACACCGCGACATCTGGCGAACAATCGTCTACGCCTGGCCGTGAATCAGCGCGGGATAGAGCAGGTATGGCTGGACGGGCACCCACTACTCGGGTTGGGAGGCATAGGCTTGCACTTGCGTCAGGATGGCACCGATACCTGGGTGATGGATACCGATGCCTTCACCCAACCGGTGACGAGTCTCTTCTCTTCAAAGCCAGAGCAGTGGGCTATCGAAGAGGCTGGACCCTTGCGGGCTCGCCTCCGACTGGATGGCTGGCTGGGCCAATCGCGGGTGCGGTGGACCCTTTCGCTTGCGCGCGACACCCCCTGCGTGAATATCGCGCTGGACGTGAACTTCTCCGACCAGTTAGCGCTGCTACAAATGCCGGTGCATCTAGGGGTAGCTCCTATTTCCTGGCGCGACGGGCAAGCACTGGGGGCGGTTGAGCGCCAGAGAGATGCGGCGGGCAGGCCAGTGGAGTGGCCGCTGCAGCGCTGGTCGAAGGTGACCCTGTTACAGGGGTACGAAGTAGCTTTGATTACCAATGATGCTTTTAGCGTAAGCCTGAATACGGAAAATACCTGGCAATGGACGCTCTTGCGCAGCCCCAGAGCGGCCAGTGTCGACGACGGATGGGCAAGCGATGTTTTCCTGACGGGACGTGATTCTTACACAGACCAGGGGACACATCATTTTGAGTTTCAGCTTCTGGCGAGCCGCAGCCCCTTCTCTGACGCTTTTTTAGATACGCAGGCGCGTCAGCAGGCGCAGCCGCCTATTATTTTTGATCGCTATGAAGGACTTGATCGTCCTCCCTGGAGGGCAATGCCTCCCCAGCATTTGCAAAAGCCGTTGGAAACAAATGCCCATTAAAGGACGCTTTTCGTGCTCTTTTGCTCATGTGTTCTGCCTCTGGCGGCTTACCCAGGCCTACCGCAAGGTAACGGGATGCGGCAAGAAACTTTTTGTCTGCGTTGCTAACCTAACAGTTCCAACACCTGAGAGGTATGGCCGTTTTACAAACAATACCGTCCGTTCTTCACATTGCCTGCCGAGCTTTTTCCAGATAGTCTTTCTCTAGGTCCCAACGTTTCGTCTATTCTCCATAGAGGAGGTCTAAGATGCTCACAACAGAGCAGGTTGCATTTTATCAGGGAAATGGCTACCTTCTCGTGAAGGGGCTACTCAACAAAGAAGAGGCGGCTGCATACCGGGCAGAATGCCATGCACTGGCGACGCGATTGTCCGCCCACCAAAATATGGACGCCACTTGGGGAAGTGCGCAGATGGTTGCCGGGACGGTCAAAGAGACGAAGATCCTGCATTGCCATGATGTCCAATTTTACTCTGCTGCTTTCAGTCGGTTGCTCTCTGATGAGCGCATTACCGGGATTGCGGCAGAGATCATTGGGAGTCCAAACGTGCAACTTCACCACAATAAAATGTTTATCAAGCCACCTGAGAAGGGATCTCCATTTCCCATGCATCAGGATTATCCTTTCTTCCCTCATAAGAACCACAGTGTGATCGCAGCCATTCTTCACTTCGACAACGCGCCGGATGAGAAGGGCTGTGTCCGAGCCGTACCGGGGAGCCACAAGTGGGGTCCGCTGGAACATCTAGCTGAGGGAGGGTGGCACTTGCCGATCGAGCAGTATCCGCTCGAAAGCGCTATCTCCTGTGCGGCTGAAGCCGGTGACGTTCTCTTCTTTAGCTATTTGACCATCCATGGCTCTGGCGTCAATGTCAGCAACGAGGCGCGCACAACGCTCCTGATCCAGATGCGCGATCCCAGCGATCCTCCAACGGAGCAAGTACATCTTTCGCGTGGACAGGGAATGATGCTACGTGGCATTGACCCCCTGGCACAACAATAGCCGTCATTGGGAAAGGTATAGAGTGAGCGTACGGCCTACTGTCCCACAACAGCATTTCACCAATCTTAATCAACTGACTCTTTCTCTCCGGCTAGGAAGTTTCCGCAGCGAAATCTTGGGTTGGGGCCTCGCGGAGCCACGCTGGTGGAGAAACTATCTGCACACCCATTCATTTTTTGAGATCTGTTATGCTTTTGAGGGACAGGGGCTGTTTCGCATCAATAACGAGGATTACCAGGTCCACAAAGGGCAGGTCCTTGTAGCCAAACCTGGTGAAACCCATGAAATTATCTCTTCAGAAAGCACTCCGCTTGGTATCTACTTCTGGTCCTACACGCTCACGCAGCGTCCAGATCGCTTGCCAGAGAGCGCTGACAGTGACTCGCTCCTTACTGCATTTCTCACCTCACAGTGCTGGGTCAGCGACCATACTCCAGCAATGCAACGGACGCTTGAGCTTCTCACTGAGGAGGCTGTCCAGAGAGAGCCAGGCTATCTCCAGGCCATCACGGCCCTGACTTCTAAACTCCTCCTGGACACCGCGCGTGCAGTGGTCACTCTTCCACCCCGACAAGGGCACACCCAAGCGCAGGTGAGCAGTTCAGAGGAAACTGCCGTACAGATCATGGTGCGCTATCTCCGCGATAACTATGCTCGCCCCATTGCTATTCGCGACGTGGCAACCCAGGTGTATCTAAGCGAGCGGCATAGCAGCAGGCTCTTCCACAAAATCATGGGCAGGAGCATCATGGATTACCTGAGCGCATTGCGTTTGGAAACAGCCGCGCAACTGCTTCTAGAACGCAATCTCTCCATTAAAGAGATTGCGCAAACGACCGGTTACTCTGACGTTCGTTACTTCACAACGCTCTTCCATCGGCACACAGGACTCCCCCCTGCCATCTTCCGTCAAAAAGGCGGCACAAGTTTTGTCACACAAGAACCCCAGCAGGGCTACCGTTCGTCCGTTGAAAGGTTGGATCAGTCTAGTGAGCTTGCTTGAGGGTTGTGTTGCAAAAATCTGAGAGGAATGCTGCGTGCATGCAATCTCACTTTCCTGTTCAGCTTAAATAGCCATTCCAAACAGACTGGCGATGAATGCTGCCTGCTTTATGTTGTCTCTTTTTTCTACCCCGCATATCTGACCTTTCCTGAACATGTTCATCGTTTCATATCCTTGCACGGTTCGCCACGCAGTCTCGAACGAAAAGAAGCCCATCCCGAGCTTGACGAGCCGTTTCATGAAGCGATGATCTTGCTCGACGAGGTTATTGAGATATTTACTCTGCCGCAGTTCGCAAGCGTCTGGCATCAACCTCGCCGCTTTGAGCTCTTTGAACGCTTTTGGATAGGCCGCGTTTTTATCAACGGCGATGACGCGAGGCGTACGAGTATGAGGCGCGGCAAGCGCTTTCGCGAAGAAGCGTTTGGCCGCTTGAGCATCGCGCCTGGGGCTCAAGAGAAATTCCAGGGTATTTCCCTGAGAATCTACAGCACGATTGTCAAAAAGACCATAACCTTGCCAAAAAGGGCTTTTATGCGAAAGTCGGGAGAACTAGGCGATGATATGCGTCAGGAAAACTGAAGAGAAAAGAGCTTCTCGGGCTTCGGATTGGCCTTGCGAAACCGTTATCTCCTCAGATTTGGCCCATTTGCCCGTTTTCGGTAGGACTGCATACGCGTTTTTCCCAGATTCTTGCGATGTTCACTCCAGGAGATGTCTTTCTGGGAGAAAGGTGCTCGACAGGACCGGTAGAGCCACATGAAGTGGGGGAGGTCTCATCAGTGAGGTTGCTCAAGTAGAGGCGGTGTGTGTTGGCAAGAGCTTGCGCCTCCTGGTGGTGAGGCGACTGCATACACCGATGGAGACAATTGCCATCACATGCCTCCACGAGCCATTCTACACAACCCCTCAGTACGTCCCACTTCCCCTCCCCCAGGTGCTATCATTTTACTACGTACAAGGGAGCCACTTGCACATGGTCGTCTTCACAGGCACAGTGCTCACGAGGGCCTGCAACGCTCCGCAACACAAGCTAGAAAGGAGGGATGCGCGTATGGCTGCACAGGAGCATGTGGCTCTGGCCTGGTCACTGATCGATCTGTTCAACCATCGCCACTCAGACCCGGCCTGGCTTGACAAGAGTTTGGCTGCTTTCGCAGCAGACTGCGAGGTCGTCGATGGTGCTTCCGGGACAACGTTTCGTGGTCCAGAGGGCTACAAGCGGTTAATGCGGTTTTTCGTAGAGAACTTCCCCGATAGTTGGCAAGCAGTGAGCACTGAGTTTGCCACAGAGGATGGGGTCGTCCTTGAGGGGACTTGGCGGTGGACCACCACGGGTTCACGGACTCTGCTCAACGGAGCTCTTAAAGCTTCGGGGCGCTCGGGCGAAGTGCGGTGCTGTATTGTCATGCAGATCAGGAAGGGCAAGATCACCAGTCTTCACAGCTACTATGATCTGACGACCCTACTGGAACAATTCGGCCTCAATGCTGCAGCGGCAGAGGCGACGTAGTGCCCTCTCAAGCCCGCTGCTCGGCTGCATCAGGAAGGCTGCCAAGGGGAGGACGATCTCTCTTTATCGGTCGAGCCGTGTGGAGAACGAAGCCTTTCCCTAGCAGCACCTATCCAGCAGGGAGGCCCCTGCCAGCCCTTCGTCGAGAGGGCTGAGAAAAATAGGAACATAGAAGGAGAGCGAGATGACGTACGACAATGAAGCAATCGTCCGGCACGCCTACCACACGGCGGAGGGCAGCGTCCTGGACGTCGCCGGGTTTGTCGGCTGCTTCGCCGAGGACGGCGTGATCAACTTGGGGCACGCTGGCCGAGAACATGGCGGAGTCGGCCAGGAGAGCTATCGGGGCGAGCAACTCGGCGAGCCTGTACTCCGCATCGCCAAGCAACTCCCCGATGTCCATCGTGAGCTGCACCGCGTCAACGTGCTTGGCGACACGGTCGCCGTGGAGTTGTCGATTCAGGGCACCTTCCTCGGGCCGCTAGAGACCCCTGCCGGCATCGTCCAGCCGACGGGAGCGAAGATCGACGTGCCGGGCGCCGACTTCTGGTACCTGCGCGACGGGAAGATCGAGACGTTCGACTGCTACGCCATGTTCAGCACCATGTTCGCCTAAATGGGCGTGATGCCCGACTTCGCGTCGGCGGTCGCTGCGCCCGTGGCCGAGCGCTGAGCCGCTTCTCGTCGAAGCTGACGCCCGGCGCCCCGGCCGCGCACCGCCCGCCAGAGCAGCGGCCGCTCGGGTCTGGAGCGTCTGGCCGACTTCAGCGACAGCCCGGGCTTCTCGATTGTCCTGTTCGAGACCGAGGAGCAAGCACGCGACGCAGCGACCAGACAAAGCTCAACCCACGCACGCCAGAGCCAGCTGGTAAAAAGCACGAAGAGCGAGCTGGTTTTTGCGGGTCTTGCTCATTTCCGGTGGAAAACCTCAACAGATCTCAGGGAACCAAGAGGAAACGCTCAAAAGGAGCCGCTTCATCTCCCATCATTGTTTTTAAACACATCAGTTCCACCGAAATTGACCAAGAGCCGGTTTTGAGCCGAAACGTGGGAATTCGGCGCGAAACAGAGGAATCGACCAGAAAGACGCCTGGAGAAACCGCTCCCCATCTGGCTTCTTTCATCACCATGCTGGAAATGGTGTCAATCCCAACCGTATGTTGGCGAACATCCTGGAGCGCCGCCGCGTCTACCGGCGAACCGCTGCGCCGCTGAGCTTTGGTTGCCTACGCACTGCCGCCGTCCCGGCGGCCAAGGGAACGCCAGCACACCCGCTCCTGCCTGGCGCGCACCGTCTGCTCTGGCGCAACGGGAAGCCGCCGGGACGACGGCGGGACGCAGCAACACTCAGCGGCGGCTCCCGGTCAAGGGAGCCTGTGCCAGCCTGGGCAAGACCTGCTCGCCATAAAAGGTGATGACTTTGGCCTGATCTTGCTGCGGGGATTGCAGCACGATATGCGTGACACCGCCATCAATCAGCTTCTCAAGTGCCTGCAGATGCACCTGCGGGTCCTGGCTGACGACCCAGGTGCTGGAGGCTTGTTCCAGGGGAACCTCTTGCTCGGCCCGGCGCTGGATGCTGCGCGGATCGGGGTCGTTGAGATAGCTTGCTGCCCTGGGCGAAAAGCGAAAGAGCGGTGCCCAGCGCTCGGCTTCCTGGCGATCCCCGACCACCACCCAATGCACGACCAGGATGGGCATGGAGGCGGGCTGCTTAAGAGCGGCCCGCGCGCCCTGCTCAAACGCCTGGCGCAGTGCTGGCTGACTTGCCGCCTCAGTAAAAGAGATCAGGCCATCGCCGATCTTGCCCGCCAGGGCCATGCTCTTGGGGCCAGTGGCAGCGACGTAAATGGGCACAGGCGGGCTGGGCACATCATAGAGGCGGGCCTGCTCCACCGCATAGTAGCGCCCCTGATGGCTGACCCATTCGCCCGTCCAGAGCCGCCGAATCAGTGTCACCGCTTCTTCCAGGCGTGCGGAGCGTTCCTGGTAGTCTCCCCAGCCGCCACCACCAGGAATCTCGTTGACCGCTTCGCCTGCCCCGACGCCCAGAATGACGCGCCCAGGATAGAGCAAACCCAGCGAGGCAAACGCCTGCGCGACGAGTTGTGGACGATAGCGATAGGAGGGGCAGGTGACGGCCGTGCCCAGCAGGAGGCGCTGCGTGCGCTGGCCCAGGGCGGCCAGCGTCACCCAGGCCAGGCTACAGTGCCCTTGATTATCTTGCCAGGGCTCGAAGTGATCGTCGGCCCAGACGGCAGCGAAGCCGGCTTGCTCGGCCTGCACGCCGAGTTCCACCAACTGCATGATCGGAAATTGTTCGTGGAAGAGCGACAGGCCGACCACCACCTGGTTGCGTCTGGTCGCGCCTGCTTGTCGAGTCACGTGTTGCTGTTCCATACTGTTTTCCCTTTCTGTATCTGAGCACCATGTGTCCCGGCGCCTGCAGGCATCCTCTACACTCGTGGGCCAAAGGCCTGCCTGCAGGTCAGCTGTCGGTGTGCAGGATGCCCCCGTGCGCGCATGTGACCACCATCGAGCTCACCCATGCCAGCGCCAGGTGGGCCATCCCACGGGAGGCGCCACGAGCTGTCCCTTGGGCTCAAGTGGCTGGACATGCCCGTTCCATGCTCATGTGAGGCTTCGACGGGGCGAGATCGAACTCGGTGAGAGTGTTTCCTCACGCCAAGGAAGAGCTCATGCCCCTCGCCTCTTCGTAGTGTAAGGTGGAAGCGTCATGCAAGCGCCATGAACAGCGTCATAGGATCTGGCCCCGCGATGTCGGCAAACATGAGAGCCATGAAGGACGCTCTCACGCCCATTCGACTCGGAAGAAGCCGCTCGCCCTGTGAGAAGTGTTGGATGTTCGCCAACATACGGTTGGGATTGACACCATTTCCAGCATGGTGATGAAAGAAGCCAGATGGGGAGCGGTTTCTCCAGGCGTCTTTCTGGTCGATTCCTCTGTTTGAGGCAGGCCTAGGATTCGTGCAAAAATCTAACAGAGGAGTCTAGTGCGCCTTCTCAAGGTCATTCAGGGGCACGCATTTCGCTCGCCCAGCCAGCCGCCCCGGCTAGAGCTCGGCTGTCTGCTCGGGGCGGCTGCTCTCCTCATCCGCCTCGTCCTCCAGGGCCCCCAGGGGGTACAGCCCCTCTCGGGGGTGGATAATTCAGACTTCTCACCTGGCCGCTTGACTTTCCTCTCGACTCTGCTTATTCTTGCTTGGTACAGCCCCTCTCGGTGGTGGATAATTCGGACTTCTCTCCTACCCGCTTGACTTCCCGCTCGAGGCTCCTTATTCTTCCTTATCAAAAGGAAACGGTCCCTGCTCCTCATTTCAAGCCAAGAGGATTCTAAATGAACCAACAGGTGTTCTTCCTCCTGTTCTCTCTCGTGCTGCTTTGTGCCCTGTGTTGGCCCCATCCAGGTCCTGCCCAGTCGAGAGCAGCAGCCAAGATGCGCACCACGCTCCACCGTCTGCTCAAGCCCCGCTGCCCAGACGATTGCCCCGCCTGTCGTCTCGTCTCCACTGCCTCGTCGGGTGGAGGACCAGCGCCTCTGCCTGTGCGTCCCTGGTGCGAGGTCAAAAGCCGGCGGGGAGCACCCAAGCGAGTGAACACCGAGGGCTTCGCTTGTCCCAACCCGCAGTGTGCGTACTTCGGGATCACCGATGCTCAGTTCCACGCCCTCGTCGGAGATGGCAAGCATGGGCATGCCGAGCAGATCCAAACGTTTCGAGGCCCTGCCTGCCGCACCACGTTCAGTGCTCGACGCCACACCCCTTTGTACCGGCTGAAAACTCCCGCGCACCAGATCGCCATGGTGCTCTCTGCGCTGGCCGAAGGGCTGGATCCTTCTGCCGCAGAGCGGGTCTTCGGCTACCGTCAGGCGATCATCACGAGCCTTTCTGACTCGTGCTGGCGAACAGGCGCAGATCTTGCACGAACGCTCCTTCTGCCATCTCCACCTCCCACATCTGCAGTTGGACGAACTACACACCAGGCTACGTAGTTCGAAGCAGGTGCTCTGGCTGTGGTTAGTCATTGATCCCCTCACAAAGATTCTTCCGGTGCTTCAGCTCGGCCCCCGCACGCAGCACACGGCGCACCTGGTCATCCACTCCTTGCAGCACCTCTTGGCCTCTGGCTGCCTGCCGCTCTTCACCAGTGACGGGCTCAATCTCTACTTCTATGCGGCTCTCGGCTCATTTTGGACACTGGCTCCAGGTGGGTCGGAGAGGGCGGAGCATGCTTCGCTGGCAGGTGGCGACGAACCTGATCTACGGCCAGGTGAAAAAATGCTACCGGCGGCGCAAGCTGATTCGCGTGATGCACGTGATGCGTCTGGGGACACAGGACGCTCTCACAGCCGCGAGGCCTCGGATTGGGCCTCTCTGGGAGGCTGAACACCGCTTTTATTGAGCGGGTGAATCTGACCGTCCGACATGGAGTGGCAGCGCTCGCACGTCGCACGTGGGCGATGGCTCAGCAGTCTCCATCCCTGCTCGCCCATCTCGAGTGGTGGCGAGCGTACTATCATTTTGTACGCCCCCATGCCTCGCTGCGGGTGAGGCTTGAGCAGCCGCGAGAACGAGGGGGCAGACTGCTAGCGCAACGCTACCGACAGCGCACCGAAGCTCTGGCAGCCGGCAGAACCGCCCGACGATGGACGGCGCGCGAGGTGCTCTCGTGCCCCTTGCCGTCGGCTTCCGTTTGAGTGCCATGTAAGCCAGATGGGGAAGAAGTGTCATGTCGCGAGGAAGTCGTTGAAGGTACCCGCAGAAGAGCTCGGATGGAACCTTACTCTGAGAAGAGAAAGCCCAGCTGGACTGCCTCATCACAAAAAACCGGCCCCAAATGGGTTTGGAGAGGCTAGTAGAATTATCCGCCATCTCTTATGGCTGCACCGGCAGCAGACTCACCCAGCGGCTCTGATTAAACTCATGAATGCAGCGAGCCACCGTATCCTCACTGTAAAAGATCACCTGGGCGATCTGTGGGACACTCATTGGCCTGGCAGACAACAAAATGATCTGGCATCGCGTCTTGATCGTGGCATCGGGAGTTCGATGGTAAAGTTCCTCGATCATTTGTTGCTCTCCGGGCTCCAAATCGCGCACGTAGACTTCACTTGGCCTGGCTATGGCAGCACCTCTTTGATCTCGTTTTGGTCTTTCATTTTACAACGTTTCCCGCAGAGGTTTCACCGCTTTATTTAGATATTTTGTTCGCAAATTAGTTTACCAAAACCAGCATAAAAGCGCAAGCAACCACTTTGCATCCCGTTCTTGACACCTCTTTGGGTATCTTCTAAGATACAGGCAATAGGGGTGCATTGGGCTGGTGGAACGGGCAGACACAGGGATATGCTAGTGCTCATTTTGTAAAGTGAGGATGCTCTAAAGAACTCTAAGATGCTGAAAAAGGCGTTGCCATGGATGAAGAAGTTATTACTGCATTTCAGCACTGGTGCGCTGAACACCACTATTATGGAGCCTGGGGTTTCTGGCGAAGATATGGCCAGGAAAAGCCTGCGCTTTCACAGGGGTTTGCCTTTGCTCCAGCTACAGATGAACAGTTGCGGGAGACTGAAGATATCCTCGGGTTCCCTCTGCCACCTCTCCTGCGCTCACTCTACAAAAAGCTCGCAAACGGCGGGTTTGGCCCAGGGGCCGGGTTATGTGGTGCTGTGGGGGGATCGGGCACCCCTGGTACACTCACAGTCAATGATTACCTGGCCAGGAGTGATGAGACAATTGTCAAGTATCATGCCCACGATTTACTCCCGTTGCTGAGTCTAGCCAAGTTGGCGGACCGCTGGGCGCCGGACGCTAATGGGCACCAGGTGTTTTACCATGAGGCTAGCCTCTGGTTCCGTGAACTTGTGCCACTTTTCGACTTGGGTTGTCAAGTTGTAGTGTGTAGTGATCCGATGGGAAGCATTTTTCTCCGTAGCCCATCGGAACATGGGCTGATTGTGCTCACAAATATACACCAAACTTTAGCTCAATGGCTTCTCGAGCAATTGTCCAAAGTTTCGTAAAGTTTTATCTGGTGAGTAATAGGACTGCATCCATGAATGCGGATGAATCCTGAGACTGGACAGGAAACGAAGTTCGCCTTCACCTCCGCTACCTCTGCGCGGTGTCTGCAAGCGCTTTCGGCAAAAGGTGACCGCATTGGATAAATGAAGTAGACGGCCAGCGAGGTACCGATTACCGTTCCGACTTTCTTGTGAAGGATACCTGTACTGGCTACGTGCGCCGTGTGTATGGATTACAGACATCATGACGTGCTTCTCCACGCCACATCGTGACCAGGCAAACAGGCTGCGTTTGAGGGAAGGGAAGATCAAAGATGCGATAGAATGGGAGCAGACCCCAGGTTGTC
>Ga0137385_10000421_pt1 | contig 34385 bp, 35 predicted proteins | sample SagtaG_FD_104921 | JGI IMG/M metagenome (GOLD analysis project Ga0137385, IMG submission 104921) | Vadose zone soil microbial communities from Sagehorn Ranch, Mendocino, California, USA - Sage2_R_80_16 metaG | ecosystem: Environmental > Terrestrial > Soil > Vadose zone | place: USA: California... | reverse complement strand
GCCACAGCGAGCCCTTGCGCGCCCAGTTGGCCAGCTTCTCCACCGTGGTGACCAGGATCCCGCCGGGAAGCCGCTCAAGCCCGCTGCCGGTACCCATGCTCAGTCCCACTCCAATCCGCCGCGCTTCCAGTCGTAGACGTAGGCGACCAGCACCAGACCGATGAAGATCGCCATCTCACCCAGGCCGAACATGCGCAGCTGCCGGAAGGTGACCGCCCACGGATAGAGGAAGATGATCTCCACGTCGAACACCACGAACAGCATCGCGGTCAGGTAGAACTTGACCGGGTAGCGCTCGCCCTTGGGCAGGCGCCCCGGCTCGATGCCCGACTCGTAGGGCGACTCCTTGGCGGGGGTCCGCTTGGTCGGCGCCAGGAACGCCGAGGCTATAATCGACAGCACCGCGAAGAGGGTCGCCAGCACCATCATGACGACGATCGGAGCGAATGCACCTAGAGTCACGGGGCAGCCTCAAACATGTGTCGCGGTCCTTACGGTGGAACGGGACAGCGCCGGTGCTGTTGGCGCCGCAGCCATGAACGTGCAGCCGGCCAAGCCTAGGACCGGCACCGGGCAAGCGCAAACACCTCGGAGCATCGTTTTCACCTTGCTGGTGCCATCCAGGTCAGCGCCCGGACGATCTTGTCGGCCGCGTCGCCGCCACGCGGCTCGTAGAGGTTGGCGAGGAGCTTGAGAACCAGCTTCATCAGCGTCGGGCGGGGCAGCCCGTAACGGGTGGCGACCTTCATGACTTTCGGTTCTCCGATGAGCTTCACGAATACCCGCCCGAGCGCGAAGTAGCTGCCGTAGCGCCGCTCGACCGCCTCGCGGTAGCGCAGCAGCAAGGTCCGGTCCCCGGTCTCCAGTAGCGCCAGGCCGATCTCGGCGGCGAGCTGGCCGGACTCCATGGCGTAGTCGATGCCCTCCCCGTTGAAGGGGTTGATCAGCCCGGCTGCGTCCCCTACGAACATCACCCCGCGGTACAGCGCCGGGTGGCGGCTCGCCCCCATCGGCAGCGGTGCCGAGCGGGGCTTGGCGACCGCGTCGTCGGGGGTGAAGCACCACTCGTCCCCGACGGTTGGCGCCCACTCCTTGAGGAGGTTCTTGTAGTTGACGTTGCGGAAGTGCGCCGAGGTATTGAGGAGGCCGACGCCGACGTTGACGGTCCCGTCGGCCAGCGGGAACACCCAGCCGTAGCCGGGCAGCAGGTCGTCGCCACGCCGCAGCTCCAGATAGGAGTCGATCCACGGGTCGAGGTGTCGCTCGCTGCGGAAGTACTGCCGGATCGCCACCCCGATCGGCCGCTGCGGGTCCCGCCCCAGCCCGAGCGCCCCGGCGAACCGGCTCGACGCCCCGTCGGCGGCCACTACCACGTCAGCGCGGACGTCCACCGGGTCCTCACCCTGCCGCCGCACCACCGCGCCCCGCACCAGGCCGCCCTCGATCAGCGGCTCGACCACGTCGGTCGACTCCCACACGGTCGCACCTGCCTTGGCAGCGTGCCGGGCCAGCAGTTGGTCGAAGTCGGTCCGCGGCCGCGCCAGCCCGAACGAGGGGTACCCCGACAGCTCCGGCCACGGCAGCTCGATCACCGTCCCGCCGCCGTGCACCTTCAGCCCGGCGCTGCGGGACCAACCCTGGTACTCGTGCCGCAGCCCCATCGCGTCGAGCGCCCCCACCGCCCTCGGCGTGAGGCCGTCCCCGCAGACCTTGTCACGCGGGTAGGCGGCCTTCTCGCACATCAGCACCCGCGCTCCACCCCTGGCGAAGTGATACGCGGTCGCCGACCCTCCAGGGCCGCCCCCCACCACCAGCGCGTCATAGCGGTCGCTCAACAGGGCTCCCTCAAAATCCATTTGTGAACCGATGCACAAACAACCGCGCAGAGTCTACAGGCTTTCTCCCATTGGGGGTTGAGTCAGCGAGCGACCGATCTTCAGCGCCGCGCGGGCAGCGGCCGCATATTGGTCGCTGAACCTCCGGGCACACCAATCGAGCCTGACGACCACAGGCCGGACGCGGTCAGGTCAGGGCTGGTTAGACGGAGGGCGTGCTGAGGGTGGAGGAGTGGTGGGGACAGCCTCCCGTTGCCGGGGCGGTGGGAGTCTGAGTGGGGGTGGACTTGGCGCCGCTGGCTGCTTGGGCGCTGGCCATGCCGAGGCTCAGGGCGCCCGCCACGGCGAGTACGAGGAGAATCCTTCGGATGGTCGGTCGTGAAAGCACCGTTACCTCCCGCTTGTGCCGATGTCTCAGTCTAACAGCACTTCAACGGGATGACGGACCGTGAAATCCTGGGGTCAAGAGGTACTACAATGTAGTCATGAGTAGTGTTCCACGAGCGGTTCGCTTCGACCCGGCCGTCTTTGAGCGGCTGCGGCGCTATGTGCGTGCGCATCCTGGGCTTAGCGCGTCGGCGCTGACCAGCAGGTTCGTCGATGAGGCGTTGCGGATGGAGGAATTTCCAGGGGTGTTCTTCCGCGATGGGCCATCGGGGCGGCGTGCGGTGCTGATCGGCGGGCCTGACGTCTGGGAGGTTGTCCGCGCCGTGAAATCCACGCGGGCAGCCGAGCCCGATCTCGAGGCTGATGAGGTTGTCCGCCTCGCGGCGGAGACCATGGGTGTGGCACCGGAGAAAGTTCGCGTTGCGGTGGACTACTGGGCAGCCTACCCGGATGAGATCGAGCAGTGGATCCGCGATGCCGAGGACACGGAACGCGACGCCGAGGAACTGTGGCAACGGGAGCGGCGGCTGCTGTCGTGACCCAAAAACTGGCGCTCGACGAGATGTTCTCCCCCGACGTCGCCTTGGAGCTGACGAAACTCGGGCACGACGTGGTTGCGGTAGCAGCCGACCCAGGACACGCTGGTCTCCCGGACGAGCAGATCCTTGGCTGGGCCACAGCGCAAGGTCGCTGCCTCGTCACCGAGAACGTCAGGGATTTCGAGCTCCTACGGCGAGCCTACGCGGCACAAGGCAGAGCCCACGCTGGGCTTGTCTACTCCAGTCACCGGCGGTTCCCGCGCGACCGGCGTCGTGCCGGTGCGCTCGTCGGTGCTCTTGATCGGATGATCACCGCGGGCAATGTTCCCGGCCTCAACGAGGTGACCTGGCTCGGATGACAGAACTTCGCGTCAGTCCGGACCGTCGCGCTTACACGGTGCCGTGGTGGAGGGCGACGATGCCCGCGCTGAGGTTGCGCCAGCGGACCGCGCTGAAGCCGGACTGCTGGAGCCACAGGGCCAGCTCGGGCTGGGTGGGCCAGGCGGCGATCGAGCGCGCGAGGTACTCGTAGGCTTCGGGATCGGGGCTGAGGCGGCGGGCGGCGAGGGGGAGCAGGCGGTTCAGGTAGCGCTCGTAGACCTCGCGGAAGCCTGGCAGGACCGGGTGGGAGAACTCACACACGACCAGGCGGCCGCCGGGACGAAGGACGCGGCGGAACTCCAAGAGGCCCTGGGCTGGTTCCGGGAGGTTGCGCAGGCCGAAGGCGATGGTGGCCACGTCCACCGAGGCGTCGGCCAGCGGGAGGGCTAGAGCGTCCCCAGCGGCAACCGGGGTCCCGAAGGAAGCCCGGCGCAGCATCTCAACGGAGAAGTCGAGGCCCACCACGGTGGCGCCCGGGGCGAGGCGCACGAGTTCAGCGGCGAGCTTGCCGGTGCCGCAGGCGACGTCGACCGCGACCTCGCCGTCCCGCAGCCCGGTGGCCCCCGCCGCCGCGCTGCGCCAGCGGCGGTCCTGCCCCAGCGACAGCACCGTGTTGGCCAGGTCGTAGCGGGGTGCGACGCGGTCGAACATGCGCCGCACCCCACCAGCAGTCCGCTCCGCCGCCGGGCCGGCGGCGTTCAATTAGCGTTCACGCGCGAGATTGTGCCTGAAGTTATCCCCAGTAGGAGGCGGACCAGCTGACGTTGGCCAGAATTGCCTGGCCGCCCAGGTTCGGGTGGAAGTAGTCCAGGCCGGAGACCTGGCTGGAGCTGAAAGCGGTGTTGAAGACCGCGTTGTTGTCGAAGCGGCAGTTGGCGTATTTGGCGCAGACACTCTGCAGGGCGCCGTTCAGGTCCCTCTCGTGGGCGAGCACCGCTTGGCGGGTGGCCTCGCTGTTGGAGGTGTTGAGCATCGACTGGCAGATGCCGGCAATCTTCCAGACCGCTTCGGCCAGGAGGTTGTGATGCAGCGTCGACCAGAGCTGATAGATGTTCGGGATGCTCGACACGAACACGTGCGCGCCGGACGGCAGGCCCTGGAGGGTGTCCATCGTCTTGGTGAACTGGGCGGTGAAGTCGCTCGTCGAGGTCATGTTCGACGACGACGAGGTACAGACGTCGTTGGCGCCCAGCAGGATGGTCACGTACTGGACCCCCTGCGACACCGCGGTGGCAGCCTGGCCTGGCCCGGCAGCCATCTTGGCGCCGGTGACGGCGTCGTCGTGGGTGTGACCGGAGATGCCGCCGTTGGCGGCGAGGACGTGCTCGTAGTGGCTGGTGACGCCGTCCGAGCTTGAGTCGCCGGTGGACCAGGAGTGGCTGGGGTGGTCGCCCCAGAAGCAGCAAGAGTCGAAGGCCTGGCTGATCGAGTCGCCGATGGCCGCGATCGAGTTCGGCAGCGCCGGGGCGGCGCTGGCGCTGAACGCGGTCGTCACCATGGCGGCGACAAAGACCAGCAGGGCGACGAGGCTGAGGGCGGCGAGGGACAAGACGCGGCGTGGCCTGGGCATGGCCAACTCCTCTTCTGGGGCGAGCATGTCAACCTCCCTATGCGCACGGGGAGAAGGACATGCGACGAATGGGAGGAGCCTGGGGGGCTCGCTAGGCTTGATTTGGGACGCATGGGGCCGTCCGTGTCAAGAGTCTATGCGAGATCTTCCTAGTTCATACCGAGTTTGCCGAATTATGGTGGGCCCGCTACAGCCCCGCTACAGCCCCGCAACAGCTACAGCGCCGGCCCGCGCAGCACCGGGGTGGCGAGCACCACTGCAGTCCGGGTGTGAGCGATGCCCTCGACTGCGCGGATCTGCTGCAGCACGCCGGACAGCTCGGGGAGGGTGCGGGCGCGTACCACCAGCAGGTGACTCTCCTCCCCGGCCACGCTGTAGACGGCTTCGATCTGGCCGTCGGCGGCGAAGGCGGCCTCCATCGAGGCCAGGTCGGCAACACCGGTCGGGACCACGCCCACCAGCGCCAGCACCCCGAGGCCGAGCAGCTCGGGGTCGACCGCCGCGTGATACCCGCGGATCACGCCACGGTCCTCCAGCCGGTGCACACGGTCATGGGCCGACGGCGCCGAGAGACCGACCGCCTTGCCGATCTCGGTATAGGTAGCGCGCGCATTGGCCTGCAGCACGCGCAGAATAGCGAGATCGGTGGCGTCGAGATTGTGCTTGCTGACCATCTGCCCGGGGCTTTCCCCGCCGGGGCGTCCCGCAATCTGCGGTTGCCTACTGCCTACCTGCCTACTTGATCCCCGCGTAGCTGTGCAGTCCAACGATCCAGGTGTTCACGACATAGAAATTGAACAGCAGGCAGCCCATGCCGACCAGGGCGATCCAGGCGGCGCGGCGGCCGCGCCAGCCGGCGGTGGCGCGGGCGTGCAGGTAGGCGGCGAACACCACCCAGACAATGAACGACCAGGTCTCCTTGGGGTCCCAGCCCCAGTAGCGACCCCAGGCTGACTGCGCCCAGATCGCCCCGGCGATGATCGCGAAGGTCCAGATGGGAAAACCGAAGGCCGCCGTGCGGTAGGCCAGCTCATCCAGCGTCCTGGCCGCCGGCAGGCGGTCCCAGAGACTGCGCGGCGCCGGCCCGTCCGCTGGCGGCCCGGCTGTGGGCTCGGCCTCCACCTCAGCCTCAGCCTCGTAGCCGGCGAGCGCCTCCTGCAGCTCCACCTGGTCGGCGGTGCGCGCTCCACCTGCGACCAGGGGCGGCAGGCGGGTCTCACGACGGCGCTCGATGCGGTCCTTGACCAGGAACAGCGCGCTGAAGATCGCCGCCAGGCTGAGGACCGACGAGCCGGTGATCGCGGCGGCTACGTGGATCTTGATCCAGCCGGAGTTGAGCGCCGGCACCAGCGGCCCGGCGGGCACCCGTAGCGCCACCCCGGCGACGCCGATCGCCAGCACTGCCGGCAGCAGGAAGAAGACCCCGAGGGGCCGCACCTCCGGCCGGCGCCTGGACCACACCAGGAAACCGCCGACGAGGATGATCCCCACCATGATCGAATACTCGTACATGTTGCCCCACGGCACCCGGTGGGCGGCCAGACCGCGGGTGACCGCGGCGCCGAGGTTGGCGCCGAACCCGGCCACAGCGACGGCCAGCCCGGCGCGGCCGCTCCAGTGAATGCGGTAGGCGAACTCAAGGCCGTATAGCACCGCAGCCGCCATGTAGGCGATGACGGCGAACCACACCAGCGTCTCGGAAAGGTTCGCCAGACTTGCCGGGGACATGAATCCTCCTACCTACAGCTTGACCATCACCGACGGACCGCGGGCGACCCGCTCAGGGTAGACCCAGCCTGCTCGCTGGGCGACTCGGGACTGGAACCGGAACCGGAACTGAGCAGCTCGCGCTGGACCTCGGCGGCGATCTCCCTGAACTCCTCCACGAAGGCGAGTTTCCCCTGGAGGGCGAGCCCGGCCAGCTCGACCCGGGCCCCCCCGCTCTCCCCCGCTGCGGCCGGGTCGCTCACGGCTCGCAGCCACACCCGCCGCCTGGTCACGTACAGCGACGGGATGAGGCCGATCAGGATGAGCGTGCCGGCGGTGGCCATGACCGGCACCCCCGGGTCGCGGGCAAGGGTCAGGACCGTGTAGCGCCTCAGGCCGCTGAACGACACCTGCAAGCCGTTGGCGAGCTTGCCGGATTTGCCGAGCGACAGCACCAGCGGCTGGCTGCCGACCAGCTGGAGCTTGGTGGTGTCCAGGGTGAAGATGCTCTGGGCCTGGTTGGCGTGCAGGTCGCCCTGGTAGGGCAGGACCACCAGCACCGGGTCGACCAGCCGCGGGTCGTTGAAGAACTGGCCGCCCTGGACCTCGAGCCCGGTGAAGAAGGTCAGCGCCAAGCCGACCTGGGGGTTCAGCGAGGGCAGCTTGATGGCGCCGGTCGAGACCTCGGAGACCGGGGCGCGCTCGCTCAGCACTGGGTCGGCGGCCAGGATGTGGCCGGACTTGTCGCGCACGGTGACCACCGGCGCGTAACCGTAGTCGGACTGGAACACCCGGACCCCGTCGACCGTCATGGGGTGGTTGACGGTGATCTTCTGGCCGCCGATACGCCGGCCGTCCAGGGTCGAGGCGGTCACCCAGGAGGCGTACTCCTTGGGGGTGCCGTTGTCGTAGAAGGTGTTGGCGAAACGGTCGAGCCGCAGGCTGAACGGGGCCAGCCGGCTCGGCCCGAAGAAGCGGCCCGGGGTGAAGGTGTCATAGGCGATGCGGGTGTTGGCCAGGGTCTGGCCCTCGATCAGGGTGATCTGGCCGCGGTAGCCGAAGCCCTTGCCGTAGGCCAGCCCGATCAGCAGCAGCAGGAAGGAAACGTGGAACACCAGGCTGCCGCTCTCGCGCAGGTAACCCTTTTCGGCGGCCAGCTCACCCGGGCCGTGCGCCACCACGCGGAAGCGGCGTCGGCGCAGCACCCTCCTGGTCGCGGCGACCGCCTGCTCGGGCGAGACCGGCGCCGTGAAGGCGGCGGCGTTGCGGTAGTGGTCGAGGCGAGGGCGTGGCGCGGGCGGCCGTGCCCGCACGATGCGCAGGAACGTGCGGACCCGCGGGATCAGGCAGGCCACCAGCGCGATCAGCAGTGCCAGGTAGATCGCCATGAACCAGGGCGAGCCGAAGACATCGAAGAGCCCGAACCGGTCAAGCAGCGGCGCGATCTTCGGATGGTCGCTGAAGTACTGCGTCACCCGCTGCGGCGAGATGTTCCGCTGCGGGAACAGGCTCCCGAAGATCGCCCCCGAAGCGACGAAGAACAGCAGCACCAGCGCGGTCCGCATGGAGCGGAACTCGCGCCAGCCCTGCTGCAGGCGCTCGCCGAACCCGTTCCCGTTCCTATTCATATTCATATCGGTAGGTTCACTGACCCGGCCCAGACCCGCAGTTGACTCAGGAGGCTGTCCCACAGCCCCGTCACCAATAGCAGGCCGATGACCACCAGCATCCCACCACCCATCAGCTCGAAGAGCCGGAAGCGGGAGCGCAGGGCCGGGAAGCGGCCGAGCGCGGTGCGGAAGCCGAGCGCGGCGATCAGGAACGGAACCCCGAGCCCGAGCGAGTAGGCGAACAGCAGCACGGCGCCGCGTCGCAGCCCTCCCCCTCCAACCGTGGCGAGGCCGAGCACAGCGGCGAGCGTCGGGCCGATACATGGGGTCCAGCCGAGCCCGAACACCATGCCGAGCGGCAGCGCCCCGATGATCCCGCCAGGAACCCGGTCGGCCCGCAGGCGGCGCTCGCGGTACAGCCACCCCGGCTTGATCACCCCCGCCAGGAACAGGCCCATCACGATCACCAGCGCCCCGGCGACGCGGATGATCACCCCGCGGTTGGTCAGCAGAAAGGAGCTGAGCGCGCCGAGCGCCGCGCCGAGCGCGACGAACACCAGCGAGAATCCGAGCACGAACAGGCCGGTGCCGGCGACCACCCGGCCAACCCGGCGCTCGGCGCCGGCGACCTCCTGACCGGAGACCCCTGAGACGTAGGAGAGATAGCCGGGCACCAGCGGCAGCACGCAGGGCGAAGCGAACGAGATGAACCCGGCCGCCGCAGCCACCAGCAGGGCGAGCAGTGGGTTCCCGCTGGTCACGATCTGCTGCGCGTGCTGACCGACACTCATCTATGCCACCCCGCCCTTGATCTGCTCGACCAGGTCGCCCAGCATGGCGGCCTGGACCTGGGGGGTGCCCTTGCCGCCGTTGAGGGCGCCGACGATGCGGGCGGCGATGCGGCCCTGCTGGTCGATCACCAGCGTGGTCGGCGGGTAGGAAGGCCCCTGCCCGCCGAGTCGGGCGGTCAGCGACAGCGACGGGTCGAACAGCGACGGGTAGGAGACGGCGAATTCGCGCTGGAAGGCGAGCGCTGGGGTGCGCTGGTCGTTGATGTCCACCCCGACCACGCGGGCCCCCTTGGCGGCCAGCTCGCGGCTCGCCTCCTGAAGCCCCGCCGCCTCTCCCCGGCAGGGTCCGCACCAGGAAGCCCAGAAGTTCAGCACCACCACCTGGCCCCGCAGGCCGGCCAGGTCGAGCCGCCCGCCGTCCAAGGTCTGGCCGGCGACGGCGGGGAGGATCGCGCGCTTGCCAGCGGGGATCACCACCATCCCCGGTGCCAGGGCGCGCACCTGGCCGGACTGGGATTCTGGCGCGAGGCCCTTGCCACCGCCGCCAGCGAGCAGCACCGCAGCCGCCACCCCGGCCACCACGACGACGGCGGCCCCGGCGAGCAAGGTTCCGCGCGGCATGGACCCCAACCTAACTAAGACTTGACGGCGAGCACGAGTGTATCGGCGCGGCACGGAACGCGCGGGTCGAGTGGGATGCGAGTGAGCCGCAAGCGCGGGACAAGTGCGGGACAAGTGGGGCGAGTGAGCACCGCACGTGATCACGTGCACGGCTGGAGACCCCTAATACCCGCTTTGACCTGCGCCGCTTCCGTTTGCGGCATTGTGGGTCGGTGCTAGGATTCGTGGGGCTGGGGTTCCACCCGGTTACCCGACCGTCCGCACCGAACGGCTGGAGGCTGGCAAGGGTGTCGCTGCTACGACCACAGGACGAGGGTCAGCGATGGGTGTCGCTGGCGCTGATAATGATGGGGATCTGGCTGGCCATGTTCGTGCTCCTGGCCGTCGTCCCGTCGTGGTGGCTGTACTTCGCCGACGGCACTCTCAAATGGGTCGGCAACGTCCACCTCAACCTCGGCGTCCGCAAGATCGTCATGCAGCAGAAGGTGATCAGGGACACCATCGTGGTGATCTGGTACGGCGTCGCGGTGGGCGCCTTCGGCCTCGGCATCCGTGCCTACAACCAGCGCAAGCCCAAGGTCCTGCCACCGGGTGAGGAGAAACGCGAGGCAACCGGTGGGTATAGGTAACACGCCGGACTCTCGGGGGAGGTACCGCCGGTGAACCCGAACAAGCCAACCGTCCACGACGACTACACACTTGCCACGGTCGACCCGAACTGGCTGCAGGAACGGGTCAAGCCGCGGCGCCACATCGCCCTCTCCCCCGAGCTGTGCATCCTGTGCCGGGCCTGCGAGGACGTCTGCCCGTGGGACTGCATCTACATGATGGCCCCGGACATCGTGAAGGAGGGCGACAGCCCGCAGGAGGTCACCACCCTGGCGCAGACCTCCCACGCGCTGTTCGTGATCGACGACAACGAGTGTGTCCGCTGCGGGATCTGCATCGACCGCTGCCCCACCGGGGCGTTGTGGTACGCCCGCGTCGGTGAAGCCAAGGCGAAGGCCTGATCGAGATCGAGGGATCGAGCGTCGCGTTGAACTGAGGAGACATCTGTGGCGTTGAAGCTTCGTCCGCCCCGCCCTCCCGCCCCAGGGGAGATGTGGAAGCGTACCCGGGAGTCGCAGTTCTGGAAGTCGGTCTTCCGGCCTGGGTCGATCTACCGGCCCGGCTACCGTGACACCTCCCGGGACCGGGCGCTGGCGATGATGAACAACGTCCTGTACCACCTGCACCCGGTGAAGGTGAAGCGCCACGGCCTCAAGCTGACCTACACCTTCTGCCTGGGCGGGCTGTCGTTCTTCCTCTTCATCCTGCTGACCATCACCGGCATCTACCTGATGTTCTTCTACCGGCCTACCGCCGGGTTGGGACAGGAGCTGGCCTACACCGACATGCAGGCGCTCTCCACCCAGGTGAACTTCGGCCAGTTAGTACGAAATATGCATCGGTGGGCCGCCCACCTGATGGTCTTCACGGTGTTCCTGCACATGGCCCGGGTCTTCTACCACGGCGCCTCCAAGCCACCGCGGGAGTTCAACTGGGTGGTCGGCGTGGTGCTGCTGCTGCTCACCCTGCTGCTGTCGTTCACCGGCTACCTGCTGCCCTGGGACCAGCTGGCGATCTGGGCGGTCGCGGTCGGCACCTCGATGATGGGCTACACCCCGGTGATCGGCGACCAGGTCCGCTTCGTGCTGCTCGGCTCGGTCGAGATCGGACCGGCCACCCTCATCCGCTGGTACGTGCTGCACGTGCTCGCGCTGCCGTTCGTGGCGACCATCTTCCTGGCTGTTCACTTCTGGCGCATCCGCAAGGACGGCGGCATTTCCGGGCCACTGTGAGAAAGAAGGCATGATGGCAGAGGAGATCCAGCCGGACCAGGAAACCTACGACCGCCTCATCGCGGCCGGGGAGTCCGAGCGCGTGGCGCGCGCCAAGGCCAAGGCGGCCGCGGCACGCAAGGCACGCGGGCCCAACCGGGGCTACCTCCAGCCGGCAGCCGCCAGCGCCGCCCCGGCCGCTCCAGCGGCGGCGGCGGAGGCACCTTCGGGTGGAGCGCCGGCGGCCCCGGCGGCTGCCGCTCCCGCTGCGCCCGGCGCGCGCCCGGCAGCTGCGGCGACCCGCCCGGCAGCCGCGCTCGCCGGCAACGGCGGGCGGCGGCTCACCCCCGAGGAGCGCGCCGCCCGGGTCGCATCGGCGGTCGCCACCAAGGGCGTGCCCGGCGCGGTCGGCGCCGCCGCCAAGCAGGGCGAGACCCACCGGCTGCTGGCCATGGTCCCGCCCGAAGGCATCCAGCGAGCAGAGGCACGCCAGGAGGACAAGGTCAACGTCTGGCCGCACCTGCTGCTGCGCGAGGCGGTCGCCGCCTTCGCCATGTTCGCCTTCGTGACGATATGGTCGATCACGATCAACGCGCCCCTGCGCGGCCTGGCCAACTCGAACCTGACGCCGAACCCCTCCAAGGCGCCCTGGTACTTCCTCGGCCTGCAGGAGCTGCTGCGCTACTTCCACCCGATGGTGGCCGGCGTGACCATCCCGGGGATCGCCCTGATCGCCCTCGCGGCCACGCCCTACTTCGACAAGAACCCGTCCATGCGGCCCGAGCACCGCAAGCTGGCCATCATGCTGTTCACCATGTTCATGATGTTCTGGGCAGTCCTGGTGATCGACGGGTCGTTCTTCCGCGGCCCGGGGTTCAACTGGGTGTGGCCGTGGACCCAGCACTGCTCGTCCGCCGACCATCCCGATCCGACCTGCCTGTTCTTCGAGTTGTAAGGGGAAACGCACCGATGGCGATCACCACAGGAGTCCGGCCCGCCGCCCCGCGGCCCGCGCCCAAGAAGCCGCGGGTGAGCCGGCGCTCGTTCCTGCGGACGGCCTGGCTCGGGGGCCTCTTGGCGGCCCTGGGAGGCTTTAGCCTAGGGAGCGTCTTCATCCTGTGGCCCAACCTGACCGCCGGCTTCGGCACCAAGATCAAGGCGGGCACCAAGACCCAGATCGACGCGGGCATCAAGCAGAACAACGGCTACTTCTATGTGCCTGACGGGCGTCTCTACCTGGTCCCCTATGCGGGCAACGGCAACAACACCGTCTACAAGCCGGTCAACTCCGATAGCGGCTACCTGGCGCTGTACCAGCGCTGCGTCCACCTCGGCTGCCGGGTGCCGTGGTGCGCCACCTCGCAGTGGTGGGAGTGCCCCTGCCACGGCTCCAAGTACAACCATGCTGGCGAGTACAAGGAGGGCCCGGCCCCCCGCGGCCTCGACCGCTTCGCCATCACTGTGCAGGGCGACCAGATCGTGGTCGACACCTCCAAGATCGTCACCGGCCCCCCGCGCGGCACCAACACCACCGGGCAGGAGCTGGAGGGCCCCCACTGCGTCGGGGGTAGCGCAGGTGCATAGCGTTGCAGCTCTTGAAGCCCTTGGAACCAGGGGAGCGCCACTGATATGAGCAAGGCGACCGTCCTCATCCTTGTGTTCGCCGCCGGCGTCATCATCCTCGCCGTGCTGATCGGCGTGATATTTGGCGCTCGGGAGCGGGCGCGGGCAGCCGGCCACATTCCCCCCTCACGCCGCCCCGGCCCGGCTGACGAGGGGCTGGAGGGCCGGCTGCTGGAGAACTTCCAGATCGCTGGGGCCGCGCTCACCATCTTCCTGGCGCTGCTGCTGCCGTTCCTGTACGTCCATGAGCCGACCAGGCAACGTGGGGCCGCCGCTTCGCAGGCCGACGAGTCGGTCGCGCGCGGCAAGGCGACCTTCGAGGACTTCTGCGCCCGCTGCCACGGCGTCAACGCCACCGGCGGCACCGTGAAGCGCTTCGTCCCTGCCAACAACCCGAAGGCCACGCCGGTCGACTACCACGCGCCCAACCTCCACGAGATCTGGCAGCGCCACACCGGCGAGAACGTCGCCCAGATCGCCTGGCAGACGATCCAGCAGGGCCGCCAGCCCGCCACGCCCATGCCGACCTGGGGCGTCCGCTACGGCGGCCCCATGAACGACCAGCAGATCACCGACCTCGTCAACTTCCTGCTGTCGATCCAGAGCGACGGCAAGCAGCGTCCCCAGCTCCAATTCCAGGGCCTTCGCGAAACCGACAGCGACCAGCACGGCGCCATCGCCCTCGGCCGCCGGCTCCAATCCGAATAAGGAGGCAGTCGTCCCGTGAAGGGTGCGCTCGAACTCGCCATCGGCTTCCTGATCCTGCCGGGGTCGGTGTTCATGCTGCTGGCGGTCAACTTCGGTGCCCTCAAGGGCTACCTGATCGCGGCGACGGCCTTCTTCGGGTTCGTGATCATGCTGTCCGCCACCTGGACCTTCGGCCTACCGGGGACCACCCCGCTGACCGGCCCCAAGGGCGTTGACCCGTCCTTCAAGCCGTTCACCGCCAACTCCCCGCTGGCCAGCAAGTACAGTGTCGTTACCCAGTTCAGCGGCAGCGCCGGCAACGGCTGGCAAACCGAGCCCCCCGAGTCTGCCACCAGCGGCCCGCAGGCCAAGCTCCGCGCCGACATCGAGACCGCCAAGCAGGGAACCATCCAAACCCTGATCACCAACTTCAACAAGACGGTCACCGACTCCAGCAAGGAACTGGACGTCACGAACCTGGACGCCCAGGCGTTCTACACCACCCAGGCGGGCACCACCGTCGCGGCCATCGTGGTCTCCCCCAAAGCTCCCCCCAAGGGCTCTGGCCTGACCAAGCCCACCTTCGCCCCCAAAACCTTCTTCGCCTACCGCGACCCCGGCGCCCCCTACCTCCCCAGCCTGATCATCCTTGGCAGCTCGATCGCCCTGTTCACCATCCACCTGCTGGCCCTCGGCTACGTCGAACGCAAACGCCCCCTTGGCATCACCCACACCCCAGCAGGCACGGCCACCCGCACCCCGAGCCGGGTGTGAATATTGCGGCTTGGTGGCAACGTGATCCGCTTAGGCACGAGAGGCAGGATCACCCTCCCTGCTGAGGTGCGTCTTGCTGCGGGCATCCAAGAAGGTGCCGAGTTGACTGTCTGGCTCGATAGGGATGGTTCGATCGTCCTGATTTCACGCGTACGGCTCAAGGCGACGCTGCATGCGGCATATAAAGGAGAACGACCACTGCGCCTTCTCTAGCCCTTCAATGAAGTCTTAGACTTTCGGGGTGCTTTGGACTACACTCCTGGTATGTCGAACACGTGTTCCTTCGCAGAATGCGAGCGCTATCAGCTCGCTAAGGGTCTCTGCGGCGGCCATTACAGACAGCAACATAAGGGGCAGGCGCTGCGACCACTGCGGCCGTTCTATGGCAAGGCGGAGGCCTATGGCAGAGACGGCCCATGCCGCTTCAACGATCTACCGCAGGTGCGATCGGGCGAGTGGGAACCTTGCTCCAAGCCTCGGGACAAGTTTGGGTTGTGCTCCGGACATGCTGCCCAACACTATGAGAAGCGTCCCATCGCTCCACTACGCCGATACCGAAGCAGCTGCGGCTTTCCAGGCTGCTCCAAGCCCCACTCATGCGGCGGCTACTGCGCCGCTCACTACTGGCAAATGCGGAAGGGAGGTCCTCTGCGGCCGCTGAACGAGCGCAAAGGCTGGTTCAAGAGCGGCACCGGCTACATCTACATCCATGAGCCTAGCCATCCCAATGCCAACAAGAACGGCTACGTCGCCGAACATACCAAGGTCTTGGCAGAGATCCTTGGCCGTGCCCTGCTTCCTTCAGAGGAGGTTCACCATCGCAACGGGAAAAGGGATGACAACCGCGCCGAGAATCTTGAGCTATGGAGGCGAGGTGCCCAGCCTCCCGGCGCACGAGTCAGGGATCTGGTGCATGACGCATGGCGAATCATCCTTCTGTACGGATCTCCTGACTTGTATGAAACTACGCCATCCCACCATTCGCCCGAGAAATAACTAAACGTTGTATTTCAGACGTACCTTCGAACAAGGTGTAAATTTTCGAATCGCGGTGCCACTTTTCCAGGGGGAAGTCGCGGATGTAGCCGTAGCCGCCGAGGATCTGGATGGCTTCGTCGGTGACGCGGACGGCGACCTCGCTGCCCTTGAGTTTGGACATGGAGCCTTCGGCGTGTTCGAAGGGGACGCCGTTGCGGGTCATCCAGGCGGCGCGCCAGACCAGGAGGCGGGCGGCGTCGATCTCAGTGGCCATGTCGGCGAGCTTGAAGGCGATGGCCTGCTGCGAGGCGATCGGCTTGCCGAACTGGGTGCGCTCGCGGGCGTAGTCGCGGGCGAACTCGAAGGCGGCGCGAGCGATGCCGACCGCCTGGGCGCCGACGACGGGGCGGGTTGCCTCGAAGGTGGCGAGGGCGCCCGAGGCGCGGCTGGGCTTCTTGTCGCGAGCGCGGGCGAGCTTGGCGTCGAGGCGCTCCTGGCCGCCGAGCAGGCAGTCGGCGGGGACGCGGCAGTCCTCCAGCAGGACCTCGGCGGTGTGGGAGGCGCGGATGCCGAGCTTCTTCTCCTTCTTGCCCTGGCGGATGCCTGGGGTGCCCGGGGGGATGATGAAGCTGGCCTGGCCGCGGTGGCCGAGGTCGGGGGCGACGGTGGCGACCACGATGTGGACGCTGGCGATGCCGCCGTTGGTGATGAACACCTTCTGGCCGTTCAGCACCCAGTCGTCGCCGTCGCGGACGGCGCGGCTGCGCAGGCTGGAGACGTCGGAGCCGGCGCCCGGCTCGGTGACCGCGAAGGCGGCGACCTGGGGGTCGCCTGGGGTGCCGAACATCTCCGGCGTCCAGCGCACGACCTGCTCGGGCGTGCCACTGGCGAGTAGCGCGACCAGCGGCAGGCCGGTGCCGAGGATGCCGAGGGCGATGCCGGCGCAGCCCCAGGTCAGCTCCTCCACCAGGGCAGGCTGCAACACGCCCGACTCGTCCTCGCCGACCATCTGGTAGTAGTCCCAGCCGTACAGGCCGATCTGCGCGGCCTTCTTGACCACGGGCCAGGGGAACTCTTCGGTCTCGTCGTAGTGGGAGGCGACCGGGCGGATCTCCTTCTCTGCGAACTCATGGACCCACTTCTGGGCGGCCGCCTGGTCTTCGGTGAGCGAAAAGCCGATCATGGAACCCGTTCCTTTCCCCCCGCTGCGGTTACCACTGGGTAACCTCTCACAAGCTAGGATGCCTTGAGCGGAAAAGGAATTCAAGGGAGGACCCGCTTGGACGCCTCGATGAACGCCCGACTGCCAGCCGCTGAGCGCCGCAAGCAACTCCTCGGCGTGGCCCGGCGGGTCTTCGCCAGGCACGGCTACCGGGGCGCCTCGATGGAGTCGATCGCCGAGGCCGCGGGCGTCACCAAGCCAGTGCTCTACCAGCACTTCTCGTCCAAGCACGCGCTCTACGCCTCGCTGCTCGAATCCGACATCGGCGAGCTGCGCAGTGGCTTGGAGCATGCCTTCCAGTTCGCGGAGGGCAACAAGGAGCGGCTCAGGCAGGGCTTCCGCGCCTACCTGGAGTTCGTCGACGCCCATGAGGACGCCTATCGGCTGCTCTTCTCCGGCGGGCCCAGCGTGGACTCCGAGTTCCAGCAGCGGGTGGGGCGCATGCGGGGTTGGGTCGCCGCGCGCATCACCGGGATCATCAGCGCCGAGGCCATGCTGCCCGAGGCACGGGCCCGCGCCCTCGCGGTCGCGATCGTCGGCATGGCCGAGGCCACGGCCAGCTGGTGGCTGGCGGAGGAGCGCCCGCTGCCCGTCGCCGACCTGGCCGACGAGCTGGCGGGCCTCGCCTGGAAGGGCTTCGCGCGCTTCCCCGGGCACTCCCCAGGCAGCCCCGACGGGCCCGGCAGTAGCTAGCGCCCAGGCGGAATTACCCAGCAGAGCTCAAGGGTGTCCATGCGCCGTCCGATCCAACGGCTATGCGCCGTCCGCCGACTGTTCCTTCGCCGCAGCCATCCCACGGGCTCCGACCGTGGCGGGTGCTGCTCGCGCTTGGCGTGCTCATCGTTCTGCTTGAGGGTGCGACCGTGCTGCGGGTCCTCGGTCCTGGCCACGCTCACCGGGTAGAGCTGTTCACCCTGGTCCCTGGTCTGACCGGGCTGGCCCTGTGGGTGCTCTGGCGGCCGGAGGGCAGCCGCCGCCGTGGCCGCGGTCGGAGCGGCGCCCGCGCCCGGGCTGCCCGGTCGTCCGCGAGGGTCCGTGCTACCGGCAGCGCTCGCCCTCGGGTCACGCGCGCCAGCCGGCCGTCACGCTCACCGTGCGCTCGCTCACGACGATCCTGACTTTCAGCGTAAACACGGCGCTCGGAAGCATCGTAGATAACTACGACATACGCACGATTGCGATCAGCAGGACGCCGTGGGATGGTTTCCGCTATGGAACTGTTGCTTTGCGGCGGGTGATCGTGGTTGGCGCACCGAGTGGTCGTACTCTCTGCGGATCAGGCGCTGGCGGCGGCTATCAGCCGGATGGCCGGGCCGGACGCCTCGACCAGGCGCTACCTCTCCCCCGCTGAGCTGGACGACTGGGCACATCCACCGGTCGACGTCGTGGTGCTCGACGATCAGCAGCGCTCCCGCGGGGTCCTCTACCGCCAGCTACGCCAGCGCTACCGCGGTGCGGTGATCGTGGTCCTCCGTCCGGAGGAGGCCGAGGACGTCCTGCCCCCCGACCCTGCCCGCGTGATCATGCGCCGCCCCTTCCGCAACGAGCACATGGAGCACGCGCTCACCCTGGCCGCCAGCATCAGCGAGGAGGTCAGGACCCGCGCGGAGGCTGAAGCGGAGGCCAAGGCGACCGGCGAGGCGACATCTGGCGAGCCGGAATCCGGATCCGCCGCCGATGGCGCTGACGCGCCGGCACCACGGAGCTGGAACCAGCCCACGGGCCCGCGTGTTGTGGGCGGGGCGATCATCATGGCCCTTGCCGGGATCACGCTCGCCCTCGCCCTGGCCAAGCCAACCACCTGCGGCCCGGGCCGCGCGTGCACTGGCAATGGCACCGGCAACGGCGCAATCGTGGTGGGCGGACCAGCCTTGGCGCTGCCACCGATCGACAGCCGCCCACCCTCGCCCCCTCCGGGGACTGGTTCCACGTCCGCCACCGGAGGCCCTGGGCCTGTTGCCCCCATCGGGGGCGTCGTTCAAATCACCCTGACGAGCCGGCCCCAAGGGGGCACCACGCCACCCCCCACCATCGCGCCACCACCCGGCACCAGCCCAACCGGATCGCCGCCGCCGACGCCCACCTCGGGCCCGCCCAACTCCGCACCGCCCACAGACACCCAGCCGCCGCCGACCGACACCCAGCCACCCCCCACGGCCACCTCAGAGCCGCCCACCTCAAACCCAGCGACGACGGCCTGAGCCGGACGGACTGCTTACGACTCGATGTTCGACATGACGTGCTTGATGCGCGTGTAGTCCTCGAAGCCGTAGAGGGACAGGTCCTTGCCGTAGCCGGAGTGCTTGAAGCCGCCGTGGGGCATCTCGGCGACGATCGGGATGTGGGTGTTGATCCAGACGGCGCCGAAGTCCAGGCGCCTGGCCATGCGCATGGCGCGGCCGTGGTCCTTGGTCCAGACGCTGGCGGCGAGGCCGTACTCGACCTCGTTGGCCCAGGCGAGCGCCTTATCCTCGTCGTCGAACTGCTGCACGGTGATGACCGGGCCGAAGACCTCCTGCTGGATCATCTCGTCGGACTGCCGCAGGCCGCTGACGACGGTCGGCTCGTGGAAGAAGCCCCGCTCGCCGATGCGGTGGCCCCCGGTCTGCACCTGGGCGTGGTCGGGGGCTCGCTTCAGGAAGCCCTGCACCCTCGCCAGCTGGTTCGGGTTGTTGAGCGGCCCGTACAGCACGTCCTCGTCGTCTGGAGCTCCGGTCTTGGTGGCCTTGGCCTGCTCGACCAGTGCGGACAGGAAGTCGTCGTGGATCCCTGGCCCGGCCAGGACCCGGGTCGCCGCAGTGCAGTCCTGACCGGCGTTGAAGTAGCCGGCGATCGCGATCGCCTCGGCGGCCGCGGCTACGTCAGCGTCGTCGAAGATGATCACCGGGGCCTTGCCGCCAAGCTCCAGGTGGACCCGCTTGAGGTCGTCGGCCGCGGACTTGGCCACCTGCATGCCCGCGCGCACGCTGCCGGTGATCGAGACCATCGCCGGGGTCCTGTGCCGGACCAGTGCGGCGCCGGTGTCGCGGTCGCCACAGATGACGTTGACCACGCCGGGCGGCAGGAACTCGTTCAGCAGCTCGGCCATCCACACGGTGGTCACCGGGGTAGTGTCGGAGGGCTTGAGCACCACCGCGTTGCCGGCGGCGATCGCCGGGGCCCACTTCCAGACCGCCATCATGAAGGGGTAGTTCCAGGGGGTGACCTGGGCGCAGACGCCGATCGGCTCACGCCGGATCATCGACGTGTGGCCCGTCATGTACTCCCCCGCCGACAGCCCGTGCAGCATCCGCGCCGCGCCGGCGAAGAAGCGGATCTGGTCGAGGGCGGGCGGCAGCTCCTCGTCCAGGGTGAGCTGATACGGCTTGCCGGTGTTCTCACACTCCAGGCGGATCAGCTCCTCGCCGCGCGCCTCCATGGCGTCGGCGATCTTGAGCAGCGCCCGGCTGCGCTCCGACGGAGTCGCGTCCCGCCAGGTCTCGAAGCCCCGCGCCGCCGCCTGGCAGGCCGCCTCGACGTCGGCCTCGCCGGACAGCGGGGCCTCGGCGAACGCCTCACCGGTGGTGGGGTTGATCAGGGTCGTGGTGCGCCCGTCGGCCACGTCCCGGTACTTGCCGTCGATGAAGTTCTGCAGCTTGCGCATGGAGGCCCCTCTCGTCGATGTGTGCGGGGATGATCGGGTGAGGTGTCGCTATTGCATCGCTATTGCAGCGAGCGGCGGCGGGCGTAGACGGCGTTCATGACCGCCAGCAGGATCCCGCCGACGAAGATCAGCGTCCCCATGACGTTCACCTGGGGCGGCACGCCGATACGGGTGGCGCCGAAGACCCACAGCGGGAAGGTGATCGTCTGGCCGGCTACGAAGCTGGTGATGATGTAGTCGTCGATCGACAGCGCGAAGGCCAGCAGCGCCCCGGCCAGGACCCCCGGGAAGATCAGCGGGAAGGTCACCTTCCAGAAGGTCACCTGCGGGTTGGCACCGAGGTCCTGCGCAGCCTCCTCCAGGGTCAGGTCGAACCCGGCCATGCGCGCCCGCACGGTCACCGCCACGAAGGGGATGTTGAACATCACGTGTGCGATCAGGATCGTCAGGTAGCCGCGCGGGATCTGCGCGGTCACCAGCATGCCGAGCAGGGCGGCGCCGAGCACCAGCTCGGGCGCGGCGATGTTGGCGAACAGGATCAGGTCGGTCACGCCCCGGCCCCGGTAGCGCCAGCGGCCCAGCGCGATCCCCATCATGGTGCCGAACACGGTGGCGAGCAGCGTGGAGAACAGCGCGATGGTGAGCGAGTTCTGCAGCGCGGTGGTCAGCTCCGGGATCGCCAGCAGGTTCTTGTACCAGGTGAGGGTGAACCCCTGAAAGCGGACGTTCAGCTTCCCCTTGGTGTTGTTGAAGCCGAACAGGATCATGATCAGGATCGGCGCCATCAGGTAGAAGATCAGCACCCAGGTATAGACGTGCAGCAGGCGCCCACGGCCACGGCCGCGCCGCGCCGCTTGCGGCAGCGGCGCGCCGACCTCCCGCTCCAGGACCGGCGCTGGCGCCACCGTGCTCATGCCGCCGCCATCTCCATCGCCTCTTCGGTGCCGAGCGCCTTGGCGTAGGCGAACACGCCGATCAGCAGGGCGGCCATCACCACGAAGGACAGCGCCGATGCCAGCGGGTAGTCGTTGGCGTTGAGGTACTCGAACTGGATGACGTTGCCGATCATGGTGGTGTCGGTGCCGCCGAGGATGGTCGCGTTGACGAAGTCGGCGGCGGCGGGCACGAAGGTCAGCAGGATGCCGGCGAACACTCCCGGGATCGACAGCGGCAGGATCACCCGCCGGAACACCTGCCGGCCGTTGGAGTACAGGTCGGCGGCCGCCTCCAGCAGGTCGGGGTCGATGCGCTCCAGCGCGACGTACAGGGGCAGCACCATGAACGGCAGGAAGTTGTAGGTGAGCCCGCCGATCACCGCGTACTGCGTGGCCAGGATGTGGAAGCTCTGCGGCAGCAGGTGCGCGGTCTTGAGCGGTCCTAACACAATGCCGTTGTCGGTGAGGATGAACTTCCAGGCGGCCGTGCGGATCACGAACGACACGAAGAACGGCAGCAGGATCAGGAACAGGTAGGTGGTCTTGTGGTGGCCGCCATGGAAGGCGATCCAGTACGCCACCGGGTAGGCCAGCACCAGACACAGCGCCGTCACCACCAGCCCGTAGACGATCGAGCGGATCAGCTGCGTGTGGTAGAAGCTGAAGGCGTCGGTGTAGTTGGCCCAGTGCCAGGTGAAGCGGAAGCCCTGCTCGTAGTTGCCGCTCTGCAGCGACAGCGACAGGATCAGCAACCCTGGGATCACGAAGAACAGCGCCAGCCACACGACCCCGGGCAGCACCATCAGGTACGGAGCGGCCCCTATGCGTTTACGCACCGTGGTCGCTCCGCCTCAGCCCTGGATGATCGGCTGGAAGATGCGGTCCCAGGTGACCTGCTCGGTTGGGGTGAGCACGCGGTAGCGGAAGGTCTTGCTCAGGTCGGCGTCGGTCGGGAACACCAGCGGGCTGGACGCCAAGCCTTCCAGGCCGCTCTTGTCCGCACCCTTGGCCTTGCTGGCGTCGTCGAGGACCACCTGCTTGGCGCCGGGGACCGGGGTGATGTAGTCGACGTACTCCGCCAGGGTCGCGGCCACCCTCGGCTGGTAGACGTAGTCCATGTAGGTGATCGCGTCGACCGGGTGCGCGGGGTTCAGGGGGATGCACATGTTGTCGGTCCAGAGGGTGACGCCCTCCTTGGGGACCACGAACTTGATGTCGGGCGAGCCGGAGTTGTTCAGCTGGAAGATGTCGCCCGAGTAGGCCATCGAGATCGCGACCTCGCCGGAGCTGAGCACGTCGGCCTCGCCGGAGTTGTCGATGTACTTGCGCAGCAGCGGCTTCTGCTCCTTGAGCTTGGAGGCAGCGCGCTGCCAGTCGGCCACGGTCGACTTCACCGGGTCGATGCCGAGCATGATCATGATCATGGTCGGCGTGTCGATGGTGTCGCCGAACATCGCGATGCGGCCCTTGAAGGCCGGGTCGAAGAGGTCCTGGATACTGGTGATCGGCCGCTTGGTCAGCTTGGGATTGTAAGCGATCCCGGTGAACCCCGACTGCCATGCGACGCTGAACTTGTTGCCGGGGTCGTAGCTGGGGTTCTTGAAGTTGGCCGCGGCGTTGGCGGTGAAGTTCGGCAGCTTGGAGTGGTCCAGCGGGGTGAGGAAGTTCTGGCGGATCAGCTTCTCGATGGAACCGCCGTTGGTGATCACCATCAGGTCCCAGCCGGTGTCCTGGCCGGCCTTGAGGGACGGGCTGATTTTCCCGATAAACGAGTCGTTGTCGTTGATGGCCTCTTTGTAATTGACCTTGATGCCGGTGGCCTTGGTGAAGTCCTCCAGGGAGGGGTGAACAGTCTTGCCGTCGACCTTGGCGACGTCGATGTACAGCGGCCAGTTGGCGAAGTTGAGGATGCCCGCCTTGGTCTTGTTCGCCCAGAACTGGGCGACCGCGTCCGGTGCCTGGGCGGCCGGCTTGTTGGACCCGGACACGCCGCAGGCGGACAGCAGGGCCGCAGCCCCGGCGGTGCCGGCGCCTCCGAGGAAGGCGCGGCGGCTCCAGCGCGGCTGGGTCAGCCCGCGCAGCAGCGACGGGTCGATCGGGGACATCTGCTGGCGCTCTCGGTCTCGATCCATCGGCTTGGTCATGATTCCGCTTCCTCCTTGGCCTCGGCTGCCGGGCCGGGGCCGAGCACGTAGGAGTGCTCGGGAAGCCACGACAGCCATCCCACCTGGCCGGCGGTCACCTCGGAGCCCGGGGTGCTCGCCGTGTTCTGCTGGTAGACGGAGACCTCGATGCCGCCGTCGGTCTTGACGTTGTAACTGGTCGAGGTCCCGAGGTAGACCACGTCGATGACGGTGCCGCGCAGGGCGCAGCAGCTGGGGGGCGGCGGGTCGTCGAGCTGGCGCAGGGTGATCTTCTCTGGCCGCACCGCGATCTCGACCTGCTCGCCAGAAAGGACGGTGGAGCTGTCGCGGGTCAGCACCCGCTCCTGTGGCCCGAGCCCGGTGAGCGCCAGCAGCTCGCCGTTGCGCTCGATGCGGCCGCCGATGATGTTGGAGGTGCCGAGGAAGTTGGCCACAAACCGGGTGGCGGGCCGCTCGTACAGCTCCCGGGGGGTGCCGAGCTGCTGGATCCGGCCGCCGTCCATCACTACCAGACGGTCGGACATGGTCAGGGCCTCTTCCTGGTCGTGAGTCACGTAGACGAAGGTGATCCCCACCTCCCGCTGGATAAACTTCAGCTCCAGCTGCATGGCCCGGCGCAGCTTCAGGTCCAGGGCGCCGAGCGGCTCGTCCAGCAGCAGCGCCCGCGGCCGGTTGACGAGCGCCCGGGCCAGGGCAACCCGCTGCTGCTGGCCGCCGGAGAGCTGGCGTGGCCGGCGCCGCTCGCGGCCCTGCAGCTCGACCAGGCGCAGCGCGTCGCCGACGCGCCGCTCGACCTCGTCCTTGGGGACCTTCTTGCGGCGCAGGCCGAAGGCGACGTTGTCGAATACGTCCATGTGGGGGAAGAGAGCGTACTGCTGGAAGACCATGTTGACGTCGCGCCGGTAGGGCGCGACGCCGACCATGTCCTTGCCGTGCAGCAGGATGCGCCCGCTGGTCGGCTCCTCGAAGCCGGCCACCATGCGCAGCGTGGTGGTCTTGCCGCAACCCGAGGGCCCGAGCAGCGAGAAGAACTCGCCCTCGTTGATCCGCAGGCTCACGTCATCGACGGCGTGGACGGTCTCCCCCGCGGAGGGGAACTCCTTGTTCACGCCGAGCAACTCGATTGCGGGCAGCTCGCTGGCCGTGGCCGCGCCGGCGCGGACGGTCGCTACCTCGGTCTCAGCCATATGGGGCATCCCTCGTCTCGCGCCGGGCTGGGGCTGGAGAGGCCATTCGACCATAGGATTTGGCGCGGACGCTATCACTGGTCCTGATCCGCCGATATAGCCAGACCGGCAGGGTGACCCGGCTGCTTTTGCCGGATCGTCAAACAGCTGAAATGGTGGTGCACCGGTTCGTCACCTCTCGCCCCTTATCGTTTCGCCGTGTGACGGCCGTGGAGGACCTCCTCGGCCTGCAGGGCGAGCCAGAACTCGACGCGGTCGGCGGCCAGGTCGAGGTCTCGCCCGGTCAGCTCGGCGATGCGGCGGATGCGGTACCGGAGGGTGTGGCGGTGGACGCTCAGCGCGCGCGCCGCCGACTCCCAGTTCCCATTGTGCTCCAGGAAGGTGCGCAGGCTGTCGACCAGGGCGCCGTGCTGGCGCTGGTCGTAGGCGCGCAGGGGACCGACCAGGCCCCGCGAGAACGCCTCCAGCGCGGCGTCCTCCTGCAGGGCCAGCAGCAGGCGGTGGCTGCCGAGGTCGTCGACGCTGGCGACCCGGCCCGCCCCCGCCCCCGCCCCGGTCCCGGTCGCACCCGCGCCGGCGGCGCCGAGGGCGAAGCGGGCCTCCTGGTAGGCGCGGCGCAGCGCGCTCGGGTCCGCCTCGGGGGCGCCCAGACCGAAGCGGCCCGGAGCGCCTCTGGCGAGCGCCCCGGCGGCCACGTCCTCGGCGGCCGCCCGCGCCTCGGGCAGGTCAGCCGCCTCGAACAGGGCGGCCACCACCCCGTCGTGGAGGTTGCACACATAGCGCGCGGAGCGGCACGAGAGGCGGTCCTCGACCTGGCGCCGCAGCGCCTCCAGCGCATGCTCGCCTTCGGCCTTGGGCCCCGCTTCGGCGGTGACCACCTGCGGTGGGGGCGGATCGGGGTGGCCGACCAGGACCGCCAGCGCCGCTGCCTCGCCGAGGCCGAGGAAGCGCAGCCGCCGCCTGGTCTCTTCAGCGGACAGCTCTCCCTCAAGCAGCGCGTCGAGGAAGTCGCCGACCAGGCGCCGCTCAGTGCGCGCGACCGCCTGGGCCTTGGAGAGGTCAAGCGCGATCGCGGTCGCCAGGTGGTGCACGACCACCTGGTGGAGAGGCTCGCCGCGGTCCGCCCTCGCCAGCACCAGGAAGCCCGCCGGGCTGCCGCCGACCAGGATCGGCAGCAGGAAGCGGTGGCCGTCAGGATCGGAGAGCGTCAGCGAGAACTCGTTGCCCTCAGGCCGCAGGCGCTGCACCTCGGCCCAGGCGGAGCGCGGGTCGATCACGCGGGTGGCGTGGGGGGCAGCGGCCATCACCTCGCCGTGCAGGTCGAACAGGAGGGCCTGCGTGCCGGTCATGCGCGCGTAAGCGCCGAGCAGCGCGTCCAGGCCGGCGCCTTCCAGCAGCAGCCTCGACAAGGTCTGCTGCACCGTCCCGGCGCGCTGCAGCATCACGTACTGCTCGTTGACCAGCCGCGAGAACAGCGCCTCGGTGATGGCGATGAACGGCACCTCGAAGGGCACCTCGAAGAGCGGGAAACCAGCCGCGTCGGCCGCCTCGGCCATGGCCTGCGGGGTGGCGTCGAAGCCGAAGCCGAGCCCGAGGCCGAGGCCAGCCAGCTTGGCCTCGGCGAGCTGGGCGATGAAGCCTGCCTGGCCGCGGGCGCCCCCGCGCAGGCCGAGCCCGGTGGTGAGCAGCACCTCGCCGCCACGCAGGAACCGGGTCGGATCGCGCAACTCGGACACATGCGCCCAGCGGATCGGCCGGCGTAACCCAGCCTCCCCAGCGACCAGCTTGAGCTGCAGGTCGCTGATGGCAAGCAGGTCCGCAACCGTGATGGGCACATCCTAACTGTACACAGCGACCCCCTGAAAGCCAGCCCGCTTTGCCGTTTCGTCCAATAGATGCGAAGGGTGCTTGGACGGCCGGGCACTTCCCCCACAGCGGCGCCGGTGGCGATGATCAGGATTCCAGGAGCCACCAGGGAGGACGCCCGATGACCATGCCTCAAGAACGCAAGCTGGCCGGGGCCGTGCCGGGACCAGGGAGCCAGGCATTAGAGAAGCGGCGGCGGCGCGCGGTCGCGCGGGGCGTCAGCACCATGACCCCGGTGTACGCGGCCGCGGCGCACGGTGCGGTCATCGAGGACGTTGACGGCAACCGCTTCATCGACTTCACCGGCGGGCTCGGCGTGCTGAACGCCGGCCACACGCCGCCGGGTGTGGTCGAGGCGGTCAAAGCGCAGGTCGAGCGTTACCTGCACACCTGCGCCCATGCGCTGATGAACGAGCCCTACGTGGCCGTGGCCGAGGCGCTGAACAGGATCACCCCCGGCGACTACGACAAGCGCACCATGCTGGTGAACTCCGGCGCCGAGGCGACCGAGAACGCCGTCAAGATCGCCCGCGCCGCCACCGGCCGCCCCGGTGTGGTGGTGTTCGACAATGCCTTCCACGGCCGCACCCTGCTGGCGCTGGCCATGACCGGCAAGGTCGCACCCTACAAGCAGGGCTACCACCCGTTCCCGAGCGAGGTCTACCGGGTCCCGTACGCCTACTGCTACCGCTGCCCGTTCCACCTCACCTACCCGTCGTGCGGCATCGCCTGCGCCGACTACGTGGAAGAGGAACTGAAGGTCCACGTCGGCGCGAGCAATGTGGCCGCCCTGATCGTCGAGCCAGTGCAGGGCGAGGGCGGCTTCATCGCCCCGCCGCCGGGGTGGCTCGAGCGGATCGCGGAGCTCTGCAGCTCCTTAGACATCCCGCTGGTCGCCGACGAGGTGCAGAGCGGCTTCGGCCGCACCGGCACCCTCTACGCCATCGAGCAGCACCCGGACATCACCCCCGACTTCACGCTGAGCGCGAAGTCATTGGCGGCAGGGCTGCCGCTGGCCGCTGTCACCGGCCGCCAGGAGCTGATGGACGCGCCCGGCCCGGGCGGCCTCGGCGGCACCTTTGGCGGCAACCCGCTGGCCTGCACCGCAGCGCTCGCCACCATCGAGCTGTTCGAGCAGAGCGACCTGCTCGACCGCGCCAAGCGCATGGGTGTGGTGCTGGCGGAGCGCCTCGGCGCCATGGGCGAGCGCTACCGCATCGTCGGCGAGGTCCGCGGCCTCGGCGCCATGATGGCGCTGGAGCTGGTCACCGACCGGGCCACCAAGGAGCCCGCCAAGGCCGCCACCAACCAGGTCCTGGCCGAGGCTGCCCGGAACGGCCTGTTGACCCTCAAAGCTGGCATCCATGACAATGTAGTGCGGATCCTGGCGCCGCTGGTGATGGAAGAGGCGCTGCTCCACGAGGGTCTGGACATCCTCGACCGTGCGCTCGCGTCGGCCGAGTCTGTTAACGGCTAGCAGAGGGGGGCCGCAGCACAGGTACGTGTTCCATCCCGGCGAGTCTGGGTCATTCTTCGAGGTTGCCCGCGAGGTCTTCACCAGGAGTGCGTTACGCTTGTGCCTGGCGGCGTCGCCGTCCCCAGCAGGTCAAGCACTGACCGCGTGCCGCCGATGGAGGATCCATGACCACCACCGCAGGCGCGCTGCGAGCGGCAAACGATGACGGCGGTGCGTGAATGAGCACCACCGTCCGGCCGCCGTTCACGGACAACACCGGCAAGGTGGTGCCGAGCCGTGTGCAGCGCTACCACGGGCAGCACCAGCGCCGCAGATCGCGGCGGTTCTCGGCCGAGCTGCCGCTGCTGGTGCTCACCGCGATGGTGCTCGCGGTCCTGGTCAAGGGCTTCCTGATTCAGGCGTTCTTCATCCCCTCCCGGTCGATGGTGCCGACCCTGGAGGTCGGTGACCGGGTGGTGGTCAACCGGCTTGCCTACCGCATCGGCGACCCGCAGTACGGCCAGGTGGTGGTCTTCCTCAAGAGTTCGGACGACCCGGCCTCGGCGGCGCCCGACACCAACGCGCTCACCTGGGTGCGGCGCGCGCTCGCCCAGGGCCTCGGCGGCGCACCGCCCGGCGCTGAGGACCTGATCAAGCGGGTCGTCGGCCTCCCTGGCGACAAGGTCGAGGGCAAGAACGGCAGGCTCTACCGCAACGACAAGCCGGTGTCCGAGCCGTATCTGCCCAAAGGCACCTTCACCTCCGACTTCCCCCCGGTGACGATCCGTCCTGGCTACTACTGGGTGATGGGCGACAACCGCACCGACTCCGCCGACTCCCGGGTCTTCGGCCAGGTGCCGCGCTCGGCGCTGGTCGGCCGCGCCGTCCTCAAGGTGTGGCCGATGCGCCACACCGGGGGCCTCTAGCGGCCTCAGGAGATAACGTTATCTCCGACCGGCCGAGCGATCTCCGGCGCAATCCTGGCCCAAGATGTGGATTACATGTGGTAAGGGCAAAGGGGAAAGACACTGCCGAAATGCGCAGGCTCGCGGCACTCATAAAGTTGACTTGACGTGCGGCATCACCTTGGTGAACACTTGTTTGGTCGAACATTTGTTCGATCCATATAGGTTCACGTGAAGGGGAAGCCGTGAACAGTACCGCCCAGCGCGGCCGGGTTTGGGCTCCGGTCGCCTTCACCAAGGCCCTCCCTGGACCGGCGCGCAACCGTGGCGTCGCTGCCCAGGTGCGAGCGGCCCTGGTGCGCTATTTCGCGGTCGGCTTCATGCTGCTCAGCCTGGTAGCGATCGCCAACCCGCACCGGCCGGACTCCCCTGGCCTGGCCAGCAAACCCTGGGACTACCAGCGCGACACCATCGCCGTGCAGGGCCACGGACTGCTGAACGGCTACGCCCGCACGACGGCGCACGTGACCGCCTGGCTCGCCAAATCGTCGATCGAGCGGCAGCGGGACGTCTATCGCCTCAACCTGTTCGACTTCCTGGTGGGTGGCCGGACCGCCGGCGGCCTGGTGCACTTCCGCCTCGACCACCGCGCCTTCCTGCAGGGCGGCACCGAGCTGGCCATGCTGGCGCTGGTCGGGTACGGGGTGATGCGCCGGCCTTCGCGCCGGACCTGGGCGCTCGCCGTGCTGCTGCTGCTCTCCACCACGCTCCTGGTCACCAAGCCAGAGGCCACCCTGCGGTTCGCGGGTGGGATCGGGGTGAATATCCCGGACGCCATGCTCGCCGCGGTTCACCCCGGGCACGGCGGCAGCAGCGCCACGCCCGGGTCCAGCAGCGGCGAGCAGGGGATGGAGCAGCTCGCCGGCAGCTACTGGAACGGGTTCGTGGGCGAGCCGCTGTCGCGCCTGCAGACCGGCACGCCGGTGCTGGCGGGCGCCACCCCGGCGCACAAGGCAGGTGTGCTGACAGCACTGCGGCGCAACGTCAGCGGGGTCAACGACTGGGCGATCGGCCATCACGGGCCGGAGCGCGCTTTCATCGCCACCGCCGCGCTCGGCTACGTCGTGCCGGTCTCGGTCGCGCTGGGCGTCCTGGCGATGGTCGCCGCCTGCGCCCAGACGGTCCTGTTCCTGCTGGTCCTGGCGGGGCTGTTCGTGCTGCCGCTGGCGGTCGAAGGGCCTCGCCGCCGGGGCGCGGTCATCTGCTACTGGCTGCTCCCGCTGCTGGCGTGCGTGGCGCTGCTCACGGCCGCGTCGCTGGCCTCGTTCGCGGTCATGCGGGTGGCCGAGGCGGTGCACGCCTCCGACGAGTACGTCGGCGTGCTGCTGGCCGGGTCCACCTGGCCACTGCTCACCGCCGCCTGGTTCATCCGCCGCACCATCCGCCGTCGCCGAGCCCGCCCGGCGCTGAACGAACCCGACGACGACCTTGACATGACTGACAGCGACGACCTCCACGAGGCCTCGACCAGGACGACAACCAGAACAAGAACCAGAAGGAGCCACGCATCATGAACGCAGAAGCAACCGTCCTCCGCGAGCGCACCCACACCCGCACCCGGACCGGCGGCGCCTCCGCCCGGTCCGCCAAGACCCAGCCAGGGAGCGGCGGGGTGGCCTTCGCCACTCAGGTCATGACCGTGCCGCTGCGTGCTGTGACCAGGCCCGCCGGCCGCCGCCTCGCCATGGCGACGGGGCTGTCTCTCCTGCTGATCGCCGCCGTCAGCGGGCTCTACGACCACGCGGACGGAGGCGCGGGCACCACCCCGGTGGCCGCGCACCTGTCGGCGCCGACGGCGGCGCTGGCTGCCAAGCCGGCCAGCGCGCTCGCCTCCACCGCCGCAGCGAGTAGCGCCAGCGGCAGCGCCGGCGCCGCCGGCATCAAGGCAGCCGAGGCCGCCGCCGTAGCCTGGTATGCGGTACAGCGCCACGTCCCGGTCGAGCGGGTCCAGGCGCTGCAGCACCGCCAGGTGAACGCGGCTCAGGTCCAGGTGCTGGTGATGGCCGACACCGGCACCTCCGGCCTCTACTCCGACCTGGTCACCGTCAGGCGTGCCGGGTCGGGCTGGAAGGTGCCGTGACCCCTGCCGCAAAGCAGAAGGCAGTCGGTGCGATCGTCGCCCTGGTGGTCCTCGCCGGGATCTCCGGGCGCGCCTCCCCCGGCTTCGCGGTCGGGAGGGTGACCGGGGCGGTCACCCGTACCGTCCGTCATGCCCTGACGGGCGGTGCGAAGTCCGCCCCGGTCATCAAGGTGCCGGCAGGGCGTGCCATTGGCGCGAGCCAGTACGCCCTGGCGGATATCCCGGCGGCCTACCTGGCGCTGTACGTCAAGGCCGCCCCCACCTGCCCCAAGCTCAACTGGCAGCTGCTGGCCGGCATCGGCAAGGTCGAGACCAACCACGGCCGCTCCACCCTCCCTGGCGTCCACACCGGCATCAACGCGGCCGGCTGCTGCGCCGGCCCCATGCAGTTCAACCTCACCAACGGCCCCCCCTCCACCTGGCAGGCCTACGGCCGCGGCGGCAACCCCTACGACCCCGCCGACGCCATCCCCGCCGCCGCCCGCAAACTCTGCGCCAACGGCCTCGTCCAGCCAGTCGCACCCGCCGACCCCTGCCCGAATGTGGCCGGCACGCCCTCCCAGCACCTGGCCATCCTGCGCTACAACAACGCCTGCTGGTACGTCCACGAGGTGCTCACCTTCGCCGCCCGCTACACCACCACCCCCGCCGCGCTGCCAGCGGCCTCCAGCGACCCGTTCGTCCAGGCCCTGGTCCACAACCCCAATATCACCACCACCACGGCACGCGGCTGCGACCCGGCCCCCGACCTCGCCAGCGGCACCCTCGACCTGCGCGTCCAGTCGATCCTGGCGGTGCTGGCCCAGCACTGGCGCATCCGCATCTCCTGCCTGCACACCGGCCACTCCACCTACGTCAAGGGCACCACCCGCATCTCCAACCACACCGTCTGGCGCGCCGTGGACCTCGACCAGGTCAACGGCCAACCGGTCAACCACACCAGCCCAGCAGCCCACGCCCTGGTGGTGTTCCTGGACCGCCTCCAAGGCCCCCTGCGCCCCATCGAGGTCGGCTCCCCATGGGCGCTTGGCCACCGCCCCTACTTCACCGACGAGGGCCACCAAGACCACATCCACATCGGCTACAGCGCCCTGTAGGACACCGAGCGGGGAGCGGCGGGACGCCCAGAACAGGCGCCCAGAACAACAGGGCCGGCGCTCCCCCCATTTGATTTGGCGATTTAGGCGACCGTTATTCCCAATACAGAAACCTTCCTCCGTATTTGCCACTGACAAAGCTAGACATTCTCCATTGTGGCTTGACGGCGTTAGGTGATCGCGGTTAGCCTATCGCGGTAACGGCGAGGATCTTGTTGCGTCCCCCCACGGCGCCGCCTCGCTGAAACGCCCAGACAGTCGGGCGTTGTGCCTATCGAATCGGAATGGCACGGACGCGTGCTGCGTGGTAGCGCGCGTCATGGACCCGCCCCAGGGTCCTCCCCCCAAAACCCCAAACCCCCAATGCCCCAGCAGGAGGTTTGCTTTTGTCACGCAAAGATTCCCCCAGCACCACTGACGGCGTCATGCGGCGGGTGCGCACCGGCGTCGCGGTCGGCGTCGGCGCGATTGCGATCACGGCACTTTCGGCGCTGCCGGCATTCGCCTCGACCACCCACGTCGTGAAGCCGGGGGAGACGCTCTTCCAGATCGCCCGTAAGGCCGGTCTGACCAGCTGGCTCCCGATCTACGACGCGAACCTGAACGTTGCCAACCCGGATCTGATCTTCCCAGGCCAGAAGCTGGTCATCCCCGGCAAGAACGACAAGGTCAAGCCGCGCACGACTGCCCACAAGAAGGCCAAGGCGGTCAAGCACCACGCCGCCACCAAGCACCACACGACCAAGCACCAGACCGTGCATCACGCCAGCGCTGTCGTGGACGGCGGCGTGTGGGACCGGATCGCCGCCTGCGAGTCCGGCGGCAACTGGAGCGCCAACACCGGCAACGGCTACTACGGCGGCCTGCAGTTCAGCCTGTCGAGCTGGCGTGCCGTCGGCGGCAGCGGCCGGCCAGACCAGGCCAGCAAGGCGACCCAGATCGCCATGGCCGAGCGCCTGCAGCACGCCCAGGGCTGGGGTGCATGGCCGGTCTGCAGCGCCCGTCGCTGATCTGACCAAGGCAGGACCGAGGTAGCGGAGTAGCACAGTAGGAAAACGCCACGGCGTGCGGGAACGATCCGCATGCCGTGGCGTTTTCGCTGTGCCGTCCGGTCACGTCCTGGAGTGTCGCTCGAGCACGTCTTTCAGCTTCTGCTCGTTTCTCGGAAGCTGCCTCCGTGCCTGCCGCCGGATGACGAGCGGAACGAGCAGCTTGCCGATCCCGTGCGCCTCGAAGTCCAGGGCGATCGTCACGCGCGAGCGGCTGCCGCCATCAAGCGGCGCGATCGTGCCGCTGGCGATCCCGCTGACCGGGAGGCCGCCGACACTACGAAACCCCCAGCTCCTCGGCGGGTCCAGCGCCGCCACCTCCTCGATGGTCGGCAGCTCCCGGCGACCGACCCGGCGGGTCACGACCGCTCTGGAGCCCACGGCGAGCGGGGCATCGCCCTCCTGGCGCGCCGACACGACACTCTCCTGCCAGTCGGGGAAATGCGACGGGTCAGTCACATAGGCGAAGACGTCGTTGGGACGACGGGCGATCTCAATGCTCTCCATGATCACAGCCATCTTGTCCTCCTCATACTCTTCGTCATGCTCTCGTGGGAGCAGCACTGCTTGGGGTGAGGTCGCGGCGAGCGGGCGGGCGCAGGGCCCAGGAGGCGGCCGCGAGAACGGCAAAGACGCACGGCCACACCGCGCCAGCGCCATCGCGCACCGTCAGGTGGGAGGCGACCGCTCCGGTGTAGGTGAAGACTGCGCCGGCGTAAGCCCACTCCTTGAGCCGGGGGAAGCGGGGGACCAGCAGTGCCACCGCGCCGGGCACCTTCCAGACGCCCAGGATGACCAGGAAATAGGTCGGGTAGCCGAGCTGCTCGATGACGCCGCGGACGTATGGGATCCGCAGCAGGTCCCAGACGCCTCCCACGCCCAACTCGGCGGCGACGAGTACGGTGGCGACCCAGTAGGCCACAATGCGGCGTTGGTTTTGGGAGGTGGCGGGGGAGCTGGTGAGACTATTTGAGGAAACGGCAGGGATGCGGACCATGCATGAGCTCCTCGTGTCACATCGGCCGGGTTTCGTCCGTCACTGCACTGACGGACCGCGACCTTAGGATGTGACCGCTATGACCGTGGACGACGGCAACTGGCTGGCCGAGCGCTTCGAAGCCCATGCCGCCCACCTACGGGCGGTCGCCTACCAGATGCTCGGCTCGCTGAGCGAGGCCGACGACGCCGTCCAGGAAGCGTGGATCCGCCTCAGCCGGTCGGGGGCCAACGAGGTCGAGAACCTGGGCGGGTGGCTGACGACGGTCGTGTCGCGGGTGTGCCTGGACATGCTGCGCGCACGCAGATCACGGCGCGAGGAATCCCTGGGCGCGCACGTGCCCGACCCCATCGTGAGCCCCGAGGACGCAATCCACCCGGAGCAGGAGGCACTCCTGGCCGACTCGGTCGGTCTGGCGCTG
>Ga0137385_10000412_pt1:27500-34719 | contig 34719 bp, 16 predicted proteins | sample SagtaG_FD_104921 | JGI IMG/M metagenome (GOLD analysis project Ga0137385, IMG submission 104921) | Vadose zone soil microbial communities from Sagehorn Ranch, Mendocino, California, USA - Sage2_R_80_16 metaG | ecosystem: Environmental > Terrestrial > Soil > Vadose zone | place: USA... | reverse complement strand
TATACTCTATTTATATGCATCATAGAACTCCTTCTAACAACTTATGCATTCTATTATTATTTCCAATTGGATGATCCATTAATGCAACTCACGGAGGATTCTAAATGGATCGATTTTTTTGATTTTTACTGGAGATTGGGAATAGATGGACTTTCCATAGGACCCATTTTACTGACAGGGTTTATAACCACTTTAGCTACTTTAGCGGCTTGGCCGGTTACTCGAGATTCCCGATTATTCCATTTCCTGATGTTAGCAATGTATAGCGGCCAAATAGGATTATTTTCTTCTCGAGACCTTTTACTTTTTTTCATCATGTGGGAATTAGAATTAATTCCCGTTTATCTACTTATATCCGTGTGGGGGGGGAAGAAACGCTTGTATTCAGCTACAAAGTTTATTTTGTACACTGCGGGAAGCTCCGTTTTTTTATTACTGGGAGTTCTGGGTATCGGTTTATATGCTTCCAATGAACCAACATTAAATTTTGAAACATCAGCTAATCAATCCTATCCAGTAGCACTGGAAATAATATTCTATATTGGATTTCTTATTGCTTTTGCTGTTAAATCACCGATTATACCTTTCCATACATGGTTACCAGACACCCATGGAGAGGCACATTACAGTACTTGTATGCTTCTAGCCGGAATCTTATTAAAAATGGGAGCGTATGGGTTGGTTCGGATCAATATGGAATTCTTGCCCCGCGCTCATTCTATATTTGCTCCCTGGTTGATGATAGTAGGCACAATTCAAATAATCTATGCAGCTTCAGCATCTCCTGGTCAACGTAATTTAAAAAAAAGAATAGCCTATTCCTCCGTATCTCATATGGGTTTCATAATTATAGGAATTGGCTCTCTAAGCGATATGGGCCTCAATGGAGCCTTTTTACAAATAATCTCTCATGGCTTTATTGGCGCTGCACTTTTTTTCTTGGCGGGAACGAGTTATGATAGAATACGTCTTGTTTATCTCGACGAAATGGGCGGAATGGCGGTCCTGGTTCCAAAAATATTCACGACTTTCAGTATCTTATCGATGGCTTCCCTTGCATTACCGGGGATGAGTGGTTTTGTTGCAGAATTAATAGTATTTTTTGGAATAATTACCAGTCAAAATTTTTTTTTAATACAAAAAATACTAATTACATTTGTAATGGCAATAGGAACGATATTAACACCTATTTATTCATTATCTATGTTACGCCAAATGTTCTATGGATACAAGTTTTTGTATGCCCCAAACTCTTATTTTTTTGATTCTGGACCGCGAGAGTTATTTATTTCTATCTCTATCTTTTTACCTGTAATAGGTATTGGTCTTTATCCAGATTTCGTTTTCTCACTATCAGTTGACAAGGTCGAAACTCTTATATCTAATTTTTTTTATAAATAAAAAATTTTCCTGAATAAAATTCAAAATCAAAGAGCAAGACTATACTATAACTAGAATAATATGTTTAAAAAAAAATTGTACAATTAGAAAACGAAAAAGAAGTATTTTTTCTTCTCTTAAATTTAACTTAAATTAAGTTAAAGATAAAAAAATGCATTAGACTTTTATTTTAACCATATATGGTTGTCCTTTGTTTTGTAAGAACCTTTTGAATCACTACTTTGATTCAAAAGGTTCTCGATGGCTTACACGACGTTTTCTTATATAATATATATGCTGTCCCATGTTTGTTTGTATTTATCAGATCCTGTCTTCAATTAGATGTTAGTGTAAATGTACCATAACTATGTAGCCCTATTCCTAATAGATTGACTCCCAAATAGCATATCCAAATTATAAGAAATCCCAGGGAGGCTACAATTGCAGAATTTACACCTTCCAGATTTGGATTTGTTCGAATATGTAAATAAATCGCGAATATAGTCCAAGTAATAAATGCCCAAGTTTCCTTCGGATCCCAATTCCAATATGAGCCCCATGCCTCGTTTGCCCATACCGCTCCCGAAAGAATACCCATGGTTAAAAAGAGAAAACCTAGACTAATAATACGATAACTCCAATGATCCAATTGTTGAATCAATTGAGACCTATAATAATTCTTAGAAGAAATAAAAGGGGTGTTCCATAAAACATTGTTTCTTTCGTTAATGTATTGGATCTCACCAAAGGAAAATGATTCATTATTGCTTTTATCAAAAGTTATTATTATTTTTCGAAATGTAATGACAATAAGTGCTACTGATAATAATGATCCGCATAAAAGAGCTGCGTAGCCCAATACCATCATACTTACGTGCATCATTAACCAATGAGATTGAAGAGCAGGTACTAATATTCTGGATTGATGCATTTCGGTTAAAAAACCAGAAGTAGCAAAGCCTTGGGTAAAAATAACAATTGGCGCGGTTATTGCACTTAAATGGTTTTTGTGTTTTTTTAAATATGGAACCATATGAATAATGGACAAACTCCATGAAAGAAAAATGAATGATTCGTATAAATCACTTAATGGTAAATGCCTCGAATAAATCCAACGAGTAACTAATAATCCTGTTATACAGACAAAAGTAGTTATTATGCCTTTTTTGGACGAATCATATAGTCCTGCGATTTCATTAACTAATAAGATTAGTAAACGAATTGTAATTACAATTGAAACGACCGAAAAGGATATATGAATTAATATATGCTCTAAAATTGAAGATATCATAAAAATTATAAAAAGGGGGTCTCACAATTATAGGAATCGGGAATTGAATTTTTTTTATTCTTTTATTCTAGGACTTACTCTTTTATAAGATGCCATGCCGCCACTCGGACTCGAACCGAGATGCTCTAGCACTGCTTCCTAAGAGCAGCGTGTCTACCGATTTCACCATAGCGGCTTGTTCGAAATCATAATAACCCATTTTGATTCAATCGTCGAGGTTAAAGTACTTAATCATGCAATACTTTTTAGTTTTATAGGAAACATTGAAATTGATGAATAAAAGCTAGTTTTAAAAATAGCGATTGGAACATATTTTCAAAAAGAATCCTATTGTTTTTTTCGTTCAGTAATAATTTTTTTTTTATTTTAGATTCATAAAAGAAATTAAAATAAGATAAATGAGACAAAAAGTGAATTCTTAAAAACTATTTTAAAACTATCTAGTTACAAAAGCTCCATTTTAGGAGAGTATAAACGAGAGGAACTCCGGTGTTAATGTAATGTTAAGTTAAATAAAATTGACACTATAAGTAAGAAATAAAATGTTGAAAAATAGAAAAGAATAAAAAATAAGGGTTATTATCGATCACAATTTCATGAGTATAGACACTACTAATTTGCATATCCCTGTATTACTACTTCGAGTTTTCACTGTATAAAGGATTTGTGTTAGTATTTAGCAACCTAATTAGATGAGGTTCAGTATTGGGTGTATCATAGAATAAAAGGGTTTCAATTTCTATCGAAATCCCACCATATTAAATATATTTAATATTTAGATATATTATATATTGATAATGATTTAGAAAAGCGATTGAGCGTTCAGAAAATTACAAAATAAATTTTAAACTTAATAAATTAGTTTCAACGACTCATTAATTGTGATTAAAGATCTTATTTATATCTGCTCTTAGATAAGAATCTTATAGAATAAATAGTCTAATAAAAATAGAAAAAGACAAAACTTTTTATCTTATTATTCTGTTGATGGGTAAAATATGAATTCCCATCTATAAAATAATTAAAGATACTAAAAAGACAGTTGAAACTTTATATCTTCTATTTATTCTTTATTTTTCAAACCAAAAAATATCATTTTAAAAATGAAGTAGACAAAAGACTCTTTATTCTACTTAAATTTCATATTGATACATTCAAAACATTAAGGAATGGGAATCATTCCTTTTGGATTTTTTTTTTTCTTTTTAATGATTTATTATGATTTCTTATAATATTTATAGAATATTATAAGAAATCAGAAAAGAACCGAAAAATTAAACTTAAAGTATACTTTTTACTTTTTTTAGAGTCAGAGATAGATTCCAATTATTCCAACGTTTGATTATTTATTTATTTCTTGTTGTACAAAAAATTTTTTTGAATTCCCTGTTGAAAGAGATTTCGATAACGAAAAAGCTTTCAATGCTACCCAATACCCCTCCCTTTTCCAAATATTTTTACGAATTCGTTTTTTTGATATAGAAGTGCGCTTTTTTGGAACGGCCATTAAAAAATTATAATAAGTTATTTATTTCTATAGTTGAATGTGAAAGACATTTATTGTTCAAAACCAATTGTTCTTTACTATTAATACTATTAATTCTCTATTTATTGTTTAAATTAAATTATACTCTCTTCAAAACAAAAACATTTCAAATCAAGAAGTTAGAATTGATCAAAAGTAAATACTTACTTTTTTGAAGCTTCAAAAAATGAAAATTTCAATTACTATTATTTATTAAAATTTACGTATTACAATGTTTTAATCTTTAGAGCGAGTAAGGACAAATAATTACAACAAAAAGAGTAGTTTATTTTGATATGATTCATAAAAGACAGACACAGCCCATAACTTAACCCAATAAAGTAAGAGTTATGTATTTTAGTTCGTTTATTCAGAATAATTAAGCAATGCTTTTTTGAATTGATTGAAGGAATTATTAAAATGTAAAATGACTTTCCTTCTTTTCTCTAAAAAAAAATGATATATTTTTTAACAGATTAACTACGAGTCTCATTTCAATTTGAAGATTTTAATTTCAATTAGGTGAACTCTTTTTTCGAGCTTGGTCAATTTAACTAACCTAACCAATTAATAGAAATAATTGTTAAAGTTTTTTTTTTATTTTTTTTTATTAAATTCAATTGGTTTATTAAACTTTTTGATTATTTTATTATATTACATATATAAATATAGCACGACGAAAATAAAGAACAATAAATAACACAAGGCTACAATCGCTTTTCTTTCTATATATATTTCATTTTTTTTTTGAAGGATTTGAAATCTTTTTCAAATAATTAAGATTAGAAAAGGTTATGAAATTCAATTTTAGTTTTACATATCTTAATTTTTTTATTAACTGACTCCTTTGAAAAAAAAAAAAATAAGAACTGGCGAATCCGAAACAGTTAATTAAGAAGAAGAAAAAGATTTTTATTTATTTTTATGGAATATACATATCAATATTTATGGTTCATACCTTTCATTCCAGTTCTAATTCCTATGTTACTAGGAGTGGGACTCCTACTTTTCCCGACGGCAACAAGAAATCTTCGGCGCACGTGGGCTTTTCCTAGTGTTTTATTGTTAAGTATAGTTATGATTTTTTCATCCAATCTGTCTGTTCAGCAAATAAATAACAGTTATATATATCAATATGTATGGTCTTGGACTATCAATAATGACTTTTCTTTAGAGTTTGGACAATTGATTGATCCACTTACTTCTATTATGTCAATCTTAATTACTACTGTTGGAATTCTCGTTCTTATTTATAGCGACAATTATATGTCTTATGATCAAGGATATTTAAGATTTTTTGCTTATATGAGTTTTTTCAATACTTCAATGCTGGGATTAGTTACTAGTTCTAATTTTATACAAATTTATATTTTTTGGGAATTAGTTGGAGTATGCTCTTATCTATTAATAGGTTTTTGGTTCACACGACCTATCGCTGGGAATGCTTGTCAAAAAGCGTTTGTCACTAATCGTGTAGGAGATTTTGGTTTATTATTAGGAATTTTAGGTTTTTATTGGATAACGGGCAGTTTCGAATTTCGGGGTTTGTTTGAAATAGTCAATAGATTGATTTCTAATAATGAAGTTAATTTTTTATTTGTTACTTTGTGTGCTCTTTTATTATTTTCTGGTGCAATTGCCAAATCCGCCCAATTTCCCCTTCATGTCTGGTTACCCGATGCTATGGAAGGACCTACTCCTATTTCGGCTCTTATACATGCTGCTACTATGGTAGCAGCAGGGATTTTTCTTGTAGCTCGGCTTCTTCCTCTTTTCATAGTTGTACCTTACATAATGAACATAATAGCTTTGATAGGGATAATAACATTACTATTAGGAGCTACTTTAGCTCTTGCTCAAAAAGATATTAAGAGAGGTTTAGCCTATTCTACAATGTCTCAATTGGGTTATATGATGTTAGCTCTAGGTATTGGGTCTTATCGATCCGCTTTATTTCATTTGATTACTCATGCTTATTCAAAAGCATTGTTGTTTTTAGGATCCGGATCAATCATCCACTCAATGGAAGCGGTTGTTGGATATTCTCCAGATAAAAGTCAGAATATGGTCCTTATGGGGGGTTTAACAAAACATGTACCAATCACAAAAACTGCTTTTTTATTAGGTATACTGTCTCTTTGCGGTATTCCACCCCTTGCCTGTTTTTGGTCCAAAGATGAAATTCTTAATGATATTTGGTTGTATTCACCGATTTTTGCAATAATTGCTTGTTCTACAGCAGGATTAACTGCATTTTATATGTTTCGGATTTATTTACTTACTTTTGAAGGATATTTCAATGTTAATTTTCAAAATTACAATGGAAAAACAAATAACTCGTTTTATTCAATGTCTCTATGGGGTAAAGAGGAGAAAAAGAAAAAGAAAAATAAAATTCCTTTATTCTCTTTATTAACAATGAATAATAAAAGGATTTCTTTTTTTTGGAATAAAATATATCCAATCAGTATTATCAGTATTATTAATATAAGAAAGATGTCGCGACCCTTTATTACTATTACTCATTTTGGCATTACGAACACTTTTTCGTATCCCCATGAATCGGATAGTACTATGTTATTTCCTATGTTTGTATTAGGCATATTTACTTTCTTCGTTGGGTCCATAGGAATCCCTTTTAATCAATTCAATCAACAAAGAGTGGATTTGGATATATTATCCAAATTGTTAACTCCAGATATAAACCTTTTACATCAAAATTCAAACAATTCGGTGGATTGGTATGAATTTGTGACAAATGCAGGTTTTTCGTTGAGTATAGCTTATCTCGGAATATTTATAGCGTCTTTTTTATATAAGCCTGTTTATTCATCTTTACAAAATTTTAACTTTAAAAATTCATTTGTTAAAAGTGTTCCTAATAAAAATAAAATTGTTTTTGAAAAAATAAAAAATGTCATATATGATTGGTCAGATAATCGTGGCTACATGGATGTTCTTTATGTAATATCCTTAACTGATGCTATAAGAGCATTGGCCGAATTAACTCATTTTTTTGATAG
>Ga0137385_10000411_pt1 | contig 34742 bp, 38 predicted proteins | sample SagtaG_FD_104921 | JGI IMG/M metagenome (GOLD analysis project Ga0137385, IMG submission 104921) | Vadose zone soil microbial communities from Sagehorn Ranch, Mendocino, California, USA - Sage2_R_80_16 metaG | ecosystem: Environmental > Terrestrial > Soil > Vadose zone | place: USA: California... | reverse complement strand
GTATGTTAATATCACATACGCGGAAAAGAGTAATCTGCCTGTGCTCACACCAAGAAGAGATTCCATGTCTGGATTGCTCTCCACGTTGACGCCGTCTAGGCTAATGACGGTTATCTCCTCGACCTCATTGGATTGTTTGTAAACATGGAGATATGGTCTTGGCAGCGTGTGAATGCCAGAAACAAGGGAAGATAAAATCACACGACAATACCTTTGGAGTACGAACCACCGTCTCTCCCAGACGTCCTGATTGGCGTCAACAAGAATCATGAGATGTCCTTTTTTCGTCGGAACGTCGCTGTAGAAAGGGATCTCAATGAAACCACGAGACTCAAGTCTATTCCGTCAAGCATACCTGCGTGGCACGAGTTTTGTGCTTGAAACGAGCTGTCGTGACTCTGACGCGTCGACCGTGGTTGGTCTTCGGGTACCTAGCTTACTTGCATCCTCTAGTTCGGTAGGCTCTTGACTCAAGACAATCTAAAGCGTGATTAATAAAAATGAATCGTCTGATTTGAGTCATTTACCTCGCCACGATGACCAAATTGCTTTTGCCAAAGCTCAAGGGACTTATGGACGAGCTGATCTGAGCCCCAAACCGCCGCGTCCGCTTGTGGCGGTTGGGCAGCCACAGACGAGTTGGCTAAAATGACCCGTACTGCTTGGACGTCCGCTGCACGACGTTCCATGGCGACAAGTTTTGTATGATCTTCGACGACGGCGATACCACGTGGGCGCCAAGTTCTGAGGATCTCTTCTCCACGAACGTACTTCTCAGACGTGTCGAGCCGCCAGAGGTCCTTCGGAGAACGTGTAAGCGGAGGTGATAGTCTCACCCTGAAAACGTTGCTCGTCTTTGACAGAATTCTCGTGGAACTGAGCAATGCTAGAAGCCGAGAAGGCGGTCGCGCATCCCGTGTTTGCATTGTGACTGCCATGTCCATGGAGAACTGAACTGGATCGGCGCAGCTCTCTACAGCCACGGACCATGAAACCTGTAAGAGTACGCGTTGATTGGTTGGTGTTACTCGGTTGAGCAATATCGAGTTATGGATGCTCGAGTCCCACAACGATTCCGCGGACAAAAGCCCAGAGCCATCTGGTTTGAATTCCACGACTTGATCTTGCTGTAACGGAAGCGTGGCAAGAGGTCGGGAGAATGATTCGTGCACGCGTCCCTTGGCGTCGAGGAGGCGAACATTTCCAACTTTAGTCTTGACAACTTCTGTCCATGGGAGCTGCCGCCCGGAATTTGATGTCATTGTCAGCACAAGCCGACGCTGTAACCCTTGGTGGAGGCTGAAAGCGCCAGGGTCCAAGTTCCCTTGTGAGACAACGGGGACCGGAACATATTGTCCGTCCGGGCCAAGTTCGCGGACTTGCAGCCAGGCGACTACGTCATGGGATTGTTCCATAAAGAAATCTGTCTCGGAGCGACGCATAAGTTGCGAGGTCCCGGATTTGGAGTCGGGGGGCGGGGGGCGAGCAGGTGGATAACTTTTCTGCTCCCGCATTTCGTCCCATCGTTCTATCCTCTCTAGGTATTGCGGCCGCATGGATGCGAACAGCTCGATCGGGGCATAGCCTTGGCGAAAGTGAGCGAGAACTCTCGAGTTCACTACGATAGAGAAACTACGACGGAATTTTAGATCCGATGGCGTAGCTGAGTCTAAGTCTACTGAATTGGAGTGATAGATTTCTTCCGCCTTGAGACTTGGGCCAACAAACGACGACAAGCGCACTTGCAGATGAGCTGCCGAAAAGTCGTGTGGGGCGAGTCCCTTAACCGAGTCCACAGTAAGGAAAAAACTCAATTTACTGCCTGTGGGGAGCGTGCCGGGAACGGGTGAGGAGGAGCGAGTCGAGGTTGTAGAACTTGAATTGTGTTTAGGCGCCATGACAACATTGACGATCTTGATGTCCACGCGGCACGATCCAATTGCTTCAGCAGTGTACCTGCAAAATATCGGTACAACAGAAATGGAAGAAAGACGACGAGACAGGGGTGCCAGTGAGAGTAGGGCATTGCCAACGAAGGAATACTCGGGCGGCGGAGAGTTATAAAAGGGTTCTTCGGATGAAAAGTGCTGAGAATACGATGGGCGATCAATGAAGGAGGTGAGGTTTCGCATCCGTTGTATCTGGTGTCGTAAGCGATCCAGAGACCATATGTAAATAGCGTTGTGCCTCTTGTCTAGGACTTTGACCGCGACTGTCGGCTGGGTCGCCGATGCTAAGACGGGATCAGCAACGTCCCCAAATTCATCCAGACCTGCAATCGTGTTGATGGATGACATGGGCGCGGCCAAAGACCCTCCGGAGGCTACGGTGAAATTATAACTCACGTCCTTGCCGAGCTCCTTGCTAAGTCTGTAGTCAGCATCCAGTAGCACCCGGACCCGGAGATGAAAACCCAGACCTGATGACGTTGGCTTCTTTCATTATGACAGCCGCGGAAAGGACAGTCTCGGCCATAGAGAACGAGCGATGTGCCCTCCATTTGTCGAGAACCTTTCGAATAAGTCTGAGCTGCTTCGCGGAATACAGGATTGGCTCAAAAGCCTCTGCCTCCAACTCGGTCTCGCCACGAGCACGGGCGTCTAGTAGGCGCCGCATTTGCATTTGGACCAGTTTGAGCTGATGCTGCATGTGGTCCTTCTCCTCCTTCAGGTCCTCTGCCTCCGTAGACTCTGAGATTACCCGTAATCGAGACTCGAATTCTTGTCGCTGGGTTTCGAGCTGGTTCTGGACCTCCTTTAGAGCATCGACGTCGGGGCTGCCACGACTCGGACCCGCATCGACGCTCGTATCGTCCGTCAGGGCATCGCTTGAAAAAGGGCGCCCAGACTCGCTCCACACGTCATCAGCTTGGCTGAGGCTGCTCTCGGGTCGGTGCTTTAAATTATGGTCACGGATGTTCTTGACCAGGGTGATGCGCTCATATAATTTGTTGAGGTCCTCATCAGGGAGGCTGTCCAGTGCTGGGTCTAGGCCAAGCCTCGCGAGCGCTGCCTCACGCTTAGCATATGTCCAATCGACATCTTCTAGTTCGCCAGACGACGAGGTAGGGGAATCAGGGCGCGACTCTAGGTCTGCTGCAGTCAGACTGAACTGTAGGTTGGACCTCATGGTCGCGCGATCGCGTTGTTTCCGAACTTCTTCTGGGTTGTTGAAACGGAAGACATGGTGTTCACCTGATACAATGTCTTGAGTGGGAGCTCAACTCAACGACCACCAGATGCCTCACCAAGAATGATACGGAAGCCGGAGCGTAGCTTATGAGGCTGAACAGACCTTCAGCATCCAGTGGCTTAGTTTGGGCAAACGCGCACCTGTCCAGCAGAAATTTGTTTTCCGTTCAAGAACTGTATACTGTCGGAAGTGGACCGTGAAGCAGTGGTGGGAGACACGTACAGTGATGGCATCGGTCAGTGTGTGCAATGTGACTTTACCGTCCGTGTTCTCAAAGTAACAGTGTTCCTCGAGAATATTGTCGCCACTTAGACGTATGTGAGCAGCCTTTTCACTGTCCAGGCGCCCGACCTAAACAAAGAGTCAGACAGGAAAGTGTGGCGCTCGAATGTTATTACCGTTGTTCTACCAGGCTTTAGTTGGTATATCAGACATTCGCTCATGAGTGGATCTGCCGTGCACGATGAATCCCCCACGTCGCCTTCAATACAAAAACTCACCTTCGTTCTATGGAAAATAAGAATCATAACACTCCAATCGGATGAGATAAGCTACGTACCAGGTTAACAAGGTGGGGCATCTGAGATGCAGCATCAGTCGAGAGAGCGGACCTAATGAGGCGATATTCGCACCTTCTTTGGTGTATGTACGCCGACGTTATTCTTCTCAACCGTAATGCCAAGTTCCTCGAGAGCCTTTTCGCGCTCTTTCTGCACCTCTTGCGTGCGTTGGAGCTTTTCTTCCCAAGTCTCATTAAGGCTTTGCATAAGCTTCTCGCTTGACTCGAGTTGATCCTGTAGCTCAGCTTTGGTAACGGTTTTGAGCGTGCCGTCCTTGGCCTTGTATGTAACCTTTTGCTTCTCTGGTGGGACCTTTGAGTTGTAAACATCTTCACCGCTCGAGCCCGCCACGCGAGCTGTTCTCAAGCTCTGGTTAGTGCCTACAACTGATAGAGACAAGGACTACCTCGGAGCGTCTCCAGCTCCTCTTTGAGTTCACGCACGAGCTTAGCGTTTGGATCCTCATTGACGACAGCCTTATTCTTGATCTTCTTCGCTTGATCCGCATACCGCAGCGTACTCAAGGTCTCTTCGTAATCTGCAGGCGAGATGGCTGCGATCATGGCTGTCTTTGAGTTCCCACCGAGGGAATCCTTCAAAAGCCACGTAAGAACCTGTAAAGGTATGTCAACCGTTACACCTTGCGTAGTGTTCGTGTTCGCATACACACCGAATCACGATAAGGCACAAAGTCCTCGCCTTTCTTCTTGCCTTTCTTACCCTCGCCACTCGAAGCTGCTGCAAGCGAGGAAATAACTTTGCCGAGAGTTGTGAGGGACTTGTTGATGTTTGCACCCTCCTTCAGTCGTTGGCCTGTCGCGCCGGTAGAATTCGCGCGCTCGGAACCAGCAAGGTCAACCAGGCTATGAAGTATCAGACTCAGATATAGAAGTATTCTCAAGCGCTAGTACCTGATTCGTGACACCTTTTCCGTGTCTAGCTTCGTATCCACATCATGGCGCATCATAGTAAGTATGAGAGTGAAAACAGCATGCGAACGCGAGGATCTGAGGGATTGTGGGGGTGAGAAGACTTGCGTCACAGAACTGATCAGTCACTGACGTCTCGTTCATGTTGGTTGCAGCAACTGTTCGTGCTTTGTTACCCTCATCCATGAGTGTCATCATCTCATCATAGTTGTTCACCGCGAGCTTCGACAAATCCTCCACATAGGGACCCAGGATCGGGTGCTCACGCACACGCAAGTTGCCAGTGTTCTTTGGGTTTAGCAGGTCGCGCACTTTCTCATTGTATATCTGTACAGCTACAACTTTAAATACGTGCCATGGAGTAAGGTAAACACGTACCTCAATATAAGAGACTTCAACGGTAAATTTGAGGTGCTCATCCGCCGCACATTTATTTGCCACGCGTACAAACAGCTCACTACATGTCTGCGGGATGATACCCTTGTCCAGTCCGTCTGAGAGCACGCTCCTTTAACGAGGTGACGTGTAAATCATGTGATTGTGCAACTCACAGCCCATCATACTGTATCATGCGGGAATACGGGTCAGGGGAACAAGGGAGCAGGACAGAAGTGAGGCCAACGAAAGGGACGGGGAGAAGGAGACACAGATGAATGGTAGCATATATTGGACGGGTTCCTCACGTACCTATACGATTTTCCAGACCCTGTTTCAAAGGTCAGTGTGAAGAACAACGAAGCGCAAGTGAACTTACCAGTCTGTCCATCTTCGCATGCAGGATGATGTCAGTTAGGTTCATGCCTGACGCAGTGGAAATGACACGCACAGGCTAAAATACACGCATTAAATCCAGCAAACCCATGATCTAGTAGCTCTTTCCCGAGATCATCAAAGAGGGTCTGTTGCGAGCAGTACCCTGGCTCTTCTCGAGGGCCTGCGGACCAGTAACTCTTATCAAACGAGAATGCCATCGTCTTCCGTTCTGTCGCGCGACCTGAGGATGCCTTCTCCTGGGCAGAGCCAAGCTCTGGCGGATCAATAAGTGTCTGGTTTCCGGACATTCGAACGAGCGGCTTTGCACCGCGCGCGAGCTCTGCGGTTTCTCGAATGAGCGGGGCGAGTGGACATCGCATTCACGTTGGGCAGAGGCTCACCGCGCGCGTTAAGTGGACGACATCGGACGACGACCTTGATATTGCCATCGCCATGATCGGCCATGGTGCAGCTTGATTATGATGCACAGTCCAGGGTTGAGCAAGAGAATAGGGAATGACTGAAAACGGACACTCGGCAGGTTGCCACAGGCTCGCGACAAGAGTGAGCGGGTTTGGCGTGGAGACGCGTGACCTCCGAGTCTGTGTCTGTCCGCGGTCCGTGGCTTGTGGTCCAGGGACCTGAGCAGGTATCGCTAAGTTGGCGTGCATGAACAATTAATTAAACCTCATTGTTGGCTGGACTAAAGTGTCTACGATTATACACGAGTCTCGAACAACTACCGAAATAGGGCCTATTGTAGCGCCGCATACAGGACAACCAATAAACTATAATAAATCAAAGTCATCCAGCTAAAGACAAACATCAACACGGAGCGCATATAATAGCAAAAGACGGCATACTTCGTCATTATATCTCATGACTGTCCTCTTCAACTTGGATGTGTCGACCCAGGTGACAAAATCTTCCATATGTCTGAGGTGCAAGGTAAAAAAAATGTGTGCCTCACTAAGCGGGATACACACCGTGTAACGAGGTACGCTGGGTCAGTAATGTTTTCTGGTCCTACGCGGACATGGCCCTGCTCGATAAATTTGACTGCCTGATCTCACGTACGAATGAAATTTGATTGCCGAAAAACAAGACTGTACTTACGGCGCTAACGGTTTCTGCCATCTTCGAGGTTACCATGATGACAGCCAAGCGTCGTCGACAAAATGAGGCTACGGTAAGCCTGTTGTCGACATCGCTAAGCTTTGCCTGGGAACTGAGAACGCCCATGTCGTAAAGTTTTGAGAGAATCTGCCCTTCCATCCGAGCACGAAACGGGTCTTGCGAAGGCAGAAGTGAGATGCGATGCGCTAAGGATCGCAGCGACCCGCACAGCTTGTTGTACCTTATTTTAGACACGTATGAGCGAAAGATGAAGATGCTGCGCGTTGTTTGACGGACCTGTGGTAGTCCTCACGATCCTGTACGTGATACCTGCGCATAACTTTAATCTCACGAAGATTTGCATCTTGCTTCCACTGCGAACGATGTCAACCTTGGGATAATATAGTAGCATTTATCTCACGTTGAGAAAGTCGACTTTCTTCAAGAGTCTCTTCTCGTGATGCTTGAACTGACGAACCATGACAATTGGCAATGTGGTGCAAGAAGATGTGGTGGACTGAGCCGGATTAATGCGTGACAAGAATGGGTGTCACGTTTGGTGTGACTCCGACCGTGCGAGTTTTGTAGGGATTCGCCTCACTTCGTGCTCGACGCCAACAACGACGCCGACGTCTTTCTCGTCGCCCTTTACGACAGCGCTTTATTCCTTTCTCTTGGCCCGCTTGTATTGGCGAGGAAATCTAACCGCTTATCTCAGTTGCTTGATCTTCCCGCTAGCGCTCTACTTGGGTTCTGCGAATCTGCAGTACATGCTCGAGACCCCACCATCTTTACATCCTGGCTGAAAACATTTTCCTCTTTCCGGGTTCGCAGACGACTGGTCAGCCGGATATGCTACGCTCCCATCCTCAAAACATGATACCAACAATGAACATGAACCCGACTTTCCTCACCCAACAGCATGGCCAATCGGCACCCGTTCAACCCCACAATCTCAACCCTCTCCCCGGCACCAACCAAGGCGTGAACTTCCTTCAGAACGCACACCCATCCAATAGCTCCTTCCCAAACCCTCACCTGACACGCCTACGATCCGACAACCGTCAGCGCGAGCTGCTCACCCAATCGCAGCGTGCAACCTCTGGTGGTGCACAAACCGGTCCTCCAGCTATGAATGGTGTAGTCCCCACGCAGCCTTCTGGGGTTGGTTATCCGGGGATGGTACCACAGAATGGTCCCGTCCAACGCGTTGTATCTCAGTCTTTGGGCGTTGGCACCCCCCTCACCTCCCCTCATCCGAGTTCTCATCCAGTGAGCATGAATAATCCCGGGTTGGGTCTTACAGGTGGCCTCCAAACGCAGCGTCCGGGGCCCCAGTCCCAGACTCAAACACAAATGGGGATGCGGGCTGGTCAACCCTCCCTGCCTGGACAACCAGGCGTTGGTCCAATTCGTCCCCCCATTGGTATGTCAAGTATTCCACCTGGAAGCGGGATGCGAGGACCTGGCGGCATGGGCGTAAACATGGCATCAGGGATGATTGGCAATGTACCTCAACAAACGCAACAGCAGCAAGGTTTTCCCAATTCGCTAGGCATGGGTGGCCCTGGACCTCAGCCACCTCCGCAGGGCCCGCAAGGTCCAGCGAATTCCATGTCACAACCCATGCATCGTCCGCTCTCTTCATCAGAAGGTGCAAATACGTTTGGTGCGATACAAGGATTTTCAGGCGGTCACTTTTCACAAGGCGGTCCCCACCCCCCTGCCAGTCATATATCCAACCTTACATCTGCGAACCAGTTCGGCTTCATGCCTCCCACGTCTTCGCCATCTCAACACATGGACATGGCTCACAGTCTTTCTAGTGGTGGTGCAGGGCCCTCTAGTACATCACCCACCCGTCCGGACTTTACGGTGACACCAGCACAATATGTTGCCCACGGTTCTGGTGTTTCCTCTGGGAGTAACGGTAGTAGTACGGGTGAGGGATTCTCTCAGACATTCTCAGCCATTCCCCTACCGCGACCGTCCTCTTCGTCGCATCCAGCTCTTGGTCCGCCGCACCAGCAAGCGCAGTCATCGCAGGGCCTATCACACCCCACCCCACCGAGACAGCAGACACCACACCAACAATCTCACATACCTCCGGCCCATCTGCCTGATAGATTTAGTGCGCCCATTCCTAACCCAACCCGCCCGCAGTCCCAGCCACAGCGACCGTCGTCCCAGCAACGGATAGGACAATCGCCTACTCCACACCCACCACCCAACACCCTCCCGCCGAACGCAACGATTCTTCAGGGACATACTGCAAGTATGAGTGGTGGACCGGCCCCTCTACCGCCACCTCGCCCTACCATGGGCACTGGCGTAGGGGCTGGTCCTCCGCCCTTGGTCCCAGTATCGTCGGCCGAGAATGGTGATCTTTCACGACAACCCGGTGCTCCTGGGACCCGTCCGCCTATGTCAAAGTTTGTGTACCTATATTGTTAGCCCAAGTGTGCCCTCTCACCACGCCTTTATTTAGCAGTCATGCACCCACCATCGGGCTTGGTCAGGCTCTGATGCGTGTTTTGCAGTTTAGTGGCATGCTCGCGGCCGAAGACCAGAAAGTGTGTTCTTTTATTCCTTATCTGAGTTGATCATAACCGACGTCTCATTTGTATAGTCCCAAAAACTACAACTCTCACATTGGATGAGCTTGGTGGAAGAGTTCTTTCTTGCATCAGCGACACTCAAACTTACACTCTGGAAAGACAATCAAAAAGTGGAAGCAAAAGTATTTGGTTTGTCATGAGTTTTCCATTGATCCGCCGGAAACTCGGCTCACCAGACCCGGCAGAGGTTGGCACACCGGTCTTACCACGATTTTTTCTTGTCACGAGCCAGTCCGGTGTGAAGTCTATGACACTATCTTTGGATGGCGCGCGAGAGCGCGTTGTTGGACCCAACCATGCGGTGGTCCAATGCGTCTCTGCAATGTGGACGTACCGGTACCACAATGGGTACACCGTAACACTCCGGGGGCCATTTACGGCACATGTCTTTGTGGTTCCGAACACAACTCAGAACGGTGCCACAGCGCAGTCTGCGACGCACTCACCTTTTATACTGAAGATCGATCACATCCAGTTCGACTCCAATTTGTATGAGAAGCACGTCGCGGTAGATGTGATAGGCGGTAATCGGCTCGATGCCAACAAGACCCCACAGGTGCGCAACGCCCCGACACCGTCACCAACCATGAATGGTGTAGGCATCCCGCCGCCGCCACTGCCGCAACCACCACAGCCGCCTCCTGCACAGGCTGGCCAGAGAGACGATGAGAGATGGGAGGAGCCTCGGATAACGTATGACCGTGCGTACATTCCGGCAGAGCCCGTGAACGCGTTCGGCATCCCGCAGGCTACTATGAGATGTCTCGAGGTACGTGTTCCAGGTCTTGGCCCCCATTGCCCCAAGTCTGAAGAACGGCTCTGACCATATCAGTTGGCGGAAAGTGTAGCACAAATGACCGATCTCATGCAATACTCTCACGATATAGGTGTTGGTCCATTAGGTACGTGCCATTTCCTGCCAAAGAAACTTCGGGCGCTCTGACCAATGTGTCTATCCACTACCGCTACCAGATACGTTAAAGCAGTTCGCGCAAAAAATTCGGGAGATGCCTCACCCTCAGGGCCAGTTCTTCCCTGAGGGCATGAACCCAGGGCCATCAACACATTCATTATATACGCCTAACTTGTCCACCGCGCCATCTTCAGCACAGATCACACCCGCGACGATCCCGCAGAGGGCACCGTCAACGGGTTCTCCCGCGTCATCGCCCGACAAAGGGAAAGGCACACCGCAGCAAGCGAATGCCCCTAACCCACTCGCACCTCTTTCTGCTGGGTCATCGACGCCCTCGATGGTGAACGCGCAGCTGAAGCGCAAGGGTGCCGGGGAGACCTCATCGCCGACAACTTCGAACGCGGAAACGTCGTCTGCAGCCGGGAAACGCAATCCTCGGAAACGAGGACGGACTCAGGGCGGAAATTGACACCTCCCCCCTTGTTTGTCCCCCTGTCCTCCCCCTGTCCGTCGTCCTATTTGAAATTGTTCGTGTACTCGTCCTACTACCGCCCCTTCCCCCCTCTCCTCTCTTTCTGTCTGCTCGCTAGCCTGCACGCATTCGGTAATTCAAACATCTCGTCCTGCAATATGTTAGAAGTTACATGTATTTTACGGACACATTCTTTTTTTTTGCCCCTTCTCTTTCTCTTTCTCTTAAGATCCTGCTCTGCCTCCTGTTCTTGCGCACCGGGATTTGCCGTATGTCTTATAGCGTCGTATTTATCCACAACATTGTACGTATCCTATATCTCCCCGGGTGCTTGGTGCGCAACAAAGCTACTCTAGTAATGCACCTTTAAGTGTTTTCTCGTGGATCGATTTCATCGAGGGAAACACCTCGGATCGATGGATGTAAAGAACGCGTGTCCCTTGTGGGGCATTTTGCTTGTCATCTCCGTGAACGTTTTTCGTCTCATGACCTTCGACGATGTGCTTCGTTTGCACGACCCAACCCCAGTATATACCAAATGAATTATGCTAGTCGAGAAACAGGGTACTGGAGGCCGTGTTAGTAGAAAGTACACCCAGTACCCTAGCGGGTTACCACGCATGTCGCGTCCCCCTGTGTGCGTAGGTGGTCCCCGTGACCGATCGCCTACTACCCCTCAACGTTCCAAAATTAGCCTCTCCTCCTAGCTAAAACCCTGATCGTGACTGAAGTTGCACTGATCACCGTACTTGCATCTGTTTTGCCAAACAAAAAAAACAAAAAAGGAATAAAATTGTCATCAGTTCTTTCGCGCTCAGGCTGGAAGAAGGCGCAGTAGCGCATGGGGATGTGCTTGCCTTCCTTGTGCGTAGAACGAGCAGGCTGTTCGCGATCTAAACTGTCTAACCCCATCTAGCGGACGGCCCCGCCCGCGCCCTCGGCCGGACCCACCGCCGCCCCACTTTGGTTCATCCGGCATTGGCCAGCGATCGCGTGGCGTGCCACCAGCATTCATGCCGCCGTCGGCCGGGAACGCCGCCGGAGTCTGTGCATCCCAGCCCGGCTGGTCGCCTTGCTGTTGTGTCTGGGGCAGAGGCGGCTGCGCAGCGAACATCTGTGCAAGTTGTTGGAGTTGTTCCTGCGGAATACTGTTCGCGAGCTGCGCTAGTACCGCAGGATCAAACGCCGGTGCGGCCACCGCTTCCGATGCCGCTAACGCCGAGCCTGCTGCACCCTCGGCCGCAAGCTGTCCGACAAGCTCGGAAACGGTGGCACCAGCTAACGGTGCAATCGACATGGCAGGCGTCCACGAGAGGGCGTCAATCTCAGCGCCTGCGAGCATTTGTACCACGTTTTCGTCGACCTGTTCTTGCGAAAGCATTGAACTCGGTTGCAGCTCCGCGGGCGAATCTGGTATCGGCTGAACGAGATAAGATGCACCAAGAGCGGTAAGCTCGCGCTGCTCCTGCGCACCGCGCTCTTGGCTTTCTTCCCCCCGCGGACGTGCTCCAATGTCCTCCGGCATATCAATGACTGGCAGAGACGCGGTGTCAGTGCGGCGTAGCTTGACACATGTGAGCAATGCTTACGTTGTGGCTCGGACCAATCGAGAAGCTCTTCGAATAAGTGAGCATGCAGGGCGGCGCCCTCGCCTCTCTCCAATTCACGTACATTGTGCAGCGCGTGTGGTGTACCCTGTAAATCAGCGAGCGTGGCACGTAATTAATGTACTGTACAAATATTAATAGGAAAATGAGGCTGACATCAACGGGATCGTCATCGTACACTGCTCTCTCAATGAGCTTCACCAACTCGAGCTGCCCATCGGGAGCCCACGTTACCGATTTCTTCTTTTTGAGCGGTTTGGCTCCAGCCAGTACCACAGGAGGCGTCGTTCTGGTGTTGCTAGATATATTAGGTGCGACCGGTGATGGCTTCCGCGCCCTCGCCATGTCCTTCAATGCCTCCTGGAACGCATCAGTCGACGAGGGCTGGGCAACATTTGCGGGGGTCTCCTTTTTGGTTGCAGTGGATGCCGTTGGTCCGGTAGGTGCCTTCTTGAAGCTAGGTAGCTTTGGTTTCTGCTTAGGCGCCGAGAAGAACGACGAGTCTGACTTTGAGTCTTTCACCGTTGCTGCCCCCGCCGCCGTTGTCGTTGACGGCCTCCCCTCCTTCTTAACCACCACGGAAGGCCGCGACGTAGGTGCTGGCGACACGGCGGTCTTCTTTGCTGGTGGGCCTGCCTTGGACGGAGCGTCAGGCAACTTACGCTTCTTTTGTTTCGCGTCTACTAGTCGTTATTTCAATGGACCTATTACGGAAGGCTGATAACAAAACCCACCCTGTATGTCATCTTCGGCAGCCATGACTTGGTCCTGCATGTAAACAAACTGATTCCGCCACTTTCGTTCGAGATTCGCCGCCATATCCTTGACCGCTATTGTATATCACGGTCAGACACGAGACTCCAATTTCGTTGAGCATTTACAAAAGGTAAAGAAGGGCGAGGCATCAATTGGCGCATCAATTGCAGCCGACATGTGAGGATGCCGTATCATTTGACACCACAAGGGAGTATCGACTTAAGATAAGCTGTGACTTGGTACTCACCAGGTATCGGGGCATCCTTCGCAAGCTTGCGCACAATTTTGCCAATCTTAGAGGAAACAAGTGTATCACCCGTAAAAGGCAGGCGGTCCGCAATCTAGCCATTACGAGAGATCAGGGTCATTTGACGGGATGACAGCGGGAGATGAAAGATAACCCAAAAAAAAATGATGAGACGCAAAAATGGGGAATAAAGCGTAAAAAACCCACGTGGAGTAACGGCATAACAGTCTCCAGCACCTGATTATCTGCATTGATAGTTGCCCCGGCTTTCATCCAATCCCGTGTGACATCCATTGCGGATATATTCTCGAGCCAGGCCCGGAAGTAATTGTTCCCAGCATTATCTCGGATCTTGGTGAGGATATCGAGTCTGGTTTGCCCGCTCACTTCTGAAATGCCGTATTCTACGATCCGACTGACAAGTTGCTGCACGCTACGGGCACCGCCGGAAAAACACTTTGGCTGAAGAGAGGGCTTGATAGCTTCGAGAAACGCCTCTCTGCGAGTGTGGGATGGGGGTGCGGGGGAATCGGACTGCGATGTCGCGCTGTAAAATAAGGACGGCGGTATGGAGGAAAGGTGCTGAGGGGGGTGGAGGGCAAAAGGAGAAAGCGTGCCTTGCGAGGACTCGGGCTGTTGGGACTGCGGATGTGACTGTGTTTGGCTTTGCGCTTGAGCGAGGGTCGTTGCCAAAGGGGAAGAAGAGGCCTGTGCATATGCAATAGATAATGAAGATAAATGAGGGTACTGGGAATGTAATAGGTGATGCTGTGATGATTGTTGTTGAGAACCGTTGGCTGCTGGGGAATATGAAAGTGGGGGGGTCGAAGTGCTAAGAGTCGTTAATGCAGGACTGAAATCTATGGGTAAATAACGCAAGTATATGGGCGGTGAGTCGAGTCACGCACTCAATGTTGGGTTGAGAAGATTGAGAAGATGATGATTGAGAGGTTGATGATGTAGCACCATTTAAGGTGGAGTAAGTCGACAAAGGGACTTGTCCTGGCTGTGGCGACCAGTTTGTCGTGCCATAGTTCATGCCATTGTAGGGAGCGGGGACGGAAGGAAGGAAGAAATTGCTGGGGTAGTTGAAGAAGGTGGAGGGAGCGGTAAGAGATGTTGAGGATGTTTGGGGGGCTGGATAGGTTTTCGAGTTAGGCTCTCGCATTGGATTGGATAGGCTAGGCGAATCATGAGGCAGGCACGCGGTGCTTACCAGATAGGTCTCCCAAACCGAAGTCGTGTAGATCGATGTTTCCCGAGACTGCTGAGGCTCCGTTTGAGCCCGACGCGGACGGTGACGGGTCTTTCCAATCGGTCGAGCTGGGAGGTCGTTGGGAGTCCGCATGGTCATTCTGTCCAACTTGGGAAGACTGGGATATTTGGGTAGGAGAATGCTGCAACCAAGCGGACGCATTCGAGAATACGTCCATTTGTCGGTCGTCTCTTTAATCTCTTTTTTTCTTTTTTCTTTTCTCTGTTGTGAGGCGCTACTGCACTTTCCCGGGCGACTGGCAACACACAATTACGGCTCAAAACTGGCGTAACCGAACCGCAAAAGACGAGGAGAGAATGAAGAAAAACCGAAATTTCCGGGACGATACCGCTAACAGAACCGTCAGCTGGGATAAAGTCTTGAATGGCCACTGTCGTCGTTGACGCTTATTATCGCCCACAAAACAAGCACCTTATGAACTTCGGCCCAGCTTCAATCTCCGCTCGGTCTCATTCACACTCCGCAAAGGGTCTTTCAATCGATTTCAATGCAACTCTATGCGTCAGAAAACCAACAGTATAACTGGGGTTAATTGAACCGTGTCCTCCGCTTGAGGCCACTTCGACACTATGGCAAACTCACAACAAAACTCAGTCACTGCCCAACTTGAATACCAAAAATTAATGGTGGGTCTTCCACCTCTATTCCGTTTATTGCTCCTCAGCCTATTTCCCCCTAGCTCCTTGCGAGCCTTGGCTCTGTTGCACAGCAGATGCGCCAATGTGCCAGCGTCGCCGACCAGTTTGCGCAGACGCTTTCACAGGCTTCGTTCAGCGGGAGCTCGCTACCCTCTCTGGAAGCGGTTCATGTGGGAAATGGGAATAAACGCCAAGGGACGGAGGACGACTATATCGACGGTCCGACCAAGAAGAGACGCGTCTCGAATAAGAAGACCAAGGATCCAGACGCGCCGAAGCGCGCGGCATCTTCCTACATTTTCTTCCAGAATGACCTGCGTCAGGAGCTGCGCAAGCAACACCCGGACATCAGCGCAGCAGAGGTCATGACCAGGGTCTCGAAGCAGTGGGCAGAAATGACACGCGAGCAAAAGGCCGTTAGTCTCCCACTTGAGTTCTGTCTTCAGCTCCCTCTAACCCAGTCGCTTAGCCTTACGAACGCCTCCAAGCCGAGGCTAAACATAAGTGGGAGGTAGAGAAACGAGCCTACGACGAGCGCCGCGGGATCGTGGCAACAACTAAACCCGCCGGCCACAAGGCGGTGGCTGCTCCTGTGGAAGAACCTGTTCACCGAAATAGTTCACCTGTCAGTGTTATTCTTGTATCTGCGCGTCGAAGTTACTAAAACGGTTTTAAGGTCACCAAATTAGCGCGAAAACCTTCCGAGTCAAATGATTCGTCCACTGACACGAGCCCGTCGGACAAATCCGAGGGGGAGGAGGAAGATGGCGCAGGCGGGAATTCGGACGAGGAGGATGAGGAGGATGAGGACAAAGAGTCACCCCCACCCCCACCACCCCCAAAAAGCAAGACAAGGAGCAAAGCCGAGGTTGCCACAGCCTCTGCTGCGAAACCAAAAAGCAAGGTCAGTTCGCCCACAGCCCCGATGCCAGCACGCCAGGAAAAAAAGAAGAGAAGCAAGGCATGAAACGGATAGCGCCACCTGACGCCGCTCACAAGACCGACCGACCGACCGATTTTTCTACTTACCGTACGTCCTCGTGCTTAGTACTTCCGCATGCCTCTTGGATGTTACATACCTTATATGCTTATCTTGATCGGTCCCTGCTTGGCCCAAATGGTACATCTCCTAAATTGACATTGCGCCAGATGCCATATGGAGGAACTCTGCGAGGGTGCTATTATGATCGCACCTATTCCGAGCCAGCAATATGCGGTCCGTGAACAAAGAGTGCCAGATCTGGAGACAGTGAACTGAATCCAAGTCGGACTGAACTGAACTGAGCTGGTCGATGGTCCATCCGCACTTCCGCGGACTTCATACAGACTCATCCGGCGCTCGGCCGGTCTCGTCCCGGCAGGGTGAGGCTGCGTAAGAAGAGCACGCTGTCAGCAAGGTCCAGTGTGATCAATGGCGATGTGCCCCAAGGTCGGATATATAATGCTCATAACTTATCAATGACTCCCCTCCGCGTACCACCTTTTTCCTCCACTCATCGATATCCAGATGTCTGCCCCCCCGCCAGCATCTCCCCCTACTGTAAACCCTGACCGCAGGCAGCTCCCTGATGGCTGGATCACTCGCTGGGACGATAAGTATGTCGTGCTCTATTATTATTCCTAACGGAGCTACCCTGACCCGATCTCGTGCGATTGTTCAACAGTTATCATGCGTGGTGCGTCGGCACATTCTCGTAGTGATGTCTTTGTGTAACTCATGAGATTGTCGCTTTTGGGTAGGTATTACGTAGATACACGTGCGCAACCACCGCGGTCATCCTGGGCGCATCCACTGGGCGCACCCTCGTCTCCCCAGCAGTCAACGAACTACGCGCCACCCTCTAATCCCCCACCGAACCGTGCCTACAACAGCGGTGGCCCATCATTCCCGGGTCAGTACGGTGGTCCCCAGCAGTATAATCAGACTTCGCCCTATCCGAGCGGATTCCAAGGCGGCCAGCCAGATCAGCGTAATTTCCATGGTGTGCCACCACAACCACAAGGCGGATATCCGGGCCCGCAGGGCTACGGCTATCCCTCCACTGGCTATGGTGGTCAAGGATGGCCCCAAGGTGGCTGGCAGCAGTCGCAGCAACCGCCACCGCAAGGTACATGTCCCGTTCGCGCACAGGATTTGGAGACACTCAAGCGCTCTGGTGCCCTTTAGTGTATACACAGCCTCAACAGCAACCGTCACGTGGACGAGGCGGTGGCGGTGGTATGGGTATGGGGACGCTGGCCTTAGGTGCGCACTGGAATGCTGCGGTGTTCGGGCACGTGACTAGGCTGACCCTTTTATCTTCTGACTGCAGCGGCCGGTGGAGGTTTATTGGGTGGCGCCCTGCTCGCCGATGCTTTCGAGGATCATGACCAGGATGCGTACAACGAAGGTCAGCTGAACTTACTGCTCTCACATTCCCTTAGGTGAAAACTCATCTCGATCGTGCCACACGTTGCAGGCTTCGCTGATGGCCAAGATGGCGACTATGATGGTGGCGACTTTTGAGGAGACTGGTAAATGCATTGACGTGCAGCGCAACGCGCAAGATCGTCGTTGGCATTGTATAATCTGTCCCCCGTTTCGAGTGGGCTGGGCTCCTTTAGCGCTAGAATAATGTTTCTTCCAGGAATGGTTCAGTCCATATTTGATTGATGTACTTGAATCTACGGGGCGCGGCCGGCGGCTCTGTGGTTGTAGATATCCAACATGGTCGTTATATCAAACTGGTATATCTCGTCCTCGGTGGAGGGACTGTGAGAAGATGGAAGCTTGAACATGTAAGTTACATTGCGTAACTATCCCAGTCTCCGAGATCGGTCATGCGACAGGTTCAGAAGCGAGAGAGGAAGGCAAATTCCGCACGGGATTTCAGTCGCTATTTGAGCGCCTTTAGGAAGTCTCAGTGCTCTTGGGCGAAAAGTGCATGCTACATCGAGTGTAGGAGCTGCACATTGGCCATGCGGTTGAAAGTGCGCCACGTTCAATACATCAACGCCTGCGGTCTTTTAGCCATTTCCTGAGGACGTCCCGGAACTAGACGTGCTTGTCTCTTATCCCAGTGTGGGTTGGCGGTCAGGTGTCCAACGCATTTCTGCACGTGGTGGGTAGAGGGGCCGGGATATGAAATAACCTCGCATGAGGCTAATCCATAGACCCCGCTCATATCTGGCTCGATCAGGGTTCTATCGCTGGTCAAACCGGTCAACCTGGTCCCTGTTCAATTCCGCCGGGAGGCATCCGGCTATTCTCCCACCAGTCGCCGGCAACGGGCACGGGCAGGGGCAATCGACGCGCCTGTGGCGTGCCTCGGCGCATGCCGAAGGCGGAGTCGCGTCGCGTCGGACCAATTAAATTTCAGACATCTTGACTCAGCCTCCTCAACTCAGCCTTGTTCTCTCCGTCTTCCATTGACCTACGAATAAACAGACCACTGTTTTCTTGTCTGGTGAAAGTCAGACGTGTCCTGTTCTGAGGCACCATGGCAGGGATCAGGGGAAAGGTTACCACAGAGCAAAATGAAGCCTCGACAGCCTCGACAACCCCCTCCTCTGTGCCCTTTCCCAATAGCAACGCGGGCTCCATCACTGATACCCCTGCCACAAGCGGCGTAGAAGATGAAGAATTCCATTTACATAAGAAAGTCAACGAACGATCCGAGAGAACCCTCACAACGCGCCAGAAAAGGTCTGCTGATCAGTCATTGTCGTTTTCCACCCAACCTTCTGCAAAAAGGCGTGCAGTCACGAAAGGCATTTACGTTGAGATTCCAGTTCGACCTGGGAACGTAAGCGTGAGTTTTGCCCTACCTCTGACGGGCTTCGATTGATCCTTATCATTTGACTCGGAAGAATAAGGGAAAGGGAAAAGGACCCTCTATCCCGGCTGGCGAACAGGAGGATGAAATCGTTCCAGACTCTGAAGCCAGTCTCGGATACGATGCGCTTGCAATTCTGGATGAGGATGGCTCGAATTTCGAAGGCAGCGAGCTCAGTTACGACGATGACGACGGCGACGGTAGTGACGAAGGTATCTCTCTTCGCGGTGGTAGGAAATCGCCCTACAAGAAAGCATCTCGTATCAAAGTTGTGGATTCTGATGATCCTGAAGAGGAAGAAGAAACCATGCTCAATGCTGCCATTGCAGCCTCTATGCGTTACTCTACCAACGGAGACGCATCAACAAGTACAACTCATGCTAGTCGCACTGTTTCCACGCGTGCTACACGTGCTGCTGCGGCCGCGGAGCGCCGCCTTGCCATGGAGCAAGGTGTCCAGATCGGTTCGGATGTAGTCCTTGATAGTGATCCAGAGGGCGAGTTACTTATACCCATCGATTCGGAGGACGAACCCATTGCGAAGAAGCCAAAGTCGAGGTCAGGAAACCGCAAGGCCAAGAAGAAGGGAAAGGAGAAGACCGAAAATGATAGGGACAGCCCTGATCTTGACCATTTCTCCGCCCGGAGAGAGGCGCGCAGACACTCTCGCCTAGAGAAGCAACAGATAAGGATGCTCGAACACCAGCTCAATAGACGTTTGACCTACGTAAGTCTAGCAAGCGTTCCCATGGTCTGATATACTCTCCCGGGTGCTGATTCGACTCTGGCACAGGCGGAGAGATCTACAGTTCAGCTACACAGGCATCACCCTGAGCTTCGCGATGCATGGGGTGACCTCGAGGCAACGCTCGGAATTGTGGAGCCCCAAAAAGCGGAGCAGCCTTCTGCACTCAAAGTAACACTCTTGCCGTTCCAACAAGAGTCGCTCTTCTGGATGCGTAAGCAAGAGTTTGGTCAGTACACCGGTGGTCTCCTGGCGGTTAGTCTATCGCACCCTCTAATTGGGTTCGTTTGCTTACGCAAATCGTATTAGGACGAGATGGGGTAAGTTGACATATCGGGAGGTTCGTGGCGTAACCTGACAATGGAATAGGATGGGTAAGACAATCCAGATGATCGCTCTCATGGTGTCGGGCTCCGCGAAGCCCAATCTGGTTGTGGCGTGCGTTTCATTTTGGTTCTGTCTCTATTGGATAACTTTAATCTGACCTGCTTCGTAGTCCCACAGTTGCAATTATGCAATGGCGCAATGAGATTGGAACTCATACAACTAGCATGGATGTGCTTGTCTGGCATGGCGCGTCGCGCATGACTGACCCTGAGGAACTGAAGAAATACGACGTAGTCCTCACCACGTACGCCGTGCTCGAGAGTTGCTTCCGTAAACAGCAGACGGGCTTTAAACGCAAGGGCGCGATTATCAAGGAGAAGTCGCCCCTCCACGTTGTCGAGTGGGAGCGCATTATCGTGTGTGAAAATGTCGGCTTGCCCTGGTGCTTCTCACGTATCTGCTTACCCCCAGCTGGATGAAGCCCATAACATAAAAGAACGTGCGACAAACACCGCGAAGGCAACCTTTGAGTTGAACGCAAAGTATCGATGGTGCCTATCTGGGACGCCCCTCCAAAACAGAGTCGGCGAGTTGTACAGTCTGATTAGGTTCTTGGGCTGTGATCCCTTCTCTCACTACTATTGTACGTCGCGCTCCCATTTGTCCATCCTGTATCCCCTTTTGAAGCCGACGGCGCTCAGGTAAGAAATGTGCATGCAAGTCCTTGCATTGGAAGTTCAGCGATAAGCGGACATGTGACGGTGTGTCCACATTCATTTTGGATATCTTCGTACCCGCGTTGAGCCCTATCGAGATTGCGGTCACAGTCCTATGATGCACACGTGTTTCTGGAACAACGAGATCCTCACCCCTATTCAGAAACACGGGATGTTGGGTCCCGGCGCGATTGCGTTCAAGAAGCTGCGTGTTTTGCTTGACCGGATCATGTTGCGGCGTACAAAGATACAGCGCGCGGACGACTTGGACCTACCTCCGCGCACGGTTATTGTGCGGCGCGACTATTTCAGTCCGGAGGAGAAAGAACTGTACCTGAGTCTGTTTTCGGACGCAAAGCGGCAGTTCAGCACGTACCTTGATGCTGGCACGCTGCTCAACAGTGAGTTCGGTGCTCCAAACAGACCTACGCTGGTTCACGCTAGGACATTTATAGACTACTCCAATGTCTTCAGTCTGATTACGCGCATGCGTCAAATGGCGTGCCATCCCGATCTCGTAATTCGCAGCAAGAACAACGCCGGGGTGTTCGGCGAAGAAGACGGGGAAGCGACTGTATGTCGGTTGTGCAACGATGTCGCAGAGGACGCCATCCAAGCGAAATGCCGGCACATTTTTGACCGCGAATGCATCAAGCAGTACCTGACTGCGTCCATCGAAGCACAAGTGCGCCCGACATCCATTTTTCCGCCCTGCAGCGCTCACTGATGTCGGGCGTAGCCTGCTTGCCCCGTTTGTCACCTCGGCCTCACGATTGACCTCGAGGCGCCAGCGCTGGAATTGGAAATGCCAACCACTGCGCGCCAGGGCATTCTTGGCCGTTTAGATGTCGACGCATGGCGCTCAAGCTCAAAGATAGAAGCACTGGTTGAGGAGCTGAGCAATTTGCGCAATCAGGACTCTACCACGAAGAGCCTTGTTTTCAGCCAGTTTGTGAATTTTTTAGATCTGATCGCGTTCCGGCTGCAGCGCGCTGGCTTCTCCGTGAGTCGGTCGTCTCGCCCAGCTAGATATTGGCTAATGATGCCATCTTTAGATCTGCCGCCTTGAGGGTACAATGAGCCCTCAAGCCCGAGATGCTACCATCCAGCACTTCAGTGAGTCTCGCGCGCGGAACGATTGCCGTATCAGCTGATTCCCTTCAGTGAATAACGTACATGTCACTGTTTTCCTTGTTAGCTTGAAAGCCGGCGGTGTGGCGCTCAACCTGACGGAGGCGTCTCGCGTGTACCTCATGGACAGTTGGTGGAATCCCGCGGTTCGCCTTTCCTCCTGCTGACCGGATCCATCCCTGACGTTATTCTGGTCTGGCAGGTTGAATTTCGTGAGTACACGTGATGTCTTGTGTCTTACTGACTCTCACCCCGCGTACAGAGGCTATGGATCGTATCCATCGGCTTGGCCAGCGTAGACCCGTGCAGGCTATCAAGCTTGTCGTCGAAGATAGCATCGAGAGTCGCATTGTGCAACTACAAGAGAAGAAGTCGGCGATGGTAGACGCCACTCTCTCGACCGACGACTCGGTGTGTCTTTTCAGGGTTATTTTAAGTTGAAAAGTCTGCTGATTGACCACGCTACCCTAGGCAATGGGCCGACTTACTCCCGAAGACGTATGTCCTATTCTTTCTGCACCTTCTCGCATCACTCACATCAGAGCGTTACCAGCTGTCTTTCTTATTCAGGGTATTTTTTTTCACGCCGAAGTGGTCATCTCATGCTCATGTTTTCTAGTTGTAAGGGCCCGTGGTACGTCAAGAACTGAGACTCGATCCTAAACTATTATACTCCTATTCTCAATCCACACATATGCTGAAGCACACTATCTATGTATCCATGTCCGGTATTGTTTAACTTTTAGATGGTCAAAGTCTTGGTCAAAGTAATAATACTATTTGGAGATATTTATCACGTCGATATTTTGTCTTATCACGGGACGCAGCAATGTCATCCGAGTCTCTTCGCTTCAGGCTAACCCAATGGCGATCTTGTCCGAACACGTAGATGAAGAGCCTCAGGGCGCAATTGGGCACCTAGAGAGTCTTTGTATACCCCAGGAATTTGCTCGGTATGACATATTGGAGGATAAGGTGGCCACTGCCCGACTCGACGAATGGAAGGCCGACGCTTTGGCTGCACTGAAAGATCTTCGCGGTATGCTCGGGATTAAACACGATGATGTTCTGGACTCGGATGTTGTCTATACTTGCGCGGGATTCCAAGGAGATGGTGAATGGACCTCCGAGGAGATGGGTGCCTTATCGTCAGGCAAGCACTTGACCTAGTTCTACATTAGTCCCGAAGGTAGCTCAAGAGACCCCTAGAAATTCTAGGACTGTGGGGCGAGCCCTCCTTACATCTCCTGGAGGAAGTCTTTACGAAACGTATCAAGCCTGTATTCCAAGCGAACCCTCACCCCATGCTGAACCTCGAAACTGGCCGTAAGCTACCACGCACGGCGGGAGGGTATGCGGCTGCCCAGGACGCGTACGAAGGTCAGATATGGAAGGCGCACCCCGGGATCGGTAACGTCATCCTCTGGTGTGTTCGGCGAATTGACGTAGGCTTCTATGTCTTGATATTGGTACACGCTGAGCTTCGTCTTGACAGACTGATGCATACGAGCGCCTGTGGTACCTTGTTGTGCCCCCGATGATGACACTATTAGACGACTTTGAAGCACGGTATAAGCTTCTGGGTGTCCAGGTTGTCAATGCGATGCTCGAACATGTGCCGCTCTCACTTCTCAATCGTACCGGCATCTCAGAACTCATTCTCGCTGTGTGGTTTTGCCTCTTCCCCTGGTCTTGCACCGACCCTAATAACGTGCATAGTCCCTAAATCGCGCCCTCACCTTCCTCCACTCGCCTTTCACGCCCGCTGTATTGCGGGCTGCGGTCCCTGCAGCGGCAAGTCTCATCGAACGCACGACTGAGCCTGGTTCGGAACAGCGTTTTTCCCAGCTGTCTGCGCTATTGGGTGACGGCATGATCGGGAGCGTATGGATGTATAGTTCGGAGGATGCGGACACGGTTGAAGCGAATGTCGACGTATTACCGATTGTCGTGCACGCGCTAGGAGTAGGCGCAACGCGATACCTTAAGGTAAGTATGAACACCCTCAGACCCTCCTCGAAGGTTGACCAGTGTCAGGCGCTAATCCCGCAACTCACGCACCCACTCCATCCCGTTCCTTATAAGAAGCCGCATATTGCGCTACAATTATCTTCCCTTCGTGCTTTGGGGACAGTGATGCAGGAGTGTGCTCCACGCATACAATATTGGAAGGGCACAATTGTCGAAGGTGTGGCGAAATGTTGGGTCGCACTTTGGGACGCAAAGAAAGCGGATGAAGGCATGTACGCTTTTTGCTGTTGCGGGTGTTCGAATGCAGATCTGATGAACGATAGCAGAGTCCGAGAAACTGAGAGGTGCACTGAGAGGTGTTTGTGCAGGGTTATACGAGGTGGCACCGTCTGTGCGCGATGTAAGTCCTCGGGTTTCTCTTCGGTATTCAACCCGTTGAAAGCGCACAGGAGTATGTCAGGCTTCTCAGATTGGATAAAAGCATATTCGAGGGACTCGTTGGCGATCTGCCATCTTTGGAAAATACGGGTATGTCGTCAGAGGTCGACACTTCTGGGAAAGACTCCGATGGTGTATTCCCAGAGTCAGCCCCGACTGACGTTCGTTGACAAGTTGGTCGTGGAGGCCCATTTTCATGACAGACAGAAACACGAGGTTGGAGTGGATTGTGCTTGCCTCTGGCTACTGTAACATTATGAATTCGCCGTCCTTGTCAGACTCGCAACCGCGGAATCAACTGGCAGTCGAAGAACACTCTGAGAAAGAACTTGAACCCGTGGGCCGGTATTATTAAATAAGCATATTCTTGTAACTGGCGAGTCGTGCCTCAGTTCTCATTCTCATCATGATTATCTGCCATTGCGCAGCCTGTTCCGATTCTAAAGTTGGATCAGACGGTTAGTAAGTATGAGAATTTTTGATGATGAGATCACTTGCCTGGGGTCCAGGCTGATAAATACTTGCCCCATCTCCGTGGGATTCCACCTCTGTATACACCCGCCTGCCGTCATGCCCACGACTTGGCAGGAGCTCGCTGCAGAGAAGAAAGCCCGTCAGGCTGCGTCCATTCCAAAGGAGTGGCTGATTGCTCCTCCCTCGGATGATGTATTAGATGTGACGGACATTCCAGCCAAGTGTGGTCTGTTATCGGCACGGGATCTGGAGATCACGGAGGTTAGCAGCGTCGCGGGTCTACTCAGCAAGATCGCGACTGGAGCATGGTCGTCTATTGAAGTCACTACGGCGTTCTGCAAGAGGGCGGTCGTCGCCCACCAAGTTGTACGTGCATTGTCTTTTTTTCCCCCTGAACATCCAACTCACGTTCGCCTGTGCTACCGCTCAGACGAACTGTCTCACGGAAATCTTCATTGAACGTGCCCTCGAGAGGGCCGCCTGGCTCGATGAGCAACTCAAATCGACAGGGAAAGTTGTTGGTCCTCTCCATGGCCTTCCAATTTCGCTCAAGGACCAAGTATCGATAAAGGGATTGGAAACAACTATGGGTGTGTAACTCATGTACGTATCTCGGCGACGTCGCCGGTGACACTTTTGCGTGTTCTAGGATATGTCTCTTGGATCGGGAGAGTAGCAGAACGCGATGCTGCCCTCACAGAGATCTTGACCGAATGTGGTGCTGTTCTGTACGTTCGTACTAACGTACCACAAACACTCATGGTATGGCTTCGCGTGGTTAATATTAACTATATCTAACTCTCTTGTTTAGTGGCCGGAGTGTTACAACCTTGTGTTCGGAAGGACTGTCAACCCTACTAATCGCACCTTGACCTGTGGAGGATCCTCTGGGGGTGAAGGTGCCCTACTTCGGATGAGGGGAAGTATCCTAGGAGTTGGCTCTGATATCGGCGGGTAAGATTTACTTCTTTACTTACCACAGTGGCGGGACGTGTTCACGTATTCCGCTAGTTCTATCCGCATCCCAGCGGCGATGAATGGGATATACGGCTTGAGACCCTCATGCCACCGCATTCCTTATGAAGGTTCGGTCACTTCGCTGGAAGGCCAGGATTCCCTCTCATCTGTGCTCGGGCCACTATCAACTGATCTCAGTGGCATAAAATTGTTTATGCAAGCTGTCATCGGCCAAAAGCCCTGGCTAAAGGATCCCCTTTCCCTGCGAAAGCATTGGAACGGGGATGAGTATCGACTCGTCGAGCACGGCGGTGGGCAGAAGCTCACTTTTGGTATCCTCTGGAATGACGGTCTCGTCGTTCCTCACCCCCCGATCATTCGTGCTCTCGAAATGGCCAGGGGCGCTTTGATTGCTGCAGGCCATGACGGTAGATATGGGGTTACTAATCTCGCAAACCATATTCACTCAACCTCTTGCAGTAGTTGACTGGAAACCTTATAAGCACACCGAACTCTACGAAGCAACCGTAAGCGCAAAATCTTGTACCGTACATGCGCGGCATGCTAACCCTCTTGATAGAAAGGTATTTGGGCTGCAGCTGGGCAAGAGGAGGCCTTGGCCGTCACATCCCAAACTGGCGAGCCTATTCTGAAAAGCATGGCGGTCAACACGACAGAAGGAGCCACGTATATTGGGAGCAAAGGCATATCCGCTTTCGAGCTTTTCAAGATTCAGAAGAAGCGAGCAGTGCTTAGGAAGGAATATCTTGACCACTGGCAGAACACGAGTGTTTCGACATCGACAGGGCGCCCTGTGGATGCTATCATATCTCCCGTTGCGCCGTTCCCACCACCCCCCCATGGACGGTACAAGTGCGTTTGGTTTCTCCCACTCTGCACGGAGATATTACTAACTTTTCCCACAGTAGCGCAGATTACACTATGGTCTGGAATGCGCTAGATTATCCGGCTTGCGTCTTCCCAGTCACCAAGGTGGATCCTGTACTCGATCGACCCAAGCCAGAACGCGACTTCCTGAGCGAAGCGGATCAAAAGACATTCGAACTATGTGCGCGCGATTTCCTTCGTGATTTTTCTCAATTCTGATCAGTGGTTTCGGATAGATGACTCGCCTGAGACGTTCAAAAACGCACCTGTTTCGTTGCAGCTTGTGGGACGTACTCAGGAGGATGAGGCTATCATTGCGATGACGGAGATTGTCAGAGCTGCACTTGATGCAAAACGATATGATCGGCCGAAGTTTTGAAAGAGCGGATTGACACCCATCCATCCGCCTTTTCACAACCTCCGGGGAGCGTAGGTTTTTTATGAGTAAACGTTTGCGTGTTGTGACGTATCTAGGGAGATCAAAGATGTATGAGAGTTTCTGGTACAACCCATCGTACTAGACATGCCGGTGCATTTGCGTGCATCACTGTTTCACTGGCACCAGCGGCTAGCCTGAGACGCATGCTATCTTATCGACATGTTCCCAGGGTATTGTGCTTAGTCCAGTCCAGCCGGTCAATTGAGTCAATTTACAGACAGACTTCCGCTTCGCACGTAGGAAAATACTGTAACCGTGTGAGAATTTTTGAAAATGATATCAGATGCAGGCCCCATCATCGGCTCCCTCGCGAATTGCCAGTGGTCTCCGCGGATGCTATCTGATACTACCCTGGGAGTCTCTCTCAACGGTGTCGTGACAACAGTGAGTGATGCGATATTTATCTATTTCTTCTGCCTCGTCGTGTTGAGCGTTGTACACGCAACAGCTCGTGCTTGACAAATCCGAGTCCACCTTCCAACGGTAGTACACCATCACCCACCATGGTAGAATCACCAGATTGGGACCCGAAAGTACCCCTCAGCAAAAACTTCCCGCCTTTAAAAAATGATCTCATTCTCCGCGCAGCAAGGGGTGCGTCTCTAAATCCTTTGTCGTTTGCTTCACTGATCTCGTATCGGTTTCTAGGCGAAGAAACCGAGCGTGCGCCGGTCTGGGTGATGCGCCAGGCAGGCCGCTACCTCCCGGGCATGTGACACACTTCTTGTCGCTCTCGTTGGCTAATATTCGACTCGACAGAGTTCCGCGCAGTTCGCGCAGAGCACGAGTTTTTCGAGATCTGCCGCACGCCGTCCCTTGCGTGCGAGGTCACGCTCCAGCCGATCAGACGGTATTTGGGCCTGCTCGATGCCTCCATCATCTTCAGCGATATCCTTGTGGTCCCGCAGGCCATGGGTATGGAGGTCCTCATGAACCCTGCGCCGTCTTTCCCTGCCCCGCTCGACACACCTGCAGATATCGCGCGCTTGCGCGAGCACGTCGACGTGCACAAGGAGCTCGGCTACGTCTTTGCGGCCATCACGCGGACGCGGCACGGGCTCGCCGGCGAGGTCCCGCTCATCGGGTTCTGTGGCGCGCCGTGGACGCTGTTCTCGTACATGGTGGAAGGAGGCGGGTCCAAAACGCTCCAGAAGGCCAAGACGTGGCTGTTCAAGCACCCGCAAGAGAGCAAGAAGCTCCTCGCGCGTATCGCAGACATCTGCGCCGACTTCCTCGTCGGACAGATTGACGCAGGCGCCCAGGTGAGCCCCCCACCCTCCGTTTACTACACCCGACCGACAATCTTCTCGTCGTGGCCTCGTAGTTACTCCAAGTTTTCGACTCCTGGGCGGGAGAGTTGTCCCCGGATGATTTTGCAGAGTTCGCGCTTCCGCCACTCCAGCACATCGCCGGGTCCGTTCGCGCACGCCTCGCAGAGCACAATCTCCCTGCCGTCCCTCTTATCCTTTTCGCCAAGGGTGCCAACGCGCCGGCCTCTCTCGCAGCTGCCGCCGCCGCGGGCTACGACGTGCTCGGCCTCGACTGGTGCGTCGCACCGACGGACCCGCGTGCAGTGGCGCCGCACAAGGCGCTGCAAGGGAATCTAGATCCTACTTTGCTGTACGGTGGACGCGAGGCTATCGAGCGCGGCGTGCGTCGCATGTGCGCCGCGTTTCGTGAAGGAGGCGGCCCGCCGAAAGGGTGGATCGCGAATCTCGGACATGGTATTACACCTGGCGTTGACCCAGAGGATCTCAAATGGTTCTTGGAGTGCTTGCACAAGTATTCGGCGCGTGAGGTGGTGCCGTAGAACACGAACGGAGAGAATTGAAAAAAATGGTTGTATAGGATAGATGGGTAGTTATACATCGGTATGCGTCGTATCATGCGGCGTGTTAGATATATAGGTAGGTATCATACGCCAGCGGGATCTCAGATGCCTCACCAGTACGTACGGGTTCGTCCAATCAAAGGGTCACCAGAGAGCTAAATGTGACAGACAAATATATACTGTAAACCTGATGAAATGAAAACTTGGATGAGATGCAGAATGTGGTTGGTGAAGTGGTGGCGGGGTCAATAGAAGTCCATGTAGGGAAAGAGACTAAGACAAGTCTGATGAACAGTGAGTCGAGTTCATGCCGTGAGTTATCGAGCCAAGATTATGCGACAACATCTGCCGCGCTGAAGCTGCTGCGTCGACGCCTTACACTTCGTAAGCCGGGTCGCTCGCCCTTGCTATTTCCGGGTTTGACCACGGCGCTCGCACCATTCTTCATCCACTCATGGGCGTTGGTCCGCGTTGTAGGGACTTTAAGCGCTATGTCGCCGAGATTACTGACGGATGCATGGTGCCCGTGTCCAGGGCGCTTCGGAACAAGCGTTGGGAGTCTCGATGGAGAAGGGGATGCTGGTCGGGCGGTGCGGCGTGGTGCGGGAGGGGGAGCGGGCAGAGTGGCCACTTTCTGTGGAACGCGCGCAGATGTCGCATTCGCAAGCCTCGGGATCTTGTTCGGCGGCGCGGCTACGTTTGCTTTGTTCGCGGCTGTGCTGAGGACCCTTCCAGGCTTGCAGGCGGCAGCGGCGGCAGAGCGTGTTATTCGCGTCGGGCGCTGTTCGGAGGCGGTGACTTTGGCAATGCCTGTCTTGGGGAGCGTGCGAGGTTTGTGGCGCATGGCAGGCTGCGCTCCGCCCAGAGCAGGGAGGACGTCCTCGCTCTCGCCCCCCAACTCGTCGTCTGATGAATCGGTAGCGACTCGCTTCGCGTTTGGGGTCTTGCGGGGCTGCCCTGGGGGGGCAGCTGCACGTGCACGGGCAGACGCCGCGGCAACGTGTTTGCTCGGTGTGACAGGTGGCACAGCAGTGGCCATGGGGGCAGCGTCCATGGGGACGTTCTCTATATCCGTATCGGCGGGTGGTGTGACCGGTGCGACGATTGTAGCAGCAGCTAGTGTTGCCACCGCTTGCGTTCGCCGCGTTTCGTCCGCTGCCGCCCACTTCACCCACTCGAGTTGCTTGACATACATGAACTGCTGCTGTGGGCCAACCACGCATCCTGGACGCACGATGCGCATAAAGGCGATCGCCTCGCTCGCAGTAAATCCGTACTTCCAGACAAGATATGCGCCAATGAGAGTGCCTGTCCGCCCTAGACCAGCTTTACACTATCCGCTTGCGGAATCAGTATATAATAATGTAAGAGGCACGGCGGACGCACGTGTACTGCCACAACTCCGCCAGCCTGAATGATCTCGTCTGAGACGTCAATAAACCGTCGTACGATCTCGTCGGACGGATTGGTCCCGTCATCGAAATATAACTCCAAATGGTTAATCCCTCGGTCGAGGAAGGTCTGGCGGTCGTACAATGGGTTATTCAGCCGGATGACAATCTTGACGTTATGCTGTTCAAAATATTCGAGGCAATTTTGAAACGGTGTTGGAAGTTTGCGTTGGAGCGCGAGCTCACGCTGCTTGACGCCTTTTGCGGGTGAAACCAAGGTTCCCGCAGATGCCGCTTGACCCTTCGCATCCTTCTGATTCTTGATCCAGGCAGGGTCCATGGGCGATGCGAGGGCAATAAAGTGGGGTGAGATCCAATTCCAGTCGCCGTTCTCGACCTTCTCGTAGAATTCATATTCGTTCACGTCGAATTCGTTGAGGTCACATAGCCCGTTTTGCATCGCCTTATACATCCCCCAAAGACAGTCTTGGATGCTTAGGTTGAAATCGGATCGTCCGCGGCCGGCGTCACGGAAGGGCAAGAACTCGAGCTCAGCGATAGGCTGGAAGGCTTCCCAGGGGGCGCGTTGTTGAACGATTAACTAGGAAGGGTTAGTCGTGGAGATGGGAGAGGCATGGAGGCATACCGAGAAGAGGGCCATGAGGAGTGCGGCATTGGCTTTCCTTTGGGGTTCATCGGATGTGTAAAGAATAAGCCGGTGGGAAGCAAGGTCTTCGTCCTGGAACGGAGTATGAGCATCCATAAACGAGCATCGGAATGCCGACCGGTAGTCCGGCGCGTAACAGAAGAGGTAATCCAATCCAAGCAGAGGTGCTGCGGTGTTAGGGTCACACTGCAACTTTCCCAGGCGCCCCAGGGTGTCTGCACAAGTAGAGGGTGTGATAGTTATTTGGATAGAGGGCAGGGTCACACAACATCGGCACGCCGGACCAAGGTAACAGGGCCACGCATCGTAGGATCGTAGGATGGAGAATGACTTACAATGAGTAATGAGTGGATGTAGATGCAGGCTTTATAGACCATGGCGACGTTGAGAGGGCCCCAGTCCTGAAAGAAGGACATGTACATGAGCTGATCATCGATGGTGAAGTAGTAGTGCTTGATCGGTTCTGAGGATTCGGAAGGGGGTGTGCGTATTCCGCGGACATTGACTTGTTCCGTCTGAAAGCCGGGGTCATTGAGGGTCTCCTGTTTCGGTGGCGGATGAGGGAAGGTGGTAAAGTAGAGTCTGCACGTGGGCGGATGAGTTTTGTCTGGCGCGCATGGTTCTGTATCAGGACAGACCTGTCGTCGAAGCGGCAGAGGGGTTCGCACTCTGGAGCCATGGGAAATAGGTGAAATGAGGGGGGAAGGGGGAGATGTGTGCGCCCACGATGATAACACTAGGCGGCGAGAGAGAGGAGAAGGAGGAGAGGGACAATCGACCCGAGAGAAGCTTGTCACACACACCCGACACCCGCCAACTCCAAAACACTTACAGAACAAATACACATAAACAACGCCAAATCACGTGACATTGCCGTGACGCGATCGCAGATCCAGATTGAGCGTTCTATCATTAATATGTGGAAGCTAAAGTGTCCGAGTAGGTGGTCGCTCCGAGAACCACAGCATCGCCAACAACACAACGTACGATTCACAAAAAGACACAAAAAGGCAGATAACCTCGTGCTTCATTCCTGACCAGTGGCCATCCGCCATACCCGTTTTAGGAGGACGGCAGCATCGTCAGTTGCACTTTCGAGAGAGGAAAAGGAGACGGCTGTTAGAGTCGTGACAAAACTGCGGAGGTACGGCGCGTACTGTGAACAAAGCTTGGTCAGCTAACATCCTCGCCACGGAATATATCGTTCATACCACTCGACAGAAGTGTTTGTACCACATCCACGTTCGCCAGGCCACCCACTCTTCGTCTGTCCAGTTCGCATGTCCATCCCACGCGTCCGCTGTGATAACGCGTCGTGCTGTATCTGAGGATGAGCGAAGGGCGTGAATAAAGCCTTCCAGCACGCGCGCTAGAGTCGATTTTTGCTCCCGCGTCACTGCCGCGTGCGCCTTGAGCGCCGACACCAGCTGCGGAGAGTCCTCTGCCTGGGTTACTTGTGGATCTAAGGGCTAATCGTCAGCACTACGACTGTTCAACGAAACAATGTAACAACTCTCTGCATGCGTACCGTGCATTGTTTCAGCGTCAACTTCCATTGCAGCCGCATCTGCGCCACCGTTGGCATTGGCCTTGGCTCGCGCATGGGCGTCGTCATCTTCCTTCCGAAGTGTGGCAACTCGCCTCCTGGCCACCACAACGCGGCCGTTTGCTTTGTCGATCGCGCTGCGCAACAAGTCCCAGTTGAGACCACCAGCATTGTGCGCAAACACCCAAGCTACGACATCCGCGGGTTCTACGATTTGGTATTGCATTAATTTGTCGAAAACGATCCCGACCATTTGCCGGGATCGTTGCCAGAAGCTCGAAACAAGCTCGAGAACGTGGATTTTAGCCTCTGGAGACCCAGAGAGAGCGCGTAGCACAGTGAGGTAGCGCTCGACGGCGTTAAGGAAATGTGAGAAGGAGCGCGCCCCGATGTGCAATAGCGATTGGATAGCGATAGACCGGACGACTGTGTCTGGATCCTCACTGACGTCGGCCGTCTCAGATAGATTGTTTTTCAGCGTGTCGAGGTGTACGAGGACATCCTCGGGCTTTGTCCGACTACGCAGTTGATTGAGAACCTCCTGTGCAGCGTCGTAATGTGGCGCCGCTGAGAACCGTGAGCGGCTTGGGCTAACAACATAACAATGGGGGGACGTACAAGGGTCCTCATACTCGTAAGTGGGTCCAGGCGCTTGATCGGGCATGGTGCCAGCCGATGGTTCTTGGAACGGTTCCGGTAGCGTCTTCAATACTCGGTCGTAGTATGATAATCGAACCTCGAGCTCTAGTGCTCGATGCGCGAAAATACGCTTTGGATGCTGCGCTGGCAGTGCCAGATCCGGTACCCTATCCAGAAGTATCAGCACCTGACAAACAGGCGATACGGGTGTGACGGACCATTCTTTCCATACCCATTGAAATCCGAAGTTGCTCATGTGAACAGAAAACCATTCTGCAAATCGACGGAGCACTTCCGGATCAAGGCCATCCGCGCAATATGTGTAAAGTTTGCGAATCGACTTTCCGACCGCGGGTCCGACTGTTGGCGGAGACAGCTTACACAGTTCTGTGATCAAAGCAGTGTAGTAAATGGGTTTGGCGGGACTCTCTGGAAGCAGGAACTGTGCGCCAAGTATTGTCTAGGTGACCCGAGTACCAGTGAACGAAATCAGGCCTTGTAAGCGAAAAAAAAAAAGAACGGCTAGTACCTCAATAAGAGTGGATTCAAGCTGCCAGTCGCGTCCCGGCAGTGGGATGCGGTCTGGTGAATCGGTTGGGTCACCCGGCCGTGGCTTGAAAGTCCCTTTTACGGACCATTTGGGGTACTCGACCAGAATCCGCGCGCATTCCTTGCGATTGACCTCGAAAATTTCGACGATGTCGATTATGTCAGAGCGTACTGTATAACCTGCGGGTGACTTCGGATCAGCCGTCACCTAGGTCGTTGAGGGGAGTGTCAATCCATGATGAGAGCAAACTGGGGAACAAATACATCATTATCAAATAGGCGGAGCATGTACTCGGGCCATTCTTCCTTCTTGATCGGTGCGTCTTCGTTCGACTCAGTGGACAGGACCTCGAGCTCGATAACCTCTGGGGGTACTAGAACGGAGGGAAGATCAAAAGGAACTATTGTTGGTGTACTCATGGAAGCATAGGGTTGTGGGAAAATATCTGAAACATCAACAAAGTCTGAGAGGTCGAGGGTTTTGAGCGCGGCGACCGCGCAGTCTAGGATCTAGACATTCATTGTCAAAAAGTAATCACAGTTCTTCAAGGAGGGCGCGCATACCTCGTCGGCATGGTCAGCAGGGATCTTCGGAAATTGCAGGTTGGCAAGTGGATGGACAAGCCACTTGGCTGCCCCTACAGAATCGTTGTATGTTTGAACGCTGGTAATCATTTCAATAACGGTAGCAGCAGAGTGTTCCTTGAGAACCCGGCCGGCCTATACATTTGTCGGATTAATCCGGACCGAATAGTACGCAAGACAAACGACGCATACCCTCATTAATCCCTCTACTGCACATCGTGCTGCCCGTTTCGCCCGTCCATTGGAGACGCCGAATTCATCTAGGACTGCGGTGAATGACTGTAAGAGCCCAAGCATCGATTGAGGTGAGATGAGGTTGGTGACGGTCAGATGAGCGAAGAAGTGAATCTGTTTTTGGAAGACGAGTTAGAGTGATATGCGGGGAGGAAGTGGTTCTGGAGCGTACGCAAAGGCGAGTCTCTCGCCAAGCCAGTTTGTCCAAGTACGCCTGAAAACCCTTCCAGAAATCATCCAAAATTAGTCTTCCAAGGGAAGGCTTTGTAAACCCTGCAGGTTCGTTCTCCTCTCCTCCGACAGCATGATTTATATTGCT
>Ga0137385_10000391_pt1 | contig 35574 bp, 28 predicted proteins | sample SagtaG_FD_104921 | JGI IMG/M metagenome (GOLD analysis project Ga0137385, IMG submission 104921) | Vadose zone soil microbial communities from Sagehorn Ranch, Mendocino, California, USA - Sage2_R_80_16 metaG | ecosystem: Environmental > Terrestrial > Soil > Vadose zone | place: USA: California... | reverse complement strand
GGGACTTCGCCACGGCAGCTACTGCGTTGGCTGCTGCTGGTTCTTGATGGCACTGCTGTTCGTCAGCGGCGTGATGAATCTGGTTTGGGTCATCGCCATCGCGCTTTATGTCGCCTGCGAGAAGCTGCTTCCGTTCGGCCGATCGCTGAGTCACGCGGCGGGCGTGACCCTGATCTTGTCCGGTGCGATTGTTCTTGCGCGCACGGTGTGAAGCGTGCCGCTTGCGTCTCCTGACGCGGTGACAGCGCTAGACTGCGCGTTCGAACGGATAGCGCAGTTTGATTGACTGCAAAATCGCTAAATTAAGTGCACTGGCGCCGTAATCACGTAATCATGGAGTCTCCATTGAGAACGATGTTCAGATGAGTTGCGACAAGGTGCCGGCACCAGCCAGGAGCACCACCACGATCCATGGCGGCAGCTTCCAAACGGTGAGCAGCAGGAAGCCCGTGAGCGCGAGCGCAAAATCGCGCGGGGTCAAGACTGCGCTGGTCCAGACCGGGTTGTAGAGTGCCGCACCGAGAATGCCGACCACGGCTGCGTTGGTGCCGCGCATGGCGGCCTGAGCGGCGGGCCGTGTGCGCATCGCATCCCAGAACGGCAACATGCCATAGACGAGCAGCATGCCCGGAAGGAGCAGCGTGACGAGGGCAATGGCAGCACCGGCAAGACCGTTCGGCGGAGGGCCCATCACTGCCCCAAGATAGGCAGCAAAGGTGAAGAGCGGTCCCGGCACCGCTTGCGCCAGTCCATAACCTGCAAGGAACGCCTCGTTGCTGACCCATCCCGGCGTAACGACTTGAGCCTGAAGCAGCGGCAGCACAACGTGGCCGCCGCCAAAGACGAGTGCGCCCGAGCGGTAGAACGCATCGAACAGAGCGAGCGCCTGAGAGCCGGTCGCAGTGACGACGAATGGAGGGATCAAGAGAAGCGCTGCGAACAGAAAGAGCGCGATGATGCCTGCTCGCCGGCTGACCGGAAAATTCAGATGTCCGGAAACCGGCGCGACATCTCCCCGGCAGAGCCAAAGACCTAAGCACGCACCAAGCCCGATCGCCGCGATCTGCCCGAACGATCCAGCGAAAAGCACGACGATCGCAACCGCGGCAAGCGCAATGCCAGTGCGGGATCGATCGGGTGTGAGGCTCCGCGCCATGCCCCAGATAGCTTGCGCGACCACTGCGACAGCGACGAGCTTGAGGCCGTGCAGGAAACCTTCGGCGACCGGTCCTGTTAACGCGGCTGCGCCCATCGCAAAGGCGAACAGGATCAGGGCCGAGGGCATGGTGAAGGCGACCCACGCCGCGAGGCCACCCAAAAGGCCATTGCCGCGGAGAATGCCGAGGGAAAAGCCGACCTGGCTTGAGGCCGGACCGGGCAAGAACTGACAGAGCGCGACCAGGTCAGCGTAGGATGTCTCATCGAGCCATTTGCGCCGTACCACCAGCTCATCCCTGAAATAGCCGAGATGGGCGATAGGACCGCCAAACGATGTGACACCGAGCTTCAGAAATGCCGCGAAGACTTCGCCGACGCGACTTTGGGTAACCTCACCGCTCATGCGCGTGGACCGGCAATGCGCTTCAGCGCTTCATCGCCTCGCCGGTAAATTCCCGAACCCGGACCTTGGCGAGAGCGAGTCCCTGCTTGCCCAATTTGGTTGCCTTGTAGAACTTCCTGGCGACCCTCCCTTCGCGCTGCACCCGTGAAGTCAGGTACCCTTTGTCTTCCATCGCATGAAGCATCGGATAGAGGGTTCCGGGGCTCAGCCGGTAGCCGTGACGTGCCAATTCGTCGATCATCCACTGTCCATAGATATCGTGTTCCGCCGCGTGATGCAGAACATGCAGCCGGATAAAGCCGGTGAGGAGGTCGTCGAATTTCATCATTCAAGTTCATGTGATTCGGGTCCCGGGATCGCTTTACGATATCGGGAACCGATATGGTAGCCAAGCGTTTCCGCCCGTTAGTTAGCGTAACCTGGAGGAGCGCCTTTCCGGAATGATGGCACATCTCCGCAAGGACATTGGCAAGGTGGACAATGAAATCGGCTGATATTTTCCGCACCAACGCTTCCGGCTGGACCATCTTGGTGCGGCTCCTGGTCGGCCTTATGGTGTTCCTGCCCGAAGGGATTCAGAAGCTGGCCTTCCCGGACGTTCTAGGAGCGGGACGCTTCGCCAAGATCGGCATCCCCTTCCCCGATGTGATGGGGCCGTTCGTAGGCGTCGTTGAGATTATTTGTGGCTCGCTCATCATTGTCGGGCTCCTCACCCGACTTGCCGCGATTCCGCTGATCATCATCATGGTCGTGGCGCTGGTCTCGACCAAGCTTCCGATCTTGCTGGGACACGATGTCTGGATTTTCCATCTGGCCAGCGACATCAAGCGCACCGGCTTCTGGAGCATGATGCACGAAGCGCGCGCCGATCTCACCATGCTGCTCGGCTGCATCTATCTTGCCATCGTGGGCGCCGGGCCGTGGTCGATTGATGGGCTAAGGAACGGATAGGGCGCCATGGCCAGATCCCGCCTCTCGGTCGGCTCGTCGCCTGCCTTCACCTTCGTGCTGACGATGGGCGTGGTGAACTTGTTCGGCGACATGACCTATGAGGGCGGTGGGGCCATCAACGGCCAATTCATGGCTTCGCTCGGAGCGAGTGCCGCCGTCGTCAGTATCACCGCGGGTCTCGGCGAATTTCTGGGCTATGCCTTACGCTCCGTCTCCGGCTACATCGCCGACAGGACCGGGCGATACTGGCTTGTCACCTTTGTCGGCTACGCCATCAACCTGCTCGCCGTTCCCGCAATGGCGCTCGCGGGCAACTGGCAGGTCGCGGCTCTCCTTATCCTTGCCGAGCGCATCGGCCGCGCCATCCGCAAGCCCACGGTCGAAGCCATGCTCTCCTATACGACCGGTAAACACGGAAAAGGATGGGTATATGCGGTCAACACCGCGCTCGATGAGACCGGCGCCACGCTCGGCCCCCTGATCATCGCTCTGGTCCTTTTGTTGCACGGGGACTATCGGACGGGATACGCGCTGCTCTTGACTTCGAGTGTGCTCGCGCTCGGCGCGTTGACCGTCGCGCGCATCAACTTTCCGGTCCCATCACGCCTGGAAGAGGGAAGAACGGCGGAGGCGGGCGGATTGAGCAGGTCGTACTGCCTCTACATGGTCGCGGCAGCATGCTTCGCTGCCGGCCTGATGAGCTACGAACTGGTCGCTTATCACTTGGTCACGGCCAAGATCGTCGCCGAAAACTGGATACCGGTCTTTCTGGCGTTCTCGACGGGATGCGGCGTGATCGCCAGTCTCGTTCTCGGGAAGCTCTACGACAGAGCCCCACTGCCAACCCTGCTGGTCGCCGTATTGTTGTCGTCGCTCTTTTCGCCCCTTGCTTTCCTCGGCGGTTTCCCGGCGCTCCTCGCCGCGATGGTGTTCTGGGGCATCGGATATGCAACGCAGGACACCTTGTTCAAGGCGGTGGTGGCCAGCGTGCTGCCGGAGGGCAAACGCAACCTGGCTTTCGGTCTCTTTTATACAGGGTATGGAGCGGGATGGCTGATCGGCAGCGTCGCGACAGGGCTGCTCTATGACCAATCGCGCGTGGCGCTGGTCGCATTTGCGGTCGCCGCCCAACTCATCTCCTTGCCGCTGTTTGTGATCGCCAAACGACAGGAGCCATCGCCGCGCCAAGAGGCTTAGCTCTTCACATAGGTGATCAGTCCTGCAAAACCCTCGTCCATGTGGTCCTGATGATGGCAGTGGAACAGGGTGTTGCCGGGATTGTCGGCCACAAAGTCGATCTCCGCCGTGGAGTAGCGCGGCATGCTGATCGTGTCCTTCATGAGCCCTGACGTGGTCTTGTCGCCAACCTTGGTGACCTCGAAACTGTGCCGATGCAGGTGAACGGGATGCTCATCGCCGCTGTTATTGTTCATGACAAGGCGATAATGCTTGCCGCGCTGCACGGTGAATAACGGGTTGGTATCCGGCCAGGACTTGCCGTTGATGGTCCAGCGGTTGTAGCCGCCGCGGCCGCCCGGGATCTTCTCGAATTTCAAGTCGATGGTCTCGTCTGGTGCCGCGGCCGGACCGCTTCGACCGAATGCGGTGTAGTCCCATGCTGTTTTGGGAGGAGGAGACCAGAGCGGATCGCCGTTTCGGTTCTCATACTCGACAACCACGCCCATACCCATGTTGCGGTCATCGTCATCAGTCGATGCGAACACCCAGACCCCCGGGTTGTTCATCGCGACGATGACGTCTGCGCGCTCGGCCACGTCTAGTTTCAACACATCTACAGTTGTTGGCGTGGGAACGGGGTTGCCGTCCAGCGTGACAACCGTGAACCGGTGCCCCGACAGTGCAAGTGAAATGCCCATGCTGCCGCTGGCGTTCAGCAGGCGGAACAGCACCCGTTCTCCCTGGCGCACGCGAATGGGCTCACCGTGCCCCAGCATCCGATCACCGAGAGTAGCCGAACGGTACATGGCCTCCAATCCGTTGTCGGGTGGCGGCCCCTTATGCATGTCCTGCATACTGACCCAGGAGCCTTCCCAATGGTGCGCGGCGAGCATGACCTCGCGATCATATCGACCGGGATCGCCCGCCGCCGGATCGATGACGAGGAAGCCGAATTCGCCGGAATACGTGCTGCGATTGAGGTCCGTCATCGCCATGGCGTGGCTGTGGTACCATCGCGTGCCGGCCGGTTTGGGTGTGAAGCTGTAAAGCAGTGATTCCCCTGGCGGGATAATCGGCGAACCCTCTTCCACCGCGCCGTCCTGAAGGGGTGGGACGAACAGTCCATGCCAGTGGATCAGATTAGGATAGCCGGAATCGTTGACGACGTTGATGGCTACCGGGGAGCCTTCCTTGAGACGGAGCTGCGGTCCTGGCACCGTATTGTTGTAGCCTGTGGTCTGGATGACCTTGTTCGGCCCTATTTCCAGCGAGATCGGGGCAATCCGGATGTTGTGGTCGGCAGACGGCGGCGCGGCTTGCGCGTAGCAAGGGCGGTTCGTGACCGCTGCGAGACCCGCAGTGCCGGCTCCCAGCAGCAGTTTACGACGGCTGAAGCGCGTTTCCCGCAAAGAGTCTTGATCAGGAGTGCGCGGCGGCAAGCGGTAAGCCGAAAATGTCATCCTGCTCTCTCCTTTGCCAGGCGAAAAGAACCGCCTGCCATCATTATCGGTTCCCGATACCGTCAGTCAAAGCACGTGACGTTTACTGGCCGGTGCCCGGCAGCGGGCCAAAGATACTGACGGCACCTTCTGTGGTACTAGTCAGACCGGTTCGAATGGAATGAAGGCGAGTTTTGCAATCGATGCTGACCCGACGCCAATTTACAAACGGATCCGCCGCAATTGTTTCGGGTGGCCTCGCGGGCGGCCTCATCGGCGCCCACCTCGCGCAAGGCGAGTCGGTGCATTTCACAAGGCGCCTGCCCATCCCTCCGCTGATCGATGCGGCCAAGCAGGGGAACGCGGTAAAATTGAAGGCTGCCTCCGGACGGCACGCCTTCATCAAGGGCAAGCCGACGCGTTCCTATGGCTATTCTGGTCCCGTTCTTGGACCGGCCATCCGCCTCCGACGTGGCGATGAGGTGGAGATGACGGTCGAGAATGCGCTTGACGTTGACACAACAGTGCACTGGCACGGGCTTCTGGTGCCAGGAGACATTGATGGCGGGCCGCATCAAATCATCAAGTCGGGCCGTACGTGGTGGCCGAGACTCAGGGTTGAGCAGCCGGCCTCAACTGCATGGTTTCATCCTCATCTGCATCATGATACGGCCCGGCAGATTTATATGGGTCTCACGGGACTGATTATTGTCGACGACGGCTCCGACGCCACGCTCGGTCTGCCGCGCGCGTACGGGTTCGACGACTTGCCCATTATCATTCAGGATCGATCGTTCGATACTGATGGGTCGCTTTTGTACGATCCCGATCCCGATCCCCAAACCATCCAGTATGGCAACCGAGGCAGCACCATCATCTTAAATGGCGTGGTTCGCCCCGTCGCTCAGGTCCCATGCAGCTTGGTGCGGCTGCGAATTCTCAATGCAGCCAACGCGCAAAATTTCGACCTACGATTCAGCGACCGACGTGAATTCCGCGTCATAGCGTCCGACGCCGGGTCCCTCTCAACGCCAGTCTCGCTGAATCAACTCAGGGTTTCTCCTGCTGAGCGTTTCGAAATCCTTGTCGACTTCGCAAACCGCAAACCCGTTATGCTTGAGACTGGCCCTGACACACTCATGGGTATATTTGGCGCGGTGTCGCAGGATGGCAGCGCCGATTTTGTGTCGATCATGCGGTTCGAACCAACGGCGACGGCAGGAATAGTGAAAGATTTTCCGACCGGCCTCGTAGAGCCCGCGGCAGCCAATTCAGGCGGAGCTGTCGTCCGCCGCCAGTTCGTTTTGGACAGCGGGATCTGCGGAGGTCAACGGCCGACGGAGATGGGCGTGCTCCCCGGCTTGTGCATCAATGGAAAGTCTCATGATTTAGCCCGCATTGACGTCGAGACCAAGCTTGGCACGCTGGAGGTCTGGGAAATCGTCTCGATCGGCATGGCTCATCCGTTTCATGTGCACGGCGCGTCATTTCGGATTCTGTCGCTCGCGGGCGCGCCACCGCCTGCTCATCTGGCAGGGTGGAAGGATGTGGTTCTCGTCGAGGACAAGGCCGAACTTCTGGTTGCCTTCAATCATCCCGCGACGCGGGAGCATCCCTTCATGTATCACTGTCACATCCTCGAACACGAGGATGCCGGGATGATGGGACAATATGTGTGCGCCTGAAAGGAGGCCAAATGACCAACGTAAGCGTCCGCTACATTGTGGAGGATGTCGCCGCGTCGATTGAATTCTACGTCACGCATCTCGGCTTCACGCTTGAGCAGGATGCCCGGCCGGCCTTTGCTTCCGTTACCCGCGAAAGCCTGCGATTGTTGCTGAGCGGTCCGGGCAGCTCCGGGGCGCGCGCAATGCCAGATGGCCGGCATCCGGCCCCCGGAGGCTGGAACCGGATCCTGCTTATGGTCAACGACATCGAGTCGGAATCAATTCGATTGCGCACAAGCGGGCTGAACTTTCGCAATGAAATACTGAAAGGGGTAGGCGGTTCGCAAATTCTACTTGACGACCCGTCAGGCAATCCGATCGAGCTGTTTCAGCCGGCGCATTAATGTGCGGCGGGAACACGCTGCATGCGAAAGAACGGCGCGTCAGTACAGATCCGACCTGGCTGCCGCCCGATGGTGGTTCGTGCACCTTTGCCTGTGGTCGGCGTGTCCCCTATCTGAATCTGCGAAATCTGAGCCGAACTGAACTAACGTTAGCCGGGCGCTTCACGATACGAACCACATAGGTGGGAGACGGAGGAGAGTTGGTCTGGCAATGGCGATTGCGCCCGCGGTACGAGGGCGGCGCCGAAAACGCGCCCCTCTTTCGGGTCTCCGGAACGGTTGCTTTCGCCCGACCTAAGGTTCGTGGACTTTCGAGCTGAGCTCGCTCATGGGCTCACGAAATGCTCACGCGAAAGATCGAATGAGGTATCGCGGGTTCGGCTGCCCGGGAGCGCCAATCCAACTTTTTATGGAATCGATCGTTGGTCTTGGGCCAGCGACCTTTCGGCCGACATCGTCAGTTGCCAAGCTTTCTGCACTCGGCGACGATTTTCCTCCATATTGCTTACTCGCTGGAATCAGGCAGAGCCCAAGTCCGCGCCTATCGCACCGTAAAATAAAGAAAATCTGGCGCACCCGACGCGATTCGAACGTGTGACCTTTGCTCGGAGGGCAAACGTCTCGGCTACCAACTGCCGGCCAGCGCTTTCCACCAATCGCAAGAATCGGTGTTGCGGGCCCCTCGCAACGCGATAGATGGGTTTCGCATTAGCGAACCTCCGCCACCGTGCCGAGCACTCACGCCACCATACTAAGGACAAACAGTGGTCCATCGTGTCGGTGGTTGCGTATGATTCCCTCCCTGGGCACCAAACTACGCTTTTCCACGCTGGAGCACGGTCTAGTACGGTGGCGTTCGCTAGATGATCGGCGCGAAGGGCGCTCTTCGACTTCTCTCCCTAGGGCTGGCTAAGTTTACGTACGTTCAAATCCGGTCCCCGATTTAAACCCATCAATCGATGGCGTTGTGCAGCTGATCCCTTCGAGAGCCGATCTCATCATGGTGCACAACGCACATCGGCGGCGATCTAAGCCGCCGATCGTGCGCCTGCGTTATCCGAGTCTTGGTGAGTCTGTGATGAGCTTCGCTTTGGATTGGCAGCAGACAATCAAGATCGCGGCGCAAGGTTGTTGGCGCACCATTCAGAATAAAACTGCGAACTCTTATATTATTGAAATTACAATATAATTCTCCGTCATCCAGCCGGGGCTTACACTCGGCATTGTCCGCAATATGGTTGCAAGCGGCCATTCAACGCCTGACACTGAGCTCCCGAGAGGTTCGGGGTCTCCCAATCGAGCGCGGTGCGCAGCGCTTCCAAAAAAGGGCCACAAGGTTCGTTTCCGGACGCTTCTTGCCCATTTTGGGCGAAGCTGCCAAAATATTCAAGCCACAGTAAGTCATGACTTACTTACCTCGCAAGAGAGTACAAGAGAGTAATCGATGCTGAAGCGTCGCGAACCCAAACCGAAGGCGGCCAAATCCACAGTTGGCACGCGAGAACGGATCTTGCGGGCCGCAGTGAACGAATTTGCAGCCAAAGGATTCTCGGGCGGCCGGATAGAGGCCATCTGTACCGCCGCGCGCGTCAACATTCGGATGATCTATCATCACTTTGGTGACAAGGAAGGTCTTTACATCGCAGTGCTGGAAGACACCCTGAGCGGGTTGCGGAGCGAGGAATTAAAGCTCGATTTTGAGGCGGACTCCCCCATGGACGCCATGCTTCAGCTTTTTGAGTTCACCTACGAACATTTCGCAAAACATCCACGGCTCATCAGCCTGTTGAGCGGAGAGAACCTTCTGAAAGCGAAGTTTCTCAAGCGATCGAAACGGACACCTGTCATCTCGTCTCCCGTCCTGGCGCAGTTGAAAAAGATCATTGAACGCGGCGAAGCCCAAAGCCTTTTCAGAAGGGGCCTCGACCCGTTACAGCTCTACGTGCTGATCGTCAGTCTCAGTTATTTCCATCTCTCGAACGGACACACGCTGTCGGTCATTTTCGAGCACGACATTTTCAAACCGGACTGGCTCGCTCAGCACAAGCTGATCGCACGCGACGTCGTTGTTCGCTACATTCAGGCCCTGTAATTAAACCGCGGTGCCTTTTGAAACGCCAAGGGTGCCCGAATCTTCGCCCTTCCGGCGCGGTCTGTTCAAACTTCCCCCAGCAAGCGATAGCTCCTTCTTGACGGGTGCTGACGCAATTTCGGCCGTCTGCGCTTCTCCCATAAATTGTTGAAAACCCGGCCGAATTTTCAGGCTGGCGAACGCCCGCTCCTCTGAATCCGGCGGCAGGACGCGATGGCGGGCGGATTGGCATGCGAAGTGCTTTAGTAAGTATATTATTACTTATGACGAGCGCTTCAACGAGGCGCCGGCCGACATGGAGAGTGAAATGACAACGCTTCGAAAACTGGCGCTGACGGCACTGCTCGCCTCAGCCATCACCAATATAGCCGCTGCGGAAGAGACCAAGATCGGCTTCATCTACGACGGTCCGGCCGCGGACTTTGGTTACAACACCTCGATGGATACCGCCCGCAAATACATCGAGAGCAATGTGCCAGACGTAACAATCACAGTCTTCGAAGGCGTGCCGGAAACCGCCGAAGTTGCGCGGGTGATGGAGCGTCTGATCAATTCAGGCAATAAAATCATCTTTGCAACAAGCTACGGCTATCTCGACGAAGCGATCAAACTCGGCGAGAAATATCCGGACGTAACGTTCCTTCACGGCGGCGGCGCGAAAATCTCGAAGAACGTCGGAACTTTCTGGGCAGACTCGGACGACGGCATGTACCTGGCCGGAATGACGGCCGGATCGGTCAGCAAAACCGGCAAGCTCGGTTTTGTCGGCGCCTTTCAAATCCCGCAGTTGATCCGCTCGATCAATGCCTTCACGCTTGGCGCGCAATCCGTGAATCCCAAGGCCACCACGACGGTGGTGTGGACCGGCGGATGGTTGGAGCCGCAGAAGGAAACTGAAGCGGTGAACGCGTTTGCCGATCAAGGCATCGACGTTGTCGCTGAACAGGTCGACAGCCCACTTACGATCGCTCAAACGGCCGAGAAGCGCGGCATCTACATGATCGGAAAGTCCGTCGATATTCACGATCGTGCTCCGAAAGCATGGCTAACCGGCGTATCCTGGAATTGGGGGCCGATGCTGGAGAAGCTGGTGCTGGAAGCCAAGGCCGGCACATGGAAACCGTCGCTGGTGCGCGGCAGTCTTGCTAGCGGCACCGCGGTGTTCGATCCATTCGGCGCGTCGGTGCCCGCAGATGTGCAGACCAAGGTGCTGGCCGTTAAGAGCGACATTATCGCTGGTAAAAAGATTGTCTGGTCAGGTCCGGCCATCAAGCAGGACGGTTCAGTGGCAATCGCTGCTGATGACAAGCTGGCGCTACCGGCAATTGAGTCGATGGACTACTTCGTCAAGGGCGTCATCGGCTCGACGAAATAGCGACCTCGAAAACATAGAAGCGAGAGATACCATGACCGCGAGAAACTTGCCCATCACTGCTCCCCTGTCGAAATGGGCGCGACTCCGGGGCAATCATGGCTGGTCTCCCGCGACAACGACGACATGACAAGGCAGGCTCGGCCACTACGCGCAATACCGATCGCGGCCGAGCCTCAAAACATCGTCATCACTGCTAACAAGATGGCGTTGCTGATCGTCGACATGCAACACGATTTCTGCTGCAAGCGCGGCTGGCTTGACTTACCTGGCATCGCCGTCTCGCCGAACCGCAAGCCGATCGAGCCGATCGGCAAGCCGACGGAATAAACATGACCTTCCTCACGATCAAGATGTCGCCGGAACAGCGCATGATCGACCTCGGCATCTCTCTGCCGAACGTGCCGACCCCGATAGCCAATTTCTTGCCGTTCCGCCACGACCGCAATCAGATATTTCTAGCGGGCCAGATCTGCGAATGGAATGGCGAGGTAAAATATCGCGGCAAACTCGGCGTCGATCATGAGTTGCAGGATGGACAGGAGGCAGCACGGATTTGTGCGCTCAATTTGCTGGCGGCGCTGCGACTGGCATGCGACGGCTCGCTTAACCGTGTCACGGCGTGCTTGCGCGTTGGCGGCTTTGTCAATTGTGCGCCGGATTATCTTCATGTTCCGCAGGTCATCAACGGAGCATCGAATTTGATTCATGCGCTGTTCGGCGACCGCGGTCTCCATGCGCGAACGGCGATCGGCGTGGCAAGCCTTCCGCAGGGCGCCGCCGTCGAAGTCGATGCCATCTTCACCATCGATTGAAATCAATGGCCGAACTCACGATCCCAGCCAACGAACCGCGCCAATCTCCTCTTGTTGCCATGACCGGAGTAACAAAACGCTTCGGCGCGGTCGTGGCCAACGATCAGATTGACCTTGAGATATTCGCGGGCGAAGTTCTAGCGCTGCTCGGGGAGAACGGCGCCGGCAAGAGCACGCTGATGAAGCTGCTCTATGGTCTCTATCCGTTGGACGCCGGGCGTATCCGGATCGACGGGCGGGAGATCGTCTTTGGGTCTCCGCGAGACGCCATGGCCGCCGGCATCGGCATGGTGTTTCAGCAATTCTCCCTGCTGCCAAATCTCAGCGTTCTCGAGAACCTCCTCACCGCATGGCCAAAGGGCCCATGGTGGCAAGGCAGAAGCCAATCCGTCATAAATGATGTCTTGGCATGGCTGCGCAAGCTCGCGCCGAATATGAATCCCGCCCGCCGCGTCAGCGACCTCGCGGTCGGCGAACGGCAAGTTGTCGAACTGGCCAAGTTGCTGAACCTTGATCCGCGCGTCGTTATCCTCGACGAGCCGACGTCGGTGCTGACGCCGGAAGAGACCGCGCGGCTGCACGGTTTCGTCCGCAATCTCGCGGCTGAGGGTAAAGCCATCGTTTTCATTACGCACAAGATCGGCGACGTTCAAGCATGCGCCGATCGTGTCGCGGTGATGCGCCATGGCCGTCTCATCGAACAGGGCGCGTCGTCCCATAAATCTCCGGAGGAGATTATCCGTGCCATGGTCGGTCAGGCTATCGTAGCCCACGTCGGGCCCGCCGCCCCGGATTTGCCTGTCCCGAGGCTCCAGATTCTCAATCTTTCCACATCGCCTGACGATTCAAATTGTCCTGTCGATTCCGCGACACTCATCGTCGGAAGTGGAGAAATCGTGGGCGTCGCCGGCGTCGTCGGCAACGGCCAGACAGCTTTGGCCGAAGCCGTCGCAGGCCTGATGCCGATCACCATCGGCGAAATCACGCTCGATGGCGTCTCCCTTGCGTGCCTGGACAGCGGGATGCCGCCACCGACACGAACTTTGGCTTATATTCCTGAGCGCCCGATCGACAATGCCGTCGTCGCCGATCTCGATGTGGCAGAGAATCTCGACCTACGACGGCTGCGAGACCAACCATTCTTCAGTTCGAACGTCGATCGGGCTGGCCGCGCCAATGTCCTGATCGACGCGTATGACGTGCGCCCGCGAAATCCCAATTTGGCGGTGGGATCGCTTTCCGGCGGCAATCTGCAAAAGCTGGTGATCGCGCGTGAATTATCAGGGTCCCCTGCTCTCGTTGTGGCCTGCTATCCTACCATGGGACTAGATCTCATTGCGGCCGCCGTGGTGCGGCAGCGCATGTTTGAACATGCCGCACGCGGCTGCGCCGTATTATGGATGTCCGAAGATCTCGACGATCTCTTGCACTATGCCCACCGCATCGCTGTCCTGTTCAACGGACGCTTGATGGGAATCGTGCCGCGTGAAGAAGCGTCGCGCGATCATATCGGTCGGCTGATGGCTGGAATCGGAGACAAGCATCATGTCGCCTGAGCGTCCTCAAGGAATCGTCCGGGTTCTTGCTGGCATCCTTCCAGCATTGATCATGGCTGTGATTTTTGTGCTGGTCGCGATGGTGTTCTTCGTGTCGATTGGCAAGCCTCCGCTTCGCACGCTGATCGACATGGTGATATTCGCCGTGGGCGACACCTATTCGTTGTCCGAAACTCTGGTGAAGACCGCTCCTATTCTGCTATGCGCGCTCGCCACGATCTTACCGGCGCGGCTTGGGCTTGCATCCGTCGGCGCCGACGGTCAACTCTTTATCGGCGCAATATTCGGCACCGCCGTCGTGCTGGCCTTCCGAACTGCACCAGCCGTGATCCTGTTGCCCGCCATGCTACTCGGCGGAATGATCGGCGGCACGTTGTGGGGATTTGTGCCGGGTCTCTTGCGTGGCCGTCTCGATGCCAACGAAACAATCGTTACCCTACTGCTCAACTACGTGGGCGCGCTACTGGTCAATTCCCTGGTGTTCGGCCCCTGGAAGAATCCCAACAACCTGGGCTGGCCGGCGACTGTCAACTTTCCGGCGGCGGCGACCCTCCCGGGACTGTTCGGGACTCGCGCTCATCTTGGATTGCTGTTCGGGATGTTGTCCGCCATCGGCTTCGGCATCTTGTTCGCCAAAAGCCGTTGGGGCCGCGAACTGGCCATCCTCAAGGGAAACGCAAAAGTCGGCCGCATGATCGGTCTGTCGTTCTCGCGTCAGGCACTGCTGGTCATGAGCATCGGCGGCGCGCTCGGGGGACTCGCCGGGATCTGCGAAGTAGCCGCGATTCAGGGCCGCTTGCAGCCCGGAATATCCGCCGGTTATGGCTTGACGGGTTTCCTTGTCGCCTGGCTGTCGGGCCACAATCCCTTTATCGCGATCGTGGTGTCGTTTCTGATCGGTGGCCTGATCGCAGCCGGAGATTCGTTGCAGTTGTACGCCAAAGTACCCGCGGCGAGTGCAACCATACTTCAAGGACTGCTGTTCGCCACCGCGCTCGCGTTTGGCGGTCTGTCTCAACGATGGAGAAGGTTCCGTGGCTGACCAGGATTTCCTGATGCTGGGTTCGTGGATCGCGGCTTCGCTGCGCAGCGCCACGCCACTGCTGATCGTGATGCTCGGCGAGACACTCACGCAACGCACAGGTGTTATCAATCTTGGGGTCGAAGGCGAGATGCTGGTGGGGGCGTGCGTCGGCTTCGCCGTCGCGGCGACGACCGGAAACCCGTCGCTCGGTCTGTTCGCCGGCGCCATCGCCGGCGCGACATTATCGATGGTTCACTCCGGGCTGGTGCTGGGAGCGAGAGCGAACCAGATCGGCTCCGGGCTTGCGGTGTGGATGATCGGCCTTGGCCTCACATCCTATTTTGGGCGGATATTCGTCGGCGCGGAGGTTGCGCCGTTTTTACCGCTGGGAGTGCATCTTCCGAATTCGCCGGCATTTGTTCGCGCAATACTTGACCAGGTCACATGGACTGCTCCCGCGACACTCGCCATTGCAATCGTTGCGGGCTTTTGGCTGTACCGCACCCGCACGGGACTGAGCTGGCGGACCGTGGGCGAATCGTCGGATGTCGCAAGAGCGCTTGGCATCCAGCCGGTCTGGGTCCGCTTTCAGGCAATCCTGGTGGGCGGCTTGTTCGCAGGTCTGGGTGGGGCGATCCTGTCTGTCGATTATACGCAGACATGGGCGCAGGACATGACAAAGGGCAAAGGCCTGGTCGCGACGGGCCTCGTGATCGTTGCGCGCTGGAATCCGTTTTTGGTGATTCCGACCGCACTCCTGTTTGGCCTGAGCGAAACATCGGTGTTGAAGCTGCAAGCCGGCGGCGTCGCGATCTCCCCTTCCTTATTGGCGACTGTACCGTATCTCTTCGCGATCGCCGTCGTCGTTTTCGCGCAAGCGCAGGGTCGCCGTCACACCGCCATGCCTGCCGACCTGAACGCCATCTTCAGGATGCATTAGTCTCTGGGAGCTGAATGTCGGCCAAAGATCAAAATGATAAGAACGTCTGTTTGAGGTCAATGTCCGTTCTGCGCTGGTGGTCTCAACCGGTCGAAGCAACACTTTATCTTAAAGGAGAGATGGAGTGTGCCATGACGGGTCGAAGAGTTCATAGAGGTTTACTGCGGCAGAGAAAACGGAGTGTGGGATCGCTGGAAGCGCGGAGAGTCGCTGAAGGCGATCGGACGATCTTTTAGTAAACCGTCATCGTCGATCTATTTTTTTGGTGGCTCCGCATGGTGGGATTCGTTCCCGCCGGGCGGCATCGCTCGAGGCTGGCATTGACGCTGGCGGAGCGTGAGGTGATTTCCAGAGGCGTTACGACCGGCACGTCGCAGGTCAAGACCAGTGCGTCTTCGTATGCTCGGGCACCTCCGAAAGCTCCGTCTGTCCCGCACCAGCGCGAGACGTCGGCAATCAGCTGCGCGATGGCTTCACCCGTTGCCGCTTTGAGCCGCATTGCGAAGGTGCAAGGCCGGAAAGCCGATGATGCGTTGCGTTTGCTCGACGACGCCTGCCGACTGCAGGAGGAACGATACTTCGCCTTGGTCTTGGAAGGCATTCCAGCCGAGTTTGCCGCTCGCGCGACGAGGTCTATGAGAATACCGACCAGTCGTCGATTTGGGTCCGGCATATTTGGCGACTTCGGCGCTTCTGATCCGCGTCGGTCTCTGAGCCTCGCCCATCTCTTGAGCAAAGGGCGCGGGAGCCGAAACGTACGGAATACGCGCGTATGTGCAATCTCCGAAGACTTAAGCGCGTGACAGAAAGAATGGCCCGATCTGCCTTAAAATTGGGCATTGCAAGCGCGCAAATTGATCAAGCGATTGCTGTATTTGGATATGCAATTCTGCACAGAACGTTGCAGAACTCGGCATTTTCTTTTCCATCTCATTGGAAGAACGTTGCTCGCGGAAGTCGGCGCTGCTTGGACCCTTCGAGACGAACATGAGTTCCCTGACCGAGAAATCTGGAAATCAAAGTTTGCGACGGGCGATCGAACTTGTCGTTGGTCCGCTGTTGCTGATCGCGGTGTGGTGGATCGCTTACAAAGGACAGTTCGTCAACAAGGACCTGCTGCCGTCCCCGATCGATACGTTGCGCGACACCGCAATGATTATCTGGTCCGGGAGGATGACGACTGACTTCACCCATACACTTTCGCGCGTGGCCTACTCGGTCGTGATCGCAATCGTCGCAGGAGTGCCGATCGGAATCGTGCTGGGTGCAAAATCTGCGATCTACCGCTCGGTCGAATTCCTGATCGACTTCTTCAGGTCGACACCGGCGACCGCGCTGTTTCCGCTCTTTCTCCTGCTGTTCGGATTGGGTGACCTCGCCAAGATCGCGGTCGCCGCTTTTGCGGCTTGGCTCGTGATCGTCTTCAACGTCGCCTACGGTGTGATGAACGCGCGGCAGACGCGAATCCTTGCCGCGCACTCGATGGGCGCTTCCTCATTGCGCATCTTCAAGGATGTCATCTTCTACGAGACTCTTCCACAGATCTTCATCGGCCTGCGAACCGCCGTATCTCTCGCGCTCGTCGTCATCATCGTCGCCGAGATGTTCATCGGTGCGACGGATGGAATCGGCCACCGAATCATCGACGCGCAGATCTCGTATTCGCTGACGGACATGTACGGCTCGATCCTGATTGCAGGCGCGATGGGTTATGGAATGAACCTCGCGCTTCTCCTCATCGAACGCTCGCTCGTTCACTGGTCGGGCAAGTAGCTCCGCAAATCGACAGAATTGAGGGAATACAATGCGTGTTGTACAGATCCTTGCCTTCGCCGTTTCCGCGTTGCTGCTCGGCGCGACGGTCGCCCACGCAGCCTGTGACAAGACTGACAAAGTCACTGCGGTCTGGCTCCCCATCATGCAGACCACCGCCTACTTCGTAGCGCTGGAAGAAAAACTTTTCGAGAAGGCCTGCATCGAGGTCATCTCCACCAAGATGGAGTCCCCCAACCAGATCATCGACGCACTGATCGCCGAGCGGGCCGATTTTGGCCCCCCGGGCGCGGCCGCCGGGATCGCGATGATCGCGGAATCCAAATTTCCCGGAAAGCTGAAGATCTTCGGTCTTCAGGGTGGCGGGGTTGCAGTCAACCGAATCAACGACGGTCTGATCGTCAAGCCCGATAGTCCGATAAAGAGCTTCGCCGATCTGAAGGGAAAGACGCTCGGTCATGTGCCGGGCATCCAGTGGCGCACGATCTCGCGGTATATGGTTCGCGCAGGCGGCCTTGATCCCGATACAGACGTGAAGCTTGTCGACCTTGCCGTCTCGATGCAGGTGCCGGCGGTTGTGGGCGGCACGGTCGATGCCACCCTTTCTCTGGAGCCTGTCGGCTCGATTGCGGTTGCGTCCGGCAAGGCCGTTCGCGCAGTCACGAACCCGGTCGCGAAGGTCATCGCGGATCCGTTCTACTCGGGCGCATCGATCATGACGACGAAGTTCATGAGAGAACATCCGGACGTGGCCCGCCGCTTGGTCGCGGTCATTGACGAGGCAACCGACATGGTGAACGGCGAATTCGCCAGGTACAAGCCGGTCATCTCGAAATATACACCGGTCAAGGAAGATCAACTTGAACTGTTGGCGCAGCCATATCTGCGCGGCTTCAAGGACCTGAACGATACCGATCTGAAGTCCTATCAGGCGTTGATAGACGTGTTCATCAAGGAGGGTGTCCTCGCCGGTCCGCTCAACGTACGTGACAAGCTCCTCGCTAAATCAGACGTGGGTAATTGAACATGGCGGGCAGGGTAATGACCAATGTTTCCCCGATCCGGACTCCAGAGCCGGCTGTGGCCGCTGCCGACATGTCGGCACAGCCGGAACCGTTTCCTCAGCCGCGACGGCGTCAGTCACAACTGACCATCCGAGGCCTGAACAAAAAGTTCAAGGGGACGACGATCTATGAGAATTTCGCGATCGACCTTCCTCTCGGGAGGTTTGTCTCGATCTTCGGTCCCAACGGCTGCGGCAAGAGCACGCTCATCAACATGATCTCCGGCCTGATGCCGATGGATGCAGGCGAGGTCCTCTATGATGGGCAGAGCATCAGGGATACGCGCATTTCATACGTCTTCCAGAACTATCGGGAAGCGCTGTTCCCATGGTTTCGTTCGATCGAGAACATCCACTACCCGCTCAAGGTGCTCGGGATCGGCAAGAAGGAAAGGGAGCGTCGCGTCGAGAAGCTGCTCGCGAATTTCGACGTTCCGTTCGACCTCAACGCCTTCCCTTATACGCTCTCTGGAGGCCAGCAGCAGACGGTATCCATCCTGCGTGCGCTGGTCACCGAGCCGGAGGTGCTGTTTCTCGACGAACCGTTCTCCGCGCTGGACTACGAGATGACGTTGTTCATGCGCGAGCGGCTGCAGAAGGTTTTCATGAAACTCAGGACGACGATGTTGTTCGTTTCGCACGATCTCGACGAGGCAATTCAGCTTGCAGACAAAGTGGTTCTGCTCACGCGCAGGCCGACCAGGGTCGCGGAAATCGTGGATGTCGATTTGCCCTGGCCGCGCAACCTCGATGTAACCACCGGCGCCGCATTCATCTCGCTCAAGCGACACTGCCTCGAACGTTTCCAGCGCGAAGCGAAGATGCGCTGAGAATTCAACCCTGACCGACCTGACATGGAGACCGACATGACGAAGCGCCGTTTTCGCGCCGCCGCGGTACAGACGCTTGCGCGCCTCGGAGATTACGACCATAACATCGAGCTGGCCACGAAGTACGTGGAAGATGCGGTACGGCAGGGTGCCGAACTCGTGGTGTTTCCGGAATGCATGGATACGGGGTACCTGTTCGATTCCGTCGAGCATTGCCGCGCCCTCGCCGAGACGATCACTGATGGTCCGTTCGTGAAGGCATTGTCGGCCCTCAGCGAGAAGCATTCGATCTACGTCGCGAGCGGCGTAACCGAATGGGACCCAGCAAAGCAAAAGATCTTCAACAGCGGTGTGATGTTCGGCCGCAAGGGAGAACTCGTTGCCCATTACCACAAGCAGTTCCTCGCAACCCACGATCAGAACTGGTTTAGTTTTGGCGAACTTGGCTGTCCGGTGGTCGACACCGATCTCGGGCGCATTGGGCTTTTGATCTGCTTTGATGGCCGCATCCCCGAGATATTCCGGTCGATGACGATACAAGGCGCAGAGGTGATCGTCGACATGGCGAACTTCTTCTCCATGGATCAGGCCGACATGTGGGGGCCGGCACGCAGCTACGAGAACGGCGTCTGGCTCGTCGCTGCCACCAAGGCCGGCTATGAGCGCTCGATCTATTACCCCGGCGGCAGCATGATCGTGGACCCGAAGGGCCGCGTTATATCGAAAGTGCCGTATGACACCCATGGCATGGCCATTTGCGATATCAACCTCGATGCTGCAGCCGACAAGTCGATCTATGCAGCGAACGACAAGATTGCCGACCGCCGTCCAGGGACCTACCACATCATGGCTTTGCCTTACGCCAAGACGCCGGTCTGCGGGATCGCCGACAAGCCGCTTGTCCCGTCGAAGTCGGTGACCAAGGTCGCTGCCATCCAGATGCATGTGTCTGCAGGCAGCACCGCTTCGGATGTCCTTGATATGGTCGACCACACTGCAAAGCTTGGGGTGAAGGTTCTCGCCCTGCCTGAATACGCCTTTGGCGCCAACTGCATCCCGTCGAAGGCTGAAGCGAACGCCCTGGCAGACCAGACCTCAAGTCTGTTGTCCAAGGCTGGCCTGGTCGCCGCCAAATATGAGTGTCTGATCGCCTTGCCGACAGTCGAGCGTGCAGCGGCCGGCTTGTTCGTCACAACCTATCTCATCGGGCCCAATGGCAGGGAGATCGGCCGCTACCGGAAGACCCACCTGACCGCGGAAGAAAGAGGTTGGGCACATGCCGGGGACGAATATCCGGTGTTCGAAACGCCGTTCGGCCGCATCGGCGTCATGTCCGGTTACGATGCGGTATTTCCCGAAACGTCCCGTTGCCTGGCCATTGCGGCGGCGGACATCATCCTTTGGCCGGCGTCATTGCGGGAGCCGTTCGAGCGCGAGTTGCTGGCAATTCCGCGCGCCGAGGACAACCGGGTCGCGGTGATCCTCGCCAACCGTGTCGATTCACCTTATCCGGGCGGTAGCGTCGTCATTCCGCCCAACGGTTTCCCTTTGTGGGACATCAATGTGGTCGCGCCCCGTGTGACGAAACTCGGCGCCGTGATGCCAAAGCATATCGATCTGGCGGTTTGCAGGCAGAAGCTCATGATTCCAAAAGTCGATATGTTCGCCAATCGGTTGGTGGAGACCTACGCTCCGATCATCGCGGCATAGATGTGCGAAATGCCGTTGCCGTCCTGACTGTTATGCCTGAAACTGACCGAGCTCCGAGTGGCAAAAGTCGCGGACAGGCATATCAGGAAGGCCGGAGTGGTAAAGACCCCACGCAAGTTGAGCTACAACTGGCACGACATCGTCTACTTTCTGGAGGTGGCGCGGGCCCGCAATCTTGTTCGCGCCGGGCAGAAGCTGAAGGTCGATCATACGACCGTGAGCAGGCGCATCCGGGAGCTGGAACGCTGCCTCAACACCACTCTGTTCAAGCGCAGCAAGTCCGGCTTCGCGTTGACGGAGACCGGGCTTCGGCTATTGCAGTACGCCGAGGGGATGGAGAATCAGGCCAATCTGATCGTAGAGACGGTCGTCGGAGAAGAGAGCGCCGACGCGGCCGGAGCGGTCCGCATTGCCAGCATGGAAGGCATCGGCAGCATGTACCTGACGCGGTGCATCGCGGACTTTCACAAGCAATATCCTTCGATTCAGGTCGAAATGATCACAGACACCAGGCTGCTGGACATGACCAGGAGGGAGGCGGACATCTTCGTCACCTTCTTCAAGCCTCGGGGTAAACGGCTTTCGGTCAAGAAGATCGGCGAATTCAGGATCGCCCTGTATGCGACTTCCGAATATCTCGGGAAGCATCGCAATCCGGCGACGGTGAAGGATCTCGAGGAACACGTCTTTGTCGACTTCATCGACGAGCACATTCACATCAAGGAGAACCGTTGGCTTTCGGATATCCTTCGTCCGGCGCATATTGCGTTTCGGAGCACCAGTCTCGTCTCACAGTACATGGCTGCCTCAAACGGGATCGGAATTGCAATGCTTCCCTCGTACGTGGCCGCCCACAACAGCGATCTGCGTCCTGTCCTGCCAAGCTATTTCTCGATCCGGGACATTTGGTTGTCGGTCCACGAAGACATTCTTCATATCGGCCGCATCAAGGCGGTCATGAACTTCCTGGTCAAACGGATCGCGGCGGACCGCAATTTTCTGATGCTGAGTCGGACTCAAAGCAAGGCATGAGGCGCGAGCAGCGCCGGATATTAAGGCGAAGAGTCAAGGCCCGCGGACGTTGCACGCAGCCGGTCAAATACCGACGTGAAAGGCCGTTCGCGAATGCTTGCCGCCGAAACTAGTCGACTGACTGCTGACCCCTGTACCCATTCTGTATTTCTCTCGATTGTTGACTCGCGAGTGCGCGGAGTGCCTAGCGTCATTCTCCTAAACGGCACCAGAGCGACAGAAGTTCTGTCGAGAGAGAAATGATGTAGACAGAAGGAGATATCCATCCACCATGAAAATGGATAGGGTCGATCAGGTCGAAAAAAGGCGCACCGCACCAGGGTGAAATCGCGCTGGTGATAGTGAAGCGGTGTTGTTGAAATATAACTCTCGCAACTTGCCCCGCAGATCATTGGCCACCTCGCGGTGCGAAAAGGCCGCTTCGGTTCCTCTCTCGTGCGATTGCGGCGAACGACTTGCATCGGCTGAGCTGTAGCTGCTCGAAGATTGGCAACAGATCACAAGCGCGCCCATTCGTATCTCGGGAAGACTATTAAAAAAAACGTGCCGATCGGTCCCCAAGGTTGACTCCGGAGCTCGTTGCGCCGAGAACGTTCACATATGTGAACGAAGGAAGTGCGATGTCCGAGAATGCGCAGGCGGCTGTCAAATCGGCCGATAGGGTGCTGGATCTTTTGGAGCTTCTTGCGCATGCGGGTCGAGAAATGTCCCACAGCGACATCTCGGAGATGCTGGAGATCCCCAAAAGCAGCCTCACCCAGTTGCTGAAGAATCTGCTGGCGCGCGGCTATGTCGAAACAACGCCCAATGGCCGAGGTTATCGGCTCGGCGATGCGCTGTTGAGCCTGTCGGAGAGCACCGGGCAAATTCGCAACCTCGCCAGCCACGCGGAAGCGGTCTTGTCCGATTTGACCCGGGAGACCGGTGAGAGCAGCGCCCTCAATCAGCTCACCGGCGATCAGGTCGAGGTGGTCGCCACCGTGCTCGGCCCGGCGCGGCTGGTGACGCATATGCGGCTCGGCGATCTCGCGCCGCTCTACGCCACCTCCGGCGGCAAGGCGATCCTGGCGCATATGCCGGAGGCTTTTCAGGAAGGCTACTTCGCGCGCGTTCGCTTCGAGGCGGCTACGCCAGCGACGTTGAAGACCGTCAAGGCGCTACGTCAGCAGCTCGCCGAGGTCCGGAAATCCGGCTTCGCCTCCTCGCATCAGGAATGGACCCCCGGCATCGTCGGCATCGCGGTGCCGCTGCTCGATGCTGCGGGCGCGCCACTCGGCGCGCTCAATGTCGCAATTCCCGCGGCTCGCTTCGATGCAGCGAAGGAAGATCGCGTCAGGACAGCGCTGCGACGCTCCTGCGACGAGCTTTGTCGCCTCGTCCTTCGGCGTCGCCAAAGCGGCGCCGCCACAGGGTAGCGGGCGGCTCTCTTGACAGCTTCCGGGGTGTGCTCGTATATGAACTAGTTTACATTTACGAACAAACGGAAGGGTGCACGGTTGGATAGCCCGGAGAACCGCAGCGAGTTCGGCAGGGAGCGGGAGGACGCGGCGAGGGACCGCCTTCTCATCCGTGAACTGCTGGAAAATTGGGTCGTGTGGCGCGATGCCGGCCTGTGGGAGCGCTTTCGCGCGGTCTGGCATGCCGACGGACGGATGATGGCGACCTGGTTTCAAGGCACCGGCGACGAATTCATCAAGGTCAGCCAGGAGGGATGGGCGCGCGGCGTCAGCATCCTGCACTTTCTCGGTGGCCGCTCGATCGATCTAAACAGCAAACGCGCGATCTCGCAAACCAAGATGACCATTTCGCAGCGCGGCGATGTTGACGGAGTTCTTTGCGACGTCGTGTGCACCGGACGCTTTTACGACTTTCTGGAAAAGCGCGACGGGCGCTGGGGCATCGTATTGCGCCAGCCGATTTACGAGAAGGACAGGATGGATCCGGTGTCGCCCTCGGCGCAGCTGGATCTCGACCGGTCGCTCCTCGAACGCTTCCCCGAGGGATACAGGCATCTCGCCTACATGCAGACCCGTATCGGCTACGCCGTGAAGCCCGACATGCCCGGTCTCAAGGGACCGGAGGTCGAGCGGCTTTATCAGCGTGGCGATGCCTGGCTCGCCGGCAGCGACGTGTAGGAGGCATCGGAGCGAGCCTGCCGCATATGAGTTCCGTGGCTGGGCGGTCTGCTCTGGCGAGCCCCCAATGACTTAACGGCAAGCAACGGCTCGCGGCATCACCTTCGATGCCGCGCAGCTCTTCTTCAAACAAGAACATCAAAGGGAGGCGGCAGTGAATCGTCGAGTCATCGATGTGGCGGACGTTACGGGCAAGGCGGAGCTGTCCTCCATGCCGATCATGATCGCAATGATGTGCGGCCTGCTCGCCGTGTGCGACGGGCTCGACAACCAGGCGCTTGCGTTCACCGCGCCGGTGATCGCGGGCCAATGGGGCATCAAGATGCCGGCGTTCGTGCCGGTGTTCACCATCGGACTGATCGGCCTGATGGGCGGCTCCTTTGCGGGAGGCTGGCTGGGCGATCGCTTCGGGCGCAAGACGGCGATCCTGATGGCTGCGTTGTGCTTCGGCGCGACCACGCTGGTGACGCCCTGGTGCACGACACTGGAGCAACTGATGGTCGTCCGCTTCATCGGCGGACTTGGAATCGGCGGCCTTCCATCGGCGCTCGCGGCGCTGATCGCCGAAAGTGCTCCCGAACGGAACCGGGCCACGCTGACGCTCTGGGCCCTTGTGGGCATTCCGGTCGGTGGCTTCGTGGGCGGCTTCGCGGCGTCCTGGATGATTCCGCATTTTGGCTGGCAGTCGGTGTTTTACGCGGCTGGCGCGTTCAGCCTCGCCGCCTTGCTGCTGGCCGCGCTGCTCATCCCGGAATCGACCCATTTTCTCGCGTTGCGCCAAACGCGAATGCCGCAGCTCGCCGCCACCCTCAACCGCTTCGATCCGAAAGGCGGATATGCGGCGAGCGACGACTTCATTCTGCCAGCCCAGGACCGACAGGCCACCTCTCTGGCGAGCCTCTTTACGGACGGGCGCGGTCGCATGACGACCATGTTCTGGATCGCCGAGGTGGTCGAGCTCATGATCTTCTACGTGCTGGTGAACTGGATACCCACGCTGTTCCGCGAAACCGGCCTTCCGATCGAGACGGCGGTGCTCGGCACCGCGGCGCTCAACATGGGCGCAATTCTCGCCACCATCGGGCTTGGGCCGATCTGCCGGCGCTTCGGCGAGCAACGCGTCACCGCCACGACCTTCGTGGTGACGTCAGTGGCGCTCCTCGTCATGGTCCTGGGCGCGGGCCAACTGCCGTCCATGATGATCGGCGTCTTCTTCGCCGGCGCCGGATGCATCGGTGGTCAGGCTGCGGTCGTGATGCTGATGGCCAAGCGCTATCCCACCGGCATCCGCTCGATCGGAGTCGGCTGGGCGCTGACGGTGGGGCGGATCGGATCGATCGTCAGCCCGTCCGTGGTGGGCATTCCGCTGGCGATGGGATGGACCGCGTTGCAGATTCTCGCATTGCCGATCCTGCCCTCGCTGCTGGGCGCTCTGTGCGTCGCGCTCGCCCGCCAGGGCGCGGTCGATCGACCGGAGGATTCATCGGCAATTCCTCTTCCCCGGACTCAATGACGATCGCAAAGGACAGGCGACCATGACGGATAAGGCTTCCCCTCTCGGCACCGTGAGGCAGGTGACGTTCGATTTGCTGCGCGGCTTCGGCATCGACACGGTATTCGGCAATCCCGGATCCACCGAGTTGCCGTTCCTCGACGCGTGGCCGAACGACATCCGCTATGTCCTGGGTCTCCAGGAGTCGTCCGTCGTCGGGATGGCCGATGGCTATGCGCAGGCGACCGGCAACGCCGCGTTCGTCAACCTACATTCGGCGGCCGGGGTCGGCCATGCGCTCGGCAACATCTACACGGCATTCCGCAACCAGACGCCGATGGTCATCACCGCCGGCCAGCAGGTGCGGGAGCTGCTGCCGATGCATCCCTATCTGTTTGCCGAGCAGGCGACCGAGTTTCCAAAGCCCTACGTCAAGTGGAGCTGCGAGCCCGCGCGCGCCGAGGACGTCCCGGCGGCCATCGCGCGGGCTTATTACACGGCGATGCAAAAGCCGTGCGGGCCGACGTTCGTGTCGATCCCGATCGACGACTGGAACGTTCCCGCGCAGATGCCGCCAGTCCGGACCGTCGCCCGCGATGTTGCGCCCGATCCCGCTTTGCTGAAATCGCTGGCCGAGGCCCTCGACCGCAGCGAGCGGCCGGCGCTCGTGGTCGGACCGCAGATCGACCAAGAGAATGCCTGGGATGCGGTGGTTCAGCTCGCGGAAGCGACGAACGCGGCCGTCTGGGTGGCGCCGTTCTCCAGCCGCGCCAGCTTTCCCGAGCGCCATCCCCTGTTTCAGGGCTTCCTGCCGGCTGCCCCCCGTGCGGTGGGAAATGCGCTCCAGAGCTACGACACCGTCGTCGTGCTGGGAGCGCCCGTCTTCACGTTCCACGTGGCCGGACAGTGCGATCTTTTTGTCCGCGACGTGCCGCTCTTCCAGATCACGGACGATCCAACAGCGGCGGCACGTGCGGCCGTCGGCACAAGCATCATCGGGAGCCTGAGGTTGGGTCTCCCTGGTCTGCTCGGCATGATCGGAGCCCGCGACAGGCAGCCGCCGCCGCGCCGGCAAATGCCGCCGCGGCCCGCGCCCAGTATGCCGATCCGCGCCGAATACCTCCTGCACGTTCTGTCCGAAATTCTGCCGGAACGCGCCATCGTGGTCGAAGAGGTGCCGTCGCATCGGCCGGCGTTGCAGGATCATCTTCCCTTCGATCGGCCCGGATCCTTCATCACGATGGCCAGCGGTGGCCTCGGTTTCGGACTGCCCGCCGCGGTCGGCTTCGCGCTCGCCGATCCGTCGCGACGCGTGGTCTGCATCGTCGGGGACGGATCGTCCATGTACTCCTTTCAGGCGCTATGGACCGCCGCGCAGCACCGCGCATCGCTGACGATCGTCATCGTCAACAACCGCGGTTACGGCGCCATGCGTGCCTTCAGCCAGGTCCTCGGCGTGCGCAATCCGCCGGGCATCGATCTGCCCGATCTGGATTTCGTCCAGCTCGCGGCGGGGCTCGGCTGTCCGGGCCGGCGCGTCAGCCAGTCCGACGACCTGAAGGATGCGTTGCAGGAGGCCTGCAGGTCGACGGGTCCGTACCTCGTCGAAGTCGACGTCGATCCGCGGATTCCGCACCTCTACGACAAGGCTGCGAAGGCCTGAGCCGTTCGAGACGCGCGATCTATTGAACAAGACTTGAAATCCATTCGGTACGTACCCTGAGAAGAGAGAACACCATGCTCGACGCCACGCTTCTGATCGACGGCGCGCCGCGGACGACGGCGCGGACCTTCACCCGCCGTCACCCGGTGACCGGGGACGTGATGACCACCGCGGCCGCGGCCAGCGAAGCCGATGCCGTCGCAGCCATCGATGCCGCGGCTGCAGCTTTCGGGACCTGGTCGCAGACCGGCCCCACCGCGCGGCGGCAGCTCATCTCGCGCGCCGCCGACCTGTTGCGCGACCGGACCAGCGACCTGGTCGCCGCGATGATGAATGAAACGGGCGCGTCGGAAGCATGGTCGCGCTTCAACATTCACCTGACCGAAGGCATCATGCGGGAAGCGGCGGCGGCCACCACCCGCGTCGCCGGCGAGGTGCTGGCCACCGACAAGCCGGGCTGCCTTTCGCTCGCGGTACGACAGCCGATCGGCGTCTGCCTCGCCATCGCGCCATGGAATGCGCCCCTCATTCTCGGCATGCGATCGATCATCTGGCCGCTCGCCTGCGGCAACAGCGTCGTCCTCAAGGCGTCGGAACTTTGCCCCGGCACGCACCGGCTGCTCGGTGAAATCCTCGTCTCGGCGGGATTCCCGAAGGGAACTGTCAACGTCGTAACGAATGCACCCCAGGATGCGGCGTCCATCGTCTCGACCTTGATCGCGCACAAGGCGGTGCGGCACATCAATTTCACCGGTTCTAGCCATACGGGACGGATCATCGCCATGGAAGCCGCGCGCCATCTCAAGCCCGTCCTGCTTGAGCTCGGCGGCAAGGCTCCCTTGCTCGTGCTCGCCGATGCCGACCTGGATGCCGCCGTGCGAGCGGCGGCCTTCGGTGCCTTCATGCATCAAGGCCAGATATGCATGTCGACCGAACGCGTCGTCGTCGACCGTCGGGTCGCCGATAGCTTCGCTGGAAAATTTGCCGTCAAGGCCAGCTCGCTGACGGCCGGCGATCCGCGAACCAGCAATGCGCCGCTCGGATCGCTGATTGGCAAGGACGCGGCGGATCGCGTCGATGCGTTGATCGACGATGCTATGGCGAAAGGCGCCAAACGGCTGTGTGGCGGTGCGCGCAACGGCACGATCATGGATGCGACGGTTCTCGACCACGTGACGCCTCAGATGCGCATCTATCACGAGGAATCGTTCGGCCCGGTGGCCTGCATCGTCCGCGCCGAGAACGACGAGGACGCGATCCGCATCGCCAATGACACGGAATACGGCCTTGCCGCCTCGGTCTATAGCCGCGACGTATCCCGTGCTCTCGGCGTCGCGCGACGCATCGAAAGCGGCATTTGTCATATCAACGGCCCCACAGTCCAGGACGAAGCTCCGGTGCCGTTCGGCGGCGTCAAGGCGAGCGGCTACGGCAAATTCGGTGGCGTCGACGGCTTGAACGCCTTCACGACCTTGCGCTGGCTCACGATCGAAAGCCAGGAACCGCACTATCCGTTTTAACGCTGATCGATGCCGCTCCGGAACACTTCGCGACGACCTGCGCTGCTCGAGGTCGACCCTGGTTCGCACTTTCGTCCATGAGCCTCTGCCCTCGTGCACGCTGGCCAAAGGTGTTGCGCGTCCGGGATTCGAACCTAGCCAGGGTTCGAACAAGCCGCGGCTTCCGGCTGGCCATAAAGATGCTTCCCAGCGTGCTAGCTAGGCTGCCAGCCAAGAACAAAACAGGGCTCCCACCCCCCCGCCACCGTGCCAAGGGCTCACGCCACCATACTAAGGACAAACAGCGGTTCGTCGTGTCGGTGGTTGCGTATGATTCCCTCCCTGGGCACCAATTCCGTACAAAACTGCGAACGCCCCTGCCGCAACACCCGACCACCGACCGCCTATTTGAAGGTCGCTTTGCAGCCGATGATGCGTATCGCGTCATCGGCTACTTCAATCCGGTCGACAAATGCCTGAGTAGCCGCAGCGTGTACGCGATGTTGTCGGCCTTCATCGTTATGCACGAAATCTAGGCGACGATATAACAGGAAAGAAGTTGTCCAGGATCATGCTTGGGTCGAACCAGATCCATCCGATGACCTCCGGCGACGTGAAGTGTACCAGAGCTGTTCGGCTCCGCCGTCTTGCCCTTGAACTCTTCCCATCAATGCGACGAAGCAGAGCTTGTAATCAAGTTCGCAGCAGGTAGCTTGCTGCGCAAGCTCGCCTTCACCCGATACCCCTGCTGCGGGATCAGCGGCAAGCTATTTGCTTATTGATCGCTGGAACTTCTCTTTTGGGGATCGGGATGGACAGTCTTCGAATTGCCACCGGTGCATTGCCGGCCGCGCAGCGGCTGGAGGCATTTCGCGAAATCTTCGGGCGAAAGCTTCTTAAGATCGAGATCGAGCCCGAACGTGGTACCGAATTCGACGTCGACATGACATTGCAGGCATTGCCGGGGCTCGGCACTGCATCCGGTTCTCTCTCTCCCATGCGCAATCGGCTCACCCGCGAATTGATCGACAACGATGATCTTGTTTTCGTTATTCTGCAGGAGGGCGTCGGTACGGCCAGGCAACGTGGCAGACAAGCGACTATCAGCAATGGCCAAGCGATCTTGACGACGAACGACGAGCCAGGAAGCTTTGCCGGACATACGCGTACGCAACTCATCAACCTTCGTTTCGAGCGAAAGCGGCTCGCTCCGCAGCTAGCGGATGCTGACGCTTTCCTCCTGCGGCCGATATCAGCGAACAATCCGGCATTGCGGCTGCTGACGTCTTACCTGCAGATTGTCGGCAGCGAACTGACGCGATCGCTCCCCATTCTGCAGCGGAGCGTGGCCGACCATATCCATGACCTCGCAGCTCTCGCCCTGGGCGCCACCCGGGACGCCGCTGAGACCGCGACCGGTCGCGGGGTGCGAATTGCGCGTCTGCATGCAATCAAGGCGGACGCGGTCGCCAACGCTGCCTCAAGCTGGCTTTCGCTTGACGCGATCGCCGCGCGCCACGGCCTTTCACCGCGCTATATCCGTTCGCTCTTTCAGAGCGAGGAAACGACCTTCACAGATTTCGTGCTGAGCCAAAGGCTGGCCCATGCCCATGCACTCCTTGTCGATCCACGATACGGCGATCGTCTGATTAGTGCGATCGCGTTCGAAGCTGGTTTTGGCGATCTTTCTTATTTTAATCACCGCTTTCGCCGACGCTATGGAGCGACCCCATCCGACGTACGGGCCGCGGCCCGGCACAACGACGGATGGCAGAACGCCACCGACTAAACCAACCACACGCTGACGCAGTTGAATTCGGCCGTTCCTCACAGCCCAAGACGATATGTCATTCAGCCCAAGCAGCCGTCTGCTTCTTCCCGGTACCTTGCCTCGATGTCGCTAAAGACGCGGCCGGAGGAGCTGCTGTGCAAGAGGGTGCGGGATTTTTCCGCTTTTCGACCGACGAGTTGCCAGAGCGTGATCGGCTTTCGGTTTGGCAGGAAGTTTTTGGGCGCACCGTCGTCAAGATGGAAATGGAGTCGATCGGCAGCGGGCCGTTTCGAAGCGAAGCCCAGATCTATGCACTGCCGAACCTGACGGTCGCATCGGTTTCCAGTTCTCCTAACCGGATTGCCCGGACACGGGCCCTCGCCGCTGACGGTAGCGACGACCTCGTGCTCGGCATTCTTCTCAGCGGACAAGCGGTTACGCATCAAGGAAAACGAGAAGTTTCGTTTCAGAAGTCGGAAGCTGTTCTGTGGTCGAACGCTGAGCCCGGAGGCGCGCTTTACAACTCGTCGATCGATTTTCTCACAGTTGCCATGTCGCGAACCGTCCTCACGCAGGTCGTTGCAAATATAGACGATGTCCTAATGCGGCTTATTTCGCGTGACAACGAGGCGCTTCGGCTTTTGACCGGCTACGTCAGGATGCTGCAACACGAGTTTAGTCGCATGTCGTTGGAGTTGCAGGCGGCGACGAGCTCGCACGTGCAGGATCTTGTGGCGCTGGCACTTGGAGCAACACGGGACGCCACCGAAGTTGCCAAGGGGCGCGGCGTTCGCGTCGCACGGCTGCTCGCGGTCCAGGCCGATATTCTTGCTAATCTCACCCGGCACGATCTGTCGATCGAAGCCCTTGCCGCGCGGCACGGTATATCGCCGCGCTACATCAGGACGCTCTTCCAGAGTGAGGAGACGACGTTCACCGATTTCGTGCTGAGCCAGCGCCTCGCCAGAGTCCATCGTTGCCTCGTTGATCCGCGCTTTGCCGGCTACATGATCAGCACCATCGCCTTCGAAGCGGGATTCGGGGATTTGTCCTATTTCAATCATGCGTTCCGGCGGCGTTATCGTGCGACCCCATCCGATATACGCGCTGTGGGCCGCCGGCCTGACGATGCCGCGGGCTGAGAGCATTCTCCAAGTCTGGCCGTTAGGTGTCCGTCACGTGGCGTGGGTCGGATTGACCAGGCAAGTACAGTTGCCGATCAGCAACATCGGCTCGGCGATGGCCTTCTTTGCCGTCTAGCCCAACTCATCGTGTCGTTCAGACCAAGCGCCGTGCCGAGTCGGCCCGCTAGTCTTTTCCCGTCTGCTGCTCTCGACGCGACCGGGGCTCGGCTCATCGTTCTCCGCCAGAATAAATCTTGGAATTCATTGTTATGACGAAGACGCACAAAAGATATTGCCACTCGCCATCGGTTCGAGCGGGGAGAATCCCCGCGCTGCTGCTCGCCAGCACGGCCCTCGCCGGAATGGCGCCGTTTTCGTCGGCGCAAGCCGAGACATGGACCGGAGCGAGTTCCACCGATTGGTTTACGACCGGCAACTGGAGCCCGAACACGATCCCAACAGGGGCGTCCACCGTTGTCATCGATACGGTTACGCCAAATGCCACGGTCATCAACGCCTTCTCCGCTACCAGCGGCTTCCTGTCGGTTGGTCAGTTCGGCACGGGCGCACTGACCATTTCCGGCGGCGGCGCCGTCAGCAGCGCCAGTGTCACCGCCGGCGATCTTGCCGGCTCGACCGGCACGATGACCGTGACGGGATCCGGTTCGACCATGACCACGACGGGCGTTGGCAATCAGGTCATCATCGGAAATTACGGAGCCGGCACGCTTCAGATCTTGAACGGCGGCGTGGTCAGCGATGCAAGCGGTATCGTCGGCCAGAATGCCGGCGGCACCGGCACGGCGACCGTGGATGGTCTCGGCTCGATCTGGACGAATACGTCGACCCTGACCGTCGGCACCCAGGGTACCGGCACGTTGACTCTTTCGAACCAAGGCCAGGCGACGGCCGCCGGCGTCCTCATTGGCGTTGCCGGCGGCACCGGCACCGTGAGCCTCACCGGTCATTCTGGAATATCGACAATGGGGGCGGTTAACGTCGGCTTTACCGGCACCGGCACGTTGACTGTCGCGAGCAATTCACTGCTCGTCAGTAGCGGCGGTGCGATCGGCAACCTCGCCGGTGCCCAAGGCGCGGTCACGGTGACGGGCGCCGGTTCGTCCTGGTCCTTCGGCATGTTCGATCTGACCATCGGTGCAAACGGCACCGGGTCGCTTCTGGTGTCCAACGGCGGTGCGATCAGCAGCGGCAATGGTGCGGGCTTTTTGGGCCAGGCCGCGGGGGCGAACGGCACTCTGACGATCGACGGCGCGGGGTCTTCGTGGACGACTCCCAGTAGCCTCTTCGTCGGCGTCGGCGGCGCCGGCACCATGACGATTTCGAACGGGGGTGTCGTCATCACGAACGACGGTACTTTAGGTGTTGCGGCTGGCGGGACTGGTGTGGTGACGGTGACCGGCGCCAATTCGACTTGGGCGACCACCGGCGGCATCAATGTCGGCAACGCCGGCAGCGGCTCGCTCGCCATTTCGAACGGCGGCGCGGTCAGCAGCGTCGGTGGCACAGTTGGTGCCCTTGCCAACTCCAGCGGCACCGTCGCCGTGACCGGAGCCGGTTCGAGTTGGTCCACCGGCGCCAGCAACCTGATCATAGGCCAGTACGGCACGGGTTCACTTCTTGTTTCGAACGGAGGTGCCGTCAACGACACGAGCGGTGATCTCGGCCAGTTCGCGGGCGCAAGCGGAAGCGCGACCGTGAGCGGTACGGGCTCCACCTGGACCAACAATTTTCTCGGCATCGGCGACGCGGGAAACGGTGCGCTGACGATTTCCAATGCGGGCAAGGTCACTGATACTATTGGGGTGATTGGCGCGGTTGCGGGCAGCGTTGGCCATGTAACCGTCGATAGTGTCGGCTCGATTTGGACCAACAGTCTCAATCTTGCCGTCGGTGGCGCGGGCACGGGATCGTTGGCGATCTCCAACGGCGCAACCGTACTTGGGGGCAGCGGCATCGCCCAGATCGGCGCAAGCGTCGGCGGAATCGGCACGGTGACCGTGGATGGATCTGGATCAAGCCTGAGCAACGGAGGCGGCATTTATGTCGGCGACGCCGGAACCGGCTCGTTGTCGATCTCGAACGGCGGTAATGTGACAGCGTTCTCCGGTCTGTTCATCGCTGCGCAAGCCGGGTCGGTCGGCACACTCAACATCGGAGCCGATGCGGCAAGCGTCGCCGCCGCGCCGGGAACACTCAACGCGCCATCCATCGCTTTCGGGCCCGGCGCGGGGTCTATCACCTTCAACCACACCAGCGCAAACTACGCCTTCGCACCCGCCATCAGCGGCGTGGGTACGATCAATCAGGTTGCCGGCACCACGATCCTCACCGCCGATTCCAGCGGGTTCACCGGCGCCACCGACGTCACGGGCGGCCGGCTGGCCGTGAACGGTTCGCTCGCCGGCTCTGCCGTTACGGTGTCGGGCAGCGGCGTCCTCGGCGGCACCGGCACAGTCGGCAACACCACTGTCAATGGTGGCACGCTGTCGCCCGGCAATTCGATCGGCACGCTGACGGTGCAGGGCAATCTCGCGTTCACTTCGGCTGGACACTACCTTGTGGAGGTCTCGCCGATGGCGGCTGACCTCACAAATGTAACGGGCACCGCGACGCTCGGCGGCGCCACGGTGAATGCGTCGTTCGCTACGGGTAGTTACGTCGTTAAGCAGTACACAATTTTGAACGCTACCGGCGGCGTCAGCGGTACGTTCGGTTCGGTGGTGGTCAATACCAACCTGCCGTCCGGTTTCAGGTCGAGCTTGAGCTACGACGCAAACAACGCCTATCTCAATCTAGATCTCGCATTGCAATATAGCGGTCTCAACATCAATCAGCAGAACGTCGCCAATTCGCTGACAAACTTCTTCAATACGACCGGCGGCATTCCGGCCGTGTTCGGGTCGCTGTCGCCAGCCGGCCTGACGATCGCGTCAGGGGAGTTGGCGACCGGGTCCCAGCAGACCACGTTCAACGCCATGAACCTCTTCATGGGCCTGATGATGGACCCGCTCGCCGCCGGCCGGGGCGAAGCGGATGCTTCCCATCCGTCCGGCGAGCCCAACGCCGCGATGTCCTACGCAAGCGGAGAGCCGGTCACGACATCCGCAGCTGCCTATGCCGCGATCAGCCGCAAGGCTCCGCTCATAGCTGAGCCTTTTGCGCAGCGCTGGGGTACCTGGTTCGCGGGCTACGGTGGATCGCAAAGCACGTACGGCAACGCCGCACTGGGGTCGAACACCACGACGAGCCGCGTTTATGGCACCGCCGCGGGCTTCGATTACCGCATCTCGCCATTCACGCGGGTTGGCTTCACGCTCGCTGGCGGCGGCACGAATTTCAGCATCGCGAATGGCTTGGGTACCGGGCGTTCGGACCTGTTTCAGGCAGGCGTCTTCATCCGTCATGACGCGGGCGCCGCCTATGTCTCCGGCGCGCTGGCCTATGGCTGGCAGGACATCACTACCAACCGCACCGTGGCGCTCGCCGGTATCGACCAGTTGCAGGCGCGCTTCAACGCCAATGCGTTCTCTGGCCGGATCGAGGGCGGCTACCGCTTCTTGACGCCGTGGATGGGGCTGACGTCTTACGCCGCCGGGCAATTCACCACCTTCGACTTGCCGGCCTATGTGGAGGCCGCGTTGTCCGGAGGCAACGGCTTTGCGCTGAGCTACGCGGCGAAGCAGGTCACGTCGTCGCGCAGCGAACTTGGCCTGCGTGCCGACAAATCCTTCGCCGTCGAGAACGGGATTTTCACCTTGCGCGGGCGCGGCGCATGGGCGCACGACTTCAATACCGACCGTACCGTCGCGGCAGATTTCCAGACGTTGCCGGGCGCGTCCTTTGTCGTCAATGGCGCGGCCCAGGCCAGCAACGCGGCGCTGACCACCGCATCCGCCGAAATGAAATGGCTGAATGGCGTCTCGCTCTCGGCGACCTTCGATGGGGAATTCTCCGCCGTCACGCGGTCCTACGCCGGCAAGGGCGTGGCGCGCTATTCATGGTGAAGTGGCAACAGCCGTGCTGCGGCCGGTCGCCAGTTAGTCCTTTCGCCTTTCGGGTTTTGGCGACCACTTCGCAGAGGTCGGGTGTGTTCGCACAAGGGGGGCGCTCCCGCGATTGTGGGTTTCGCGATGCATCGAAAAGATTCGCAATCGCTGGTTCGAAGCCTAACGCCACACTGTCCCAACGCTGCTGGTTATCGCCGATCGTAGGCTTGCCGAACATCGGGAAGATTTCCCAACGCACTGCGGGCGGGGCTCCTTGGACTGCGCTTGTCCGCTCTGATCCAATACGGCCGAACAGCTTTCTCGCGGGCTGCGTGATGAGTTCGCTCTTTGGCTAGCGAAGGAGCATGCATGTCGTGAACGGCGCCCGGATCCACGAGCTCCGCTCCAGCGATGAGGGTTGCAGCGATGAGTAAGAGCTTGCGCACGAATGCTGCCAGAGCGGCAATCCTTGCTG
>Ga0137385_10000388_pt1 | contig 35758 bp, 30 predicted proteins | sample SagtaG_FD_104921 | JGI IMG/M metagenome (GOLD analysis project Ga0137385, IMG submission 104921) | Vadose zone soil microbial communities from Sagehorn Ranch, Mendocino, California, USA - Sage2_R_80_16 metaG | ecosystem: Environmental > Terrestrial > Soil > Vadose zone | place: USA: California... | reverse complement strand
TCATCCGTGATCAGTGGCGTGTAGGGAGCCCCGCTGACCACCGTGGACCCATCACCGAAGCTGCCGGTGTCAAACGGGATCGGACCCTTGAGCTCGGGGAAGGCCGCCTGACCGGCTGTGGTCAGCGTTCCCGTCGTCCCGTCGAGGGCGCCGGAGGTTACGTCGGTGACGCCCAGGTCGGGGTCAGGGGACATGTAGCCGTCGATCTGGCGCACCCCGAAGGTTGACTCGTAGGTGTCCAGGGCGGTCAGCGCCGCTGGGGCATAGTCGTCGGGGGAATCGGCGATGACGACACCATTGTAATTGCCGGTGCTCCCGCTGGACAGCGGCGGCAGGGTAACCGTCTCACTGCCAAGCGCACCCGAGGCCGTGACCTCGTCGAAGGGAACACCCTCGTTGCTCAGCGCGGCCGCCCAGGCCGACGTGGTGGGGTCGGACGGCCCCTCCCCGATCAGCAGGACCTTCAGGTTCAGCGTCGGCGGTGTGGCGGCCGCGGCCGCCGTCCCCGCACCGGCCGTCGCGGCCAGGCCGCCGACCGCCAGCACAGCAGCCAGGCCAGCAGCTACCCGCTTCAAACCCCAGCGCCCGCGTCCTGTCACCGAACTCCCCGCCCCATCCGGGAAAAGCGCACACGGCACGATTCCCAAAATTGTCCGGAAATATACAAAACACGTAGTCCCAAGCGCAGGTGTATCAACCTACGTCCGGGACTATGCGTAGATGTGACGTCCGACCTAGCGTGCGGGATTACGTCCCAACTAGAAATATTGATAACAGCAGCCCCAGCCGAGGTCGGCCACGGATGCGGGCCTGCTCGCGACGCCCCGCGTGTCATTGCGGCCTGAGCGGCGGTGATGGACGATGCAATTCAGGGGCGGTGGCCAGTCCGCGCACCGGTCGGCAGGAGGTAGCGATGGCCCGTCGTGCCGTGGAATTCAACGCCGATGGCGTGACCCTGCGGGGCTGGTTCTACCCGGGCGCGGGCACGCCAGGCCCAGCCGCGACCGTGGTGCTGGCGCACGGGTTCTCGGCGGTGAAGGAGATGTACCTGGACGCATTCGCTGAGGTGTTCTCGGCGGCCGGGCTGAACACGCTGGTGTTCGACAACCGGAACTTCGGGGCCAGCGACGGCGAGCCGCGGCAAGAGATCGACCCGTGGGTGCAGGTAGCCGACTACCGGCACGCGATCACCTACGCCAGCACCCTCGACGAGGTCGACTCGGCGCGGATCGGGATCTGGGGATCAAGCTATTCCGGCGGGCACGTGCTGGTCGTGGGCGCGATCGACCGCCGGGTCAAGGCGGTGGTCGCCCAGGTACCGCTGATCAGCGGGCGGCAGAACGTGCGGGCGCTGGTGCGTTCCGACTTCCTCGCCGGGTTCCGTGACGCATTTGACGCCGACAGGCTGGCCCGCTTCCAGGGCGCGGCCCCGCAGATGGTGCCGGTGGTCGCCGAGGACCCGCTGGCGCCCTCTGCGCTGCCGACCCCCGATTCCTGGCAGTGGTTCACCGAGACGGGAGCGGCCCGCGCGCCGTCCTGGCGCAACGAGGTCACGATGCGCACCGTGGAGATGCTCGGCGAGTACGAGCCTGGGGTGTACCTGCCCTGGATCAGCCCGACCCCGCTGCTGATGGTGGTGGCCAGGGAGGACCACCTCACCCCCTCAGAGTTCGCGATCTCCGCCTTCCAGCGCGCGAACGAGCCGCGCAAGCTGGTGATCTTGCCGGGCGGGCACTTCGACGCCTACGTCAAGGGCTTCGACGGGTCCTCGGGCGCGGCCTGCGACTGGTTCCTCGAGCACCTCGGGCCCTGAGTGGTTAGCGTGCCAGTGCGGTGCAGTCCGTGGTCAGGTGCTCCAGGCTGGTGACCGTCCGCTGATACTGCGCGCTCGTGATCTGGCGGACCGGCTCGGTGCCCTGCCTCGTGACCAGCGTTGCGGTGCGGCCCAGTTCCTGCGCGGCCCGCGCGGCCGCGCTGGCGTTGTTGCCCCCTATCGTGGCGTGGCTCAGCTGCCGTAGCTGGCGCCCGAACTTCAGCCACGCGGGCCGGGTGGCGGAATTCAGCAGCACGGTGCTCGCGTCGCCCGGCTCCGCCACGGCGGCCTTCCACGCGCTCAGGTCCTGCTGGAACTGCCGGCAGACCGGGTTTCTGTAGAGGGTGGCGGCCGTACCAGCGCTGCTGCCCGAGGAAGCGCCGTCATGCGGCTTACCGGCGTGCGATGAGTTGCTGCAGGCCGTGCCGGCGGTGGCGAGAGCCGCGGCGATCAGTACAGCGGGCAGGCCGATCTTCACTTGGGACTCTCCCTTGCGATTAGCGGGGTTACTGATGGATGACGCCCGGGGGGCGCGGCCGGATTACCGCATGACTACGCCGAAACCGGTACAGGCAGGACGCATGCCGCGGTGAGTGGCCTCCCGGGGCAGAGCCAGATAAAGGCGCCGGGCGGTGTCGCGATGGCGAAGCTTGCCCGCCGGGTCTAGCTGTTGCTGGTGAAGGGGACGTTCCGGCCGCTGATCGTGCCGACGAGACCGGTCGGCGTGACCTTGATGCTCTGGATGCTCAGCCCCAGCGGCAGCGACGGGAGCGGGATCGTGATGTCGCTGACCGCGCCCAGCAGTTCGCTCGGCAAGCCGCTGCTCGAGACCAAGTGGATCTTGATCTGATGGCCCGTTGTCGTGACCCGCCAGGTCGCGGAGCCGCTGGTGATCACCAGGTCCAGCGAGGCCTTCACCTCGTTGGGGCCCGCGGACGACAGTTTCAGCCCGGCGTCTGCCAGGGAGCCCAGGTCACCGGCCTGCGCGGTCATGGCGTTCGAGAGAGCGGAGAAGGTGATCGTCGCCACCCCGGTCAGGTGGTCGATGGTTCCGCTGTTGAATGAGTTGTTCAGGTGTATCCCGGTCATCGTGGCGTTGATGGACGAGATTACTATCGGGCCTTCTTTGACGTCGGTCGAGCTTAGCTTGGCTTCCTTGAGGTCATGGCCCATGACCTGCGTCAGGAAAGGGAAACCCTCGATCGTTACGTCCGGCTTCTTGGGGAATCCCTGCTGCTGGATCTGTGACGCCATCTGGCCTTCGGCATAGGCCTTGGCGGCGAAATCGGCGCCGACCAGGATGGCCAGCAGAACGACCACCACGATGATGACTGTCCGGAGCGGGTGCCGGCGGCGCGGGCTGACTTGATCGTATCCGGGGTAATCGGTCACGGCAGGCTCCCCACGTCGATGGCTTGCAGCTGGCCAGACCCGTTGTTTGCCACCAGCAGCGTGTGCCCGCCTGGCTCCAGCCCGAATTCGCGCGGCGTCGTGCCGGTCGGGATGTAGCCGAGCAGGGCGCTGTGGCTGCCCTGCAGCGCCCGCTGGGTGCTGATCAGGGCGAGATTGTCCGCCCCGGGGACATGGTTCAGATTGGAGTCAGCGACCATGAGTTCCTTGCCGCCCTTGACGAAGGTCAGGCCAACCGGGGTTTGTCCCACGCTGACCTTGGCGATGAGGGATTTCGACGGTTTCGTGTGCAGCTTAGCTGCCGAGAAGGCGAGCAGTGCGTTGCTCGCGCGATCGGTGACCCAGACGTCGCTGCCGTTCGCAGAAACGACTATGCGGGCCGGCTCGCAACCTGCTGTTGCCCTTGACTCCACTGCGCTACTCGGGTTCTTTTCCGCCCGGCTCATGCTGAGCACGTACAGCGTCCCCTCAGATGGCGGGGTCGTCGCTTTTTCGCCGGTCACATACAGCCAGCGGCCATTAGGCGACTGCGCGATCCCGACCGGCTGCGGCCCGAGCGGGACCATCCCGACAAAGCCGGACTGGCCGAATCCATGTGCGAGCGAGGTCTGCAGGTTGAACACCGCCATCTCGGCGGTGTCCTGCAGGGTGATGAACGCGAACTGGTCGTCCGGGGAGATCGACACCGCGATGGCCCCACTGCCGCCCGGGCTGGTGAGAGTCCCGAGCACTGCGCTGCTGCCCGACTCCGCATCCGCCACGTTGATCACGTAGGCGCCGCTGCGCGCCGCGGCCAGGAGGTATTTGCCGTCATGGGTGATCGCGGCGCTCTTTTTGGCTCCAGCCGCCGGTATCGACACGACCTGGGTGGGTGCCAGCGAGCCGTGGTTGTTGTTCAGGACAACCACATTGTTCCCAGTGGGGACGAACGAGAACTTGCCGTCAGAAGTGACCGCGACGGCGAACGGCCCGTCGCCGATGGTAACGCTGTGGCTGCGGACCTTGGACAGCTTCCGCGCCTTCGCGGCCGCGGTGGTGCACCCCGGTACCTTGACGGCCGCGACCGGTGTGCCGCCCGTCCCGTTGCCGCCTCCCCCGCCGCCCCCGCTGCCGCCGTGCAGGAACGCGAAGACACCTATCACCGCCAAGACGACGACCGCAGCCGCAGCGGCCAGGGCGCCGCGTGAGCGCCACCAGGGACGCCGGGGCCCGCCGCCGCGCACCGGCCCATCGCCGTACGCCCCGTAACCTCCCGGGCCGGGCTGGGGCGGCTCGGTCGGGCCTGGCCTGGTCGTTCGGGTCACGGGGATGCGCCCGGCCTCGGTCGGAGGCCCCGCGGCCGACGGGGGGTGCGAGACCGACCAGGGCTCCGCAGGCGGCTGGCCCTGGGCCTCAGCGGTATCCCCCGCTCGCACTGGCCCGGCCGGCTCGGGCGGCACGGCCGGCCAGGGAGACGCTGCCGGCCCGGGAGACGCTGGTTGCCCGGGAGACGCTGGTTGCCCGGGAGACACGGGTTGCCCGGGAGACACGGGGGGCTGGGACGTGGGCATGGCGATCTCGGTCATCGGCCGCGACGGGGGCGGCCCGGCCTCGGGCTCGACTGGCCGCAGCCCGAACGTGCCGCGAAGCGCCGCGGCGAACTCGCCGCAGGTCTGGAAGCGGTCTTCCGGCGACTTTGCCATCGCCCTGGCCATGACCTGGTCTATCGCCGGGGGCAGGCCGGCGCGGCGGGAGGTCAGCGGCGGCGGCGGTGTGGACAGCTGGGCGAAGACCACGGCCAGCCCCCCGTCGCGCTTGAACGGGGGCGCGCCGGAGAGCAGCTCAAAGGAAGCGCAGGCGAGCGCGTACAGGTCGGTGCGCCCGTCGACGGGGCGGCCCTCGATCTGCTCCGGTGCGACGTAGTCGAGGGTGCCGAGGAACTGGCCCTGGGAGGTCAGGCCGGTCTGGGAGAGCGACTGCTTGCTGAGCCCGAAGTCGGACAAGTACACGTGATCGTGGCGGTCGCCGCCCACGCTCTCGTCGAGCAGCATGTTGGCCGGCTTTACATCCCGGTGCACGAGCCCGTGCGTGTGCGCCGCGTCCAGCGCCGACGCCACCTGGGAGATGATCTCGGTGGCCCGCGCCGGGGGCAGCGGGCCGGTGGAATCGAGCAGGCTGCGGGCGTCGCGTCCCTGGACGAAGCGCATGGCGATGAACAGCACGCCGCTCGCCTCGCCGGCCTCGAACACGGGGATGATGTTGGGGTGATCGACGGCCGCCGCGGCCCTCGACTCGCGGATGAACCGCTGCCGGAACGCCTCGTCCTGCGCCAGTCCGGGCGCCATGATCTTCAGCGCGACGTGGCGGTCCAGCCGGGCGTCGTGGGCGCGGTAGACGACCGCCATCCCGCCCCGGCCGATCTGCTCGACCAGCCGGTAGCCGGCCACCTGCGAGCCTATTTCGAACTCGCCTGGTGGCGGAGGAACCTCGTCGCTCACCGCGCCTCCAGCGCTTGCTTGCCCGCCAAGTCCCGCATGCGCACTCGCGACGGCACCCGTCAGCTACGAGATCGCCATTGGTAAGTCATATAGTCGCCCCGTGCGGTCCAAGTATCCCGTGTTGGCTGCCGCCGTATCAACCAGGCTGCCGTGTCGGTCACGTCAAGGGGAACGACGGGTGAATCTTGGCTGGTAACCCGACCGTATCCGAATCCGGCTCGGGCAAACACGACGGGTTGCATAGGAGATGAATTGGCGTGGACGATCTATGGGGCAACTAGTTACGAACCGGGCAGCAGAGCCCCGGCAGATTCTTCTTTGCGGTAGCTCGCTCTAGAGTTGACGGATGACGACCGAGCGCGGGATCTCCTCAAATGGGCCGGCAATTATTGTCCGGACCCAGGGATCTGACCGCAGCCTGCAGGCTGGACCTGCCTACAGTATCGGCCGCAACCCGGAATCGGACATTGTCGTCGATGAATCCCGGGTGTCGTGGCGTCACGCTGTGCTCCGGCTTGAGGGCACTACCTGGCTGCTTGAGGACCTCGGCAGCACCAACGGGACCTTCATGGGCGCGCAGCGGGTGCAGCGCGTGGAGATCACAGCCGACTGCGTGGTGCGGCTGGGCCACCCGGACGACGGACAGCGACTGTGGTGCTCGGTGGAGGCGCCGGAGCCTCCCGCTGGGCACCCGCCGACCGCCGCCGCCGGGCCTCCCCCCACTTCGGTGAATCCGCCGCCGGCCGCTCCCAGGGCCCCGTCACCGGTTGGCGTGGGCCCTGGTCCCGGCGGAGGCGGGGCAGGGGGCTGGGCTCCTGGCGGAGGCGGGGCAGGGGGCTGGGCTCCTGGCGGAGGCCCTGGTCCCGGCGGAGGCCCTGGTCCCGGCGGAGGCGGAGTTCCCGTAGGAGGCGGCGCAGGCCCGGCCCGCGGCCCGGGCGAGCTCGTGGGCGCGGGCGTGGGCGCGGGTATGGGCGCCGGCGCGGCCAGGGGCGCCGGCGTGGGCGCGGGCCCTGGCCCGGGATCGAGCATCATCCGGCAGCCAAGCGCGGTGATGCGGCTGCCCACCCGGGTGCTGCGGATCGGGCGCGCCAGCGACAACGAGGTCGTCGTCGCCGACCTGAGTGTGTCCCGGTACCACGCCGAGCTGCGCAGGTCCCCCCGCGGCTTCGAGATCATCGACCTGGAGAGCCACAACGGCACGTACGTCAACGGCCAGCGGGTCTCCGCCGCGCCGGTCACCGAACAGGACATGATCGGTATCGGGCCTGCCACGTTCCAGCTCGTCGGCGAGGAACTGCAGGAGTTCATCGACACCGGCGACATCTCGCTGAGCGCGAAGAACCTCACCGTGCGGCTGCCCAGCGGCAAGGTCCTGCTCGACAACGTCAGCTTCCCGCTCGGCGAGCGCTGCCTGCTCGGCGTGATCGGCCCCAGCGGCGCGGGAAAGTCGACGCTGCTCGGCGCGCTGACCGGAATCAAGCCGGCCACCCAGGGGTCCGTCCTCTACGACAACCGGGATCTCTACACCCACTACGCGGAACTGCGGCACCGGATCGGGCTGGTCCCGCAGGAGAACATCCTGCACACCCAGCTGACCGCCCGCCGCGCGCTCGGCTACGCCGCGGAACTGCGATTCCCGCCCGACACATCCAGGAGCGAGCGAAAGCGCCGGATCGACGAGGTGCTCGCCGAGCTGTCACTCACCAAGCACGCGGAGACCCGCACCGACCGCCTGTCCGGCGGCCAGCAGAAGCGGGTCAACGTCGCGCTTGAGCTGCTGACCAAGCCGTCACTGCTGTTCCTGGACGAGCCGACCTCCGGCCTGGATCCTGGCCTGGACAAGTCGGTCATGGAGATGATGGCCGGCCTGGCCCACGACGGCCGGACCGTCATCGTGGTCACGCACAGCGTCGCCAACCTGAACCTGTGCGACCGGCTGCTGGTCCTCGTGCCCGGGGGCAAGGTCGCCTTCTTCGGCCCGCCCCAGGACGGCCTGCGCCACTTCGACAAGCCGGGCTGGGCCGAGGTGTTCCAGGCGTTCGACAACGAGCCTGACCGGGACTGGGCCGGAGAGTTCCGCAGGTCGCGGTATTACGAGATGTACGTCGCCGCGGGGATGGACACCGGCGCGGCCCAGGCTGCCGCGCCCCGGCCGGCCCCGATGCCGGCACCAAAAACCCGGAACCGGTTCGCGCAGCTTTCCACCCTGTGCCGGCGCTACCTGGCGGTCATCGCCTCGGACCGGGTATTCCTGGGTTTCCTGGCCGGAATGCCGATTGTCCTCGGCGCGGTGATACGGGTGATCCCTGCCCCGCTCGGCCTGGCCGGCCACAACAACCAGGGCGCCGAGTCGGTGCTGCTGATCTTGGTGATCTGTGCCTGCTTTGCCGGAGCCGCGAACGCGGTCAGGGAGCTAGTCAAGGAGCGGCCGATCTACAACCGGGAGCGAGCCGCCGGGTTGTCCGCCGGCGCCTACCTGATCTCCAAGCTGATAATCCTGGGACTGATCAGCGGGCTGCAGGCGGTGCTGATCGTCATCATCGGGCTGACCGGCCGCCCGCTGCCCGCGCACGGGGCCTTCCTGAAGCATTTCCCGCTGCTGGAGCTGCTGATCGCGATCGGCGTGCTGGCGGTCGTCTCGATGACCCTGGGACTGCTGATCTCCGCCTCCGTCGACACCTCGGAAAAGACGATGCCGCTGCTGATCGTGGCCGTGATCTTCCAGGTCGTCATGACCGGCGGGGTGTTCGCGCTGCACGGCAAGGCCGGGCTCGAGCAGGTCGCCTGGATAGCGCCGTCCCGCTGGGGTTTCGCGGCGACCGCGTCGACCATCAACCTCAACGTGATCCAGCTACCGGTCCAGCCGAAAGCGCCTGCCAAGACGAAGGCACCGCCGAAGCCTTCCGGGTCACCGAAGGCATCCGCTGCCGCGAAGGCCCAGGCCACCACCGGGAAGACATCCGCAGCCAAGGGATCCACGGCCAAGGCGCACGCCACCGCGACAGTGCCGGCCACGGCGAGCGCGACCGCGAGCGGCGATCAGGCGGTCACCCCGGACCCGCTGTGGAAACACAATCCGCGGACCTGGCTGACCGACATGGTGCTCATGGTGCTGCTCGGCATCCTCTTCACGCTCATCGCCTGGTGGCGCCTGGTCCGGCTGAGCCCGGGCCGCCGCAAGTAACCGGCCCGGGCCTGGGGCACCGGCCGGGCCCGTCCGACCATGATCCCGGACCCAAACCGCAAATACAGGGGGGTTTGGGTCCGGGATCATGAAACGGCAGCCGCTAGGTGCAAGGGGCAGCCCCCGGCGTGCGTGCCGGGCGCCCCTCCCGGTGTCTGCCGGGCGCCCTCCTCCTAGTGCCTGCCGAGCAGGTCGAACGGGCGGGGGTAGGGGGCCGGGCGGTAGTTCACGAACGCCGGTGACGTGGCCACGACACCGCTGCCGCCGGGGAAGATGTTGAAGTCAGGGCCGAGTGCGGTGGCGGCGGCGTTCAGGCTGCCGGGCTGGAGCGTCCCGTCGTCCCAGCGGCCGGTGGCCAGGCGCCTGAGCAGCGTCTGCGCCGCGGTAATGGTCTCCGCCGGGGTGAAGGCGCAGTGCCCGGCCCGGCTGACGAAGATCTGCCGCAGCAGCCGGTCACGGCCGACCTGGTCCACGACGCTGGCGTAGGCCTGCTCGTTCTCCGGCACCACCAAGCCGTCGCCGGTGGTGTGCATGGTGAGCACCGGCACCGAGATGCGGCCGTTGAAGCTGATGTTCTGGGCCAGGTACCCCACGGCGGCGGGGACGGCGCTGATCCTGGCCGCGCTGTTGAGCGTGGCCAGGTCGCTGCGCAGGCTCAGGCCCGCGGCCCGGTACAGGGCGGCCACCTCGGCGAAGTCAGGCGACTTGGCCAGCTGCCTGAAGTAGTTCACGCCGGTGTTCCAGGACGGGTTGCCGCCGGCCCGCACCTCAAGCTCGGCCCGCAGCGCGAACACGAACGGGAAGTCCACCCGGGTCTCCCACCGGAACTGGTTGCTCTCCTGGGTCGCGTAGTCGTTCGCGGCGGGCTCCGGAGACAGCGGGGTGAACCAGCCCGGCGTGTCGCCGAGTGCGGCGGCCAGCGCCAGCCGCGCCTTCCCCTGCGCGGTGGCCTGCGCCGCGGCGGCCGCCTGCTCCGCGCCGGTCAGGTTCGCCGTGGGGTTGGTGATGTTCACCACCTGCACCGACGGGTCGATCAGTTGCTGGAACGCGAACTCCGAGTCGAGCGCGGTGTTCCAGGTGGCCACGCCGCCGGCCAGCACGCCGCACATCGGCAGCGCGGCGCTGAAGCGGTTCGGGTAGTTCTGGATCAGGCCCGCGGTGATGATGCCGCCGAGCGAGTGACCCCAGGCGATGGTCCGGGAGGGCGTGCCGACCTGCTGGTCAAAGGCGTCCAGGGTGCTGATCTGGTCGGGCAGGGCCTGCTGGATGGCCCAGCCCGTGGTCGCGTAGGACGACCCGGCCAGGGCGTAGCCGTGGCTGAGCAGCCAGCCGCCGGTGACCTGGTCCCCGACGTCCTGCGCCGGGTTCGGCGAGCCGGGCGTGACGTACCCGTGGCTGTAGAGGAACAGGGTGCAGTTCCAGTTCGCGGGGACCTGGATCTCGTAGGTCGCCCCGTCCGCGAGAGTCCCGGTCAGGGTGCGCGCCGTGGTGGCGCAGGCACCGGCGCCGGACGAGGCGAGGGCGCCTGCGGCCGCCGGGCTGAATCCGGCGGCCAGCGCCGCGGCGGAGGCCGCTATGACGGCAAAAACCCTTATCCTCGACATATTCCCGCTCCATTGCGTAATGCCATGATGTTTGGATCTTTGCTGGACTGTAGACCGGTCCGGTCTTCCGCGCCAGTCCCAAATCAGAGACGGCCGGCCTCCACGATGCGGCGCAGGAACCGCCGGGTCCGCTCGTCCTTCGGCTCGGTGAACAGCACGGACGGCGGGGCGTCCTCCACAATGACGCCGTCGGCCAGGAAGCAGACCCGGCGGGCGATATCGCGGGCGAATCCCATCTCGTGCGTGGCGATCAGCATGGTCATGCCGCCGGCCGCCAGCTCCCTGATCACGTCGAGGACCTCGCCCACGAGCTCCGGGTCGAGCGCGCTGGTCACCTCGTCCAGCAGCATGATCTGCGGCCGCATGGCCAGGGCACGGACGATCGCCACCCGCTGCTGCTGGCCGCCGGAGAGCCGGTCCGGGTAGTCGGACTGCCGGTCCAGCAGGCCGAACCTGTCCAGCAGGGCGCGGGCCTCCTCCTCCGCCTGCGCCCTGGCCGCCCCGCGCGCCTTGATCGGCGCCAGCGTGATGTTCCGCAGCACGGTCATGTGCGGGAAAAGGTTAAAGGACTGGAAGACGATCCCGATGTACTTGCGCACCAGGTTCTGGTTGATCCCCGCTCCGGTGATCTCCTGCCCCCACAGGCTGATCCGCCCGGCGTCGATCGGCTCGAGCAGGTTGAGGCAGCGCAGCAGCGTGGACTTGCCGGATCCGGAGGCGCCGATGATGCAGATGACCTCGTGCGTGGCCACCGACAGGTCGATGCCGCGCAGCACCTCGCTCGCGCCGAACGACTTGCGCAGGCCCTCGATCCTGATCGCCTCGCCCTCGGCAGGCGGGCCCGGCCCGGGGTCGGCGCCGGCCGCGGTCACGGCTGGGCCCCGGCCAGCCGCCGCCTGCGGTCGCGGTCGATGACGCGGTCGGTGAAGCGGGCCAGCGGGATGGTGAGGATGAGGAACAGGATGGCGGCCACGGCGTAGCTGGAGTAGTTGAACACGGTGCTGCTGTAGATCTGGGCCGCCTCGTTCGCCTCGATCGCGCCGAGCACCCCGACCAGGGCCGTGTCCTTCTGCAGGCTGATGAAGTCGTTGAGCAGCGGCGGGATGACGTTGCGCACGGCCTGCGGCAGGACCACGTGGCGCAGCGTCGTGGCCTGCGAAAGCCCGAGCGAGCGCGCGGCGGCGACCTGGCTCTGGTGCACGGAGTTCAGGCCGGCCCGGTAGACCTCCGACACGTACGCCGAGTACGAGAGCACGAGCGCCGCTACCCCGTAGACGGCGGCCGACTGGCTCGAGACGAACGGGAGCCGGAGCGCGGGCACGCCGAAGCCGATGGCCAGGATGATCAGCAGCAGCGGCACGCCGCGGAAGAAGTCCACATAGATCATGCTCAGCACCCGGAACGGGAACGCCGCCGGGCCGGTCGACAACCGGACCAGGGCGATGACCAGGGCCACGATCAAGATAAATATCTCGGCCGCGATAAACATCCGGATGTTGAGCCAGATGGCCGCGCCCACCGAGTAGTAGCCCTGCTGCGGATTGCCGATGAATGACTGCCACATGTCGGCCGGGTCGAAGAACGTGTGCCGCACCTGGGCGCTGCCCGGCGCGAGCAGGAAGATCGCGACCAGCGCGGCGAGCACGACCAGGGTGCTGGCCGTGGAGATGGTGGCCGCCCGCCGGCCGCCGCCGCTGAGCAGGCGCGGCCCGCGCCCGGCCGTCCCGAAGGACCCCGGGATCGGGCCGCCGCCGCCAAGGCTCATGATCGACGCCGACCGCGGGCGGTCAGGGCTGGATCGTCGGGACGGTGAGGTAGATCTGCAGGTACTGCTTCTGCAGCTGCTTGAGCGTCCCGTTGCTCTTCAGCGTCGCGATGGCCTTGTTGACGCAGCCGACCAGGGGGTTGCCCTTGCTGAACAGCAAGCCGTAATGCTCGCCGGTGCTCGGGAACTGGGCCACCATCTTCGTGCCCTTGATCTCCGAGGAGGAGATGAACTGGGCCGTCGGCGTGTCCGTCACCAGCGCGGCGATCTGGTGCGTCTGCAGGGCCTGCTTGACGTCGTTCAGCGTCTGGAAGACCTTGGGCTGGGCGGTCGGCTGGATCTGGCTGGTGATGAAGGCCAGGCTGGTGGTCCCGACCTGGTCGCCGTAGACGTACGTCTTCAGCTGGGCCGGCGAGTGCTTGGTCGCGATCGGCGTGTTCTTCAGCGCCACCAGCGCCTGCTGCACGTCGTAGTAGCTGCTGGAGAACGTCACGGCCGTGGCCCGCTGCGGCGTGTAGGAGATCTCGTTGATGTCGAAGTCGAACTTCTTCGGGCCGGGCGCGTACGAGGCGTTGAACGGCTCGTACGCCCAGACCACCTGGGAATTCTTGAAGCCGAGCTGCTTCGCGATCGCGTAAGCGACGGCGCTCTCGTAGCCCTTGCCGTTGGACGGCTTGTTGTCCTCGAACCACGGCGGGTACACGGGCTTGTCGGTCGCGACCGTGAGCTGGCCCTTCTGGTACAGGTTCTTCTGGATCGCCGCGTTGGAGCAGCTCGCGGCCGTGCCGCCGCTGCCGCCCGAAGAACTGAAGACCGGCGCGGCTGAGCTGCCGCAGGCCGCGATCCCGGCCGTCATGGCCGCAATGGCGACCGCCGACAGAATCCGCCGCATCGGATTCACCCCACATCGGTGCAGGAAAAGGGCCGGGCGTCATTCGACCAGCGAAGGCGGCCAGCTTAGACGATAAGCCGAAGCTCGGGCCAGCCCGGCGCGCGGCGGCCGGGCCCAGGTTCTCACGGCCGCGGCCGGCTCTGTTTATTTCCTGACGTAGATCGGGGTACCGGGAACGCGGATGAGCGTGTGGAAGACGTTGGCCACGTCGAAGGGAATGCGCACGCAGCCATGGGAGGCCGGGTAGAAGGGAACGCTGGCGTTGTTCTCCCCGTGAATCGCGTATGTCGAGCCGATGAAGAAGACGGGGTTATACATCGTGCCGAGCGGCACGGTCATCCAGCCACTGTGGAACCACAGCGCGCGGAAATTGCCGGTCGGGGTGTACCAGCCGCAGCCCTCCCCGGGCAGGCATCCCGCGCCGGTGGAGACGTGGGTGATCAGTGCGGGCTTGTTGTTGCGGTACAGGACGAGCACCTCGTCCCTCAGGTTCACCTCGACACGCAGGCTGCCGCCGTGCGGGACCCACACTCTCGGCCGGTAGCGGGGATGCACCAGCAAGCGCTGGGTGGTACGGGACACGATGTCCTGGTTCGCGCTGTTGACGATGAGCCCCTGGACCGTCTTGAACGCCCACACGGCCTCGAGCGTGGCGAGGCCGAACTTGCCGTCGATCGGGCCCGGGTAGTACTTGAGGCCGGCCAGCCTTTGCTGCATCCGCCGCACGGCCGGGCCGTGCATGCCGAGCTTCAGCAGCAGCTTCGGGGGAACGTACGCCGGCGCGGCCGCGCGCGCTGGCGCCACGGCCCGCGCTACCACGGCCGGGCTGGCCGTCGCCGCCCCGCCCTGGCCGGCCAGCATCGCCACGGCCGCGATCAGGGCACCCAGGCCGAACAGCCACCGCCGCGTTGCTTGACCCATGTCTGCTCCTATTTACTTGCCAGGCGCCCTGAATTTGGGGGGACTTGCCATCGGCCGTCTCCGGATGAGTCGAGTCACTTTGTAGACGTTTCACCCAGGCTTCCGGTTGCGGCGGACCCCACCGATCTGCGCAATGCGCAGCGCCACGACTGAATCCGGACTGAGCCGGAGGCTACCGGGCGGTGCGCGCGAAACCGGGCTCATTCGGTGCGGTTACCTCGCGTGTCGCAGGCCGCGTATCGCAGGCCGGCGGGCCGCGGCCGGACCCGGCACGCCGCAGCCGGACCCGGCGGGCCGCGGCCGGATATCGCGCGCCGCGGCCGGACCCGGCGGGCCGCGGCCGGACATCCGCAGCAGCGACGGCAGCCGCGCCCCGGGGTGTCAGCCGCCTGCGGGCCGGGCCGTCCGCCGGCTGAACCCCCCGGCCAGGCGATCCGTCCCGCGAGTTGAAGCGCCACGGCTGAACCGTCCCGGCGGGCCGGGCCGTTTTGTGCATGACATCATCGAGCCGGGCCGTCTTCCCGCCCGGGCCTGGAAGAGGTGCGCATTTGCCATGAAGAATGGCTTGCTTATTGGCGCCGGTGCGCTGATCACCGTCGCCGGGATTGTCTTTGGGCTGCAAGGCCTCGGCTACATCGGCGGAAGCTCGATGACGGGCGTCACGTTCTGGGCGGCCGCCGGGCCGGTGATCGCGCTGGCCGGGATCCTGATCATCGCGGTCGGCCTCCGCCACCGCCGCTCCGCCTCCTAGCGCGCCCAGCCGCCCCCTGTCCCCACCGCCCGCTGCCTCCACCGCCCACCGTCCCCACCACCCGCTGCCTCCGCCGACGCTTTCGTGAAATGTGGTCGATTTCCGCTGTTACCCGACGTAAATCGACCAACTTTTCAAGTTTCGTCTTCGGCCCGGCGCCATCAGATGGCGGCGTGGGCCCCAGGTGTGCCGCCCCGGCGCCGGGGTATCAACGCGAGGTGTTCGGCACGCCGCCGGATTGTCAGCAAACCAGGCGGAACGGGGGCTTTGTGGTGAGTCTCGTCAGCATGGCCCGGGAGACCGCGGAGAGGCTGCCGCGGGAAGGCCGGTGCGTAGCAGGGTGGCCCAGTGCTTAGCAGGCACCATGACGGCGATGCCGACAAGGTTCTGGCCCGGCTCGCAGACCAGCTGGGCCTGCACATCAGGTACCGGAAGAGCGGGGACGCAACGCTGGTCGGGCCGGACGGCCGGCCCGTCGATGCCTGGCGCGAGGACTATCCGTACGGCAAGAAGCTGCGCCGCCGTCACTATGAGGACACCAAGCGCTCGCTGCAGATCGAGCTGCTGAAGCTGCAGCGCTCGGTCAAGGCGATGCAGAGCCGGCTGGTGATCCTGTTCGAGGGACGCGACGCGGCGGGCAAGGGCGGCACGATCAAGCGCTTCACCGAGAACCTGAACCCGCGCGGCGCGCACGTGGTGGCGCTGGACAAGCCGACCGAGCGGGAGCAGACCGAGTGGTACCTGCAGCGCTACATCACGCATCTGCCGGCCGCCGGCGAGATCGTCATGTTCGACCGGTCCTGGTACAACCGGGCCGGCGTCGAGCGGGTGATGGGCTTCTGCGGCCCCGATGAAGCCATGGAGTTTCTCCGCGAGGCCCCCGAGTTCGAGCGGATGCTGGCCAGGGACGGGATCATCCTGGTCAAGTTCTGGTTCTCGGTGTCAAGGACCGAGCAGCTGCGCAGGTTCGTGCGCCGTCAGCTGAATCCGGTCAAGCGGTGGAAGCTCAGCCCGATCGACCTGGCCTCGCTGGACAAGTGGGATCAGTACACCCAGGCCAAGGAGGCCATGTTCTTCTACACCGACGTGGCCGATGCTCCATGGACCGTCGTGAAGAGCAACGACAAGAAGCGCGCCCGGCTCGAGGCGATGCGTTATGTCCTGTCCCGGGTCGCCTATGAAGACAAGGACGAAAACGTGGTCGGGAGCCCGGACCCGCTGATCGTGGGGCCCGCACCGCTGCTGCACGAGAAGGGCGAGCGCGCCGCCTAGCGCAGGCCCCGGATCGGAAGGCCGGCCGCGCGGTACACGTCGTCGATCTGCCGCATGTTGGCGACGGCGTCCTCGGGCGTGGTGAGCACTGGCTCACCGCGCAGGACCGCAGCCGCGAACGCGCGAAGCTGGTAGGTGTAGGTGGCCTCGCCGCGGACGCGCTCCCACCGGGTGTTCCCGCCCGCCCTGACGGTCAGCAGGCTGAACACCTGCGGCGCGACGTAGTTCAGGACCCGCATCTCGCCGCGGGTGCCCACGGCTCTCGCCCCGACCCGCAGCACGCTCGAGGACCACAGGGAGGCGCTGATCTTGCCGGTGGCGCCGCCGGGGAATCGGAAGACCGCGGTCATGGCCCGGTCGATGACCGGGCCATGCAGCCGGGCCTTCGCGGAGACGACGGTCGGCTCGCCCTGGCCGAGCATCCGGATGCAGTTGATCGCGTAGCAGCCCGCGTCCATCGTGGCCCCGCCGGCCAGGTTGAACTGGTAGCGGATGTCGGAGAACCGGGGCACCGGGAAGCACAGGGCCGCCTCGACATGACGGATGTCGCCAAGTTCCCCGGCCCGGCCCCGGCCGTTGGTCGTGGCCGCGGTGCCCGGGCCCGCGACGATCTCCAGCATCCGGCGGGCCAGCGGGTGGTAACGGTAGTGGAACGCCTCCATCACCACCAGGCCGGCCGACTTCGCGGCGGCCGCCACCTCCGCCGCCTCGGCCTCATTCGAGGTGAGCGGCTTCTCACACAGCACGTGCTTGCCTGCGGCGATGGCGCGCAGCGTCCACGGCGCATGCAGCGAGTTCGGCAGCGGGTTATAGATCGCGTCGATGTTGGGATCGGCGATCAGCGCCTCGTAGGAGTCATGGACCACGCCGATGCCGTGCTTGGCGGCAAACTGGCGGGCCCGCGCGGTATCCCGGGCCGCAACCGCGGTGACCGCCACCTCGGGCACCTTCCGGGCCGGCCTGATCAGCGCGTTCGGGGTGATCCCCGCGGCCCCGAGCGTCCCCACACGCAGACGGTCCACGATCGAATCCCTTCCTCCGATGGCGTAATCGCCAGGCGCAGCGGGGCATGTCGATGAGAGTAGTGCATCAATGATCTAGGCCACGGCCCGTTAGCCGGCCCGGTGCGGATGGCCTGCGAGGGGGCCAGCTCAGCACCAGCCGGGTATGCCGCCGGTCCAGGATGACCTGGCCCGGCAGCGCGTCGGCGGGAGTGTCCAGGGGGTAGGCACGCAGGCTCAGGTCTGATGTGCCGGGCCGGTCCAGCCCGTCCCAGGCCACGACCTGCCCGGCGAGCCGCCCGGCCAGGCCGGGTCCCCGGGACCCGAATCCCCGGACGGCGACCTCGAACCCCCCGTATCCGGGCCCCCCGCGGTTCGGCGCCCGGGCCGGAAGCAGGGCCGCCACCCCGAGGTCGCCGGCCGGCTCGTCATCCGCCACGGTCGCGGAATCGCTCATCGCGCCCAGCGGCACCAGTGGCAGCACCGTCCCCCGCAGCGGGCCCCCGCCGGTGATGGTCAGCCGGACCAGGTCGGGCTGGGTGACCGTGAGCCACAGGTCAGCCTCACCCATCTCGCCCAGGCCCGCGACCGCCACGCCGGACGGCACGTCGGTGGCGGGGCTGCTCAGCGCGGCGTAGAGCGCGCCGGCGTCCACCGGCCTGCCGTCATCGGTGTGGACGTGCAACCCGGGCTGCGGGCCGAGCGGCAGGAAAGACTCGGGCCCGGCGAAGGCGCCCGCCATGCGGATGAAGCCGCAGCGGAAGGCTGAGCGGCTGCGCCAGTACCCGGCCTCGCGCTCCAGCGCGATGCTGAGCTGGATCCCGCGCACCGAGAGCGGGAGCACGATGCGCCCGCCGTGGCCGAGCTGGTCCAGCCAGGCCGGCGCGAGGTCCCACGCGCCCGCGGTCACGATGATCCGGTCGTAGGGCGCGTGGCCGGGCGCCCCGAATCCCCCGTCCCCGCAGATGACGATGACATCGGGGTACCCCGCGCCGTCCAGGTTCGCCCGCGCCTTCGCCACCAGGTCCGCGTCGATGTCCACCGTCACCACGGTTCCCCGCTCACCCACCAGGTGCGCGATCAGCGCGGCGTTGTAGCCGGTCCCGGTGCCGATCTCGAGTACCCGGTAGCCGGGGGCAACCCCGAGCTGCTCCAGCATGATCGCCATGATCGCGGGCTGCGACGACGAGCTGAGCGGCAGGCCGTCCGGGCCGGTCTTCACCACGAAGGCCTCGTCCTGGTACGCGTCCGCAGCCGCCATGGTGGGCAGGAACACGTGCCGGGGTACCGCCCGGAACGCAGCTTCGACGGCCGGGTCGGTCAGCCGCCCGCCGTCACGGAGAGCATCGACGAGCCTGGCCCTGGCCGCGTCAGGCCCGCCCCACCTGCCACCGCCACGTGAGGTTGCGCCCGGTGCTCTGGCCATCCGCGAGCCACCTCCCGAGCTTCACCATAACCACGGGAGCTGCGGCAGGACAGCACCCGCGGGCTCAGCCTGCAGCCGCCCTGGCCCTGGCCACCTCGTACAGCGCGATCCCCGCGGCGATCCCCGCGTTCAGCGAATCCGCGGCACCGGGCATCGGGATCCGGGCCAGGACATCGCACCGCTGCGCCACGAGCCGCGACAGTCCCCGGCCCTCAGAGCCGACGACGAGCACCAGCGGCCCGTCCGCCAGCTCCAGGCCGCCGACCGGGACCGGGCCTTCCGCGGCCAGGCCGGCCACGAACAGCCCCGCTTCCTGGTAGCCGACCAGCGCCGCGGCCAGGTTGCTGGCCTGGGCGACCGGGACCCGGGCCAGCGCGCCCGCCGACGCCTTCCACGCCCCGGCGGTGACCCCGGCGGCCCGCCGCACCGGGACCACTACCCCGTGCCCGCCGAACGCGGCCACCGACCGCGCCACCGCGCCCAGGTTCCTCGGGTCGGTGACTCCGTCCAGCGCCACGATCAGCGGCGGCTCCCCGGCCTCGGCGGCCGCCGCGACCAGGTCGCCGGGGTGGGCGTACTCATACGGCCGGACCCGCAGCGCCAGCCCCTGGTGCACCGCTCCCCCGGTGAGCCGGTCCAGCTCGTCCCGGCCGGCCTCGACCACGGGGATCCCCGCGTCGGCGGCCAGCTTGACGGCCTGGCCAATGCGCTCGTCAGAATCCAGCCGCGGCCCGATGTGCAGGGCGATCGCGGGCACGGCGGCGCGCAGCGATTCCAGCACCGGGTTTCTCCCGGCGACGACCTCGGCCGCCTTCCCTGCCCCGCGGAACTTTACGGCATTACGCGAACTGCGCCCCCCGCTCGCCCCACCCGCTGGCCGGTCGCCGTTCCTGGAATCCGGCGAGCCCCCGGCGCCGGCCGCCCTGCGCTGCGCGGGATGGCCGGGGCGCAGGTGCGCCGGCGGGGTCGGGCCCTTGCCCTCGAGCCGCCGTCTGCCGTAACCGCCTGTCCCCGGGCGGGGCTTGCCCGACTTGGCGCGCCCGCCGCCGCGCGAGCTCACCGGCGCAGCTCCCATCTCGGGCCGCGCGGGGTGTCCTCGACCAGGATCCCGGCGGCCAGCAGCTCCTCCTTGACTGCGTCCGCGGCGGCCCAGTCCTTGCGGTCGCGCGCGGCCTGGCGCGGCCGCAACGCCATCGTGACCAGCGCGTCGACCACGGAACTGAGCCCGCTGCCGCCGCCGGACCAGTGCTCAGCCAGCGGATCAAGCCCGAGCAGGGCCATCATGGCCCGCACGTCCGCGGCCCGCTTGGCCGCGCCGGCCAGGTCTCCCGCCGCCAGCGCGCTGTTGCCTTCGGTCACCGCCTCATGCACGACGGCGAGGGCCTGCGGCACGCCGAGGTCGTCGTCCATCGCCGCTGAGAAACCGGCGGGCAGCGCGGCGGCGGTGAGCGCGCCGGGACCCGGGCTGCCGTCCTGGCCACCGCCGGGGACCGCGGCACCGGCCTCGGCGGCCCTGGTCACGAAGCCCTCGATCCGCCGGTACGCGGCAGCGGCCTCGGCCAGCGCCTCCGGCGAGTACTCGAGCTCGGACCGGTAGTGCGCCTGGCCCAGGTAGTACCGCAGCTCCGCCGGTCGGACCTCGGTGATCATCACGTCCACCAGCAGCGAGTTGCCCAGCGACTTGCTCATCTTCTCCCCGGCCAGGCCGAGGAGCCCGTTGTGCACCCAGTAGCGGGCGAAGCCGTCGCCGGCCGCGTGGGACTGCGCCAGCTCGTTCTCGTGGTGCGGGAAGACCAGGTCCAGGCCGCCGCCGTGGATGTCGAACGTGGGGCCGAGGTATTTGGTGGACATGGCGGAGCACTCCAGGTGCCAGCCCGGGCGGCCGGGCCCCCACGGCGTCTCCCAGGACGGCTCGCCGGGCTTGGCGGCCTTCCACAGCGTGAAGTCGCGCGGGTCGCGCTTGGCCCCGCCCTCGGTATCCTCGGCCGGCCGCATGTGCTCAAGCCGCTGACCGGACAGCTCGCCGTAGTGGCCGTAGGAGAGCACGTCGAAGTACACGTCCCCGCCTGCCGCGTAGGCGTGGCCGCTCTCGATCAGCCGCCGCATCAGCACGATCATCTCCGGCACGTGCCCGGTGGCTCGCGGCTCGACATCCGGCGGCAGGCAGCCCAGCGCGTCGTACGCGCGGGTGAACGCGCGCTGGTTGCGCTCGGCCACCGCCCACCAGGCGACGCCCTCGGCGCCGGCCGTCCTGATGATCTTGTCATCGATATCGGTCACGTTCCGGCAGAACGTCACCTGGTACCCGCTCGCCGTCAGCCAGCGGACCAGGACGTCGAAGACAATGCCGGACCTGATGTGGCCGATGTGCGGCGGCGCCTGCACCGTGGCCCCGCACAGGTACACCGATGCCTTCCCCGGCGTGAGGGGGACGAAATCGCGTACCGCGCGGGCGGCCGTGTCGTGGAGGCGCAACGTCATGCTGCCAGGCTACGGGAAGTCGCGGCCGGCCTGCGGTGCGTGTCGGCGGGCCAGGCCGGCGGCGCGGACCGGCGGCGCCGTCCGCGGCCCCTACGCGGGCCGCGGGCCGACCCGCCGGGCCGGCCTCCGCGGCCAGGCGGTAGTGTCCGGGGCGTGACGGTCAAACTTGTAGTCCTCTACACCCAGCCGACCGACCGGGATGCCTTCGACCGGCATTACCTCGGCACCCACGTGCCGCTCGTGCAGACCATCCCCGGACTGCAGCGCTTCGAGGCCGGCCAGATCACCTCGGCGATCGATGGCGGCGAGCAGACTTACTACCGGGTGGCCGAGCTGTACTTCGCCGACCAGGCGGACCTTTCCGCGGCGTTCGGTTCGGACGAGGGAAAGGCCACGGCTGCCGACTACCAGCAGATTGCCCCGCCCGGCTCGAGGATGTTCGTCGAGACCCTGGACGACTGACGGCAATCGGGTCCAGTTAGCCGCGGGCGGCCCGGGCCCAGCTCCAGGCGTACTCTGGGTCCTCGGCGCGGCGGCTGGCCGGGGCGAGCAGCAGCGGGCGGAACGTGTCGATCATCACAGCCGTCTCGTCGGTGGTCGTCCGCCCCTCCTCCAGGCCGCGGACGGCCGCCTCCACCGCGCCGGGCTGCGGCCCGTGCGTGAAGCCCGACGGATGCAGGGTGATCGACCCGAGCCCCACTCCTGAGCCCTTGCGCGCTCCGTAGTCCCCGGCGACGTAGTACATCATCTCGTCGGAGTCGACGTTGTGATGGTTGTAGGGGATCGGAACCGCTTCCGGGTCGAAGTCCAGCGGCCGCGGGCAGAACGAGCAGATGACGAAGTTGGGGCCCTCGAAGGTCTGGTGCACGGGGGGCGGCGCGTGGGTGCGCTTCACGATCGGCTCGAAGTCGGCAATGTTGAACGCGTACGGGTACAGGTAGCCGTCCCATCCGACCACGTCGAACGGATGGAACGCGTAGGTCAGCCGGGTCAGCCCGCCGCGGTTGCGGACGATCACCGGCACGTCTTCGCCCTCGGCCACCAGCGGCCCGGCCGGTCCGCGCAGGTCCCGTTCGCAGTAGGGCGCGTGCTCGAGGAACTGCCCGCTGGCGGACAGGTACCGCCGCGGCGGCCTGATGTGCCCCCGCGCCTCGATGACCAGTGCGTGCACCGGTTCGCCCGGAACGGGAATCCATCGGTGAATGGTCCCCCGGGGCACGACCACGTAGTCACCCGCGCCAGCGTCGATCGAGCCGTAGACGGACTCGAACCGGGCGGAGCCGTTGCGAAGATAAATGGCCTCATCCCCGGTGGAGTTCCGGTACAGCTCCGACCCGGCATCGGCGGCGGCGAACGAGATCCGGACGTCATCGTTGGCCAGCAGCGGTTGCCTGCCGAGCACCATATCCCCGCCAGCAGGCAGCTCCTGGGTCCGGAAGTGCCTTGGCAGCAGCGGGTGGTTGGGAACGGCGCCGACCCCGGCGACGTCGTCGAGGCCCTCGCTCTTCACAATGGCGGTCGGCGGATGAGCATGGTAAAGCAGCGAGGAATCGGACGTGAAACCTTCCTCGCCCATCAACTCCTCGGCATAAAGGCCACCGTCCGGACCGCGGAATCGGACATGGCGCTTTCGCGGAATCTCCCCGGCTACCCGGTAGTACGGCATATCGTCTCCTTGACGCCGAGACCGTGAGACCTGCGCGGAGCCGGCCGGCCGCCCGCCATTCGCGCCCCGGTACTCCTGCGTGAGGACAGTGCCGCGCCAGGGCGGCGGCGCGGTCTGCACCCCCGTTCCCGACTATAGGCGTACGGCGTTGCTGACACCGTGCGAGGAAGGACGACGGGCCGATGAGCAACCAACCCAAGGCGCGCGCCTCGCACCCGACGGATGGTCATGGCGGGCTGCGGCTGGTCGCGCTCGTCGCCGTTGCGTTCGGGGTGCTGCTCCTCGCGGCGGCGGCGTTTGTGCTGTCCTACGCGGGAATTCACGCGGTCGCGCTGTCCGCCGGCGTCTCGCCGCGGCTCGCCAAGCTCTACCCGCTGATCTTCGATGCGATGCTGGTCGTGGCCTGCGCGGCGGTGCTGGCGCTGCGCGGCGCTGGCCTGCCCTCCCGCTGCTACGCCTGGCTGTCCCTGCTCGTTCTGCTCGCGGCCGCGGCCGCGGCCGACGCGCTGCACGCGACGAGCGTGAAGCTGCCGCACCGGCCCGCGGCCGCCGTGATCGCCATCATTCCGTGGGCGCTTGTCTTGATCGGGTTCGGGCTGCTGCTGAGCATGCTGCGGCATGCGCGGCTGCGCCGGGTCGCGGCCACCGCCGCGCAGCAGAGACGTGCGCTGGAGCCGTCAGGGCACGTCCAGATGCGCACCGGGATCGACGATCTGCTCGGGCCGCGGACGGTCCCCGGCGAGACCAAATCCGACCCGGTCTCAGCCAGGGCGGCGCCGGCGGGAGCCCTTTCTGCGGACGCGGTCAGGCGTGCTTCAGGATCGGTGACGCCGCCGGACGTTCCCGCGGATCTCGCCATCGACCTCGAACCCAGCCACGATGATCCCGCCAATGACGAGGCGGACCAGGCCGAGCCGCTGCCGGCCACGCGCATCGCGCGGATCCCGCGGGCCCGCGCGGAGCCTCCCGGCGAATACGGCGACCCGCCCGGTCCCCCCTCGGCGCCTCCGCTCAGCCCCGCGCCGCTCCCGGCCGTCTTCCACTACCTCGGGGCCAGGCCCGGGCCTGAGGCCAAGGAACTCGACACCAGCCTCGAGGCCGAGCCGGCAGTCGACGCGGAACCGGCAGTCGACGCCGATCCGCCGCTGGATGCCGAGCCGCTGCTGGACGCCGAGCCGGCGCTGGACGCCGAGCCGGTGCTGGACGCCGAGCCGGCGCTGGACGCCGAGCCGACGCTGGATGGCGAGTCTCTGGCCGCATCCGAGAGCAGTCATGAGACCGAATCCCAGCGCGAGACGGAACCTCAGCACACGGACGGGGCCGCGCAACCCCCGCTGCTGCAATTCGACCGGATGCGAAGTTCGCCGATCCCCCCGGGAACATGATCAGCATTTAGGCCCTCATCACCCACGGACGGGCCGGCTTGCCGAGCATGGCGGTCCCGATTGCAGCCGCCTAGTCCCACGCCTGCTCAGGCGGATGCGGTGCGGGGCAGCACCAGCGCGGTCGCGATCGCTGCCAAGCCCTCGCCACGGCCGGTCAGGCCGAGCCCGTCCGTGGTGGTCCCTGACACGCTCACCCGGGCTCCGCCCAGTGCGTCGGAGAGAACCTTCTGCGCCTCGTCCCTGCGCGGCGCGATACGGGGACGGTTGCCGATGACCTGGACCGCTACGTTCCCCACCTCGAAACCCGCGTCCGATATGAGGCGGGCGGTCTCGGCCAGCAGCTCCGCGCCCCGGGCGCCGGCCCAGCGCGGGCGGGCGGTGCCGAACTGCGCGCCCAGGTCGCCGAGCCCGGCCGCCGCGAGCAGGGCATCGCAGATCGCGTGCGCAGCAACATCCCCGTCGGAGTGACCGGCCAGCCCCGGCTCGCCCGGCCAGAACAGCCCGGCCAGGTACAACGGCCTGCCGTCACCGAATGGGTGGACGTCCGTCCCCACGCCCACCTGCGGCACTACGCCAGGCATGTCAATCCACAAGCACATCGACAAGCCACGCTGAACTCATCCCAGCGGGATGCGAGGCGCACCTGAGATGCTCCGGCTCGGCGGCAGGCGAAGGGTCAGGAAGCGAGAATCTCGTCGAGCAGGGCCTCGGCCTTGTCCTCGTTGGTCTTCTCAGCGAGGGCGAGCTCGCTGACGAGAATCTGCCTCGCCTTGGCGAGCATGCGCTTCTCACCTGCGGAGAGACCGCGCTCCCGGTCCCTGCGCCACAGGTCGCGTACCACCTCGGCCACCTTGTTCACATCGCCGGAGGCGAGTTTCTCCAGGTTGGCCTTGTATCGCCGGGACCAGTTGGTCGGCTCTTCGGTGTACGGGGCGCGCAGCACCTCGAACACTCGCTCAAGCCCTTCCTGCCCGACTACGTCCCTGACGCCCACAAGCTCGGCATTGTCTGCAGGAACACGCACAGTCAGGTCACCCTTGTCGACCTTCAGTACGAGGTAGGTTCTATCCTCGCCCTTGATCGAGCGGGTCTCGATCTCCTCGATCCGAGCAGCCCCATGGTGGGGGTAGACGACTGTGTCGCCGACCTTGAAAGACATGTGGCACGTACCCCTTCCGCTGAACCTATGTTACCACGCCGAACAGGGGCGATTAGCCGTCCTTGACAGCAAACTCGCAGGTCAATGGCGCATTTCAAGGCAACAAAAACTGCGCCGGGCAACACGCCAGAGCGCAGGCTCCGCAGGCCCGCCCGTGGCTGGCCCGGCTGGCCGGGCCTCGCCGGGCCCGGCCGGGCGCCCTGGCAGCCCGCTCCGGCCGACCCACCAGCCGCCCCTGACCGGCCCGTCCCGCCCGCCCCGGCCGACCCACCAGGCGCCCCCTGACCGGCCCGATCACCCGCCTTTGCCGCCCGGCGGCACCGGGCCGATACAGCTGCTAGCTGCAGCTAGCACGGTCGGGCTGGACGGCGTAATCGCCATGCCCTCGGCAAAGGCCCCTACGGGCGGTTACAGGGACCGGCCGGAGGCTCATACTGAGAGAAAGTTGCCGCTCATGCCGGAGGGTGCGGGTGAACGTTGGCGGCGATCCGGAGCGGGACGACTCTGGCCTGCCACCGGTCGACATCGAGATTCCCGACGACGCGCGGGAACTCGATCGCGACGTGCAGGCCTACCAGCGCGAGCTGCGCGCCTTGCGGCGGCGGCGGCGCGCCAGCCGCCTGCGCGGCCCGCTGACCCGTGACCAGATGGCGCTGCCGCTGGTGGCGGGCTGCCTCATCCTGGCGTTGATCACCAGCACCCTGCTCATCATGTTCGCTGCCGACCAGACGGGCGTGCCGCAGGCGCCGCGCCCCCCGGCCACGCAGCGCAGTCCGGCCAAGAGCGGGCCCACGGCCGGTCAGATCGGCGGGCCGCTGCCGGCCACGGCGGTCGTCATCGGCGGTAAGAGCGTGCCGCTGCGCAAGATCACGGCCTCGCAGCCGTCCGTGCTCGCCCTGGTCCCGGCGGACTGCCGCTGCGCGTCCACGCTGCGGCAGCTGAGCACCCAGGCTGCCCGCGCGCACGTGCCCTTCTACCTGGTCGGGACCGGCGGGGCCATGAAGCAGCTGCCGCAGCTAGCGGCGCAGGCCGGGCAGGGTCCGGGGCAGGTGGCAGAAGACACCGGCAACGTCCTCGGCGATACCTACCAGCAGCACGGGCTGACCGCGGTATTCGTGCGGCCGGGCGGCTCGGTCACCTTTGTCGCGCGCCAGCTAGCGCGGCCGCTGAGCGATCAGCTCAGGGCTGCGCTGCGTCAGCTCACCCCGGCCTGACCGGACCACCCGCGCCGTCGGCGGGAGGCCGGCGACGGCCCTGGCCATCGTGGCAGCTACGCTTTGCGACGTCCCTGTGCCTCACTTGACGAATACGAGGAGAGCACGCCGTGATCTGGAGCAGCCACCGGGCCGCCGGGCCACGCCGCCTGGCCGTCCTGGCGATTGCCGCGCTGGTCCCCGTACTCGCCGGCTGTGAGGCCGGAGCCAGCGCGCCCACCCAGCACTGGCATCAGCCAACCGATGGCGCCGCCACCGTGCACCACAACATCGCGATCAGGAACGTTTTCGTGCTCGGCGCGCCGCTCGGGTCCAAGCTGGTGGCCGGTCACTCGGCCGGGCTGTTCCTCGCCCTCATCAACGAAGGATCGCCAGACAGGCTGCTCAGCATCACGGCCCCGGGCACGGCGAAGTCCGTTACGCTGCCGGGCGGCACCGTCCGGCTGGCCAGCCAGCAGTCGGTCCTGCTGACCGGGCCTACGCCGAAGGTCATACTCCAGGATCTGACCCGCTCGCTGAGCGGCGGCACGTCCGTCAAGCTGGTGCTGAATTTCCAGAATGCCGCGAGCGTGACCATGTTCGTCCCGGTGATGCCGCGGGCCCAGTACTACTCGACGTTCTCGCCCGCGCCGAGCCCCACCCCCACGGCCGCGAAGGGCAAGCACGGCACGGCCACGCCCGGCGCTACCCCGGCACCGACCGCAAGCCCGTCGCCGGGCACCTCGCCGTAGCTGGCTGCCGCCGGGCCGCGGCCTGAGACAGACGGAACTCGAACGCCGGGCTCAGCCGGAGGGCTCGAATTTGTACCCGAGCCCGCGCACGGTCAGGATGTGCGTCGGGTTCGCTGGGTCGGCCTCGACCTTGGCGCGCAGCCGCTTGACGTGGACATCGAGCGTCTTGGTGTCCCCGACGTAGTCGGCGCCCCAGACGCGGTCGATGAGCTGTATCCGGGTCAGAACCCGCCCCGCGTTGCGCAACAGCACCTCGAGAAGCTCGAACTCCTTGAGCGGCAGCTGCACCTGCTCGCTGCGGACGGTGACCACATGACGGTCGATATCCATCCGCACCGGCCCCGACTCCATGATCGAGGAAGCCGGCTCGTCCTGGTCGCCGCGGCGCCTGAGCACCGCCCGCATCCTGGCTACGAGCTCCCGCGAGGAGAAGGGCTTGGTGACATAGTCGTCCGCGCCCAGCTCCAGGCCGACAACCTTGTCGATCTCGCTGTCCTTGGCGGTCAGCATGATCACCGGGACGCTGGAGCGCTCGCGCAGCGTCCTGCAGACCTCGCTGCCGGGCAGCCCGGGCAGCATGAGGTCCAGCAGCACCAGGTCGGCGCCGCTGCGGTCGAAGGTCTCGAGCGCGTCCGGGCCCGTCGGGCACACCGCGACCTCAAAGCCTTCCTTGCGCAGCATGTAAGAGATCGCGTCGCTGAACGACTCCTCGTCCTCGACCACGAGCACTCGTGTCACTTCACTGCCTCCTGGCGGATCGCGGCATTGCGGGTACGGGTGCCGCCGCTGGCGGTGACGGCAAGGGAGGGTCGTAGCGGAAGCCTGAGGGTAAAGGTCGATCCGGCGCCCTCGGTGCTCAGCACCGTGACCTTCCCGCCGTGCGCCGCCGTGACGTGCTTCACGATGGCCAGGCCGAGGCCGGTGCCGCCGGTCGCCCGGGACCGCGCGGGGTCGACCCGGTAGAAGCGTTCGAAGATCCGCTCCAGGTCCCGCTCGGGTATCCCGATGCCCTGATCCGACACGCTGATCTCGACCGCGTTACCGCTGACCCGCTGGGTGGAAACGTCCACCCGGGTCTTGTCGGGGCTGTAGGCGACGGCGTTCTCCAGCAGGTTGCGCAGCGCCGTGACCAGCAGGTCCTCATCACCGAGGACGGACAGGCCGTGCGGGCCTGTCGCGGCGAGCTCGATGCCGCGGGCGCTCGCCTTCATCCGGCATCGGTCCAGGGCCTCGGCCACGACGGCATCCAGCTCAACCGGGACCGGGTCAGGCACCGGCTCGGCCGCCTGGATCCGGGAGAGCGTGATCATGTCCTGGACCAGGTTGGTGAGCCTGGAAGCCTCCTGGCGCATGCGCCCGGCAAAACGGCGCACCGCGTCCGGGTCATCGGCTGCGTCCTCAACCGTCTCGGCCAGCAGCGCGAGCGCGCCGACGGGGGTCTTGAGCTCGTGGCTGGTGTTGGCCACAAAGTCCCGCCGGACCTCTTCCACCCTGCGGCTCTCGGTCTGGTCCTCGACCAGCAGCAGCACCAGCCCGCCGTCGCCGACGGTCGCGTCCAGGGGGGCCACCCGGACTGCGAAACTGGTTGTCCCCCGGTTGACCCCGCCGCTGGTCGAGACCTCCATCTCGCCTTCCCGGATCTCGCCATCCCTGCGGACCTGGCGAGCCAGAGCCAGCAGTTCCTGCACTACCAGCTGGTCGCCGGTGACCAGGCCGAATGTTCGTGCGGCGGCACTGGCCTGGAGCACCCGGTCCTCGCTATCGAGGACGACGGCCGAGGAGGACAGGACCGAGAGAACCGAAGAAACGCCCGGCGGCAGCCGGGTGGGCTGCGACCGCGAGGCGAGTTCTGTCTGGGCCTTCAACGGCACCCGGATCTTCATGCGGCAGCGGGTCCCGCTGCGGGGCTGCTAGGCACGATGCAGGCTCGCGCGGAGTGCCGGAGGCCCGTGCCGCCTCGCGCGCATTTGCCACCAACTGCACCTGCCCAGGCCACATTCACCCCCATACCCACGGTTTGATGGTAGGCCGCGGCCTGCCGCTGCGCACCTGGCACTGGTTCCGGGCAGGCCGTTATTAGCAAGATGTTCACCTGCTCGATAGCCAAAAGCAATGCCCGGCCCGGCCCGCTGACGCCGCGGAGGGACCCGCCGCTCGAATCCCGCAGGGTCACCGGCCCTGGCTTCTGACCGCGGCCGCCGCCGCCGCTGCCGCCTGCGGATCCAGGTAGCGCCCGCCGCGGGTCACCGCCCGGAACGCGGCGTCAAGTTCGTAGATGAGCGGCATCCCGGTGGGGATGTCCAGCCCGGCAATCTCCGCGTCGCCGATCCCGTCCAGGTGCTTGACCAGAGCGCGGATCGAGTTCCCGTGCGCGACGAGCAGCACGGTTCTTCCGGCCGCCAGGTCGGGGATGATCGCGTCATGCCAGTAGGGCAGCAGCCGCCAGACCACGTCCTGCAGGCACTCAGAGCGTGGCCGCAGGTCCGCGGGCAGCAGCGCGTACCTGGGGTCGGCGGACTGTGAGTGCGGGTCGTCGTCGTCGATGGGCGGCGGCGGGACGTCGTAGGAACGGCGCCACAGCATGAACTGCTCCTCGCCGTACTGCTGCCGGGTCTGCGCCTTGCTCTTGCCCTGCAGCGCGCCGTAGTGGCGCTCGTTCAGCCGCCACGACCGCCGCACCGGCAGCCAGAGCAAGTCCGCGGACTCCAGCGCGAGGTGGGCGGTCTGGATGGCCCGGGTCAGCACGGAGGTATGCACGACAGCGGGCCGCAGCCCGGCTTCATCGAGCAGCCTGCCGCAGTTCACGGCCTCGTCCACACCCTTGGGTGAGAGGCCGACATCCACCCAGCCGGTGAACAATCCCTCCGAGTTCCAGACGCTTTCGCCGTGCCGGACCAGCACCAGTGTCCCCATCAGAGCCTCCGCGAGGGGACTGGCGCCGTCAGGCGACGGTGGAATCGCGCCGGTGTGTCGCGCCGCAGCGCGAAACTACGGCAGGTATGATCACAAATGTTCCAACCAGGGCCGGGCTGGGCTCTGGCCGGGCCATTGGGGCCCGGGAAGCGAGCGGCTCCAGCCGCTTGAGCAGTCACGCTGCAGAGCCTAACCGGGTGCAGACCGGACGGCCTAGCGGGCTTGGCTGAAGCCCGTCTGCGGTCGCGCGGCGGGTCCGTGCTTGCGAACCCGCCGGGCGGCATATCTGCGCCGGGCGGGTTGCTCCGGGAACATGATGCGGCGGACCGGGGTTGACCAGTCGCGGAGGTGCATGCCCGTGCCGCGACGCTTGCCCCGGCGGATCGCGACTGTGAGCGTCCACACGTCGCCGTTCGAGCAGCCGGGAACCGGAGACGCAGGGGGCCTGAACGTCTACGTCGTCGAGGTGGCCAAGCGCCTTGCCGCCCGCGGCGTGGAGGTGGACATCTTCACCCGCGCCGTCTCCCGTGAGGCGCCTCCGGTGGCCGAGCTCGCTCCCGGGGTGTTCGTGCGGCATGTGGCCGCCGGCCCGTTCGAGGATCTGGACAAAGCGGATCTGCCCGGCCAGCTCTGTCATTTCACCTTCGAGGTGCTGCGCGCCGAGGCCGCGTACGCACCGGGCAGATACGACATCGTGCACGGCCACTACTGGCTATCAGGCCAGGTCGGCGCCGTAGCCAAGGAGCGCTGGGGTGTCCCGTTCGTGCAGTCCATGCACACCCTGGGACGGGTGAAGAACGCCGCGCTCGCGGCGGGTGACACCGCGGAGCCAGCGGAGCGGATCCGCGGCGAGGCCGAGGTCGTGGCCGCAGCCGACCGGCTGGTGGCGAACACCGACGACGAGGCACAGCAGCTGATCGGGCTCTACGCTGCCGAGCCGTCCCGGGTCCGGATCATCAACCCCGGGGTGGACCTCGCCGTCTTCAGGCCGGGCTCGCAGCGGGCGGCCCGGCAGCGGCTGGGGCTGCCCGCCGACGCGGTCGTGCTGGTCTTCGCCGGGCGGATGCAGCCGCTCAAGGCACCCCACGTGGTGCTGCACGCGGCAGCCCGGATGATCCGGGACGACCCCGGCCTGGCGGACCGGCTCAGGGTCGCGTTCGTGGGCGGGCCGAGCGGAACCGGCCGCGCCGACCCGGACGGGCTGACCGAGCTCTCGGCCGCGCTGGGGATCGCCGGCATCGTCCGGCTTGAGCCGCCCTGCCCGCAGCCCGAGCTGGCCGGGTGGTACCGCGCGGCCACGGTGGTCATGGTGCCGTCCTGCTCGGAGTCGTTCGGCTTGGTCGCGGTGGAGGCGCAGGCCTGCGGCACGCCGGTGGTAGCCGCCTCGGTCGGCGGGCTGCGCACGGCGGTGCGGGACGGCGTCTCCGGCGTGCTCGTGGACTCCCGTGATCCGGCCGGCTACGCGCGCGCTGTCCAGGACCTGATCGCGCAGCCGTCCACGCTGGCCCGGCTGTCGCAGGGCGCCCGCGAGCACGCGTCCAGGTTTGGCTGGAGCGCGACGGTCGACCGGCTGCTCGCCCTTTATTCCGGGGCCATGGCCGAGGCCACAGAGGCGGTCGGCGCGTGAGGGCGGGCCGGGCGGATGCCACGGCCGAGGCGGCCCGGGTGGTCGAGACGGCAGTGGCTGACCTGGGGCTCTCCTTCGAGGCGCCGCAGCCAGGCGCCTACCTGGTGCGGCTGGAGGGCCAGCACCGGCTGGCCACCATGACCTGGCTGATCGTCGGGACGCACAGCCTGCACGTGGAGGCGTTCTTCTGCAGGCAGCCAGATGAGAACCACGCGGCGTTCTACCGGTTCCTGCTTGAGCGCAGCGGCCGCATGTACGGCGTTCACTTCGCGCTGGATCCGGTCGGCGACGTCTACCTGGTGGGGCGGCTGCCGCTGGCCGCGGTCTCCGCCGACGAGATCGACCGGCTGCTTGGCTGCGTGCTCAGCTACTCGGACGAGAACTTCGACCCGGCACTCAAGCTCGGCTTCGCCTCCTCGATCCGCAGGGAATGGGCGTGGCGGGTCAAGCGCGGCGAGAGCCTGGCCAACCTGCAGGCGTTCGCCGCCCTCGCCGACCCGTCACAGGAGCGGTGAGGCCTTCCCGTCAGGGAGGCGGCGGTGAGACCGAGCCGGGCGGCGGAATGGTGCCGGGGCCGGTGGTGCCGCAGGCCAGCGCGCTCGGGTCGGTATCGAGCAACGGTTCCGCCAGCCGTGGCGGCGTCAGGAACGCCGGGCGCCGGTCCAGGTCCAGCATGTCCAGCAGGTTCCTGGCGTTCGCGTCCCTGTAGGTCATGGCCGGCAGGTTCCACTTGGCCTCGACCAGCGCGCAGATGCTGGTGTGGTCGTAGACATGGTGCGAGACGTGGTGCGGCCGGGCCCAGGGCGAGACGATCGCGAACGGCACCCGGAAGCCGTACCGGCCGAAGCCCTCGTAGGCGGACTGCCCGGCGGGGACGGCCGGGGGGATGTCGTCCGGGGGGATGGCCGGCGGTGGCGGCACGTGATCGTAGTACCCGCCGTGCTCGTCGTAGGTCCAGATCAGCAGGGTCCGGCTCCATGCGGGGCCGCTCATGACCGCGTTGACGACCTGCGCGACAAACGCCTCGCCTTGGGCGATGTTCTGCGGGTTCTCCTCGGACTGGATGTTGTAGTCCGGTTCGACTATGCAGTAGCCCGGCAGGCTGCCGGCCGCGGCGTCGGAGAAGAACTGCGCTATGGGAACGGTCTTGGCGGGGTTCTTGAGGTACGCAGGCGGGTAGAGCAGTGTGGTCGCGGCGGGCAGCGTGGTGCCGTCCAGGTTGCTGCTGTAGTAGTCCTTCCACGTAATGCCGTGCGCGTCCAGGCGGTCGAACAGCGTGCCGTTCGGCGGGTAGTCGGTCGCGTTCGGCAGGGTGTCGTTGACCTGCCCTGTCGACGTTGCGGCGATCAGGTAGCGCCGGTTGGGGTAGGTCTGGGCAAGCACCGAGCAGAAGTACCGGTCGGCGATGGGGAACACGGACGCCAGGGAGTAGTAGAAGGGCTGGTCGGCGTGGGCCCAGTAGCCCATCGAGACCGGGCCGCTGCCGGATTCGACGAAGCCGTCGTTCCGCCCGCCGTCGAACTGGACATGGCTATCCAGCCAGTTCTGCCCGGGATGGCCGGTGAGCTGGCAGGTGGTGGGCATCCGGAACGCGTGCTGGAGGTCGCCGTTGGCATAGGGGTTGGTGGCCAGCGGCAGGCCGCGGTGGCCGAGCCGGAACCCGTCCGCGCCGCGGCGGCGCAGCATGCCGAGCCTGTTGTCGTAGGAATGGTTCTCCATCATCACGATCACGATGTGCTCGATCTGCAGGATCGTGTCGGTGCCCGCCGGCCGCCCCGGATAGGGCAGCGAGCCCGGCTGGCGCAGCCGGCTGGCTCCCCCGGCCACCGCCCGGCCAGCCGAGCTCCACGCGCCCGTCCCTGCTACCGCACCAGCGGCTAACCCGGCCTTCAGCAGCCCCCGCCTGCTCGGCCCCGCCGCCTGGCCGCCCTGCTTCGGATTCATGACGAACTCCCGTCTCAGCCGACCGGTCTGCCCAGTCTTCCGGGCCGGGGCAAACCAGCGGAAGATTTCCGGACAACTAGCAGAAAACGTGTTGGTGTCCGAAGGTCAACTTCCGCGCCCCGGCGGTCACGGCAGCGGCCGCGGCAGGGTACAAAGAAAGGGAGGCATTGTGGCGAGGGAAGGCCCGCCCGGTCCGGGACATCGGAGTCCCCGCCAGGACATTCAGCGAACCTGAACCCGGCCTACAGGCATTCGCAGGATTCGGACGGCACACTGGACATCTGGACTCGTGCGCCCTCGGGCGCCGGCCCGGGCACGCAGGGAGGATCGCGCTATGCGCCGTGATGACGTGCAGAGCGTCGTGACCACCCTCACCACGGGGACCGATACCTTCAGCGTGTTCGGCACCACGGCGACGCTGCTGGTCAGCGACCCGGGGATAGTCGAGGCCGCGCGCATCATCGCCGACGACGAGCTGGCCGCGGTGGACCGGGCCTGCAGCAGGTTCCGCCCCGACTCCGAGCTTTCCAGACTGAACGGGGCCAGCGGCGCGGTCACCAGCGTCAGCGAGCTGTTCGCCGAGCTGGTCGAGGCCGCCCTGCGCGCGGCCAGGCTCACCGACGGCGACGTGGACCCGACCTGCGGGCAGGCGCTCGCGGAGATCGGATACGACCGGGATTTCGCGGTCCTCCAGGCCGCGGGCGAGCAGCCGCGGCGGCGGGCCAGGCCGGCCCGCCGCGTGCCCGGGTGGCGCAGCGTCCAGCTCGACCGCAGGCGGCTGCTGGCGCAGCTCGCGAACGGAGCGCAGCTCGACCTCGGGGCAACGGCCAAGGCCTGGGCCGCGGACCGGTGCGCCGAGATCATCGCCGCAAAGCTCGGCTCCGGCGTGCTGGTCAGCCTGGGCGGCGACATCGCGGTGGCGGGCCCGCCGCCTGCTGATGGCTGGCGGGTACGGGTCACCGACGATCACGCGGCCGGTCCGGAGGCGCCCGGGCAGACGGTGACGATCCGCACCGGCGGGCTGGCCACCTCAAGCACCACCGTGCGCGCCTGGGCCGTGGGCGGGCGGCGGGTGCATCACATCATCAACCCGGCCACCGGGGAGCCCGCCCGGTCCTGCTGGCGGACCGTCAGCGTGGCCGCCGGCCGCTGCGTCGATGCCAACACCGCCAGCACCGCCGCGATTATCCGCGGCGAGGCGGCGCTGCCCTGGCTGAATGAGGCCGGCCTGCCCGCCCGCCTAGTCCGGGAGGACGGGTCCGTCGAGACCATCGCTGGCTGGCCACTCGATCCAGGACCGACCGAGGCCGCATGACCTTGCCGCTCGACCCCGTGGTGGCAACACTGGGTCTTCTACTGCGGAGGCGTGCTGATGGGTCCGCTTGACGGAGTGCGGGTCATCGAGATCGCGAGCCTGGCGCCCGCGCCGTTCGGCTGCATGATCCTTTCCGACCTGGGCGCGGACGTGCTGCGGGTCGACCGCGCCGAGAGCTGCGGCCCCGGCGCCACCGCCCCGCCTGACCCGCTCGGCCGGGGCCGCAGGTCAATCGGGATCAACCTCAAGGACGGCGAGGGGATCGCGCTGCTGCTGCGGCTCGCGGACACGGCCGATGTGCTCGTGGAGGGGTTCCGGCCCGGGGTGGCCGAGCGGCTCGGGTTCGGGCCCGGGGTGTGCGCCGGGCGCAACCCGCGGCTGGTGTACGGGCGGATGACCGGCTGGGGGCAGGACGGCCCGCTCGCGCCCACCGCCGGGCATGACATCGACTACATCGCGGTCTCGGGCGCGCTGTTCGGCATCGGGCGGGCCGGGGAGCGCCCGGTGCCGCCGCTCAACCTGGTGGCCGATTTCGGCGGTGGCGGCATGCTGCTCGCGCTCGGCGTGCTCGCGGCGCTGATCGAGCGGGAGCGGTCCGGGCTCGGCCAGGTGGTCGACGCGGCCATGGTGGACGGGTCCGCGCTGCTCACCTCGTTTCTGTACGGGCTGCGGGCGGCAGGCGCGTGGCAGGACGCGCGAGGGGTCAACCTGCTGGACGGCGGCGCGCCGTTCTACGACACCTACAAGACGGCCGACGGGGAGTACGTGGCCGTCGGGGCGCTGGAGCCGAAGTTCTACGCGGAGCTG
>Ga0137385_10000387_pt1 | contig 35765 bp, 37 predicted proteins | sample SagtaG_FD_104921 | JGI IMG/M metagenome (GOLD analysis project Ga0137385, IMG submission 104921) | Vadose zone soil microbial communities from Sagehorn Ranch, Mendocino, California, USA - Sage2_R_80_16 metaG | ecosystem: Environmental > Terrestrial > Soil > Vadose zone | place: USA: California... | reverse complement strand
GTGCAGCCGCACTCGTCGGAGCGCCAGTCGCCCGGCTAGAGGCGGAGGCCGCGCCTGGCCGGCGCGGGCGCGACCGCCGACACGGTCTCGGCGAGGCTGGCGCGGTCGGCCTCGAGCGTCGAGAAACCGTGCCGCGGTGAAGACGGGTCCGGGTCGAGTTTCGCGGACGACAGGCTTCAGGGGCCGACCGAGGGGAACCCGCCGTTCGAGGCAGTCTGGGTGGTGAGCGAAAGCGAGGGAACTATGGCGCCGCGACGGCCGGTACTCCCGGCTCCGCGTGAGCCGGGGTCTCGGGCCGCGGCTCGAAGCGCTCTCCCTTCGCCAACATGGCGAGCGACCTCGTGAGCAGGGTCGAGATGAGCTCACCCGCGCCCGACAGGCAGAGTTTCCGGTAGATCCGCTTGCGCCGCGCTCGGACGGTCTCGGGCGAGACACCCGCGGCCGCTGCCGAGTCCTTGCAAGCGAAACCCTGGTGTGCCTCGCCAAAATCCCGTTCCGCCCAGAATTTGTTGACGAAAGTCCCCCGGGGCCCGCAGCCTCGCTTGCCTGATGCTTCGACACTTCGATCATGGCTGCACCCTTCTCGGTGCTCCGCTCGCGCCGGGGACTCATGCTCGAGAACCTCGCCCTCCGTCAGCAGCTCTCCACCGTCCCGCAGAAGCGCCGGATCGGGCCGGTGGACCGGGCGTTTCGCGCCCCGTCATCCTTCTTCACGATCTTGCAACACGCGCTGCACCGGGTCTTGCGACCATGACTGCCTCGAACGGCGGCGAAGCGTCAGCGGGGACCGCGCGCTGCGGTTTGAAGACCGAGCACGCGCATGATCGAACGAATGACTCTCGAACGGATCGACGAATTGACGAGAGAGGCCACGACGGTTCGCGACGCCTGGATCGAGTTGGGGTTTCCCGGAAGTCCCGCCGAAGATCCCGAGGACCAGCCACTGGAGGTGATTCGGCTGGGGTGGGCGTCGATGGACGTGGTCCCGGCTCTTCTCTCCGAGCGCGAGGAGTTTGAGCGGGCGTTGCGGCTGTTCGAGAAGGAACGCTTGGCTCGCGCCGCATCGTGCCCTTGCTGCGGCGGCACGCCCACGCACCACCCCGGCTGCCGCGTTCCGGCCCTCATCGGCTGAGGAGTCGCGCAAGTCGAGAGGACAGCGCGGCCGTTCGCGCCCCTGGCGAGCTTCCCGACGCGCGGGCGGAGCACTGATGTTTCGCTACCAGCGCCACGGGATCGGCTACATTCGCCACCCGGCACACTCCGCTGGCTCGCCGCCAAGAAGCGAACCTTGTCGATGCCGCCGGCTTCGGCCGCGCCTCCGCCCTGCCGGCGCCAGGGCACAGTGACGATGCCCGCGGGAGCTGCGCGAGGGCGGAACGCGGCGCTGAAGTCGCGTAGCGGCAAGGACATCTCGATGAAGGTTAGCGAGCAGGGCGGCGTGTCCGTCTACGGGCTCGTCCGCTTTCCGGTGACGCTGTATTAGGAGCTGTGGCTCAAGCTGCTCGACATGGCCGACGACATCCGCAGCTTCATCAAGGAGAAACGAGGGCCAGCTCAAGAAGAGGAGTGACCGAGCACCGGGCCGCGCATCACGGGCTGGTCGGCGGCGTGGTGCCCGGCGCGCTGGGCATGTTCGTCAGCCTCTCGCGGGCGAGCACCCACGCCCGCTGTACCACCCAGGAGAGCGAGCGGTCCTGGCGGATGGCCTCGGCCTGGATTTCCTGAAGTACGTCGCCCGGAAAGTACAGCGACTGCTTCCTCTTGTCGTTCACGGTCGTGCTCCGCTGGAAGGGGTCAGGCAGTAGGTTCTTCGCTCACGCTCACGCCAGGTGCTCGGCGGCACGTGCGGGAGGAATGCCGGCCATTCGCCGGGCCCTCAGCGCGTGGCAGCGCCAGCACGTCACGCTCGCCCAGACGCGCGCGAGGCGTGGGCGGTCACTGTCGGTGCGCGGCCAGAACCCGCATACCGCGCGCAGCTCGGCCGTCATCGCGTCCGAGGTCATGTGGGTGGGCTTCGTCATCCTCTTCCCCTTCTCCCGCCGACGGGCGCGCTTCCGGTTTCCGGTCGTCTTGAGAACCCGACCGCTCGAGTTGTCGCGCTACACTATCAAGGAGGGTCACGGGGACGCCCCTGGGACATGTCGACGCGGTGGTCGAGCTGCCACCTCCCGTCCGGCGAGGCCCCGGCCGCCGGTCGCGCCGCGGGTGGCGAATCCACCTCGGAACGGCGTGGACCTAATTCCGTGGGCCCCTCGTGACCAAGGCGGCCGTCCAGGCGAGCAGGCGATCCGCCGTACGCCCCTCAGGAGGCAGCCAGTTTGAGTGGTTGCCAAGATGGCTGAGCGCTAGGGCGGCTAGGTGGATTTCGCGTTCCTCGAATTGGTGCCAGATGCCATGGTCGTCGTTGACTCGGAAGACGGCCGCATCACCCACTTGAACAGCCTCGCCGAAAAGCTCTTCGGTTGGTCGGCGGCGGAGGCGGTGGGCCAGCCCGTCGAGATCCTGGTGCCCGCGCGCTTCCGCGAGACCCACGAGGCCGATCGCCGAGGTTACTCAGCGGCGCCGGGCGTTCGACCGATGGCGCTCGGACGTGACCTGTCGGGGCTACGGAAAGGCGGCAAGCAGTTCCCCGCCGAGATCAGTCTCGCGCCGCTCCATACCGAGGGGAAGGTGTTCGTCGTCGCGGGCGTGAGAGATGTCACCGAACGCAAATCCATCGAACGCCGCGCACAGCTCTACGAGAAAGCTCGGGACGACGTGCGCTTGCGGGACGAGTTCCTCTCGATTGCATCGCACGAGTTCAAGACGCCCATTGCCGCACTCACTCTGCAGACGCAGATGCTTCTCCGGTCGATGGGACAGTCGGGGGACCAGCCTCTCTCGAAACAGCGGGCGCGCGTGGAGTCCATTCACAGCCAGAGCGTACGCCTCGCTCGCCTGGTCCAGGGACTGCTCGACATCACCCAGATCACCGCTGGTCGGCTCATCCTTCGCCCAGAGCGGGTCGATCTCGTAGCGATCGTCCGAGATGCTGCGGCGAGGTGGAAGGAAACACTGGCGCGCGCGAACTGCGTGCTTCGCATGCGCGTCCCGCAAAGCATCCCTGGACGCTGGGACCGGATGCGGCTCGAGCAAGTCATCGACAATCTCGTCGGAAACGCGGCGAAATACGGTGCCGGAAAGCCGGTTGAAGTTGCGGCGGAGGCGGATGAAACGACAGCTCACATCGTCGTGCGCGATGAGGGCATCGGCATCGCTCCCGAGGACCAGCAGCGGATCTTCAAACGATTCGAGCGGACGGCTAGCACGCACCACTACGGGGGGTTCGGGCTGGGGCTCTGGATCGTACGAAACATCGTGGAAGCCCACGGCGGCGAGATCCGCGTGTCGAGTGACCCGGGGCACGGTTCCACTTTCGACGTCATGCTGCCCAGGGAGGCGCACGCCGCGTAGGGCCCATCGCGGGAGCTCGGGGAGCCCCTCACTGGGTGCCGGCGTCCGCAGGCGCCTCATGTGCAAACGGTCACATGCTCGCCTGCCAGCGCGACCGCATGACGCTGTCGGACACCCGGACGCGTGCGGAACGAGCGGTCGCCAAACAATGACTCAGCCTGGACCACCGGACATCGCTCCGGGGCTGGCCTCATCGCGCGTCGTGTCGGATCGCCGGATTGTCATCACGGGACAGGGCGCGGTTCGCACCACCTTCTCGGCGACGCTCCCGATGAGCATGTGTGGTAGCCCGGTGCGGCCGTGCGTTCCCATCACGATCACGTCGTAGTGCTCATCGCCTGCGAGCTTGACGATGGTCTCATACGGCTTCCCTGATTCGAATCGGACGCGGAGTCGCTCACGCTGCGGGACCCCAGAAAGGAAATCATCCATCTGGGTCTCCGCCTGGGTGAGGGCAGCCTTCTCGAGCGGGTGCCCCGTTTCACCCGGCTCACGGATCAAGAATTCCGGGCCGACGTAGTGCGGTGTGTCCCAAACATAGAGCACGTCGATCGATGCTCCGACACGCTCCGCAAGGACGGCTGCATTCTCGAGCGCCACTCGTGAGCAGTCGGAAAAGTCGACCGGAACCAGGATTCGACGGATCTCGCGCATGACCGTTTCTCCCTCGCAGAGAAACGGTGATCGGGGCGCGTCGGCGCGCGAGTGCGACGTTCGTGAGCGAACGCGGCGGCGCGCGGAGCCTGACGTCTGCGATCGTGGCTCCCCCCGAGCAGCATCCCGCGCGGCCGGGTTGCGCTGCCGAAGGGCGACGTTGCTCGGCCGCATGAGGATGAAACGCTACGTGTATAGCGCCACGAGCTGTTGTGTACCGTTCATGCGACGAAGAAACAAAAGGGTGTGTGGCGGTTCGCAGAGTCCGCCTGGCCTCGTTGGGACGGACTCGGACCCGCACCCCTATGGGAACTCGTCCGGTGAACTTCACCTCCGCCGGAGTCGGCATCGCCCGCCGTTGATGGTGGACTGGGAGAACGGGAAAACACTCGTGGCTCTCCTGGGGCGGCTCCGTCGGTCCGGGGAAGGAGAGAGTAGGGAACCGGTCGAGCCCCATGGCGCTCGTCAGGTTCTGCAGACTCACCGGCGACACGGAATGTGTTGCAAGCGGTAGAACGCTTTGCAGCCGCCTCGCGAGGTTCATCGACGATGTTCCCACGTGCCGCAGAGGAAGCTTCGACGTCGGCCTGGACGAGCTTCGAGGTGAACGGCTGCTTGACGTCGGTGAATCCCGCGTCGCAGAACAGGTCGCCGGCGACTGGGATCTGGTACCGGCACCTCTTCTCGTCGGTGGCCGCCGCTACTGCCTCGACTTCGCTGCCGGCGATGTTCAGTGGGACGCCGCCTGCGACGCTCATTGCGCAGATCGGCTGCTCTTAGCTCCTGCGGTCCCCGCGACCCTGGGTCCTTCGCTACATCGCGACGAGCGTGCGATTGGGCGGGTGGCTGTGGCATTTCCAGCAGCGGATCTGCGCGAAATCGGAAGACGGCTTACCCGCACGTTGCGTCCGGCTCCCGGCACTACTCGTGCAACATCTTGTGGTCGCGCTGGCGGAGGGGCGCCCCCCACATGGCTGCCAACAAGTTCTTCGTCTGGAAGTCGGAGTTCGACCTCGGGATCCCGACGGTGGATGCCGAGCACCAGTAGTTTTTCGAGATCATCAACCGCTTGTACGCGGCAATGAGCGCGGGGGCTCGCGCTGCCGAGATGAATGCCATCGCCGACGAGCTGGTGGCCTACGCGAGCACGCACTTCGCGCACGAGGAGAAGTCCTGGCGGAGATGAAGTACCCCGCGGTCGGCATCCAACGGAAGCAGCATGGTTATTTCGTGCGCGAGCTCGGTAACCTGCCGATCGCGTCGTCGTCTTGCGATGCGCTCGCCGTCCTCAAGGACTGGATGCTGAACCACATAATGGGGACCGATCGGCAGTGCGTCGCGCTGCGGTCCTGTCGCGACCCCTGCAGGAGACATCGCTGGCTCAAGCCACGGCCCGCGGCTTCTCGGCCGTCGCCTCTATCCGGTCCTTTCTCGTCGTACGGCGGTTCGTCGGCCGGTCGGATTCACTGAACCCGGAACGGCATCGCAGGTCGCGTCACCCCGAGATGGTCTCACGCCGCTCGACACCATCGCGATGTAGGCGCCCCTCGCGAAGAAGACTCCGAATGGATCCTTTCGCGCACCTCCCAGCGAGATGCCGAGCGCAACCCACTCGCGCGCGCCGGGTTTATGGCGAAGGAAGCAACCTGAAACCACACTCGGAGAGACCATGCGCCTTCGACACGTCATTCTGGCCACGCCACTCGCCCTCGCCATCGCGTGTGGCGGCTCCGGCAGCTCCGCCATCGATGCTGCGACGCCGAGTTACGCTGCTTTGTCGATGGACCAGGTCACCACGGACACGAAGCCGGCTGCTCTGACCGCAACGACTAACGAGTCGGCGCTCACCGCTGCTCCAGTCATCGCTGGTGACCCCTGCCACCCGCACCTCTTCGTCCGGCAGCGCGAAGTCGTGGAGCGCGTGAACCGTCACATCTACAAGGCCCTGCGCCACGTCGAGCTGGCGATCGCGAAGAACCCGCTCACCTCGAACGATACAACCAAGAGCTGGGAGGATGTCGAGAACGGCATCGACCGTAAGTTCACGATCATGCTCGTCTCGCCCAACGTGTACAGCTGGGAACTGGACATCGGGGCGGTGGGAACGACACCGCTGCCCGTCGCCATGACGGGTCAGATCGACCGCTCAACCGCAACCGGCCCGCATCAGGGCAAGGGCACCCTCCACATCGACTTCGCCAAGCTCCACGCCGGCTTCTCTGCAGAGAAGGTCTCGGAGGGCACGCTCGACGTGCAGTTCGACGTGGAGGCCACCTCGCGCAACATCACCGTGACCGCCACCAACATCGCCTGGGACCTCGACGCTACGATGTTCGAGTCCGCCGCCGTGCTCAGCGCCCTGTCGGCTCCCCGCAGCGGCTCGTACGTGTACTTTCGCGAGCCGGGCAAGGGCGGCAGCATCAAGATCAAGGACCAGATGGTCTTCGCCTGCCCCGCAAACCCCTCGCTCCTCGCGGCCGACGCACAGCTAGTCTCGCGCTGGTACAAGTTCACGGACGGCTCGGTCCACGGCCGCTCCGATGCGCTCATGCAGAACGGTCAGCTGCCTGCGGCGACCATCGACCATGTCGTGGGCGTGACCTGCCATCAGAGCGCGACCGAGGGCGAGGCCCAGGGCGAGGGCTTCTGGCTCATGAAGGCCGAGAACGCCAGCGGCGGGACCATCACCGGCGCGTCCAGCACGACCGCCGCGGACGCCAACGCCACGCCCTGTGACTCGGTCTTTGGCAACGTTCCGACGCTGACCGACAACACGAACGACTTCACGAGCTGGCCTGCGTCCTACTCGGACGGCATCCCCTTCACGTTCCCCAACATGTAGGGTCAACGGCGCGCCGAGATGGCGCGCGACGGGAGCCCCTGGGTCGATCCCGGGGACTCTCTTCATTTAGGCCATGATCGTTGGGTGGTGGCGTGCCGAAGTATGCTCGTGAGGATGGGAAATGTGACTACAAGGACGCGGTCTTCTGCAAGTCGTCTGAAGACCAACGTGACCTCACCCAGGCCGTCCGTTGCCGAGCGGAAAGCTAAGGGTAAGGAGCTACGGGATCGACTGGCACGTAGGGACCAGAGCAAGTGCGTCCTGGAGCCCCGCCGAGACGACTTCGTGGACAAGCTGAAGGCGGCAGTCGCTGGTCGTCGAGCTGACCTGCTCCCCATCCGCTGGGGGCGCATGGCGGCTTCTCCCTTCGGCTTCTACCGCGGCGCTACAGCGCTCATGGCCGCAGACGTTGGTCCTCTCCCGACCTGCGGACTGGAAGTGCAGGTATGCGGAGACGCCCACCTGCTGAACCTGGGCGCCTACGCCGCGCCCGATGGCCACCTCGTCTTCGATCTCAACGACTTCGACGAGACCTGCCGAGGGCCGTTCGAGTGGGACTTGAAGCGTTTGGCGGCGAGCTTGGTGGTGGGCGGGCGGTACGCCGGTCACAAAGACATCACCTGCGCTGGCGCGGTGCGTTCGATGGTGCAGGCCTACCGTCAGGACCTCGGTCGCTTCGCGAAGATGCGCGTGCTGGAGCTGGCTCGGTACGAGCTCACTCCCCGTTTCGCCAAGAAGCCCCTTGCCCCGATCTTCAGGCAGGCGGCTCGCAACACGCCGCAGCAGCTGCTCAAGAAGGCCACCACTCCAGACGCCGAGGGCTTCGCTCGGTTCCAGAACAAGCCACCGCTCCTCACGCATCTCAAGGCCGCTGAGGCAGGCGCCGTGCTGGCGTCCCTCATAGCCTACCGATCGACACTGGGGCCTGGCCGGCAGCAGGTGATGGACGCGTACAAACCGCGGGACCTTGCCTTCAAGGTGGTGGGCACCGGCAGCGTTGGCGTCGATGTCTATCTGATCTTGCTTTATGGCAATGGCGCGAATGATCCCCTCTTTCTGCAGATCAAAGGGGAAGACCCTTCCTGCTGGAAGCCTTACCTCAAGCATGCAAATGGTTACTCCAAGGCCTATCCTCACCAGGGCCGACGCACCGCCGAGGGGCAGTTTCGTACCCAAACCGTCGTGGATCCGTTCCTCGGCTGGACGCAGATCGGCGGCAAGGACTTTCTCGTCCGCCAGTGGTCAGATCACAAGGCCTCGGTCAACGTGAGCATGCTGGCGGATGGAGCGATCCACAACTACGCCGTTTTCTGTGGCGAGGTCCTTGCGAAGGCTCACGCCCGCACAGGCGACGCCGCGATGCTGGCGGGGTACTGCGGTACGAGTGACCGGCTCGACGAGGCCATGGCCACTTTCGCAATCGCGTATGCGGACCAGACCGAGGCGGACCATGCCAGGCTGCGCAAGGCGATCAAGGACGGCAAGCTCAGAGCAATCGAAGGGATTTGAGCCCAGCCGGTGCGGCGCTGAACCGCAGCCGTGCCACCCCGATTTGGAGGTCAGGCCGCCCGGCGCGGGTCTCGGGGGCCCTCACCGGCGACGATAGCGGTGCGCTGATGCTTGAAGCGGGTGGTGCTGCTGGGCAGCTACCCCCAGGTGGCGATCTATCGCCTGGTCGATGTCGCGCTCGCTTGTCAGGAAGGGTTCGAGCGTCTTCCCGGTAGCGAACGCGACCTCATCGAGAACGGCCCGTGAGATCTTGTTGGCGCTCGGAACGATAGCTGTCCTAACTGGGGCTGTCCGGCTCGCTGCTTCCATGATGGCCGCTGACGTGAAGAGGCGCCGCAACGCCATGTACTGGCTCGCCGCCGGCGCCCTCGCCGCGACTGCCGCGCTCTAATCTCGGCGGCAGGTGAACGCGGGTGGGTTCGTCAGCCGTTAGTCCGCCGTCGGCAAGAACGACACGGCGACACGGCCGAATAGGCATCGTCCCCGCCCCTCCGCGCTGGATCTCCGCCGCATATCTTCTACTTCGGGTTGGCCTCGTCCTTGCTCCCTGCCGAGACTGGTCGCGGCATGTTGCGAAATGTTTCGATCGCTTACGGAAGCTGCCGCCAGGGCCGATGAGGCTCGCAGGAGAGGGGAACAGGAGAAGCCCATGAACATCAGCGCCGTCAGCAGCACCTCGTCCATCACCGACCTCACCTCGTTGCAGTCGGCTGGCGCGGCGGATCCCACCATGCAGCCAGAAGCGGATCCGCAGGTGTCGGAGCGTGGCAAGGTCCTGCAGGAGTTGAACGACCTGCAGAAGAGCGACCCAGCGAAGTTCAAGCAGGTCACAGAGGAGATCTCGCAGAAGCTCCGCGACGCGGCGAACAGCGCCAGCGGAGGCCAGGCGACTTCACTCAAGACGCTGGCAGACAAGTTCGCGCAGGCGTCCCAGTCCGGTGACATGTCGGCGCTCCAGCCAGCGGGCGCGCACGGCGGTCATGGTGGCCACCACCACGTCCACAAGTACGCTGCCCAGCAGCAAGGCACCGACAGCAGCACCTCACAGCAGCAACAGCAGCAGCCGGGGGCGGACATCGCCCAGATCATCGAGTCGGCTCTCTCCGACGCGAACGCGTAACCGCATCAGCCTGGCCCAGGCAGGAGGGAGAACTACTCCAGCAACCGCTCCTGACCTGGGCTCGGCACTGGCCGGATCCCAAGGACGGGTTCGCCAGGGTAGAGTCCGTTCATGCTAGGTCTTCGGATGCCAGAGTTGCTCGTTATCCTGGTTGTGGTGGTGTTGATGTTCGGGTCGAAGAAGCTGCCGGAACTCGGCGACTCCCTCGGCAAGGGCATCCGCGCGTTCAAGAAGGCGGCCGAACATGGCTTCGCCGAGGACGATGGCGCGACCGCCACGGCACCAAAGGCGCAGCAGGGGCACCTGGCGCAAGGGGCCACGTCCACGGCGCCCAATTCCTCCGATGCCAAGGAGAAGAGCACGAGCGGCGATCGTCCAGCCTGACCTCGCCTGATCCACGGGCCCAGGGGAGGCCTCGACAACGGCTTACACCCCCCAGAACAATAGTGTTCGGGTGGGTCTGATGCCGGCCGGCATCGAAGCGGCAGGAACCATCGGGGCTACTTGAGTTGGCGCTGGTCTGGTAGTGGTTCCGGCTTCGGTGCCGCGGGGGCATATCGTTCGTTGAAGCGGCATCCCGATCAAGGTGGGCCTAGTCGGCGTCCCACACGCTCCCTGTGTGCATTGCTAGGCCGCAGAATCGCCTAGGAGCAGGGTGCTCTCGTACGAGAGGCGCAACGCCTCTCTGAAGAGCTTGAATCGATCCTGTTCTGACAGCTTGGAGGATGTGTGAACGATCGCCTGCACTTCCAGCGCGAACCTGGCCCGAATGGCCAGTCGATGAACTTTGATGTGCTCGGGCGAGGCGTCGAGTCCAAAGAAGGCGAACATGCCGGCCAGATCTCTGGACCGGATCGCCTCGAAAGTCTTTTGCATCGGAGCCTCCGCTGCAACTGCACCGGTTGCGGGAGTCGTGCCAACGGGTCGCGGCGTAGAAGAGCCCAGCAGATCCTGCCGTTCTCCCCCGCTCGCGGTCGAGGGGCCGCCGGGCGGCTGCGTCGGTTCCGAGCAGCGCTGCCAAGGACTTCGGCAACTGCGCCCCGTGGCGGTGTGACGCCCTAGAACCCGATGTCGAAGAAGCCCCTGCTGTTGAGCTTAGGGGCAGCCACCGGCGCAGCCGGAGCTGGCGCGGGTCTCGGCCTCGGCAGCGGTACCGGCTGTGGTGCCACTGGGCATGCCGCTCCGGCAGGCGCCGCGGCGATCGAGGCGGGCCGTTCCGGCTCCTCGCCGGTGGCCTCATCCTCGTCGCCGTCCGGCATGCCACCTGGCACGTCGAGTGCGGTCAGTGCTGCCTGGAGCTTCTCCATCAGCTCCACCAGCTGAGTGGCGACCTCGCGGACCTGGTCTGCCGCCGGCTGCCGGCAGGGGTACCTGGCGATCCAACTGCGTAGGGTCCGAGCCGAGATGCCGTGCTTGGTTGCGTAGGTGTCTTGGTTCAGACCGGACGAGGCCAGCCACCCGGACACCACGACGCGGCGCTGAGTATCGGTGAGGTTTCCCATACTGGGTAGGTTGCCGTTCCTCCGGTGAAGGTGAGCCGGCCGGCAAGCCCAGGCGGCTGGAGGCAGTAGATGCGGTGATATGGCCTGAAGGTGGACGCACGGCTCAAGGAGAAGGCGGACATCGAGTACCGCATCCCCGGCTCGCTGCGCACCCACGTCGCCGAGGAGACCATCCGCGGCTGGCTCCGCGCGCCGGGCCTGGCTCAGGACGGAAGAATCTGGGTCTCGTGCGCCGACGCCGCCGGTCAACGCTTCCTGCTGTTCATGCGCCGGTCGGCTGCGGGGGCCTCACGGCTTGTTGTGCCGACCCTCTCGTTGCGCCTCAGCCTCGCTTGGCCTCGCTTGGCGAAATCATGTCAACCGAGACAGCGCCGAGAGTGCCTTCGAGCTTGATAACCCAGTCGCCCGAGTCGAGCTGCCACGGCTCAGAGGTGATGAGGCGCGCCGGCTGCGTGATTGGCCCGCCGATGCGTGAGTGGAAGTTGGCGATTGCACCGGGCTTTATCCAGGCAGGCGGCGGCGTTCGTGACATGAGTCTCCCCCGTTTCAGGGCAAGCGAAGGTGGGGAGACTAACGCAGGCTGAGTGGCGACCGACGGGAGCCTTGGGGCTGTGGCGATGCGGCGCGGTGCTTGTTGATGTAGCAGGGAACTGCGCGCTCGTGATGCATGCCGAACCCGTCCAGATGCTCGTCGGGAACCGGGTGTCCGTGGACATCGAGATTCCGTCACCGTCCGCGCCTGGCAGGGGTTCAGCCCGAGCAAGTGGAAGGCGGGCCCGGTCTCTGAGGTTCATGACCGCGCTCGGCGTTGCCCCGCTGGACGCCGCTGTCAGGCGGCGGTCGCCTTGGGCAGGCGTCGGGGAGGCGCATCCGCGGCCACCGCCCAGGGTTTTGCCGCAACCTGAAGCGGTGGTCATCGCGCCGCAGTCCGCGCGGTCGCACGGGCTCGTCATCGACTACACCCACAGCACCCGGCTCGACCGGCATGCTCGCTGGCACGTTGACCTCGGCGGTGCTGGAGTACGCGACCAGGCGGTCGTGACGCTTGACGGATTCTCGGGTGGGGCGCTCGCGGCGAGGCTCCGGGGACCGCGCGGCGAGTTCGTGCCGCCGCCACCCCCGTCGCCTGGCGTATCACCGGAACCTCCTCCGGCGATGCCGCCCGAACCCTCCGCGCCGCCGAATCCTCCGCCAGGAGTTAAACCACCTCCTCCGCCCGCCGGCTGACGGGCAATCGCATCGGTCGCGAGCTGATGCTACTCGGGGGCGGGGTGTCGGCAGGCTCGTCAGCGTCGCAAGCTGTTGCGGTCAATCGGCATCACCATGCCGGGTCGCGCTCTTGCTCAGGCCGATGTATCGGAGCAGGCGATGATGGTGCTCGGATAGCCCGACCAACGTGCCGTGACCAGCGCGGCCGGAGAACTCCATCGCGAACATTATCAGTGCCGAGTCATCGACGGCGACAGCGTTGTGGAAGTCAACGGCGACGGGTCCGTCTACTTCAACGTCGATTGTGACCGCGAGGAGATGGTCAACGTCGGATGCGCCGAACTCTCCATGAATACGCGCCACGGTTCCCCCGCTTTCCGGTCGCTGGACGTGCGTCTTGATTGTCATCGCCTTGGAGTTCCGCGCCCGCGCGGCACCGCTCAGAAAACAGGTCAGGAGGGTAATGAGAGGATGGATACGCCACTTCGAGGTCCTGATGGTCCCCCGGCCGTGGCTACCCCAATTCCGGCTCCGCCCGCCTGGGCTGGCACGAATCCTTCGTCGCTGGCCCGGGCCCCAACTAACTGCTGCTGTAGATAGAGCCGACCATCGGCTCGGCCGCGTCGAGCAGGCTCGACAGAGGTGACCGGCATGGGGCGCGAGCCCGAGCCGCGGCCCGGGCGCCTGAAGGCTCACTGTCAAAAGGCGCTGTGCAACAATGGCGAGGCTCGGCTACTGGCGCGTGCTGGTCAGGCTCTGCTCGCGCTCGGCCTCCGCGATGGCATCGCGAAGGTGCTGGGCCACTCGGAGCAGGCGTGCCCAGGAGGACGGGGAGGACTCCGCCTTCGCCGCCTGGACGGCCAGCTTGTATGCCTGGCGGGCAAAGTATGCGCGCTCTTGCAAGGTCACCTTGGAAATGGTGCGCCTGAGCCTGCTCCACGTCGAGCCCACGAGTGGAGCAAACCCTGGACGGAGCCGACAGCAGGCGCGAGGACTACGCCGCGTGCGGTCCTTCGTCGTCAGGAGCGGTTTGGTGGTGCCCTTCTTCCTGAGCGTGACCTCGACAGCCTCCTCCAGCTCCGAGAGCTTGTAGGGCGGCGCAGGTCAACATCTGCCTGCGGGCATGTGTCCGTTCCGAAGCTGAGGACGACGACCCCGATGTGGCCGTAGCGGCCCTCGTCCCGGGCGAGTTCATCGAGAACAGCGCCGTCATCGTGCGCGTCGATGATGCACACGTCTGGTAGCTGGTCTCGCGCAGCAAGGAGCAGCGTCCGCCGGGCCCCAGCGCGCTCCCGAGCGGGGTGACGAAGTACCCTCGGTTGAGCAGAACATCCGCCAGCATGTCACGCAGTTTCTTGTCCGCTTCGACGAGGAGGATGTTCGGTTGCGGCATCACTAGAAAAGCTGGGCATGGGCGGGCTCCGGGCCTCGCTGGACGGCCCCGCGGTGGCGTAGAGCATTCGTCTGCCTGCGTTACGAGCAGATGCCCCACTGGCCCCTGGCCTATCGTCGGAGTGCCCAACTGGACAGGGCGCGCTTGTTCACGCCCGAGCAGGCTAGGAACGATGCAGGGAGTCCGCGGAGTTGCGACAGGCGTGGCGCTGACGGTGCTCGTCGGCGTGGCGCTGGTCGCGAACGCCCGCCTGACCACCGCGAACGTGCGTCGGGTTGCCGAGGCCGATGCGTGGGTCAGCCACACGCACGAGGTGCTGGAGACGCTTGAAGGCGTGCTCTCCAGTTTGCAGGACGCGGAGACCGGCCAGCGCGGCTTCATCATCACCGGAGCGGCCGAGTATCTCACACCATACTACGCGGGCCGGAGGGCGGCCCCGCGACGCTTGAACCGATTGGCCGAACTCACCCGCGACGACCCGCCCCAGCAGAAGCGCATCGACGCAATGCGCCCCCTCGTCGAGCAGAAGCTCGATGAACTGGAGCACGTCATGAAACTTCGCAAGAGCGCCGCTGATGGATTCGAGACTGCGCGGGCGGTCGTGGTCTCCGACGATGGCAAGCTCGTGATGGACACGCTGCGCGCCAAGGTCGCGGACATGGACAAAGCCGAGAGACGGCGTCTGGCAGACCGAGCGTTAGCATCCGCCGTCGCCACGAAGACGGCAACGGTGACGAACCTGCTCGGCCTTGCCGGCAGCCTTGTCTTGCTGATGGCCGCCTTCAGCGTCTGGTGGAGCCGCACCCGCGAGCGCGAGCGCGCCGCCGCGCTCCTGAACGACGAGAAGGAGAAGTTCCGCACGACCCTGACCAGCATCGGTGACGGGGTGGTGGTCACCGACCACGCGGGCCGCATCACGATGCTGAACGCGACCGCGAGCTCGGTGCTCGGGTGGAACGAGGATGCCGTTGGAAAGCCGCTCGACGAAGTGTTCCGCATCGTCAACGAGCACACCCGGGAATCGGTGGAGAGCCCCGTACAGAAGGTCCTCCGCGAGGGCAAGGTCGCGGGCCTGGCCAACCACACCGTCCTCATTCGACGCGATGGGAGCGAGACCCCCATCGACGACAGCGGAGCGCCGATACGCGACCAAGACAGGAAAATCGTGGGCGTGGTGCTGGTCTTCCGAGACATCCAGCAGCGCCGCGAGGCCGAGCGTGAGCTACAGCGCCATGCCGACCTGCTCCAGCAGCAGGACCGGCGCAAGGACCAGTTCCTGGCGACGCTCTCGCACGAGCTTCGGAACCCCCTCGCGCCCATCCGCAACGCGGTGACGGTACTGAAGCGGGCGCGCTCGGCGAGCGAGGAGACGAAGCGGGCCAGGACGGTCATCGACCGACAGGTTGCCCATCTCGCTCGGCTCGTGGACGACCTCCTGGATGTTTCCCGCATCGCGCAAGGCAAGGTCCGGCTCCAGAAGGAGCAGGTGGACCTGGCCGAGGTGGTCCGCCGGACCGTCGATGACCACCGGAGCCTCTTCGCCAGCAAGGGCGTGTCGCTGGAGTTACGGGAGGACGAGCCGCTGTGGGTTGAGGCCGTTGCCTCCAGGCTCGCGCAGGTCACCGAGAACCTCCTCCACAATGCGGCGAAGTTTACGAGTCGCGGCGGTCGCGTCGCGGTGGCGCTGGGGGAGGAGAACGGCCGCGCGCTGCTCCGCGTCCGCGACAACGGCGTGGGCATCGAGAAGGAGACGCTCGCGAAGCTCTTCAAGCCGTTCGTGCAGGGCGAGCGGACGCTCAACAGGACGCCGGGTGGGCTCGGCCTCGGGCTGGCGCTCTCGAAGAGCATCGTCGAACTGCATGGCGGAAGCGTGCAGGCATTGAGCGACGGCCTGGGTAAGGGGGCCGAGTTCATCGTCACGCTGCCCTTCTCGCGGAACATCGCGCTGCCGGTCGTGAGGACCTCGACGCCAAGGCCGCGCGCAGGCTTGCGCATCTGCGTCATCGACGACAATGAGGACGCCGCCGACAGCCTCCATGATGTACTGGAACTGGAAGGACATGACGTACACGTCGCGATGGACGGGCAGCTTGGCATTGACCTCGTGTTGACGGTCCACCCTGATGTCGTCCTGTGCGACGTTGGCCTGCCCGGCCTCGACGGCTTCGAGGTCGCGCGGCGTCTGCGCGCGGCGGGCTCGACCGCGATGCTCGTGGCCTTGACCGGGTACGCCTCGTTCGAGGACGTGCAGCGGGCGCTGGGTGCGGGGTTCGACCACCACCTGGCGAAGCCGACCGACCTGGACAGGCTCTACGCCGTGCTCGCGAGGGCGGTCGCGTCAGAGGCGCCGAGCGCGTCCTCTGCCTGCTGAGCCAGCGGGTTCTGGAGGGTCCGAAAGCGCGACGCGGCTGCCACGGTGGCATTACGCGGTCTTCGTGGGGGACTCGTATACGATGCCGATGGTGTTGCCGGTGTACGTGTAGCGGTCCACGACCCGCAACCGGCGCAACCGGCTCACCTGGTCTCGGCAGAACGCGTTCGCCTTGTCGAGGTCGTCGAAGTCCATGACGCCGTAACCCACCACGTCTCCGAACCTGTACGGGCCCACCCCGTTGCCGGTTGGGTTCTCCGCTTACCGCGCCACGCCCCACAGATCCCGAACCCGCCTCCGCTCGCGCTCGCGCCCGGCGCACCGCACGTCTTGGTGCAGACTCAACGCGGGCGAGCAGATGCTCGAGCGCGGGACTGCGCGCCCTCCGCCGCGCCTTCTCCTTCGGCGTTCGCAGCTTCTCCCGCATCAGCGCCGCCGTGCGCCGGTTGACCCGGGCCCGGTAGCACTCCGCCGAGCAGACCACCATCTTCGCCGATAGCTTCCGATGCCCGGCCCTCATGGCCTCCGCCGCGGTGCAGCCGCACTCGTCGGAGCGCCAGTCGCCCGGCTAGAGGCGGAGGCCGCGCGCCCTCGCCTCCCGGCGGAAGCGTGCTTACCGCCGCTCCTCGCAGCGGTCGGAGCAGGGTCGCGCCGTAGGGGGAACGCTGCGGCAACCCGCGCCGCCCGCCCGGCGCCTGCGAGCAGTCGGCGCCCGCTGCCCGTTCTGACGGGCCGCCATCCCCTGCCACCTCGGCCCGGCGCGCGGTCCAGGGTGCGTACCCTGGAACCACGCCGCGGCGCGTCGCGCCCGGCCTGCGACCGAGGTAAGTAAGGAGGATGGCGACTCCGCCGACAACATGCCCGCGGTGCGGCCGCCCCCTCGTCGATGCTGCGGCCCTCGCCACGCAGGCCGAGGCGCTTCTTCGGGTCGTCTCCGGCGCGCTCTCGGTCGCCCAGGGCGGCCGCGAAGAGACGTATGGGGGCGCCTACGGGCTGAGGCGTGCTCTCGAGGAGGTGCTCGGGAAAGCTGACGCGCTCGCTCTCGATCACGCGCGAGCAGCGGCGTGCCTCGCCGGCACGTGCAGCAGCGCGCCAGGCTAAGACCGCGGCGAGGAGAGAGCACGCTGCTTCATCCCGGGCGCTCCACGCGCGAGCGGTGCGAGACATAGCCGCCGTCATAGCGGGACCGACTGAATTACTACCGCTGTACCGCAGTGATTTAATGGCGATGCGCCTGCGGCGACCTCGCCGCGGCGAGCAGCTGCTCGCGGCCATCGAGCAGTGTCTCAGGCCTTCGGCCGGAGCAGATCTATCGCCAGGGCGGGCGATGACTCGTCGCTCCAGACGTAGAGCACCCCATCGATCTCCCGGCACTTCTCAGCCGCTCCGCCACCTGCAACGCGGCTGTGTCCCCGCACGCTGGGCACTGAGGCGGCCGCGTCGCGAGCTGCGCCCGGATGGTGGCTGACTGCATCACCGCGAAATGCTGGTGACCGTCGGCGGCTTCGCGCTGTAGCCGCTCGAGCTCGATCAGGAGGACCATCGCAAGGTCTCGCGCGAAGCTCGAGGGCTCTTCAGAGATCTGCGTCCGTCACTGCGCCAGCTGCTGAAGTCCGACCACGAGATGCCTCCCCTACCCCGCAGCGGCGCGGAAGCTACGCCGAACAAGGGGTATGCAGGAGTGCGCAGCCGTGTCCCACGTCTACGGGCGCGGCGAACTGGCGCGCACGCGGGACTCGACTCGTCTTCGTCTATGATTCGCGCCCAGAGCGGCGCTCGAGCCGGCTGCCCCCCCCCGCAAGTCAGATCGAGCGCCCTCTGGGTGCAGTCTTCCGCCTCTCCCGTTGCCGCTCCTCCGCCTTCCGCGTCCGCTGCTTCTCCCGCATGAGCGCCGCCATGCGCCGGTGGACCCGCTTCCGGTAGCAACCCGCCGAGCAGACCCGCCATCACCGCAGCGAGCTTGCGGCCAACCACGTCCCTGCGCACCGCCTCGCGGCCCACAACGACGCGACCGTCATGCGCTCGAGCGCGCCGCTCCCGCAGCGCTATCGCGTCTCTCTCCGCGTCGGCTACGGGCACTTCGGCGACGGGACCGGGCTCAAACGGCTACGCCTCCGGCCTCGAGACGTCCGAGCCGTGGCGCACCGACCTGGCCGACAACAGAACGGCTTGTACTTCCTCGCCATCCTCGACGCGCTGCCGCGCCCGCACAACAACACCTGGATCCACCACCACCGCAAGGTGGTGATGGACACCGACAGCAACGTCCCGCCCTGGACCGAGAATCTGGGACGGCCAGCGCTTCGTCATCGACGGGCGGCGGCCGGTCAAGATGCTGGCCGTCGACGGCCGGGGTCCCGTCTCCACCCTCGTCGGCAAGCCCTTCCTGCCCTTCGCGGGCTGGACCTGGCAGCCGTCCGACACCGTGCGCGCGGTGGACGCCTTCCTGCCTGACACCTGGTACCGGGTGACCGTCGAGCGCTTCGACGCGCGGTTCACGCTCGAGATCTCCGACCGCTTCCGCTACGGCGGCGAGGCCACCTACGCCGCCACCATCGACGCCGCGCAGCACTGCGTGTGGCACTTCAACCGCTCGGCCTCCGAGGACGCCACGAGCTGCGTGGACGAGACGCCCTTCGACCCGCTCCTGCCGGAGTTCCCGCAGTGGCCGGCCGGGGCCACCTGGCCCGACTGGACCCGCACGAGAACTTCTACATGGACGACGTCCTCTACGACGACGTGAAGCTCGAGACCTGGCGGGAGTAGCTGTCACCGCGAGGACGAGCCTCGCCGCTGGCGGCGCCGCGACAGGGTCAGTCAGGGTAGACGGGGTCCGCGACCGTGGTCGGGCGCCGGTTCGAGCAGCGTCCGCCGCCTTGGCCGTCCGAGCACGAAACGAACAACGGGCCGACCGCGCCCGGAGCCGACCCGTTGACGGGTTCAACCATATCAGTGCGTCGACTGCGTCTGGCTCCCCTGCGGCCGCGCGCCTGGGGCGGTGGCGCCGGTGGTGGCCCCCTGGCCGAGCTGGCGCATCAGCCCCAGCGCGTCCCACTGCACCCAATCCTCCACCAGCTTGCCGCTTCGGAAGTGGCTGATTGAGATCCCCTCCACAGTGCAGCGCCGGCCGGTCGGGGCCACCCCCATGAGCGGTGCCTGGTGCGTGCCGGTCATGCGCCAGTGGGAGATGCAGGTGTCGCCGTCGGCGTCCACCCAGCTGCGCAGGATGGTGGGCGCGAGGTCGGGGAACGCCGTCCGGTACATGCGGCAGTTCTCCTTCTCCTGCTTCAGATCGGCATCGCCCGTCACCGGGTCGTGGGTGTGGTAGTTGGGATCGCAGATCTCGTCGTACACGTCGAAGTTCCCCTTCCCGAACGCCTCCTCGAGCAACCGGCGCTGGGCCTGCTTGATGTCGACCGCCATGGCTCTCTCTCTCCTTGCCGCACAGGTGTGGCGGCGGGGGTGATCTTCTGCGCAGTCACCGCCCGCCCGCAAGGCGCCGCGGGACCGGAGACGGCCAGACCCCCGCAAGGCAGGCTCGTGGGGGCCAGCGTGCGTTTCGGGAATGAAGGCGGCGCGCCGCCGCGCTTCGGGGCGTGATCCGCTCCATCATGCGCGCGAAGGGGATGGTCTCGCGCACGTGATGCAGCCCGCATATCAACGTGCCACTCGACCGCTTCCTTGGGCAGCTGGTGGTGAGCGAGATGGCCGCCTCCAGTACCGCCAGGTCGCCCTCGTGCCGCCCCCCGCCGATGATCTCGCCGTAGCCCTCGGGCGCGAGCACGTTCAGCCGAGCGCGACGCGAGAGTCGTTCAGGTCCTTCTTGAAGTAGAAGCCCTTCATCTCCGCCGGGTAGCGGCGCACCATTACCGGTCGGTCGAAGGCGGAGGCGACCAGCGTCTCCTGGTCGCCGCCGATGTCCTCCCCCCTGCATCGCTTTCAAAACGCCTCGCCACGGCCGATCTCTCGCGCGTGCCGGGCCTTCACGTTGGGCGTGGTGGGGGCCCTGTACACCCGCGCGAAGACCAAGAAGAGGTACGCAACGCGCGCACGCTGGAGGAGCTGGCCCAGCAGGGCCTCTCGACGCGCGAGGGGGCCGAGCAGGCCGCGAGCCCGTAGCTGTGGGCGGGCCGTCGACCGTCGATCCGCGCGCGTCAGCGCCCTACGTGCGGGTTTTCGACTGGCCGCACGCCAGCATGGCGCTGCCGTGGCGGTGAGGAGGCCTCAGCGATCGCTTCGGCGCCGTGCAGCCGCCCCCTTGACTGCGGCACCTGCCGCGACGCCGAGGCCCGCGCGCTGCCTTGACCGGAATCCTGCTCGACCACACGTGAGCGGCAGCGCTTCTACGGGCGCGAGGGCTTCGAGTGCTTCGCGCTCGGCCGGCTCGGTCTTGGTGTGGCGCCGCGCTCAAGCTCCGCGGCCAGTACAGCCAGGAGTCGTACCGTCCGAGGGCGCGCGCGCCGCATGCGGCGAATGAGTCTGCGCAGGTCCGCGCTCTCGCCGAGCGAAGCGTCCGGGAGCGGCGTTCCCAACGCCTGACCCGTTGAGAGTCCCAAGAGAGCGTCGGTGCTGACGGTGAGCGCCTGCGCGAGCCGCACGAGGGTTGGGACGCTCGGCAGGGTGGAACCCCACATAAACCTGCCCATCGCGCCTCGCGTCCCATCTGCCAAGCCACTGCGCAAGCGGTCACCTTGAAGACTTCGCAGGTCCCGACCGTCATCTTGGGTTTGCCAGTTTGGCGAGCGGTGCCCAGCGCGTCGGCCAGCGAGCGTGCCGCGCGTAGATACAGTAGCCCATCCCGATGGCGGCGATCTCTACGTCGATCTATCCGCGCCGCCCTCCTGCGACTCACGGTGGACCTCTACCTCGCCTGCCCACCGAGTCGTCGATCAGATCATCGCATCACCCAGTACAACTCCTGTCCGCGCCGCGCGACATCACCCGACCCGCGGAACGCCGGGGAGTAATACGACAAATCCGCCGGACCGCGCAGCGTAGCGGCGATGGAGGCTGCGATCTCGCGGAGATCTCGCTCCGCTCGCGTTCGCGGCGGTCCTGCGCACCTTCTCTGGTTCTCGGCATGCTCCAAGTACTTGACGACACAAGACTTGAACGTACGATCGAATTGGCCACAGGACCAGAGGTGATTGGCGGCGGTAGTCGGCCGTCCCGGTAAGCGGCTGAGGCATCGCGGGGTTGGGCGACGCGGCCGGCGGCCGAGGGCGCGTGCACAAATTCGCGCCCGGATCTCGGGTCAGGTACGGAAACAGGTGCGGCGGACGATCCTGAACGATCGCCCGCCGCGGCGCTGCTGGGTCTAGGAGCCCGGCAACTACCTCACCCGAGATCTTACGAGGGGACGTCGATGGAAAGGAAGAAGACTCCGCAGGATGGTGGGCCTGCTGCACGCCCGCCTGCCGGAGCTGGACCTGGACGCGGTCGCCGACCCGCGGGCACGAGAGGGCCGCTGGTCGCTGCCACAGCTGGCGGGAAGCGCCGAGCGTCCAGCGCTCCGAGCGCCCGCTTCGAAGAGTCACACAATGGAAGGACGCGCATCCACCAGATAGCTCGCCCGGCGCGCACCGACGTGTGAGCGGTTAGGATAGACCGGCCTCCCACTGAGGGACGACACACTCCTGGTTCCTTGACGTCCAGAGCGGACTCGCCGAGAGTCGCAGCCTACACTGGCAGTATGCTCGTCCGGGACGGCCGCGACGGGTGTCTTTCCAACGAGCTAGCCCTTGGCCCGAGGCAAGCGGAAGAAGACCCGGCCAGCGACGCCACCCGCCACGCGCTCCAGGGGGACGGTGAAGATCCCCTCGTCAGGCGAGGTGCAAGTCGGGTACGAGCCCGCTCCTCCGCGCGCACCCGAGGGAACGGCGATCCACCCGCGGCGCCCCCTTCCCCCGATCCCCGACAAGAAGATCACTGACGACCATGGGCCAGAACGGCCCTAGCGGGAGGACTCAGATGCCGCGGAAGCCGAGCAGGAAGCGCCCTACGACGAAGCGTGGCGCAAGGGCGACGAGAGCTGCGCCGAGCGCGGTCACACCGCTCGCGACCATCCGCCTCGGAGCCGCTGCGAAACGGTCCTTCGCGGTGAGGCATCTCCCAATTCCTCCGAAGTTCGACAAACCCAAGCGGATCCACCCGAGGCGCGTGTTGCCGTTCATCCGCGAGGGCCTAGAGCGGCAGTTTCACAGCACGACCCGGAGCGCGACGCTGCGCACGGCGAAGACGCTCGCCGAGGCCATCGCGATGCCGGCGGAGGACGTTGTCCTCAAGCTCGACACGGAGCTCGTTCAGGCTGGCCAGCAGCAGACCGCAAGCAACGTGGGCGAGCCGAGCGCCGCTCGGAGCGGCGACGTCGTGTTCTATACGGGAAACTGGTACGCCGCGATGTCGGCGGATGGCGGAAAGTCATTCAAATACATCGATCCCGCGACGGCGTTTGCGGCGGCAGACCCGCCCGACTCGCATTTCTGCTGTGACCAAGTGGTGAACTACATCCCTGCGATCGATACGTTCGTGTGGCTGCTGCAGTACGGGCCCGATACAGGCGACAACATCCAGCGGTTGGCCTTCGCGAAGAGCGATGATGTCGTCCGGGGGCGGTGGCATCTCTTTGACGTGACGACGGCCATGCTGGGCGTCCCGGGCGCGTTTCTGGATTTCCCGGACCTCGCCGTCGGAGCGAACCACCTGTACCTCACGACCAACATCTTTCAGGGCACGGATCAGGCAGGGTCGGGCGTCGTGCGGATCCCGTTCGACGAGATCGGCAGCGGCGCGATCACCGCGAAACGGTACGTGTCCATGGAGCTGCAGAGCTTCCGCGTGGCGCAGAACTGCGGTGAGACCGCGTATTTTGCTGCGCACCGGGATACGAGCACGCTGGCAGTCTACGCGTGGAACGGAAACGACGATTCGCCTACCGAGACAGCAGTGGGGGTGGCGCGCTGGATCGGCGGGAATGGCTACCAGTCGCGAACGCCTGACGGTAGGCGCTGGCTCGATCGAGCAGATCCTCGCATCACCGGCGCGACGATGGCGGGTAAAGAGCTGTGGTTCGCTTGGTCCGTCGATCGTGGTTCCAACCAGCGCCCGAATCCGTTCGTTCAGATCGCTCACATCGACGCGAGCAATCTGACCCTCATCGACAACATCAACGTCTTCGACGTCGACTCGGCCACAGCGTATGCGGCGCTCGGCACGAATGCGGATAGCGAGGTCGGCATTTCGTACATGATCGGCGGTGGACCGCGCCACCCATCGCACGCGGTCGGGATCCTCACCAACACGCGACGGGATGTGATCGTCGCAGCCGGCGACCGTGGACCGCTGCTCGACCCGCAGACTGGCAAGGGCGAATGGGGCGACTTCCTTGCGGTCCGACCCCTGTTCCCAGACCGCAAGGACTTCGTGGCAACAGGCTACACGATGAAGGGACCGGGGGACGGATCGAACCGCGATGCCACCCCGAGGCTCGTCGTGTTTGGGCGAGCCGGAACGGGAGCAGCTCCTGTCTCTCCAGGTCCCGCACCTGTTGGAGTGCCCGGTGGCGCCGGGCCTGTCGTTCAACCGGGCGGTCCGGGGCCGATCCCGGACGTCAACGCGCTTTCGGTCCTCGGAACCGCTGCCGCGACCGCCGTCAAGCGCGCAGCTGGAATCGTAGCTACGCTCGCCGCGCCGAGGGCACAGCCCGCGGCACTGGCGCCGGAGCTCGCGACAAAACCCGGGGTAGAGCGATGGCCGGTGAAGACCGGCCAGGATCCAGACGTGGCCTTGGTGGGCAAGAACGTTCTCGCAGGAACCGACCTGGGCCCCGGTATCATTCCGGCTACCGTCGAGGAGCTCATCAGCGCGCCACGCCCTCCCGACATGGCTGATCCTTTGGAGTTGTACGAGCCTTATCAGGCGCGTCGGGCAGGACCTGTCGAGACCACCATCTGGCGCGTCGAGGGGACCATCACGGCCATGAAACTGGAGTCCGACGGGGACTATCACCTCGTGCTGCAGGGGGCGAGCGGCGAGACCATGATCGGCGAGATCCCGACTCCCACGCCTGCTTTCGTGGGGACGTGCCCGTGGATCGGAAACATCAAAGATGCACGCAAGGCAGTCGATGACAAATTTGTAAGCCACCTCGCGCCGCAGGCCTTCGTTTTGATGGGAAACCAGCTCGTCCCGCGCGACGCTGTCACGGTACCGCCCACGACGCCGATGACGATGGCGCGGTCATTCCTCCCCCCTCCTGGAGCGGAGGCGAGCAACGTGCAGCCCTTCAAGACGCAAGTGCCCCCAACCCGCGCGCGCATCACGGGCGTGGGATTCTTTGACAAGGTGCATGGGCAGATGGGCGTCTCACAGGCGAACGGGATCGAGTTACACCCGGTCCTCCGAATCGAGTGGATCTGAAGGACCGCTCCGATGCTGACGGTGCTGCTCGCTTCGTACGGAGCGGTCCTCATCGCCGAGCTCGTCGGCGACAAGACTCTGTATACGCTGTGTGCCCTCGTCGCCCGCTACCGCCCGCTCCCGCTCCTCACGGGAGCGGCGGTCGCCTTCATGGGGAAGATGGCTGTCGCGGTCCTCCTCGGCGGACTTGTTGCATCTCTTCCAAAGTGGGTGACCGCCGCCACCACGGCGCTGACGTTCTTCGGGATGGCGCTCTTCCTGTGGCGGACTACAGGCCGCCCCGAGTCCGCAGAACCGGCACAACGGACTCGTTCGACGCATGGAGCGCTCGTAGGCTTCTCGTCCATCTTCTTCACGGAGTGGGGTGACATAGGCCAGATCACCGCGGCCCTGCTCGCGGCGCGGTATCAGCGGCCAGCCGTGGTCTGGCTTGGCGCGACCGCGGCCCTGGTGACGAAAGCGATCCTCGCGACAACCGTGGGAATGGGGATTCGCCGATGGGTTCCGCGCCAGCCTCTCCGTGTTACAGCGGTCTCGATGCTTGTCCTCATGGGGATGCTGGCGCTGCTGCGAGCCGATTAGCAGGGCTTCTTACCAAGAAGAAGCGGAAGCTGTTCGGCTTCCTGCGCAAGCACCGGCACGAGCTCTTCGACGACGCCTTCCAGGCCGAGCTCGAGTCGATGTACCGAGGCACCGGCGCGGGCATGGAGCCGGTGCCACCGGGGCAGCTCGCGATGGCGCTCTTGCTGCAGGGCTACCTCGGGCTGTCCGACTGGGATGCGGTCGAGACTGCCGTCATGGATCTCCGGTGGCAGATGGTGCTCGGCTGCCTGGGCGCCACTGAGCCACCGTTCTCGCAGGGGGCGCTGCAGGACTTCCGCGAGCGGCTCATCGCGCACGACATGGACCGGCGACTGCTCGAGCGCACGGTCGAGCTGGCGAAACGCCGAGGAGCCCTATCGCGACGACCCCGACGAACGCGCTGACGAGCCACGGCTGGCGACCCCAGCCCAGCGCCGTCATCCACATCCCGGAGACGAGGATAGCGAGCATCGCGAACGGACCAAGGCGGAAGGGTAGCGCGAGCAGGCCCATCCACATGCGGACGTCCGAGGGCTTCTCCGCGCGCTGGGCCTTCGAGCGAGACGGTCTCCAAGGCAAGGGCCGCGAAGATCCCGTCCACGTGCTCTCGTTGCAGTCTCCCGAAGGTACGCGTGTTCGTGGACTACGTGGCAGCGGAGCTCGCGAGGAGCGGGGTCGAGAAGTAAGTCGATGGATCGTTCGCGCCGGCCACCGGCCAGCGGGCACGCGTCGCGACGTCACGGACGCAGGCAGAGGAACGCCTCATCGGCGCGGCCGTCGCCGAGCGGGCCGCGCCGTCGTCTCCACCCGGAAGCCGGCGTGTGTCTGCACGCAGAGCCAGGGTGCCTCTCGCGAACAACCCCTCCACCTGTCGGTCGTGCGCTGCGGTAGGCCGAACAACCCGCGTTTCGAGTCCGATAACGCCCTGTGACGGGAACGACCGTCACCTCGAGAGGGGAGCCTGCCGTGACGTGCCAGACAGAGTGCCGACGCGGGCGTAAGGTGTCCCGATCCTCCGGGGGATGGCGAACACATGGCTCCAGACGTCCACGGCGAGAGCGATCGCGCGGCGCCGAGTCGAATTCCGTTGGGCGTGTGGGTGCTCGGCGGCGTCAGCCTTCTCATGGACATCTCCTCCGAGATGATCCACAGCCTCTTGCCCCTGTTCATGGTCACGACCCTCGGCGTCGGCGCCTTCACCGTCGGCGTGATCGAGGGGCTGGCCGAGTCCACCGCGCTCATCGTCAAGATCTTCTCGGGAGCGCTGAGCGACTACCTGGGCAAGCGCAAGGGGCTGGCGGTGTTCGGATATGCGCTGGGCGCGCTGACGAAGCCGCTGTTCGCCATCGCACCGACCGCGGGCGTGGTGCTCACGGCTCGCCTGCTGGATCGGGTGGGCAAGGGCGTCCGCGGCGCGCCGCGCGACGCGTTGGTGGCGGACATCACGCCTAGTCACGTGCGTGGGGCGGCCTTCGGCCTACGCCAGTCGCTCGACACCGTGGGCGCCTTCATCGGCCCGCTCCTCGCGACCGGATTGATGCTGCTGTGGGCGGACGACTTCCGTTCGGTGTTCTGGGTGGCCGTGATCCCCGGGGCGATGGCGGTCGCGCTGCTCCAGCTCGGGCTGCGCGAGCGGGAGCATCACCAGGCCGAGCGGCGCACCAACCCGATTCGCCGGGAGAACCTGACGCGCCTGGGCGCGCCGTACTGGTGGGTGGTGGGCGTCGGCGCGGTCTTTACGCTGGCCCGATTCAGCGAGGCGTTCCTCGTGCTGCGCGCCCGGCAAGGCGGCGTCCCGCTCGCGCTGGTGCCGCTGGTGATGGTCGCGATGAACGTGATCTACTCGCTGTCGGCGTACCCCTTCGGCAAGCTCTCGGATCGCGTGAGCCACACCCGGCTGCTGGCGCTCGGGCTGGTGGTCCTCATCGCAGCCGACCTTGTGCTGGCCGTCGACGATCGCTGGGGCGTCGTGCTCGCCGGCGTGTCGCTCTGGGGTGTGCACATGGGCATCACCCAGGGGTTGCTGGCCACGATGGTGGCCGACACCGCACCCGCCGACCTGCGCGGCACCGCCTACGGATTCTTCAACTTGATGAGCGGAATCGCCATGCTCGTCGCCAGCGCCTTGGCCGGGCTCCTATGGGATCGACGGGGGGCGTCCTCCACGTTCCACACGGGGGCGGTCTTCTGCGTGATCGCGCTCATCGGCCTGGCGTGGCGACCTACCGCCCGATCCGCGCGCGCCTGATCCGGTGCGGACATTTGCCGCGGCCGCGCGAGCGAGGGATCTGTCAACTGATTCGCAACGGCGGTGCCGGCAGCGAACGGAACGGCTCGAGCCACTGTGCCAACTGCTGAAGTTCGACCACGAGACTTCCTGTCGTTCGCCATAATCCCGTTCGCTCTGAAATCGTTGACGGTTTCGCTCGAGCCCGGCAGTCTCGCTGGCCCACGCTTCGCCTTGTAGTGGTGGGCATCCGGTCGGTCGCTTCGCTCCTTCGTTCGCGGCGGGAGCTCCTGCTGGAGAACCTCGCCCTTCGGCAGCAGCTCGCCACGATGGTCCAGAAGGACCGCCCTCGCATCCGAACCGCCGATCGTGTCTTCTGGGTGGCTCTTCGGCGCGTCTGGCCGCGGTGGGCAGAAGTCCTCGTCGTCGTGAAGCCCGAGACCGTCGTACGGTGGCATCGGGCCGGCTATCGCCTCTTCGACAGGGGATCGCGGTACCTGATCTTCACCCGTCCGCCGAGGGCGAGGTCAGATCTTATCCTCGTATGTAATCGAGAAGGTCCTCTCGCCAATAAAGGCCGATGCCAAAGCCGGCCACGAGTGCGAACTCAGGTTGGTGGTGGCGACACGGATGATCTTGTGCTTGCCGTCGTTCTCTTGCATCCACTCGACGTACTTGTCGGTGCCCTTGAGCTCGATGACCTTCATACCTCTCTCCAGCGAGACCTAGCGTGAGGGCAGTATCTGCGCGGCTGCGGGTCCTTGCGACAGTGACCAACTGCCGCAACCCCGTCAAGGTAACCTTTCGCGGCGTTGTGGTGACGGCGAGGCGACGGCCACCGTACCGCCCGAGGGTGTGTCTAGCGCGTCAAGCTCCGGCGGCGGGCCGGCCAGGGTGGCGCGGGGCTTTCGCTGCGCAGACCCACTTCGTGAGCGTCCTTCACGTCCTGGCCGATGTCCCAGCAGCGCTGGTGGACGGACACGCGCTGGGTCTCCAGGTAGATCGCCACCAGTTCGTCGTTGGCGCGAACGGACGACCGGCTGGTGCGCGAGCCGCCAGGGCAGCGAGTAGGTGTTGCGGTCGAAGCGGATGCGGAAGGTTTTGGTCGCCTGTGCCGCCTCGTCACGTTTGACCTCGACATCTTGCGGATGAGGCCGATGAGTTCGCGGCCCAGCGCAGGCCGACCCACGCGGCCGGCGCGACTCCTGCGCGTCCAGAAGCGCTTGAACCCTTCGCGATGCCACCGGACCACCGTGGCCGGCTGGACGATCGCCAGGGCATACCGCCACGCCTCCCAACGGCGAACCAGGATCACCCTGTTCCTCGCCACTACTCGATCCGCCGTCCTCTTTAGCCGGAAGAGAAAGGGGCGTGCGATGCACGGGGCGCTCGCGGCGCTCAGGTGTTGGGCATGCGCGCACATCCGGGCTGCCCGGTCCGCCCGACCTTGGCAGACCGGAACAGGTGCCCTGGCGAGCTCCGCGGCCTCTCGAGGGACCCGCTTACGCTGCCGCGGCCTACACGTACCGATGGTGGAGGCCGCCGACCCGCCGTTGGGCGTGGACTGCGGCGTCACCTGCAGGGCGCAGCTCCACGAGCGGAAGGCGATCGTGTGCGCTTCGGCCCGGTGGCGACGTCCATTCATGCGCCTGGCGCCACGAGCTGGCGCCTGTTTCGCGCTCCGAGCCCTCGGCCCCCTCCCGCTTCGCACCCATCACACCCACGGACCGTGAATTGGCGTAGCACAGCTGCTGCCTACCGTGTGGCTCTCGTCCCGCGACCTTCGCCCCCGATCCTCCGCGAAATCGACGCGAACTTGTAACCAGTTCGGCCCGAGCGGGCCTCCTGGCCTTGCAAGCTCGTCGGTATAGTCGTTGCGCTTCCGAGCGCATCACTGTCCGTACATGAGCCAGGCGGCCCGTCTGCAAATGGGCGGCCTGCCGATCAGGAGTCTTGCATGACATTCCATAAGCCCCGGGTCCTCCCGTTGCTTCTTTGCATCCTTGTGATGACCTCTGCGACTGCCGCCAGCGCAAGCGACGAGCATCATCGTGTGAAACATGTCCTTCTTCTCAGCGTCGATGGTCTGCACCAGGTCGACCTGGCGAACTGGATCAAGGCTCACCCGTTCTCGGCTCTCGCCCAGGTCAGCCGCAGCGCAGTCGTGTACACCTCCGCCAGCACGACCACGCCGTCAGACTCGTTCCCGGGCCTGCTCGCGCTCGTCACGGGCGGCACGCCGAGGTCGACCGGGGTCTACTACGACGACAGCTACGACCGAACGCTCTACCCGCCCGGGAGCGGCTGCGTCGGTAGCCCGGGAACGGAGATCGTTTACGACGAGAGCGTCGACTTCGACCTCTCGAAGCTCTTCAGCGGGGGAATCAACCCGGCCAACCTTCCGCTCTCGAAGGATTCCACGGGCTGCAAGCCGGTCTACCCCCACAGCTTCATCAGGGTGAACACCGTCTTCGAGGTGGTGAAGGCGGCCGGGGGCCGCACCGCCTGGTCGGACAAGCACCCCGCCTACGACCTTGTGAACGGACCGTCGGGCAACGGCGTCGATGACCTCTTCACTCCTGAGATCAACTCCAACATCGCGAACGGCGGGACCGTGAACGGCGTGAACCTCTCGGCCACGCTCGCGATGTGCGACGGCACCAACTCGCTCCCCGTGAAGAAGGTCCAGGTCTATACGGACTGCATCCCGGCGGTGGAGGCCTACGATGACGTGAAGGTCCAGGCCATCCTCAACCAGGTCGACCGCCGCAAGTCCGATGGCTCCGCCTGCTCAGGCAAGGGCGACCATCAGGACGACGAGCGCGGCTGCGTACCCACCGTCTTCGGAATGAACTTCCAGGCAGTGAGCGTCGGCCAGAAACTTCCGGTGGGGGGCTACACCGACGCCGACGGGACGCCGAGCGGCAACCTGGAGGGCGCTCTTGCCCACACCGACCAGTCCATCGGCAGGATGGTGGCGGCGCTCGCGAAGAGGGACCTGCTCGACTCGACCGTGATCATCGTCAGCGCCAAGCACGGTCAGTCGCCCATCGACAAGTCGAAGCTCGCCATGGAGTCCGGCGGCTCGGGCAATACGACCGTGACGGACCCGCTGGGCTTCGTGAACGATGCCGAGCCCCACGTCGACGTCGATGTCTTCCACGACGTCGCCCAGTCCAATGGCGCCAAAGACTACGCTGTCAACGGCCACTTGCAGACCGACGACGTCGGCATCGTGTGGCTCCAGAACCAGTCGGCTTCCAACATCTCTGGGGTGGCGTCGCAGCTCCAGAGCAACGCTGCGGCGATCTTCGCCGACGCCCTGCCGAGCGGGACCATCTTCTCGTCGAACATCAGCTCGGGCAAAGAGCTCGCCGAGATCTTCGGCGATCCGACCTCTTCGGATCCTGTCGCGGCCGCCCGTGCGCCGAACATCTTCATCCAGCCCGACGAAGGGGTCATCTACTCGGGTAGCTCCAAGAAGATCGCCGAGCACGGTGGAGGCGCTCCGGACGATACTCACGTAGCGCTCATGGTCTCGTGGTCCGAGCTCGACTCGAAGATCGTTTCCACGCCGGTAACCACGACGCAGGTGGCTCCGACCATCCTGGAGGCGCTCGGTCTGAAGACTCACGAGCTCAAGGCAGTCAGGATCGAGCACACGAAGCCGCTCCCGCACCTGCCATTCTGATTCCAGGTCCAGTCGGAACTGAAAGGGCGGCGGCTCGCCTTCTGGCGGTCCGCCGCTCTTCCTTCGCCCGCCCCCGAACGGGCGTGCGTCGAACCCAAACGCGCCAGTTCGAGACGGCTCGCCCTGTGGCTCGCCAATACTCGATCCGCCGACCCATGCGACCGGATGACAAGGGTTGCGCGGGGCGTGGCGCGCCCACGCCACCCCGGTGTTGGGCGTGCAGGCGCATCCGGGCAGCCCGGCCCGCCGACTGGCGAACCGGGAAAGCTGCTCGGAGGAGCTGGCCTTCGGAGCGGCTTGCCTACGCGGCCGCAGCCCACTCGTACCGGTGGTAGAGGCCTCCGACCCGCCGTCGGGCCTGAACGGCGCCGCCAGGGCGCAGCTCCACGGGTCGAGCCACTGGCGCGTCCTTCTCGACCCCAAGATGCGTGCGGTTCTGGTGATAGTACGCGAGGTACTCGCTGAGCAGCCGCCGTAGATGATCGTCATCGAGAACGATGGCGTGGTCGAGCAGGTCGCGCCGTATCGTCCCCACGAATCGCTCAGCCACCCCGTTCTGCCACGGGCTGTGGTAGCTCGTCCGCTTGGCCTCGAGTCTCAGCGACTCGATCGCGGCGACCACCGCCGCGGAGAAGATCGTGTCCCGGTCGAGCACCAGGTATTTCGAACGGGCGCCCGCGTCATCGAAGGGGAACGTCTCTTGCAGTTGCTGCACCACCCACGGCGCCGTGGGGCTATCCGTGACGCACCAGTGGACGATCTCGCGCCGCGAATGCCTGATCGCGAACCAGACGTACAGGACGCGGAAGGTCGCCGTCGGCACCGTGAAGAAGTCCATGGCCACGATGACCTCCCGGTGGTTCCGGAGGAACGTGAGCCAGCTCTGCCTTCGTCCCGGTGAATGCCGCAGCCGTCGCATGTAACGCGAGACGGTCCGCTCGGAGACCCTGAACCCCAGCTTCAACAGCTCGCCGTGGATCCGCGGAGCGCCCCACCCGTTCTCGCGCGCCATCCTCCGGACAAGTTCTCGGACCTCCCGTCCGACCAATGCCCGGCCTGGCGACATTCTCCTCCTGGAGAGCCACCTCCAGTAGAGGCCGAAGCCCGCGCGGTGCCACCCGATCACCGTCTCCGGCTTCACGATGACGACCGTCTCGGACCATCTTGTCCACACGCGCCGCAGCACCACACAGAACGCCCGGTCCACCAGCCCGCGCCGCGGCCGACGCTTCTGCAGGAGGGTGGAGAGCTGCTGACGGAGGGCCAGGTTCTCGATCATGAGGCCGCCCTGCGACCGGAACCCCGAGACCACAGCAGCGATGATCGCCCAGAGAAGTCGAATCAAAGAGGCCGGCGAGGCTGCCGCCCCTGGCCGAAAACGTCAACAGTTCTCGATGGAACGCGATTTTGGCGAGGCACAGCCAGCGATTATGTCAAACATGCGGCACGCGGGCACACCGGTGCGACGCTCCAGTGCCTCGACGATGCGCGCCGGGATGAGGCCTCGGATACCGCCGCCGTCCAGGGAGAGGATAGTGATGAACCTTCGGCCACGGGGCTTGAGATCGGTACGAAGGTTGTGAGTCGGCGCGGGCTGCTCGGGTGTCGTCACTGGGCCACCTCCCGTTCGCGTGGCGGGGCGATGAGGGACGGTAGCAGCGCCGAGACGCCGAACGCCGGGCCGCGTGGGTTAGCCCTAACGGTTACAGAGAAGCCGATCGCGGTGCGTACGGCGGTGGGCCACCTGAGAAGCTTGCCGCCTGGGGGGCTTGGTCGATTCCGCGAGCGTTCGACGGGGAAACGGCGTGGTCACGGCTTCCCGAGTAGTTCCATCGCAGAGGCCGTGTACGCGGAGACTCCCGTGCGGATCGTGCGCTCGCGGTCGGGCGCGAACTCCGAGGAGTGCAGACCGGGGAGCGTCCTCCCCTCGGCCCGGGCCTTCATGAGCGCCTTCGGCTCCGCTGCGCCAACTTTGAGCTGAACCGCTGGAATCCCGGCTCGCCCCAGCTCGCTGAAGTCCTCTGCCACCATCTGCTGGTTTGCATCGATGACGTTCTCTTGCCCAAGCGTGCGCGACAGCGTAGCGGCGAGGCGCGCGTCGAGCGCCGGATCGTTCCAGGTAGACTGCGCGGATTCGGTCACGGTGACGGTCGGCTCTTTCGGCGCGCCCGCCGCGGCGGCTTCGGCTCGCGCGATGCGGCCGATGCCGTCGAGTAGATGCCGCTGGACATCATCCCTGAAGGACCGGACCGTGAGCTGGAGCTTCACGTCATCGGGCACGATGTTGCTCTTCGTCCCCCCGTGGATGGAGCCAACGGTGACAACCGCCGGATCAAGCGGGTTCACCTCGCGCGAGACGAGCGTTTGCAAGGCCAAGACGGTGCGCGCCGCAATCACCACGGGGTCGACGGTCTCGTGCGGCTTCGCGCCGTGGCCACCCTTACCGTGGATGACCACCTCGACGGTGCTCGAATTGGCCATTAGGAAACCTGGGCGGTGAGCGACCTGCCCAGACGGGTAGAGCGGATCGTCGTGGATCGCGATCGCAAAATCAGGCTTCGGGAACCGGGTGAGGAGCCCGTCCTTGATCATCGCGCGCGCGCCGAGCGCGCGTTCCTCGGCAGGCTGCCCCATCATCACGAGCGTGCCACGCCAGTGATCCTTGGCACGCGCGAGTAGCGTGGCCGCGCCGATCCAGGAGGTCATATGAATGTCGTGGCCACAGGCGTGCGCCACCGGAACGGTCGCCCCGGTGTCATCCGTCGCTGTGACCTTGCTCGCGTACGGAAGGCCGGTCTGCTCTCTGACCGGGAGCGCGTCCAGCTCGGTCCGCAGGAGCACCGTCGGTCCCTTGCCGTTCTGCAAGACGCCAACGATGCCCGTCCCACCGACCTTCTCCGTCACCTCGAATCCTAGCGCTCGGAGCTGTGCCGCCATCTTCGCGGCGGTCTTCTCCTCGTGCAGCGACAGCTCGGGCGTGCGGTGAAGCTCTTGGTAGAGCGCGTCAAGCGATGGATAGAGCGCGTCGAGCTGGGTGAGCGGCTCCGACGCGGACGCCCCGATCCTTGGGGACAACAACGCCACGATGAACACTATGAGCGTTCCGCGCGAGCCCGAGACACGGTCTGCCTTTGGACGCAACATGGCGCCTCCTCCCCTGCAGCCGTTGTCTTGTACCCAACGTTGAGACGATGACGCGGCCCTCCGGGGGCGCTCCCTCTGGTGCTGTCCGCAAAGATGCCGGTGCTGCTCGATCGGCGCCTGCATGAAGCCGCGGTCGAGGTCGCGGCCGGCGTCGATGTCGTGGTCGCGGTAGCCCCTACCTCCTCCGCCTCCCTCGCTCCTTGGCGCGAAGTTGCTCGGTCCCGTCGACGATGAGGCTCGCCGCCACGAGGTCGCTCCCGTCGGCCGGGTTCTTGAGTTGGCCGTCGGCCACGTACTCGCCGAGCGAGATGGCGGCGCCGCCGATCTCGGCATGGGGCGCTGGGAGCGCCTTCGCCCCCAGGTTCAAGAAGAAGAGGACCTGCTTCACCGGCTTCCAGAAGCGGCGCTTCCCCACGGCGCGGCGCAGGTCCGCTACCCGTGTCCCTCATCTCCCCTTACGCCGCCTTCCCCTTGGGCAACGGCTTCCCCTTCTCGAACACGGCCCCTTCACCGAACTTGGCCACGATCCGCTTCTTCGTATCGAGGCCTCCCGTCAGTTCGATGACGAACGTCGGGACGCGCCGCGCCCGCCGATCAGCCACCCACTTCGTCAGTTCCTGGCGCGGGCGTGCTCGAGCAGCAGTCTTCGTCCGGCCCTTCCCGCGAGGCGCTCGGCGGCCCTTGAGCTGCTTGGCAAGCTGCTCATCAACCTGATCGGCGACGGCGCGAGCAATGGCCTCGGCGGCTCTCGCCACTACGGGGGCAACTGCGTCGGCGATGATCTGGTCGATGGATGGGGTGGATGCCTTGCGCATAGGTAGTCCTTTCACTGGGGTATCGAGCATATCCAGCGACCCCAGCTTGTCTAGATCGTTGGCTTCGAAAAGAGAGCCGGTTCTGGGGCATAAGAAGTAGCAGCTCCTGATTTGCCGAGGATTCTTCAGCGACCCGCTTCATCAGCCGCCTCAGGCCCCGCCCTCCCGGCAGCTCGCCTCGCGGCCGTCTTCGAGCTCGGGAGACGGGGCGCATGGAACCAGCCCAGGCGCGGGGATCGTTGCCTCGACCCCGCAGCCGCGTACGAAGTCATGCGCGATGTCGCGCATGAGCAGGAAGAGGAATTCCACGTCGTCCTTCCCGATGTCCGTGGGCGACTCCTTGGCAGGCGCTTGATCTCTGTAACCGCCTGGGGAACCACGGCTGGCGGGCGAATCTCAGCTGCGTGATCCTCCACAAGGTTCGCGAGGATCAGAAGGCCTGCCCGAAGTGCGGCGGGCATGATTTCTCGAAGCTCGGCGAGGGCGCGATGAGCGAGCTCTATGAGCTCGTCCCCGCCATCGTCGAGCGGCAGTTCCACATCCAGGAGAAGCTGTGCTGCAAGTGCAGCGAGACCGTCATCACCGTGGCGGGCGTCTCGCGGGGCTTCTTACTGTAGGTTTTCTGCACCTGCCGCTCGGACCCCTTGTTACCATCCCCGGAGAGGACGCCATGGGCAAGATCGTCTACTGGATGACGGTGTCGCTCGACGGTTTCGTCGAGACGCGCGACGGCAATATCGACTGGACCATGCCCGACGAGGGGCTCTTCCGCTTCCACACCGACTACGCCCGCCAACTCGGCGCATTCCTCTACGGGCGGCGCACCTACCAGTTG
>Ga0137385_10000380_pt1 | contig 36091 bp, 28 predicted proteins | sample SagtaG_FD_104921 | JGI IMG/M metagenome (GOLD analysis project Ga0137385, IMG submission 104921) | Vadose zone soil microbial communities from Sagehorn Ranch, Mendocino, California, USA - Sage2_R_80_16 metaG | ecosystem: Environmental > Terrestrial > Soil > Vadose zone | place: USA: California... | reverse complement strand
AGGCTGCTCCGCGGCCCGATCGCCTCGATAACGTCGTCGCGAATCAGAATCCCGGCATCGCTGATTTCCGAAGCGGGGGTCAAAGCGCGACCCGCGTGGATAAGGGTGGTCGGCATGGTCGTGGAACATCGTAACGGAAATGCCGGGCGAGACAAAACAAAACTGGCAGACCAACCCTCGGTCTGCCCGCTCGTCAAAAATAAAGACGCTCGAGAGCGCTACTTGCCGGCCATTTCGATGCTGGTCAGCTTAAGCGTTTCGCCTTCCACCGTGCCCTTGACGGTCACGTGATGGCCGGCGTGCTCCGCTACTTTGTCTTGCACGTCGACGACATATACTTTCTTGTCGCCGTCGTTCACAAACACGTACTTGGCGCCATGTTCCTTGACGCACTTGGTCGTGCACTCGCCGGCCTTCTCGTTCGCGCCCTTCGCCCCGCACTGGCTATCGGAAATCCAGCCGGTCCAGGAACCGTCTGCCGCCATTGCAAGAGTCCCCGCGAACAGCGTTGCCGCAATTGCCGTTGAGAGTCTCAGTTTCATGGTTTCCCCCCTCCAGAAGTCCATTTTGTGGTAGTTGAGTGACCGGGCCGTACTAAGCTTCGCACAGCCGCGGCCCCGATGTCCAGCCGGTTGCTATACCGTTCTAGTATACCGTTCTCGGCTCCCCTTTATTCCCGGAAGACGCGCAATCAAAAGGGGAGGATCCTCAAGCAACCCTCCCCGAACCGCCGTAATCGCTACGGAAAGCGGAAGCCCTGCTAACTTTTCTGCGAGCTCCCCTCGAGCCTACAGGCCGGAAGTGGCGTTGCTGGCAGAGGCCGTGGGCGCGGGCTTCGGGACGCTCAGATACCCCGTAGCGCTGGACTTGGTGACTTTGTTCACCACGAGTTCGAGCGCCGAGTGGCTGCCACCGGTGTAGAAGAAGATGGGTTCGTTGACCGAGCGGTTCTTCTTCTCAAAGCTGTTGTCGTCCGCCAGCACGTTAATGGTGTACTGATTCTTCTTGGGGTTGGTGTCCTTCAACACAAGCTGAATGCCGCCCACTTTGGTGGCGCCGCCCTTGCGCTGCACGGTGAACTCAAAATAATCGCGCTGGCCAATGCGGCGAAGCTGGTCGATTTCGTCGTGGTTTCGGGCAATCAGCGTGCCCATCTCGCTGCGAGCCATCTGAATGCTGTTTTTCGTGGCGTCCAAGTCGCCCTTGACTCCGTTGACGTCGCCGTTCAACTTGGTCAGGTCATCGGCGCTCGCCTTGGTGGCCAATTCTGCCTTCATCGAGGTGGCCAGATTGTCCACCTTCTGATCCACGGCATGCGTCGCGTGCTTGGTCTGTTTGTGCGCGCTGACCAATTCGCCCTGCGTGACGTTTAGCTTGTCGGCGATGACCTTCAGATCGCTTTGCATTTGCTGGTTGATTTCGTCTTCCTTGGCAAGACGCTGGGTGAGAGCATCGCTGGCCTGCTTGGAAGCCACGGCGGTTTGCTCAAGACTCTTGGCCTGATTGAGGGCGCTCCAGCTCAGTCCGAGGCCAACGAGGGAAAGGCCGCCCAAGATGCCAACCGCCAATCCTACCCAGCGGGGTGTCCCCGTGGTGCCAGTCTGGGAAAACTCCTGAAATTCGCTCATAGAGGTTTCGTCTCTCCTTTAGGCGATTTAGCCCTATAGGCAACAGGGAGCATCCGCCGCGCCAAAACCGCTACTCGATACTAGTACTATTTAAGATATTCAAAATAAGCCTCTTGATCGAGTGTTAGGAATAGGTCGGCATAGTTTTATACGTACTAGAACATGTAGATTTTACGCTGGATGGTAGAAGGCGCCGTAGGTGGGGAAGGTTGGTTCGGGGGGGAAGAGAGCGAACAGGGGAGAGGCTCGGACGGGCTTTCAAGTCGTCGGGAAACGTGCATAGAGGCGTTCTGGTGCAGGCAGTTAGCAGGAGGTTAGGCGGCCGAAAGTGTCGGCAGCGGCCTCGGAGCGATTCGCGTTAAAGTAGCGGTCGAGGGTATTCACCGCGGCTTCGAGAACCAAGCGGCAGTCGGAGCAGGTTTCAAGGTGACGCCTGATTTCGGTCTCGACGGACGAGGATAGGCGACCTTCTAAATACCAGCAGATCAGATGAATGGTGTCTCGACAGCTCATTCCCGTGCACCTACGCTATTCGCAAAACCTGCGGACCAGGCGCTAAAACGTGCTGCACTTGCGGCGCCAAAGGTGGGGAAGATGCATTAAGAGTGTTAACAAGCTGAAAATAGAACACTTACGCTACTCATAATAGAGGGACAACAGTCGGGTCAGGGTATCGAATTCTGAAAAGATTACACCTCGAATGGGCAAAAATGAGTCCGTTTTCGCCCCGTCCTTACCTCTCGGGAACAATGGTCGTTTCGCGGAGGGCGGCAATGCGGTCTGCCAGCGGCGGATGGGTGCTAAAAAGCGTCCCGAGCGAGCCGCCCCGAAAAAGGGGCTTTACGATGCACAAGGAAGAAGTCGAAGGCGATATAGCCGTCGTCGGAATGCGATTGTTGTACCCACCCAGCTTCTGAAGGGCGCTGATCAATCCGTAAGGGTTTCCCACCATCCGTGCGCCGGTCTGGTCGGCGGAATACTCCCGCTGGCGGGAGAGTCCGAGCTGCAGGAGCATGGCGGCAAGAGGGGCCAGAATCATCATCAGCAGACCGAGCAGTCCGCCGCCTCCGCCTCCCTCGCCATCATCGCGGTACGGTCCCCAGTAGGCAATCCAGGTGATGGCGCCAGCAATGGTTGCAGCGATCGAACTGATGAGAATGTCGTAGTTGCGGACGTGCGAGAGTTCATGTGCGATGACGCCTTCAAGTTCGTCGTCATTCATCAATTCGAGCAAACCCTGGGTAACCGCCACCGAGGCGTGGCGCGGGTTTCTCCCCGTAGCAAAAGCATTGGGGGCCGCCTCGGGAACCACATACAGTTTTGGCACGGGTAAATTTGCTTTTGCGGCCAGGCGCTCCATGACGGCATACAGTCTCGGCAACTGTTCCCGCGTGACAGGCTTGGCGCCGCTCGACAAAAGCGCGATCTTGTCTGAGAAGAAGTAGGCAAACGCATTGGACACGATCGCAAAGCCCAGGCCGATGGTCATGCCATTGCGTCCGCCAATGGATTGGCCGAGGAACATTAGCAGCAGCGTAAGAGCGACCAGCAAAAGAGTTGTTCGAAAGACTCTCATGGTTTTCCTTCCATTCTACGCGCGCGCCAACCTGGCACAGAGTCGAGCAGCGGTCGTTCAAGCGAAAGCAACGCAAAATCTCCCTGCCGACAGGGACGCCTCACTTGATTAGATACGGGCGGCGGCCGCAGGTTGTTTCGCGGGCTTGCGCTCGAAGCGTACCGCGTCCTTCTGGCCGTCCCGGTCGACGATCAGGTGATCGCCCGGCACCACCTTGCCTTCCAGGATCTGCAATGCCAGCGGATCCTGGATCAACCGTTGAATCGTACGGCGAAGCGGCCGCGCGCCATAAGCCGGGTCGTAGCCTTCGCGCAGCAGCAATTCCTGAGCCGCCGGTTTCACTTCCAGGGTGAGTTGCCGCTCGGCGAGCAGCCTCTCCACGTCTTTCATGAGCAGGCCCACAATCTTCGCCAACTGTTCCTTGCCGAGGGGATTGAAGATGACAATTTCGTCGATGCGGTTGAGGAACTCCGGTCGGAACGATTCGCGCAGCGCCTCCATGGCTTCCTTTCTTGCGCGCTCAGGATCCGTGCCGGCTAGTTCAGAAATGGCCGTCGAGCCGACGTTGCTGGTCATCACCAAAACGGTGTTGCGGAAATCCACGGTGCGGCCCTTTCCATCGGTGAGCCGCCCGTCCTCCAAAATTTGCAGCAGGACGTTGAACACGTCAGGGTGCGCTTTCTCGATTTCGTCAAAAAGGACGACGGAATACAGATGACGTCGCACCTGCTCGGTGAGCTGGCCGCCTTCTTCATAGCCAACGTAGCCTGGCGGCGCGCCAATCAGCCGCGAGACACTGTGCTTCTCCATGTACTCGCTCATGTCGATGCGGATCATCAACTTCTCGTCGTCGAAAAGAAATTCCGCCAGAGCACGCGCGAGCTCAGTTTTTCCCACCCCGGTGGGTCCGAGAAAAATGAAAGAGCCGATGGGGCGCTTGGGGTCCGAGAGCCCGGCGCGGCTGCGGCGCACGGCGTTGGCCACGCGCGCGAGGGCATCTTCCTGGCCGACGACGCGCTGTCGCAGGCGTTCTTCCATGTGCACGAGCTTCTGCGCTTCGCCCTCAAGCAGACGGCCGGCCGGGATGCCCGTCCATTTGCTTACGAGCTTGGCGATGTCTTCTTCATCGACTTCTTCTTTCAGCATCGGGGCATCCTTCTGCACCGAGGCAAACCGTTGCTGGGCCTGCTGAAGTTCGCGTTCCGCGGCGGCGATTTTGCCATAGCGGATTTCCGCAACCTTGGCCAGTTCGCCGGCGCGCTCGAAGCGCTGCTCCTCTGCCTTGAGCTGCTCGATTTGCTCCTTGAGCTTGCGGATTTTTCCGATGGCCTCTTTTTCGGCTTGCCAACGCGCTTTTTTCCCGCTGGATTCTTCCTTCAGTTTGCCAAGCTCCTTTTCGATCTGGCCGCGGCGCTCCTTGGAGTGGGCGTCGGATTCCTTGAGCAATGCCTGGCGCTCAATTTCGAGCTGCAGGATGCGGCGCTCGATTTCGTCGATCTCGACGGGCATGGAATCGATCTGCATACGGAGGCTGGCGGCGGCTTCGTCGACGAGGTCGATGGCCTTGTCCGGCAAAAAACGATCGGAGATATAGCGGTGGGAGAGAGTCGCCGCGGCCAGGATGGCCGCGTCTTTGATGCGCACACCGTGATGCACTTCGTAGCGTTCCTTCAAGCCGCGGAGAATGGCAATGGTGTCCTCGACCGTAGGTTCGGCAACCAGGACCGGCTGAAAACGGCGTTCGAGTGCCGGATCCTTCTCGATGTGTTTCTTGTATTCATTGAGCGTCGTGGCGCCGATCGCGCGCAGCTCACCGCGGGCCAGCGCCGGCTTCAGCATGTTCGAGGCATCCATGGCGCCTTCGGCGGCGCCGGCCCCCACCAGCGTGTGCAGCTCGTCGATGAAAAGGATGATTTGCCCCTCGGCCTCGGTGATTTCTTTGAGAACGGCTTTGAGCCGGTCTTCAAACTCGCCGCGGAATTTCGCTCCTGCCACGAGAGCGGCAAGGTCCAAGGCCACAATGCGCTTGGTCTTCAGCACGTCCGGCACGTCGCCAGAAACGATGCGTTGCGCCAGGCCTTCCACGATGGCCGTTTTGCCGACACCCGGTTCGCCGATCAATACCGGATTGTTTTTGGTGCGCCGCGCGAGGATTTGCATCACGCGGCGAATTTCTTCGTCGCGGCCGATGACCGGATCGAGTTTCTGCTTGCGGGCTAGTTCGGTCAGGTCACGCGCATACTTGTCTAGGGCCGCGTAGGTAGCTTCGGGATTTTGAGAGGTCACCCGCTGCGTGCCGCGCACTCCGGCGAGAGCCTGAAGAATCGCTTCGTGCGAAGCGCCCTGCCTCTTTAACAGTTGCCCGGCAGGATCGCGGTCGCGTCCGGCGATCGCCAGGAAAAGGTGTTCGGTCGAGACGTACTCGTCCTTGAATCGGTCCGCTTCCTTGAATGCCTGCTCGAGAACGTCGTTGAGCGACCGGCCCATGTGCTGCTCGGCAAACCCCTGCACTTTGGGCAGCCGGGCGATCTCCCTCGCGATCTCTTGGGTCAGCGCTTCGGTGTGAATGCCCAGCCGGGCGAGCAGGGGAGGCACCACGCCATCGCTCTGTGCTACCAGCGCCGCCAGCAGGTGAATCGGTTCCATCTGCTGATTCTCGTGCTGAGCGGCAACCTCCTGGGCGCTTTGCACGGCTTCCTGCGCCTTCACGGTCATTTTTTCAAATCGCAACATAGCAACCTCAATCTCCCGGCGATCGCCAGAAGGGGCTGGCGCGACGGCCAGCCCCTTCCCGGTTGCCCCCTCGGCACCTTTTCTTTGAGCCTCTTGCTACGTCGGGAGCTCATTTGCCGGCAGCAGCCGCGGCCACGGACGGAGCGTTGACGCTCACCTCAATCTGCTTCGGCTTCGCTTCCTCGCGCTTGGGAATGCTCAACGTCAGCACGCCGTTCTGATACCCGGCTTTAATCGCATCGGTGTTCACGGTATTTGCAAGCGTGAAGCTGCGGGCGAAGGAACCGAACGAGCGCTCCACGCGCAGGTAGTTCTCCTCGCTGACTTTCTTTTCGAACTTGCGCTCGCCGCGGATGGTGAGCAGGTTGTTCTCCACGCGGATGTCTAGATCCTTGGGATCGACGTCGGGGAGATCCGCTTTCACGACGAGCTCTTGCTCGGTCTCGTAAATGTCCACGGCCGGCGCCCACGCGCTGAGGTTCGACTGCTCGCCGGTCCGGGCAACATCGTTGAACAGACGATTGATCTGGTCCTGCAGGGTGGTCACGCCCCGAAAGGGTTCCCATCGGGCTATGGTTCTCATGGTTGTAAGCACCTCCATTGGTGACTGCAAAGGGATAATAAAATATGAGTGTCTAAGTGTCAAGTCAAATTTTTGGTCGTTGGCTATGTCTTGCTAAACTGCTTAGAATGAATAGCGTATATGTCATTTAGAGTCGGTGGAGGTTCCAACTTCTTGGGTGTTGTGGCGTCCGCGACCGGGCCCTTCAGATGGCCAAGCGGTTTGTTTCGTTGGTCGAAGCGGCCTTCCTGCTAGACTACGGCTGCTCATGCGCCTGGAGAATCTGGATTTCGACCTGCCCCGCGAACAAATTGCGCAGCGGCCGCTAGAGCACCGCGACGCTTCGCGCCTGTTGCTCGTCGACCGCTCCTCGGGGAGGTTTCAAGACCGGGGGTTTCGCGAATTGCCGGATCTCCTCGCGGGCAACGAGCTCGTGGTGCTCAACAATGCGCGCGTGATTCCCGCGCGGCTTTTTGGGCGCAGAGCCGGAGTGCGGTCCGAGAAGCCCTCGCGATCCACGCGGGCCGAGCACTTGACGGGAAAGGTGGAGGTCCTGCTGACCCGCCAAGTCGGTGACGACGCCTGGGAAGCCTTGGTCCGCCCTGGGCGCAAGATGCGCTTAAGGGAGCGCGTTCTGTTCGCCGGGGGAGAACTGGAGGCGGAGATAACCGCGCGCGGGGATTTTGGATTGCGCACCCTGCGGTTCGTTTCTCATGACTCGCGCACCGTGAATGAGCACTTTGAGCGGCTAGGACACGTTCCGCTGCCGCCATACATTGAAAGGGCGGACGAAACGGCGGACCGCGAGCGTTACCAAACCGTATTTGCCAAGCGGCCCGGCGCTATTGCCGCTCCTACGGCGGGGCTGCACTTCTCGGAGGACATACTCAAACGAATCCGCGAGCGGGGTGTGGAGCTGTGCGAGCTGACGCTCGACGTAGGCCTCGGGACGTTTCAGCCAGTGCACGGCGAAACGCTGGAAAGCCACGTGATGCATTCCGAAACCTACGAGATTCCAGGCGAAACCGCCGCGCTAATCGATCGAGCGCACGCCGCAGGGCGGGCCGTTTTGGCCATTGGAACAACGGTGGTGCGAGCGCTTGAAGATGCAGCGCTGCGCGCGGCAGAAGCGCGATGCTCAAATACGGTTCTTTCCGGCAAAGCCGAGGCGCAATTGTTCATCACTCCGGGATTTCATTTTCGCGCCGTGAATGCGCTGCTCACGAACTTTCATTTGCCGCGCTCGACGTTGCTGGCGCTGGTGTGCGCCTTTGCCGGGCGAGAAAATGTGCTGGCCGCTTACCGCCATGCCGTGGAAGCGGGCTACCGTTTCTACAGCTACGGGGATTGCATGCTGATTGGTTGAAGCAAGAAGCAAAGACTCTGCAAGAAGCAGCCGCGATTCGCGAGAGAGCAAGCGCATAGCGGACTTCTGGAGCAATGGAAGAAACGCAAAGGAGCCGGAGTCGCAGGTCTAGCGGACAAGCAGGGAGGCTGCGGCGGTGCAACCTCCCTGTCGTCGCGAGGAGAGCCATCACGAAGCGGCTGCGCTTACTCGCCAAAAACAAAGACGCGGGACTGCCCGGAGAAGCGCACTTCCTTGACTTGGCCATTTTCGCCGATCAGCAGGGAGTCGTAGCTGGACTTGGCGCTCCGGTCTTCCCAGCGGCCTTCGGATTCGGCGACAACTTTGCCACCCTTTTCCACGGTGGCTTTGTTGCCGTCGATCATCAGGCGGTATTCGCCGGCCTGCAACTCGGCCTTGCCGAGCTTGGCGGATTGCGCGAGGCTAATGTTCTTGGAAAAGGGTTTGGCGAGGAGTGGCACTGCCAGCACCAGGGCAGCGAGTAAAGCGAAACAACGGAAAAAGGAGCTGTTTTTCATGCGTGTCAAATTCCTTTCCGAAAGGATCGAGTCAGCCGCAATAGGACGCCGGGCGGGCGAGATGGGGTTGACACGCAAACGCCGGACGAGTAGTCTCGCCGGTGAAGACACGTCTTCTTCCTGGACTAACGGCCGGAAAAGCTGCGTGTCACGGCCCCCCGGTTGCCACCGCGGGGGTTTTTTTTGAATCTCGCCTTGAGCAGTGCTCTCTGGCGGCTGCCCCCATATAGACGAAATCGTGCCGGGGAATGTTTCGCCGGAGCATAATAAAATTTTGCCGGGACCAAAAAAATGCGGCGGTGCTCTCTTTATTTTCCCTCAAGCGTCATCACGTTCCTGATTGCAAAAGGTAAATCTTTCCTAAAACGGAGGAACGGGCAAAGGGCCTTGCGACCGACGCAAGCCGTTTTGCGTCCCGGACAACGCGCACAACGCTTGCGCTGGTGCATCGCCTCGATTGTTCATCTATACTCTAGGTCATTTTTTTCAGGACCCACGAATGCGCATTCTCATTCTCAGCGATTTGCACTCCAATGGGAGTGCCCTGGACGCCGTCCTCGATGCCGCGAAGGATCGCTGGGATTCGTCCGTGTGCCTCGGCGATGTGGTTGGCTACGGCCCGGATCCCAATTACGTAACGGCCCGGTTGCGAGAACTTGGCACGAAGACGATTCGAGGAAATCACGACAAGGCGGTGACGGGTTTGATGGCTACGGAAGATTTCAATCCCGTTGCCAAGGCTGCCGTGGACTGGACGCGAGCGGAATTAAAGCCGGAAAATATGGCGTGGCTCGCGGCTTTGCCAAAGGGGCCGTTGGTGACCGACGGCATCGTGCTGGTCCACGGGGCCCTTCAGGACGAAGATGAATATGTGTTCACGCCGGAACAGGCTCTGGAAGGGCTCCTCGATTCCAATGCCGTTGTTACTTTTTTCGGGCACACGCATCACCAGGGCGGCTTTTCCAATCAGGGCGCGCGCCTGGAAGTGTTGCAGATTCGGGCGCGCATGTCGGAATCTTTTGCCGCGCTGCAGATCGAGCCGACACGCCGCTACCTGTTGAATCCCGGTTCAATCGGACAGCCGCGCGACGGGGATCCGCGAGCTGCTTTCGCAATTGGAGATTTGGCGCACAACGTGGTGGAATTTTGGCGGGTTCCCTACGATATTGCCGCGGTGCAGAAACGCATGCGGCTCGCCCACTTGCCGGAGCCTTTGATCCAGCGATTGGTCGTTGGGCGATAGGCGCGGTGACCACCGCGCGACCACGCCACCAGTGCAAAAATTCCTGGCCTCTGGCCTCGCTGACGGCGGCAGCCGCACTTGGTATCGGGTGAAAGGCCAGCGAGCCTATTCACCCGCCGCTTCGGGCTGCGGATTACTGGCTGCGCGCGAAAACACCCCGAAGGCGGACAGATCGCCCGTTAAGGGTTTTCACGGAGTTCGAACTCCAGCATTTTCCTACCCTGGTGCCTCGCGCGGGCGCCGACCTGGTGCTTCCATCCCCGGAGGATGAAGTTCTACAAAGATCTCGCCCTGGAGCTCGAAGTCGCGCGTGCTCGTTAGGCGCAGGACTCGAGCCCTGGGCTGCTCCGCGTGGTCATGCCTCGATAGAGCCCCTTTGGACCGGCCCGTCAGGTCGGCCTGCGACCCGATCGATCCCCCGAGCTTGCCCGCTCAATCTGCAGGAACAATCCGAATTGGGCAAGACCAAGCTAAGAAACGAAGGTGGGGGAAGAATTTCCCCCGTAAAAGGAGAGAAGCGGTTAGGGGCAAGCCCTAACCGCTTCCCGGGGTGTGTCCTCGAAGTGGTTTTGAAATATTAGATGTGCGGGAACGAAAAAGGTTTCCTTGGACTATAAAATAATTTTGGGCAAATCGATTTATTAAGGGCAAATCTCAATAAAACAGGTACTTACGCCAACGGTCGTCGCGGTGCCCGATCAGCCTCATCAGCTGACGGGAAGTGTGCAACGTGAAAGGCCGGGGCTTGCGCGCCAGCTTCAGCCCGGCTTCCTCCGGGGTGCGGTCGCCCTTGGCGTTATTACAGTGGTAGCAGCAGGCCACCAGGTTTTCCCAGGAGGAACGGCCGCCGCGCGAACGAGGCAGGACATGGTCGAGCGTCAGTTCCGAGCTGGGGAACACGCGGCCGCAGAACTGGCAAGTATTCCGGTCGCGCAGCAGAATGTTCTTGCGCGAAAGCGCGCGGCTCTGCTGGGGGATATGCCGATAAGCCAGCAGGCGAATTACCGATGGGACCTGATGCGAATGGGCCGCCGAATGCACCTCGGCGCTGTGCAGCTCTTCCGCCTGGGCTACACCCTTCAGCATCAAAACCATGGCACGGCGTACTGCGGTGACATTGATGGGCTCGTAGGTAGCATTCAAGACGAGCACAGGTTCCTGCATCAAGGATGCGCGACGGGAAATCGAGTTGTGGATTCTACTACCGGCGGGGCCTTGGGAACCGGGCGCAGTCTCGCGAGCCGCTTCGGGGGTATGAGCCCCCCGGGAATCGGCCGCCATGTGCCGGTTGGATCCCATCGAGCTTGTCTCCCTCTATTCTACCATTCCACGACGTCAGGGAGTGGATTTCTTGCGGTCCTGGCCACCGTAAGCCTGGGGCAACGTTCCTCGGCAGGCCTCGAAGGTCGCGTCAATACATCATCTAGCAGTAGGACGCGAAGGTTGCAACTTGGCTGCCCGGACGTGTGGCAAAAGCGCCACGCACAGATTCCCAGCCCGCTCTTCGAGGCTCAAAAATGCCCCGGGCCGGGCACCTTTGCCCCTGAGGAGCATCGCCTTAAGAGGCGACCGCAAGCGCCTTCGCGAGCGGCCTGGAAATCAGCGCGGCGCACCAGACGCCCAATCCCTCGACAGCGTTGCACCAACTGCTCGGCCCTGTTCTTCTCGTCCTAGTCCTGGAATAGGGATGCTACCGATTTCGCGGGCCATGGCGTTCGAAGGAAGCCCGGCCTTGCTCGCAAATAGGTACCCGGCGCGAAGCCAATGAGCGCACCTTGCAGATGCGACCGCCGGTGGGAAGATAAAGAAAGAAATTACCTTAAAGTTATTACGAACCGAGGACATCCGTGCGAGGCTGACTTCCCGTTTGATTGGGCGTGTCTATAGCAGGCCTTGCTCCAATTTTTCCTGGCAGGCAATACAGTGCTTGGCCCACGGCACTGCCTCCAACCGCTTTTGCTGCATCTCCTCTTGGCAGTTGGCGCAAACGCCGTATTCATCTTCCTGGATGCGCTTTAGCGCGGCATCAATCAGGTTCAAGAGCGAGCGGTCGGTATTGGTCATGCCGAAGAGAAATTCCTTGGTATAGGAGTTGGCCGCTTTGTCTGCCAGGTCGACCGTGGGATCTTCGTCCGCTGTCCGTCCTTCTTCCTGGGTGCGTGCGATGGTCTTCGTCAGTTCTTCGCGCCGCGCCAGCAATTTCTTCTTGTAATAATCGAGTCGTTTCTTGTCCATGTGAGTCCCGGCCCCTGCAACCTATTTGGGGCCACCTAAAAACTCCGTAGTGTAGACCAGTCCACCAGTGAAGTCAAGGCAATGGAACCGGCGTGTGCCTAACTTGTCATCGACTCCAAGTTGCGCGCGGTTTTTATGGGGCTCCTAAAAGATCGTTAAAGCAGACCCGCAGCCGCCGCTGATGGCTGGCACAATAAAGATATCCGATCCCGGCGGAACAGGACTCGTGAGGCCTCCGGTATATCGAACATCCTCGTCACCGACGAAAATGCTGACGTGCTCGCGCATTTGTCCTTGTTCGGTGGCGAGGCGATCCCTGAGACCGGGGTGTAGCCTCCACAGTGCAGCCAAGGCCTCCGCCAAAGTGACTGGTGATGGCTCGACCGTGACTCTGCTGCGCCCTCCAGTGAATTCGCGCAACGGCCCGGGAATATGAAAGGTCACCGGCACAATTATCTTCTTTTTCGCCGCGAGTGGCTTGGCGGGTGAGCGCTTTTTCGAGACGAAGACGGAGGCGGAGTAACGGGCCCGGTCGGGCCTGAAGATGCCGACCCATCCTCGATAAATGCGCTCCGCACACAGACAATTGAGGGCAGTCCATCGAGGATTTTGTTCCAAGTTCTTCCCTCGTCGCACGAGCCAAAGAGTTGCCCGCTTCTTGTGCCGAAGAAAATTCCCGCCGGATCGAGCGAATCTACCGTCATGGCATCGCGCAAGACCGTTTCGTAAGCCTGTTTTTGCGGCAAGCCTCGAGCGAGCGGCTCCCAGGAGGCCCCACCGTTGCGCGTGCGATAAACTCGCAGCCGGCCATCGCACGCGCAGCGAAACTGGTCGGACTCGACGGGAACGATGTAGACGCAATCGGGATTCCTGGGATGCATGACCATGGCAAAGCCGAAGTCTGACGGCACTCCATTAGCGATGTCGGTCCAGTTTTCGGAGCCGTCGTCCGAGCGATATAAGCCCCAATGGTTTTGCAGGAACAGGCGTGCGGGGCGCGCCGGGTGCATCACGATCTTGTGAACACATTGCCCGAACTCGGGGTATTTGCCAGGCATGAACGTGACCCGGATTCCCCTGTTTTGCGCCGTCCACGTACGTCCCGCATCATTGGTGCGATAAACGCCGCCAGCGGAAATCGCCACGTACATGCGCTGCTTGTCGGCAGGGTCGAGCACGATCGTGTGTAGCGCCAATCCGCCATTGCCGGGCACCCAACGGGGGCGATGCGGATGATCGAACAGACCGCGTACCAACGACCACGTCTCCCCGCCATCATGGGTTTCGAAAAGTGCCGCCGGCTCGACGCCGCAATAAAGAACGTCAGGCTCATCCGCCCGGCCGAGCGAGATCTGCCAGATGTTCCTCAAGGAAACACCGGTGTCCGCAGGAAATCGAATATTGGCCTCCTGCGGATTCGTCCAGCTCTTGCCAAAGTCCCCGCTCGAGCGCAGCAGAGTGCCCCAAAAGCTTTGCGTCGATGCCCAGATGCGGTGTTGCCCACGACGGCCGTCATAAACCATCGTGTAAACCGCGTAACCGTGGAAATAAGGACCACCCACGTCCCAGCGGGCGCGGTTGATGTTGGAGCGAAGGATAAAAGCTCCTTTGGTTGTTCCTACCAGCAAAAGAAAATCTCCTTTGCGGACGCGCGCGTGGCGCACACTGTGCAAGACCGTGGTTCGAGGTTCGCTGCGGTCGGCGCTGGGCGCCGGTGCGAAAACGGCCGCGGATTGGATGGCCTCAAGCGCCGCTAGAGCTTCTCCGGCGCGCTGGTAACGTTGCATCGGTTCTTTCGACAGGCAGCGCTGGATGATGGCCCAAAGGCCGGGCGGGACAGGAGGACCGAGCGGTTTGGGCAATTCGCGCATTATGGCCGAGCTCAATGCAAAGCCAGTCGGCCCTTCAAAAGGCCGGCGTCCGGAAGCCGCTTCATAAAGCACAACTCCCAGCGCCCAGAGATCCGAACGGTAGTCGGAGCCTTCTCCGCGCAGGACTTCCGGCGACATATAAGCCAAAGTGCCGCTCAGTGTGGAGCCGTCCTCGATCGTTTCAAGAGTGCGAGTAGGACCCTCGAATAAACCATCCCCCACTCGTTTTGCCAAACCGAAATCGAGTACTTTTGCCAGCCCTTCTGCGGTGACCACGATGTTCGCGGTCTTCAGATCTCGATGGACGATGCCTCGGTCATGAGCGCGGACAAGCGCGCTCGAGATCTGCGCGCCGTAGCGGATGACTAGCTCCGGGGGCAATCCGCCATCTCGGCACATCTCGTAGAGGGACTTGCCTTCCACGAGTTCCATGACAATGTAAAGTTCGCCTTCGGTTTCGCCAACGTCGTGGATCGTGCAAATGTTGGGATGAGCGAGAGAGGAAGAAGCCCGCGCTTCTTTGAGTAGATTCTGGCTTGCCGAGGAATCCAGCTGAGGATCCTTCTTGACAACTTTTACGGCCACATCGCGCTGCAACACTTCGTCGTAGGCGCGATAAACGACGCCCATGCCACCTTCGCCAATCTTTGCCTGGACACGACAATGGCCGAGAACCTGACCAATCACCGTTGACTCCCCTCGCCGTTTCGCCCCTCATGCTAGGCTCCGCGCTCGAGATCCGTCAACGGTTGAAGGGCCGGACGGCGCTGCGGAAAAGCGGGTCGCTTCAAACACGGCGTAACGATTACACCATGGGAGGATCCCGGTAGTGCAACGGCAGAGCCTGCGGGCCGTGCTGCGCGGTCCGAATACCCTTGGCGCCGGTTGGCTAGCCATCCATTTCCTCGACCGGGAGACCCGCAAGCGCGGGCAGATTCTTACAACGGCCCCAGCGAAAAAACGAGCAGCTGCTAGAGAAAAGCACTCGCCTAACAATAAGAAGCGGTGAACAGAAGGGTGTCTGACGAGTGTCTTGCGTGTCGTACTTTTTTTTGGGCCTTGGTGTAGACGTGAAATTTGCCCTCCGGCCTTGGAAGGATTGGCCTGAACTCGCAAAAGCAATGTCTCGTATCAATTTGACAATACATGCTTTAGATAAGATAAAGCATGATACACTTGCATTTATACGGCGCACTATACTTGCACCTATACAGCACAATTGACTTGCAGTAATGCGGCATCATAGACTTGTACTTACTCGGCACAATAAACTTGTAATGATCTACGAAGATGGAGGCCTCATGCCCTCGCCCAACGAAAAACTGGCTGAATCGCTTGACGTACTCAAGGCCATCCAGGAAGGCAACCAGCGTGTCTTCCGTTCCGACGACCTGAGCCGAGTTCACCGCGAACGGCTAGTAGACAACGGCTTCTTGCAAGAAGTCATGAAGGGCTGGCTGATTTCTTCAAGCCCCGACGCACAGGCCGGCGAGGGCACCCCTTGGCATGCGTCGTTCTGGGAATTCTGCGCGCGTTACTGCGACGAGCGTTTTGGCGACCAGTGGCACCTGTCGCCGGAGCAGTCCCTTTTTTTGCACGGCGAGAGAACGGTGATCCCGGACCAATTAGTTGTCCACAGTCCCAAAGCCACGAATAGCGATATCAAGCTTCTCTTCGGCACAACCCTTTACGATTTGAAAGTTGCCGAGATGCCCCCGCCTGCGGCCCTCACGGTGCGGGAGGGATTGCGTCTGTTTACGGCGGCGGCGGCGCTGGTACGCGTGCCAGAATCATTTTTTCAGCTGTATCCACTCGAGGCGCAAGTGGTGATGGCGAGCCTCGCGGACGCCTCGGACCTGCTTCGGCTCCTGCTGAACGGCGGTCATTCGGCGAAAGCCGGTTATCTTGCCAAAGCCTTCCGCCAAACCGGTCGCGGCGAACTCGCGGACGAGATTCTCCGCGCGATGAAGGGCGCGGGATATGATGTACGGGAAAGCAGTCCATTTGAAGCCGGACAGATATTCCCCAAACCGAGCCGTCCCACCGCTCCGATCGTGAGCCGCGTCGAGATGCTTTGGGAATCAATGCGTGGCAAGGTTCTCGCGGGGTTTCCGAAGGCGCCGGGACTCCCGGCAGACAAGGAACCGTATCTTCGCTTCGTCGACGAAATCTATCCGACCGATGCCTACCACTCCTTGTCCATTGAAGGCTACTCCGTCACGCCGGCCCTGGTTGAGAGAGTGCGGCAAGGCGGCTGGGACCCCGAGAATGACGCCGGTGATCGCAGAAATCGCGACGCCCTCGCCGCTCGGGGATACTGGCAAGCTTTCCAGCTCGTGAAAAAAGAAGTAGAGAAAGTGATCGCCGGTGAGAACCCCGCCGCGCTCGCGCGCGCCGCGCACAACGACTGGTATCGCGAATTATTCCTGCCCTGCGTTACAGCCGGCCTGATAGAACCGCGATCCTTGGCCGGATACAGGAATATACCTGTGTATCTGCGCGGGTCGCGCTACGTTCCGCAGAGGTGGGAGGCGGTGCGCGATGCCATGCCGGCGTTCTTCGATCTTCTGGAAAAAGAACCCGAGCCTTCGGTGCGCGCGGTGTTGGGACACTGGCTTTTCGGTTATGTCCACCCGTACTCGGATGGGAACGGCCGCATGGCGCGCTTCCTCATGAACGTTATGCTGGCATCGGGCGGCTATCCTTGGACGGTGATTCGCATCGTGGATCGCAAGTCTTATCTGACCGCGCTGGACCGCGCCAGCATCGAGATGGACATCCATCCGTTCACCACCTTTATCGTACGCCGCGTGCAATGGCGCCTGGAGCGGCATGACCTGACCTTCCCGGCGCCCATGGAGAGTTTCGTCTACGAGCGCGATATGGTCCTTTTCTACGGGCAAGATGGCGAAGCGTGCGTGCGGTGCGCTATCACCAGGGAAGCCCTGGACGATCACTTCCATGGAGATGGTAAAGACAAACTTGAAGTGTTCAGAGCGAACCGCCAGCCCGTCGAGAAGGAGGTTCAGCGGAGATATCTTGCCGGCGACACCGAACTGGATGGGTCCATTCTCATTCGCTCGAGCGATCTACCTTCGTGACCGCGAAACAATGGGGTCAACAGCGTGAGCAGTGATCTGCCGAACGACGACCCGAGACTCGGCGCCCTGAACATGAATCACGACCCGCATTCCCCGCATCGGTGGCGCCTCGCGGGCCAGCAACCGGAGAGAGCAAACTGGCGGACTTTTGCGAACGCTTCGCTTCCCCATTTGTTTATTATCTGATGGAGATGGTAGCCTACAGTTGATGATACGTGTCACGGCGGGCTGTAACAGAGCACTCGCAGCCATCTTCACGATGGTGATCTCCTCCGCCTCGGCCTGTGCGACAATCTGTGCACTTGGCGTTTGCCCAGACCACCCTCAGCAAACCTCCAGCCATGACTGCGAGTCGTCAACCTCTCACCACTCCCATCGTTCGAGCGTGCCCGATAAGCCCGACTGTTCAAAGCATGCTCACCCGAGGGTGGTGTTCGTAAAATCGGGAGGCGTCGCAAGGATTGAGCTGAGCATTTCGGCTTACATGAGCCCCGCGGTTCTGTTCGCTTCGCCCGGGAATTTTTCGGTTGCCAACCTGACCGCTTCCGATGGATTGGACCTGGCTCCTCCCCTTGTACCGCGGCGTATTCCTCTCCATCAGCAGATTGGCGTTCTTCGCATTTAGTTCCTGCCTCATCGCTCGTTCCTTTTTTGAATCACCAAACCAAGCCTGCCTTCCGGCTCGCACCTCTGGCGTGAATCATCGTGCCCTTGAGCCGAGCCAATGGCCTCGCCAAACGGGAGGCTGCCCTCCTGGGAGGAGCCCAACTATTCCCGACGCGCCGAAAGGCGGCCGGAAAGAATTTCGAACAAGGAGAAATGAAATGAATCGGGCAAGACGGATGTTCCTTCAAAGCACGGCCACTCTGAGCGCGGGACTCATCGCCGCCGCGAAAGCCCTAGCCACAGGACAGAATCAGCAAATGCAGGCGATGCCCGGCATGCCGCATTCGCAGCACAAAATGCCTGCCGTCAAGTCAGGTTCGAGCGGTCCAATCGCCACGCTTCCGGTGCAAACGCCGGACGTTCCCGATCTTCCCTACGAAATGGATCGGGGAGTCAAAGTCTTCCGGCTTCGAGCGGAGCCGGTTCAGCGGAAACTCGTTCCGTTCAGGAACATGACCGTCTGGGGGTACAACGGCAGTTGTCCTGGTCCGACCATCCAAGTCCGGGAGGGCGACCGCGTCCGCATCATCTTTGAGAACGGACTGCCCGAAGCCACGACCATCCATTGGCACGGTATCGAAGTCCCTATCGAAATGGATGGAGCGCCGTACATCAGCCAGATGCCGGTTGCTCCGGGCGAGAAGTTCGCCTACGAATTCACTCTTCACCAGGAAGGCACGTTCTTCTACCACGCGCACTCCGCCATGCAGGAAATGATGGGTCAGATCGGCATGTTCATCATCCATCCCGAGAAGCCGTACAAGCCGCATGTGGACCATGATTTCGGAATCGTTCTGCAGGAATGGGCCATCTTGCCCGGGCTGGATGTCCCGAATACCGCGAACATGGAGTTCAACTGGCTGACGTTCAACGGCGTCGCCGCGCCCGCCACCACACCGATGATCGTGCGTCAAGGCAATCGCGTGCGCCTGCGCATCGTCAACCTCGGGATGGATCATCATCCCATCCACCTGCATGGCCACCAGTTTTACGTAACGGGAACGGAAGGCGGGCGCGCGCCCGACAGTACCTGGTATCCCACCAACACCGTTCTCGTGGGCGTCGCGCAAGCCAAAGTCGTGGAATTCGAAGCGAAGTTTAACGGCGACTGGATGATTCACTGCCACCTCCCGCACCACATGATGAACAGCATGTCCGATTTAATTCGCGACCGCGCCATCATGACCGCCGACCAAACCGTGGATCGCGCGATGGCGCAAATGCAGACGCTCGCCAAGAGTGTGCCCTTCCGGCACTCGCCGCCTTCGCCGGTGGCAGCGAGCGCCAACTCCCAGCCGGGGTTTCCTCAGGACGCTTTCATGGAGATGGGCATGGACGACGCCGTTGCCAAGCCCGAAACCTATGGCCTTCCGCCCAACTGGAGCGCCGGCATGCAGGGAATGATGACCCTCATGCGCATTCTGCCTAACCAGAAATACGACGAGATCATGGCGCGGATTAAAGCCGGAACACCGAATCCGCCCATGCCACCGATGAAGATGGACAAAGACCGCCCACCCTCCATGTAACGAACGATCGCAAATCCAGAAAAAGGAATTACGCTCATGAAGAGTTTCACGAGAAGTCTGAGAGCGCTGTTTGCAGCATCGCTGGTGGCAGCAGGATACGCGGCGGCCCAGCAACCGCCGCATCCGCAGGAACCGCAACATCAACACCAAAAGCCCGAACAGAATCCGGCACAGGACCAAAGCAAGCAGGAGATGCAACACGGCGAGCACCAGATGACCATGCGGACTGTGGAACCGGTCTACCCCCGGATGGGAAAGGCGCAGGAGCAAGCCAAGGGCCCGCTGATGACGCTGACTTCGTTGCAGCGGTTGGCGGCCCAGAGCAATCCGACCCTGCGCCAAGCGGAGGCGGAGATTCGTGCGGCAAAAGCCCGACAACAGCAGGCGGGCCTCTATCCCAATCCGACAGTCGGCTACACCGGTGACGAAATCCGCGGAGGCTCGGTTGGCGGCGGCAAGCAGGGATTTTTCGTCTCGCAGCCCATCGTCACTGCCGGAAAACTCGGCAAGAATCGCCAGATCTTTGGCCAGGAGATTCGCCTTGCGGAAGTGGAAGCCGAAGAACAGAAGATGCGAATCGAAAGCGCCGTGCGCATCGCGTTCTATCGCGTGCTCGCGGCGCAGGAACTACTGGAAGCGCAGCGGGACTTGGCGCGGATCGCTCAGGACAATGCGGAAACGGAACATCGCCTCAGCAACACCGGACAGGCGGACAGGCCGGAAGTTCTGCAGGCTGAGGTCGAAGCCCGGCGCAGGCAGATGGCGGTCCACGTTCGGGAAAACACGCTGCGCCAGGAATGGCGCGGTCTAACGGCCGTGATTGGAAAGCCGGACCTGGCCTTGCAGGTTGTCGACGGCAACCTTGAGGCTGACCTACCGCGAGTGAACGAGGAAGAGGTCGTCGAAGCCATTGCCAAAGAGAGTCCGGCGGTGCGGATCGCGGCGATCTCCACCACCCGCGCGCAGGCCGTCCTCGAACGCAGCAAAGCCGAGCCGGTTCCCGATCTCCAGCTTCGGGCGGGCGCCGAGTACTTCGGGGAGCAACTCGAGGGCATCAACCGATCCATCGGCTGGGAAGGAATTGCCGAAGTCGGCGTCACTCTTCCCCTCTGGAACCGCAACCAGGGCAATATCGCCGCTGCCCGTCAGGACCTGGACCGCGCACAGCGAGAAGAAATGCGTGTTGAACTCACGCTGCGTGAACGCGCCGCGGCCGTCCTCGATCAGTACGCTACGGCTCGCATCATGGCCGACGAGTACCGCGAGGGAATTCTCCCACGCGCTAAAGAAGCCTATTCGCTTCTCGTCGACGAATACGGAAAGATGCTCGCTTCCTATCCCGTCGTCCTAGATTCCCAGAGGGCCCTTTACCAGCTTCATCTGGAATACGTTGCCGCGCTCGAGAACGTCTGGACCACGGGCATCGCCCTCGAGGGTTATCTGCTTACCGACGGCCTCGAAGCGCCGGCACGGCCGGCTGAAGTGGACCGCCCCGTACGCGAAACGAACGTGCCCATGAGCCGGGCCACCAACCCGCAGCAATAGAAAAAGGGGATTCGGTGCGATGCGGGACGAAGCTAGTAGGTCAATCTCGGTCTCAAGGTTTCCCCGCCGCCAACTCCAGCTTTTAGGTCCGGCCCTAAGTTACTTTTGTTATGATCAGCAGGCCACGCGGTGGAATGAGGGTCGCGTTCTGGTCTTTTTTGTGCCCTGCACCTGATCTCGTAAGTTCACTGCAGTACACGCAGAATTTCGAGAGCAAAAAGTTATGGGTCTTTTCTGCTGATCGAAATTCCCATGCTCTCGCTGTCAGTCGGGAAGGGACATGTCGAGCCAGCTGTCATCCTACGACGTTTGCATTATTGGCTCCGGAGCCGCTGGGAGTGTGATGGCCAAAGAGCTTTGCGAGGGTGGAGCGAAGGTCATCCTGCTCGAAGCCGGGAGGGAAGTGCCCCTGACCAAGTTCCTCTCGCATAAGTGGCCTTACGAATTGCCTTACCGCGGGTTTCGCGGCGAGAAGCAGGCGCCTTTCTACCAAGGGAGGGTGTCCACCTCGATTCGCTATGAAGACTGCGATCATGTGAGCGTGGACCGGATACGTGTGGTAGGGGGCAGGACGGTGCATTGGAATGCCGTAGTGCTCCGCTACGCAGCACGAGACTTCCAAGAATCGTCGGTGAACGGCAGCGAGGAAGACTGGCCGCTGACCTATGAAGAGCTGGAACCTTATTATGAGCGGGTGGAGCAGATGATCGGCGTTTGCGGCCAGGACGACGGGCTCGAGATTGTGCCTGCAGGGAAACACTATCTACCTCCGCTTCCGTGGCGCTGCAGCGAACACATCTTGCATCGGGCAACGAAGAGCCTGGGAATTCCTCTCATTTCGGTGCGCAAAGCCGTCGCTACCGTCGTTTATGACCGCCGCCCGCCATGTCACTACTGCGGCCACTGCATGGATGGGTGTGATGTGGGGGCGTTATTCAACAGCGCCGTGGCCATGTTGCCGAAGGCGCAAAGGACGGGCAACTTCACGCTCCGCCAAAACGCTCTGGCGCGTGAAATCCTGGTGAACCAGGAAGGGCTGGCGCGCGGCGTGTGTTTTGTGGACACACAAACCAAGCAGGAGCACGAGGTAAGAGCAAGAGTCGTCGTCGTTTGTTGCGCGACGGTTGAATCCGCTAGGCTGCTTTTGAATTCGCGGTCGCCGCAGCACCCGAACGGTCTGGCCAACTCCAACGGTATCGTGGGGCGCTATCTTCACGGTCACCTGGGAGGAGGCGCGGATATCTATCTAAAGGAACTTGAGGGCGCTCCGCCGTTCAACCAAGACGGAGCCACAGACCACGTGTACATTCCACGATACAATCATCTCGCTCAGAAAAAAGACTACGCGGGCGGCTGGGGATTTCAGGTCAATTTTTCGGGCTACATGTTTCCCCAGCATGCATCGCGGCTCGCCGGCTACGGCGGCGCGTATAAGGAACGCATCCGCAAGATGCAACCGGGTTATATGATGCTTGGCGCATTTGGAAAAGTCGAAGCGCGCCCGGAAAACTGCGTAACCGTGGCGCCTCATCACACAGACGAGTATGGCATCCCCATACCGGTAGTTCATTTCCGATTTGGCGAGAACGATTTGGCCCTCTGGCGCGACAAGAATCGAAGCCTGATGGAAATTTGCTCAAATTTGAAAGGGGAGGCTTTCCCGGATTCCAGCCAAGCCCCGAGCGGCTTTGCCAGTCATGAGGTGGGCACAATCCGCATGGGCAGGAATCCCCAGACCTCCGTCCTGAACAGCTTTTGCCAGGCGCGCGAGGTGAAGAATCTCTTCGTGACCGATGGAAGCTGTTTTACCACTTCGAGCGAGAAGAACCCCACGCTCACCATCATGGCGCTCTCGCTTCGGGCGGCGGATTACATCAAGGAGCAAAGGAGGCGCGGGCAGCTTTAGACCTTGTTGCGCGAACCAGCGACGCTCGAGGAACCTCGAAGGCGCGGCATCGGAAGGAAAGTTGGAGCTTGTATGAAACGAAGAACCGCGATCAAAATCACGGCTATCGGCGCTCTCGCACCGAAACTCGACACCCTCTCACCTGCTCTGGGCCATTTACCTACGGGCGCGGGCGGGCTGGCGAGAGACGACAAACTCCGGTTCTTTACCGCAGAAGAGCGGGAGCTGCTCGACCAGCTTATGGAAATGATTATTCCCACCGACGATCACGCGCCCGGCGCAAAAGCAGCCGAGGTGAGCCTTTTCGCCGACCTAATGGTTTCGACCAGCGGTAGGGAGGTCCAAAAGCAGTGGCGCGAAGGCCTGATGCAAATGCAAGAGGAGGCCCGAAAATCCTCGCTCACTGAGGCGCTTGCCAAATCAGCTGCACACGAGGACCACCCGACTACTGATCTCGAGCGCTTCTTTCGAACTCTCAAGCAGATGACGGTGAATGGATATTATACGTCGGCCATCGGCATCCACCAGGATTTGCAGTATCAGGGGAACACGTATCTCAGTGCTTTTCCACCTTGTGCTATCAATCCGATCGGTCCTAACCAGGCCCTAGAGCAAGGGGAAAAGACGCGGCAGGCGCCACGGTCACGGGCGCCGCGAGGCCTTTCCGATGAACACCGGAAGCAAATCGACTAAGCCCAGCAGAACACTTGCCGCCATGAAATACGGCGTCAATACCATGGTGTGGACCACGCGGATAACCGAGCAACATTCGGCGCTTTTTTCTCGGATCCGCGAGTGGGGGTTCGACGGTGTCGAACTGTTTTTGTCGCCGAGTGAACCTGCCAGCATTCCGGCCGTGAGGCGAATCCTGGATGGAGCAGGTCTTGAGCGCACCGCCTGCAGCGTCTTACCACGTGAGGCCAACCTGATCGATGCGGATGCGCAGGTACGTGCCCGCGGAGGGGAGTTTTTGCAGCAATGCATTGCGCGTACGGCGGAACTCGGGTGCAAGCTCATTTGTGGCCCGCTCTATGCAGCCTTGGGCATGATGAGTGGACGGCCGAGGACCGACGACGAATGGAAACGAGCCGTAGAAGGCCTCCACGCGGCCGCCGAGCGAGCCCGCACGTTTGGCATCACGCTTTGCATCGAACCACTCAATCGTTTTGAGACCTATTTCCTCAACACTCTGGCCGACGCGTCTCAATTGGCCCACGATGTGGGCGAGCCGAATGTGCTGATTCATTTCGACACCTTCCATGCAAACATTGAAGAAAAAGACCCTGCCGATTCTCTTCGCGCCGTCGCTAAGGACCTTGGACACGTGCATATCTCCGAAAATGACCGAGGCGTTCCCGGTACAGGACACAACGACTGGCGGGGTATTCTCGGGGCTTTAAAAGAGATGGGATACCAGGGCTGGATGACCATTGAATCTTTCGCCCAGCCGGAGCCGGAGCTCGCTGCCGCAGCCGCCATCTGGCGCGATCTTGCTCCTTCAGGCGACGAGCTTGCGCGGGAAGGGCTTCGGTTCATCACCGCGTTGAGCCAGGAGATCGATGTCAGTACCAAACGGACGGCACGCGCGCGCGGGGTACGCTAACGTTGGACGATTCGAGAAAGCGCGGACGAAGGCAGTTCCTGAAATCAGTGGCCGCAATTGTTCCGGCCGCTGCGTTTGCTCATACCGGAAGGCAGAAGCATATACGACAAAGCGGCTCGCTGGTCTCGCCGCGAAGTGAGCCAGACCGTTACATCCATATCGCCACGGTACCCGCGGGGGACGACGCCATCCCTTTCCGCAAACATACGCTTGATCTGGGGATCAGCGAAACGGTTGCCGTCGCCGACATGAATGGAGACGGCAGACTGGACATCATCTCGGGAGAGCATTGGTTCGAGCAAGGGCCCCCGGAAGCCGGCCTCGGTCCGCGCTTCCTCAAACACAAGTTCCGGGACTTGTCCTATACGTTCGACTACCTGGAGGACCTGAGCGATCTGGCTATCGACGTGAACCACGACGCCCATCCGGACATCGTCAGTTGTTCCTATTGGTCGAAGCCTCTAACCTGGTGGGAGAATCCTGGCAAATCCGGCGGCGCCTGGCGTGAGCACCTGATCGAGTCCGGCTCTCCCGTAGAGTTTGTCTTCTTGGTTGACATCCTGAATACGGGCCAACCCCTTCAGCTCTTGCCTCAGTTCGGCAAGCTTGACTTCCCGTTGACATGGTATGAACTGGCGGAACGCGGCGGTCGAGACCCATGGGTGCGACATGAAATCAGTCCCCGCAGTTACGGGCACGGAATCGGAGCGGGCGATGTCAACGGGGATGGGCATACGGACATTATCACGCCTGAGGGCTGGTTTGAGGCCCCGCGCGACCCGAGGAACGGTGACTGGACCTTTCATCCCGAGTTTGAGTTGGGCGCCACCGGATTCATCTACACCGAAGACGTGAATGGCGATGGGTTGCCCGATCTGATCACCAGCCTGGCCCACGACTACGGCATCTTCTGGTATGAGCAGAAGAAGGATGCCCGGGGGAATCGCGTGTGGACGAAGCATTTGATTGATAATAGCTGGTCGCAGGCACATGCGATGACCTTGGCGGATTTGAATGGCGATGGACGGCGTGAACTGATCACCGGCAAACGCTACTATGCGCATGACCATGATCCCGGTGCCAACGAGCCGCTCGGAGTCTACTGGTACGAGCGAATCATGGTGGATGGCGCGGTGCAGTGGAAGAGGCATGTTCTGGACTACAGCACGCGTACCGGCGGAGGGATGCAAATCGCGGTAGTGGATATCGATGGGGACGGTGATCAGGACATAGTCGTCGCCGGAAAATCCGGTCTATTTCTCTTCGAGAGCCTGGCATCGCAACTTTGAGAGATCATCTGGCTGGTCCTTTGATGCATGGCCTTGCTCTCTGTCCTACTCCTAACGTCCGCACACTTCCACTCACGACCCACCACGGCTGTTCGTTCAACGCTTGGTCCCATGTGAGGGAGCAATGCGAAGACTCCTGCGTTCCAGGGTTTACCGTTGGCCACACCGCAGCCAGCCAAGCGGTTTTGTCGAGCAGCATGAGTGCTCGAAGCGCAACCGGCTGGCGCAACTGATGATCGCCGCAAAAGGCCGGCAAGACCGCGAAAGCGAGGTCTTTCGTCACTCGGACCTTAACAGCGTCACCGGCTCAATCCGAGCCGCTCGCAGTGCGGGCAAATACCCTGCCAGCGCGGCCATGGCTGCAAGGATCGCAATCGTCCCCCCGAACGTCAAAGGGTCTGTCGCGGTCACGCCATACAAAAGCGAAGTCGCCAGCCGCGTTGTCAGCAGCGCTCCAATCAGTCCAATCGCCGCGCCCATTCCCGCCAAACGCATAGTCTCGGCCAAGATAAGTTGCCTCACCGCCGTCGGCAACGCGCCCAATGCCATCCGAATCCCAATCTCTGTGTGGCGCTGATTCACCGAATACGAGATCACTGCATAAATTCCCAGCCGACGCTAGAATCAGCGCAAACCCCGCGAATCCACCGAGCAATAAAGCCACAAAACGCCGGGGCGAAGTCGCTCGGTCTACGAGCGTTTGGAGCGTGCGCAAATCCGAAGTCGGTAGATTCGATTCAACCGGCCGCAGCCCTTCGCGCAGCCGGGATGCCAATTGAGCCGTGGGCAGGGACGTACGCACAACAAGATCCACCGTGCCGTAGTCATCGGTTTGCCGCATGGGAATGTAAAACTCGTTTCCCGACGCTTCTTCGAGCGCCAGGTGGCGAACGTCACCTACCACACCCAGGACCGTGCGTTCCGGATTGTCCGTCCGCACAATTCTCCCAATGGGATCCTGTCCGGGCCACAAATTTCGCGCCAGCGTTTCGTTCAAAATGATTACGGGCAATGATCCCTTGGTGTCACGCTCTGTAAAATCCCGTCCGGTCCGCAACGGGATGCCCATCGCTCGAAAGTATCCTTCGCTGATGATGCGAGGAAATCCATAGGGATAGGTCTGAGGCGTGTAAATCATGCCTTTCGCAGCGATGCCCCAGTTCCGGTTGCGTCCGAGCGGCAGCGCATCCGACAATCCCGCCGCTTCGATGCCAGGCACGTCCAGTACGCCGTGCAATGCCTCCGTGAAGTAGGCGTTTTTCTGTTCTTGCGTCTTATACGTAGCATTGGGGTCAATCCGCAGAGCCGCGGCCCGCTCCGGCTGAAAACCCAAGTCGACATCCAGCACGCGCAAGAAGCTGCGGATCAGTAGCCCCGCTCCTGCGGCAGCACCCCCACAACCGTTGCCGGACCGCCGTCAAACGCCAGCGTTCGCCCCACAATTCTCGGATCCCCGGCAAACCTCCTTCTCCACAGCGCATCGCTCAGCATCACCACTTTCGGCCCATTCCACTTGCATTCTTCCGCGCTGAACTGACGTCCGATCTGCGGGGAAACTCCTAGCAAGGGGAAAAAATTCTGCGTCACCGGAATGCTCGTCAACCTCTCCGGCTGTCCATCGCCAATCAATTTCGCGTCTCTGACGCCGTAGAACGCGAAATACGCTGCTAAGTCCTCAAACGACCGGTTCTTTCCCCGGTAATCCAGCAAGTAGTCGACCTGCACCGTCTTCCCGGACATGTCATTCGTATCGTCAGTATGATTCGCCACCCACACCAGTCGGTCGGGGTCCCGAAACGGCAGCGGTCGAATCAAAATCGTGTTCAGCACGCTAAAAATAGTGCAGCTCGCCCCAATCCCTAGCCCCACGACCAAAATCGCAAAGATCGCGAAGCCGTAGTCCTTCCTCATCGTACGAAACGCAAACCTCAAGTCCCGACGAAAATTCTCCAGGAACACAACCTGGCCTCGAGCAACTTGTGGAGACACGGCTCCTCCCGGCGACTTTCCAGGGATGTAGACGATGGAAAATCGAAAAGGTTCCGTCAACAGGGGAAATCCAAGAGAAACAAGGGAGTCTCACGATGCCATGTGCGGAGTTCATCGAACGGAAGTCCTTTGAACGGTGTGTCATGCGCCTAGGGCGTATCGCTAGCGTAAGTACAAGTTCCGTAGGGCATGTTTCCGCACACAAGAGAAGGCCGTCCGTGGTGAGGGTGTAGGCCGGAAGCGCGATATCGAGTTTCCGGATAGTTTGTAGTTCATAGCTTCCTCCTCGGCTCCTTGGACTTCTTTTCCTACCGTTCCGAGCCGGCGGGAAGACGTGTCCACGCCGTGCAAGGCGACACAGCCAAGGCGCGCGCTGCCTACCGGGACTTTTGTAGTGAAACATTTGTCACCCAGCCTTGACTGGCTTCTCGCTAGGCTTTTTCACCTATTCGGTTCCAGGTGGTCGACAGCAGCTATGATAAGTTCGCACTTGCCGCTAGCGTCTTCTAGCGGCGGATGCAGATCGAAACCAGGCAATAGAGGGTGAATCAATGACTATTCACGACGAGCTGGGCTACGGGTTCCGTGATCACTCCCGCCTCGCCAAGCACGACCACGGAAGAAAGTACGTTGACACCACAAGACCCGGATGCAAATCATGTCCGCAATGTCCTCAAGCGTTCGCTTCAAAAGCCTACGTAACGATAAGCAGCGACAGCAGCTTACCGACACTGCACAGCCCAACTCGAAAAGGCATCTCGCGAAAAGTCGACACAGCTGGAAGGAACGCGATTTCGTAAACTTGCGCGAACCGCCGCTTCTCCTGGGACGGATTGTCTTGGTGCAACTCCATAGCGTGTTGGGCGGAGGGCCGCGACCTTTCGTTTCTTTTCGGCTGCTGTTTCATAGAAATGTGACTATTCTTTTCGGAGCCGGCGATGCCCGCGAAACCCAAGCAACTAATCGAAGTACACGGTCAAGGGGTGCTCCCTCCGATCCGAGTACTCTGGTAATCGAGGAGCTGGGATTACGATAGCAGGGCCGGCCACGATTGTGTATCAAGATCACGGCACTCCCAAATGGATTGCAGATGCTGCAAAGAGTCCAGCGTCAGCTTTTGCTAGCCTTCGTGGTTGTGATAATGCTTTTGGGTTCACAGATTCCGGCGCAAACCCGAAGCGGAGGAAATTCCATAAGTGACCTCCGGAAGTCTTTTGAGAACCCTCCCGACGATTGCCGAATCATGATGCGTTGGTGGTGGTTCGGCCCCTCCGTCACGAAAGAGGAGTTGGAGAGAGAACTCGAGCTCATGAGGGCTGCCGGAATCGGAGGCGTCGAAGTTCAAACGACCTATCCGCTGAAACTGGACGATGCCGCAACGGGTACTCACAATTACCCATTCCTTTCGGACGAGTATCTGGATAGTCTGCGCTTTGCCGCCGGGCGAGCGCGCGAACTCGGGTTGCGTTTCGATCTCACGCTGGGCAGCGGCTGGCCGTACGGTGGTCCAAGTGTGGCGGTGGCCGAGTCTGCAGGAATGTTGCGCGTGACCGCATCCCCGATTGCCGACGGCGAAGGCTCGGTTGCGCTTCCTGGAATGGAAGCTGGGGAGGAATTGATAGCTGCGTTTCTGGTTCGCAACACGCGGGATGGAATCGCAACCGAAGATGCACAGCGACTCTCGGACATTCGAGACGGCCGACTGTGGTTGCCGCGCGCCGAAGGATCGCAAGCCGTGTTGTTTTTCATCGCCAGCCACACAGGACAACAAGTCAAACGGTCGGCGATTCGCGCTGAAGGATTCGTGGTGGATCACTACGACAGCCGGGCCACTGAAAATTACCTGCATGCAGTGGGCGATCGCCTGATGCAGGCATTCGGATCGCATCCACCTTACGCCGTCTTTAGCGACAGCCTTGAAGTGTACCGGTCTGATTGGACCCGCAATTTTCTCGAGGAGTTTCGACAGCGGCGCGGTTACGACCTGACCCGGTATCTGCCCGAGTTGGTTGGCAAGGATAGCCCGCTCGCAAGCGACATCCGCCACGATTGGGGCGAAACGCTTGCGGAACTCGCCGATGAGAACTATCTCAAGCCAGTCCGCGAGTGGGCCGGCATGCACAACACGAGGTTTCGGTCACAAAATTACGGCACGCCGCCGGTGACGCTTTCGAGCAATGCGCTGGTCGATTTGCCTGAAGGCGAAGGATGGAAATGGAAGGAGTTTTCAGCCGTCCGCTGGGCTTCTTCTGCGAACCACGTGTATGACCGTCAGGTTACGTCCTCCGAGACATGGACATGGTTGCATTCGCCCGCCTTTCGCGCAACTCCGCTGGACATGAAGGCTGCTGCGGATACCTACTTTTTGGAAGGCAGCAACCAATTGATCGGCCATGGCTGGCCCTATTCACCCAAATCCGCGGGGGAACCCGGTTGGCACTTCTACGCCGCCGCGGCTTTCAACGAACACAATCCATGGTGGCTGGTGATGCCGGACGTCACACGCTATCTCCAACGCATGAGCCTTCTGCTGCGGCAGGGGAACCCGGCGAATGACGTGGCGTTGCTATTGCCGACAGATGATGCTTGGGCGCAATTCACAGCTACGCTCTCCGGCTTGCCAGGCGAGAGCCGGACGGATCTACCGCCGCCGGGAGCAAGCATTTCCGTAAATCAAACCATTGCGGCAATGTTAGGTGGCGAGGCCATTTCGCAAGTTCTCGACGCCGGGTTCAATTTTGATTTCATCGACGCCGAGGCAATCGAGAGGGTCGGGATTCCTTATCCTATATTGGTTCTTCCCGGTATTGAGCGCTTGCCGCTCTCTACCTATCGCAAGATCGAATCGTACGCACGGTCTGGGGGGATGATCATCGCCACGCGGAAAGTGCCTTCTCTTGCTCCAGGGCTCGAGCAATCCAAAACCGATACGCCGGGGGTCCAGGAGATTTCCGCACAACTTTTTCGTGAGCCGAATGCGCGGGGCCACTTTCTCGCGACGGATTCGGAGCTCGGCCGCACGCTCGATCAATTGATGAAGCCAGACGTAACCTTCTCTCCTCCTGCTCCCGGCGTGGGGTTTATCCACCGCAAACTGGAATCGGCCGATCTGTATTTTCTCGCAAACACCACCAATCAGACCGTCCATACCCAAGCCGCGTTTCGCGTGGCCACGGAGGCTGAGCTTTGGAACACTGTCTCCGGCGAGATGCAAAGTTTGGGGGCCGTTTCTCCCATCGATCTGACATTGCTTCCTTACCAGTCTTGTGTCCTCGTGTTTTCTCAGCAAAAGCCGGGTGTTAAGCGCCGCGAACTGCGTCACAACAAGCCTCAGACCATGCCGCCGCCGCTCGATTTGACAACCGATTGGTCCGTGACGTTTTCTAGCCCGACCGGGAACCGGTCAGTGAAAATGGACAAGCTCCATTCTTGGACGGACGATGAAAATACAAAATATTATTCGGGACTCTCGCAATACGATAAGACGGTAAACGTGCCCGCCGATATGCTCAAGCCCGGAATGGAGGTGTATCTTGATTTTGGCCCGGGCACGCCAGTTGCGATGCCGACAGGGCCTTCCGAGTTCCGGAACGAAGGCACGGGTTCCGGCACGCCGCGTGCGCAGGCTTGGTTAGACAGTCCTGTGCGCGAGGCCGCGCGAGTATTTGTGAACGGGAAAACGGCGGGATCGGTATGGCTTCCGCCTTACGAACTGGACGTAACGAAATTCCTGCATGTTGGCGAAAACCAGTTCAAAATCCTCGTAGGAAACCTTGCCGTCAATGGAATGGCCGGCCGCTCTCTGCCGGATCATCGTCTGCTAAACGATCGCTACGGGGTACGATTCAGCGACCAGGACCTTGAGCATCTTGAGCCTCTCCCTGCCGGGATTGTCGGGAAACCACAGTTAGTAGCTCGCACCTCCGAGAGGAACAAAGAATAAGTCGAACACACGATCCGGGACCACAGCAAAATTGAGAATTCTCTGCGCAAGTTGTGGTCAGTCCTTCTGTCGTCGACCTTTCCGCTTGGCAGGAGTGTGCTGCTCACATAGGTGACCAAATAGGACAACCCATTCCCGGTCTGGGTGTTGTCGGACTCCATGGCGCCAAGTTGTGATTGCCAAAGACTCCCCGATGGACACTCCTGAACGTTCTTTTTAGGGCTGCCGTGCTGTGGGGATCACGACTCTCTATAGCCTTGCTCGTCGCGAAGGAACCTTCACCGTTGCCATCCCCGCAGCCTCAGCCGCTACAATTCCGAACTCCCCGTCTTCGAACACCAAACACGACTCAGGTTTGACATTCAGGCGAGCAGCGGCGATCAAAAAAGCTTCTGGGTCTGGCTTGCCTTCCTTGTAGTCTCCAGCGCAAACGAGCGTCTCAAACTTATCGAGCAGGTGCAATGAACAGAGCGAAGCGCTCACCGATTCCCGAGTGCTTCCTGAGACGACTGCCAAAGGAATCCGGCCATATTGCAAATTTATGTGTTCTAGCACTTCAGGGACGGCCCTTAGATTTGGAAGCGCTTCAAGATAAAGTTCCTCTTTCCTTCGAGCCGCCTCTCCAACATTCATGTTCAATCCATGCTTTTCGTTCAAAAGAGAGATTATCTTTGCTACGGCGAAAGCAGCCCACGCATAAAACAGATCCTCCGAAAAACTGCAATCGCATTCTGCGAGAACGGTTCTCCATGCAAGGTAGTGCAGCGGCATCGAATCTGCGATTGTCCCATCGCAGTCGAACAAGTAGGCGTCGAACGTCCCAGAAGGCAATTTCAACTTCATCGTTCACGATCTCCTCGATGAATTGTAGGTGAAAAGGCTTCCCAGCCGAGCGTCAAAGTTCGGGTGAAGGTAAATGATGCGGAACCCGGGATCGCTTGAAACCGTATCAACACCCGCAGCATACCGGTACAGCCACTCTCCAACCGCACCATATGCGTAGTGGTTATAAGAATTCATACTCGGGTCACCGCGCATTTGATCCCCGTTCCAGCGCTCCCACGTTGTTGTCCCGCTGTGGTCGGGCCAGCATCGTCATTTTTTAGTGGCCTATGGGGAATAGGGTTAAAGGAGTGGAAAGGCGCGGGAGTCCGAGCGGGGTGGTCCCTTTTTTTGGCGCTTTCCCTGCCAACAGTCATCGTAGGCGACGGCAACTATCTTGCGTTGCCGCTGTTTGCTGAGCATGGCAAAACCAGCAGGACGGGGCCGTTAACCAATGTTTATCTCTCTGTCGGTCTGCCACGCGGTGTCCAAGAGGGCTACGATCTGTTTTCTCTCGTTGGGTCCATGATTCGGGGAATGCTGAGGAACGCCAGATTAGGCACATTTCACGGACTGCGGTACACGGAAACGAACCCGAGTCAGCCTCAGTCTGGTATTGTTTACATACAGTGATCAAGCAGATCCATGTGTGTGGCTATAGGTCTGTTCGGGACCTCTGCCTTGAATTGAAGCCAATTAATGTCCTCACGGGCCCGAACGGTTGTGGAAAGTCAAATCTTTACAACTCCCTTGTCTTGATGGCGCGCGCGGCGCAAGGGCAATTGTCGCGAGCCATAGCCGAGGAGCGCGGCACGCCAAGCGTATTCTGGGCTGGAGGCGAGCGCGTTCGCTATCAGCGTAAGCAACCTCCAAAACGAGTCGTGCTTGGCTTTGAAGCGGCGAAGTTCGCGTACGAGCTACAAATCGGCCTCCCGTCCCAAAACGAGCATGCACTGGGAACCATGTTCATACTCGACCCTCGCGTAAAGGAAGAATATATCTGGTATATCTGGCCCTCTGAAGCGAAACGTCGCGTGGCTATGTTAAAACGCGACGAACCTTCGGCGTGGTTGCGCAACGCTGAAGGCAATATGGTCACCTATCCCTTCCAGATTTCGAAACACGAGTCCGTCCTGTCGCAGATCATTGATCCGCACCTCTATCCAGAAATATCCGCAATACGCCAGCAGATCTTGAGCTGGCGTTTTTATCACCATTTCCGTACAGACCTGGAGTCCCCCGTGCGGCAGCCGCAAATTGGCGTCTATACACCAGTTCTGAGTCATGACGGCTCGGACCTTGCGGCTGCTCTCCAAACAATTCTTGAAATCGGCGATGGTACTGCCCTTCGCCAGACCGTAGCCGAGGCCTTTGGAGGCGCGACTCTTGCTATCGAAGCCATGGAAACCCTCTTCAGCATAAAGATGAAAATTCCCGGGCTGCTCCGTCCCTTGCAGACGCAAGAATTCTCGGACGGACAAGTGCGGTTCTTATGTCTTTGTGCGGTACTGCTTAGCCCTCGTCCACCGTCGCTATTGGCACTCAACGAACCAGAGACTAGCCTGCATCCAGACATTCTGGATGCCCTGGCGCACTTAATCGTTCGCGCATCGAGAAACACCCAGCTCTGGATCACCACGCATTCGCAGCCCTTGGCTGACCGGATCGAGCAACATTCCGGCGTACCGCGCGTGCGCCTCTGTATGTCAAACGGTGAGACTCAAGTCGAAGGGTCTAGGAAAGACGTCTGAATACGGACTTCCATGGCATTTGTTAGCACGTGACGTACAAGATGAAAGAAATCCATAGCTCGCCTGGAATCATGGACCAACACATTGCTGAACTGAATCCCAGCGATTCCAATCTCCTTGCCCAGACGGCCTGTGGCTCGCGCTTAGATTCAAATCGCAGGAATTACTGGAGCGGCGATTCGGTTGCACTGCGTGTGGCGGAACGCATGAGAGTATTCGCCGTCATTAGACTTCGGTTCGCCCGTGGGACAGCTCGGAATCGGACATAGTGGGAAGTAGATGTTAGCACGCATTGGGAAATGTAGTTTTCTGAACAGAGGCCGGTTTGGGAGTCGATAGCATCATCGGGTATGGCGAAAAACTCGTCCTGGTCGCTGCCATGAGCAAGAACTCATTCCTCTGCGCATTTCATGCTCGTCGATGCCAGCGAATTCCGCCATGCTTTCGGAGCTTTGGCCTCCTGGCCGGGATGGACAGGTACGTTTCCAAACCGATTCGCGTAAGCGAGCTGTTCGCAACTCTCGAAAGGCTGGTGCCTGGAGAAAGAAAGCGGCAGACAGACGAGGAAGTGCTTGAAGCTTCCGACGGCAGCGTGCATAAGATTCTCTGAGAGATTGCTGAACACCAATTACTTACGCGATTTGAGGAAGGCGCCGAGATCTTCGTATTGATCCGACGCAATGAAATCAACGCTGGCTTCGGCGGCCGCCTTCCAGCGCAGACGGACCGCATTCTTCGAACCGAAGTTGTAGGAGCTGAACCACCCTTTGCAGCTTAGTTCCGCTTTGGTGGCGCCGTCGAGAGTGTAAAAGCGAATCCATAAATTGCGGGAATGGGCGTAACGAACAAGCTGTTTCAGGCGCGCTTCTTTTTGCGGAGTCCAATCGCCCGCCTTTGGTTGGCCTTGCGGTTCGACGACGTGCCAACTGTTGTTCCACCAGCGATGATAATTGTCGGCAGGATCAGGCGCCAGCACTTCGGGCGGCGCGGAGGGGTCTTTCGTATCGGTGCGCACGGCTCCGAATACCAAGAGCTTTCCGCCTTCGGGGACCTGATCGTAGAAGACGGCTTTTTGCGCGTTGGACTCGCCTGTCAGGACAAGAACTGGACGAACCTCGAGAGTTTCCATCTTGTCGATGGTGCCGGTGCGGGGAGCAGTGGTGAGCCAGTCCTGATATTGCGACAGCAATTGCCAAATTGCGGCGAGATGCTCGGGTTCCTCTGATTTGAGATCAAGATTCAAGGTGATCAGCGGCCAATCGCCTTGATTGCCATCGCGCAAGGCATTTTCCACGATGGGGCGTACGCGTTCCAAGAAATATTCGCGCATTCCCGGCTCGGCTCCCGTGGGCGGGCCGCCGTGACTCACGACCGAACTTATCGCGCCGGTTCGCGGATTTTTGGCCCAAAGTAAATCCTGCTCGATGGCGAGGGGAGTGCCCGCGGAAAGGGCGCGGTCGATGCGATCGAACCACCATTCGTAGTAGGGATAACAGTTGTGAGCATCGAGGAGAACGCGAGTACCTGGGCGGAGAGCAACCTGCGAGGAATCCAAAAGCGTTGGAAGGCAAAATAGAATCAACGAACAGGCAAGCGTTCGCAAAAACCGAATGCACATCTAGAGTCTCCTGCGGCGAGCGGAAAGTAAGAAAATTCAATATAAACGATTTTGCGGGTTCAAATTGGAAAATGATGGAAAATGGGAGTCCACTCCATCGTCGCGGTCTAGACCTCTGCCCTGGGGTGAACGCAACCGTTCACATCCTACCTCTTGCTAACAATCGAGATCACCTGTACTTGGAGCCGACTATTCGGCCAGGCAGCCGCTTGCGGTAGCTTCCAGACCGACGACGATTCGTGAATTGAGTCTTCACTGCATCTCTAGCATGCGCTGCTGCGAGTCACTCTTAGCTAAAGTGCAGAGCACTTGTGCGGCAATCGACCGCTGCCGGTTGTATCGCCATTCACAAGCGTGCGTAGCAGGTCATCCCACGCGTTGCGCCAGCTGAATCAGATTCACGCACGTACCGTCTGAGAGGACGGTCGCTAAGGGCCGTATCGGTCCGGTTTCACGATGTTCGCGCGAGCGCCTCCGGCCGCGGATCTTCGCGATTCTCAGCAGCCTCCACAATCGCGCGACGTTGCTCGCCTACCCTGGCGCACCGCTGCTGCACCTGCGAAGGCTCCTGGCCGCCCGAACTGTCGCGCGCACTTT
>Ga0137385_10000375_pt1 | contig 36359 bp, 36 predicted proteins | sample SagtaG_FD_104921 | JGI IMG/M metagenome (GOLD analysis project Ga0137385, IMG submission 104921) | Vadose zone soil microbial communities from Sagehorn Ranch, Mendocino, California, USA - Sage2_R_80_16 metaG | ecosystem: Environmental > Terrestrial > Soil > Vadose zone | place: USA: California... | reverse complement strand
TTTCAAAGAACTGGGATTGGAAATGACCGGCTACGGCCCGTCGCTCTTTGGGAACCGCCCGGTGCGGACCCGCATGCCGGGTGGTGTGGGGGCTGGGGGAGAAAAACCCCCGGCTACCCGATTATGCCATTCCGTTATCAAGTAGGTATTTTCGCCCAAGGTGTTCAATTTGGCAGTACTCGGAAAAATTCGCTTCATGTTTTTTCCGATGCTGTTGGCAAGTTGCCATGTTGAGTTTTGATAATTCTACAATGTGATATTTTGCAGTTTGAATATTTATGGAAAGTTTATCCGCAACGTAAACAAGCTTTATGTCTTCGACGGTGAAAAGCAATTTCAGGATGTTTACTTGAATTTCCGGCAGTTTTTCTATTATGGAGGGTTCTTCGACGTGAGGAAGATTGCTAATTTCTTTTCTAAGTTCTGTCAGGGCTCTGTGGTGGATTTCTTTAAGATTCGCGATCTCTTTGTCGTGCTCATTATTGAGAAAATTGAACTTCTCCCGGAGTCTCGCGAGTTCATCATTCGTAAGCTTATTGCTATGCGTAAGTTTGGAAATTTCGAGGATCAGCGTGAAAGCGAAAAAACCAATAGTTGCAACAAGACCCCACAGATATCCGATAGTCATAATTCATATCCTTCAGATTTTAATTCTGGGTATAACTCGTTTATATGCAGTTAGAAAAGCATCTTATATAAGATAATGCATCCTATATGGGATGCTCTTGGTATCTCATATAGGATGCAGTCGAGGTATCCCATATAAGATGCTTCAAATTCATTTCTTGTATCCTGTATAGGATGCAGTGTGGCAGCTCTTTATAGAAAAATTTCGGGAAATGGGGAAATGCGGGACACAGCCCATAACTCCGAAATACTCTGCCGTTGTATCAGCTCTGTTTCATGCCTAAACCGAGCACAAAAAAAGCCACCCCATCGGCTCATTACCGGTAAAGCGGCCCCTATCATCTATCCTGTTCCCTCACAAACTCCATCACTTACCTCATGCCATAAAAATGCTCTCACCTTACTCCGGCGATCCCCGCCTGTCAACGAATCACGCAACGACGCACCACAAGTAGGCGCCTTCAAGCGGTGAAAGACAAATATACAAATTATTTCGGCGTTACTATTTGTATTTGATAAAATCAGAATTAAACCTTATGACTAGATTAGGGAAAGGAGGCATTCATATGTACAACATGAGCACCAAAGTATTGATGGCACATGTTCCATTGCCGCTTGCTGAGCAGGATGGAGAACGCGGACGGTTGACATTGGAATCATTGGCAGATGTAGATGCTGGGCTTGTTGTTGACCACCAGGCTATAAAAGCATGGGCTGGAAGCCTCGATACCGACGCACCATTACCGGTGCCCCACAAATGAAATTAAATTTGTTCCACCTCCCCTAGTAATACTCCTCCTGATACGAAGGCGCTTCATCCAGAAATCCAGCCCTAACTTCCGCGTGCTTGAGAACCAAGTGGGAAATGCGGGTCACTGCCCAGGGGGAAATGCGGGACACTGCCCATATTCCCGACTCCGAAAAACTCTGCCGGTATATCTACTCTGATTACGCGCGGACCTGAAGAAGTGTCGAGCTGTATGCATAATTCCCTTTACGATGACATTCAAAAGAGTGAATATTAAATGGTATTTATATCGGAAAACCCGTATGATCACCCCAACAAATTCCAGTGATAAAATGAGGTCCCACACGATGGATGCAAGCGACCGCCAGGAAATCCGGCAACTGTTTGATGAATACCTGCAGATGTATGCATCCCGTGATGATCGTCTCACCACGTACTTCAGCGATGATTTTTCAGGCTTTACCGGAGGCGGGGATTTACTCGTCAAGGACAGGGATGAATGGGTCGCGATTACCCGCCAGGACTTTGCCCAGGTCAAAGATCCGCTCCGGATCGAACTCAAGGATCTTGCAATCCAGTCCCTGTCTGATGCGATCGCCGTAACTACCGGCTTCTTCAACATTCATCTGCCGATCGAAGACCACATTCTGTCACGGGAGACTGCCCGCCTTGTGCTGATATTCCGCAAGGAATCCGCAGGCTGGAAAATCTCTCATAGCAGTATTTCCATTCCTTACTATCTGGTTAGCGAGGGAGAAGTCTACCCTCTCCATGAGTTGGTTGAGCGCAATCAACTCCTGGAAGAGCAGGTCGCCGAACGGACTATGCAGCTTTCCGAGGCAAATGAAAAACTTAAAATAACAAATGAAATACTGGCGAAAAAGATTGAAGAGCACAAACAGGCCGAGGAGTTGCTGCGAGTCAGCAAGGAGCAGCTGAGTGTCATCTTTGATACTTCGGAGGCCGGCATCGTCATGGTTTCACCGGACGGGATCATTGAATTCGGAAACAAACGGATGGCTGAAATGTTCGGGGTGTCGATTCAGGAATTAACAGGCACATCCTACTTTGATCATCTGCATGAGTCGGAAAAACAGATCGGTTATGGACAAATGCGCCAGATGATACAGGGAGAAATCCAATCCGTATCGCTGGATCGGCATTATATCAGCGTTGACGGCACGGACTTCTGGGGGCATCTGTCCGGCCGGAGGCTGGAAAATCCGGACGGCAGTTTGCGTGCCCTTGTCGGAGTCATTTCAGACATGACGGAAAGCAAAAAACACGAAAATGAAGAACTGAAAATGCAAAAACTGGAATCGCTCGGCATTCTCGCCGGCGGCATCGCCCACGATTTCAACAACATTCTTACCGGGGTCATGGGGAATATATCTCTTGCAAAGAAGTCCGTTGATGATACGACGCATAAGTCATTCAATGCACTGGTAAGAGCCGAAAAAGCATCAATTCGGGCCACCAAACTGGCCCGTCAACTTCTGACCTTTGCCCAAGGCGGTGAACTGGTCAGGAAAGCTGTTTCGCTTCGGCATCTTGTAAATGAATCGGTAGCACTGGTGCTTCACGGTTCCAATGTCAGGATTTCCATCGACGTCCCCGACTCAATTCATGCTTTGGAAGCGGATGAAGGGCATGTTATTCAGGCATTCAACAACATTATTATCAATGCTTTCCAGGCGATGCCCGGCGGAGGGACATTAACCGTCTCAGCACGAAACGAGATGCTTGGCGTCAACAACGCTATGGCTCTTCCTCCCGGCAAATATATCTGCCTTACCTTTACCGATGAAGGCTGCGGAATATCGGATGCCGATCTGAATAAGATCTTCGACCCTTATTTCACGACAAAAGTCAGCGGGACCGGGCTGGGACTCGCCTCAACTCACTCGATAATTATCAAGCATGGCGGACATATCAGCGTCGGCTCAAAAATAGGCATGGGAACCACTTTCACAATCCATCTGCCATCGATCGGGGAGACAATTCCGGACCATCAAACTGAATCCGTCACTCAAACCTTTAAAAATCATGATGGCGGTTCAATTCTTGTCATGGACGACGAAGAGATGATCCGGGAGCTTGCGGCTGCAATGCTTGAAGAAATCGGGTATCAGGTTACAACCTGTGCCGACGGAACAGAAGCCATTGGGTACTATAAAGCGGCCAAGGAATCAGGGACGCCATTCCTGGCGGTGATCGTGGATCTGACCATTCCAGGCGGTATGGGCGGCAAGGAAGCGGCAAAAGAAATTCTTGCAATTGATTCGACTGCAAGCCTGATAGTTTCGAGTGGATATTCAGATGATCCGATAATGTCCGACTTCAGCAGTTACGGTTTTACCGGCGCTATTCCAAAGCCGTACGGCATCAATGAACTGGCACAGGTGCTGCGTTCGTCACATTCTAATCCCGAGATAAATCGGATCAGATAAAAACACCGGTCAGTTGATCCGCCGCTACGAATAGATCGATGCCTCGCCCCTCGGCCCTGCAAGTATCAATAGTATTCCTCCTGATATGAGGGCACCTCATCAAGAAAACCGGCATGCACTTCCGCGTGCTTGAGAGCCAGATCCACATCTGAGATCAACCGCTCGCGGTCTTTGGGATAACTCCCGGCCAGGTTAAGGAAATTGGAGACATGATTCGAACGGAGAATGGTTCTGGCGGGGTGCAGGTGCAGCAGCATTTCGCGCGCCTCCAGCATCAGTTCGCGGCGAGTACACTGCCGGAGTGAACGGACAAAGTCATCATTATGGCGGTGAAACATCGTCAGCAGCGAGAAGTATTCCGGATTTACGCGGTTGACCCATTCAGCGGTATACCTGGCGTGCTGAAGGCTGCGCCCGCGCCCGGCCAAACCCAGGATGGCGGTTACCGAAAGTTTCATGCCGGCCTCACGGGCCAGCTGCGCCAGCTCCGCCATCCGTCCGGACCCGAAACCTTTGTTGACCGCCAGCAGGGTCTCGTCATCACCGGATTCAAGACCGAAGTAGAGGATCTTCAGACGCCTGGCGCGCAGCAGAGCCAACTGTTCTGCGCTCTTGGTCGTAAGGCTGTTTGGAGAGGCATAGGAAGAGACCCGCGTCAGTCCCGGAAATGTTGCTGCCAGAGCATCAAGAATGATGCAGAGGTCATCGAACGGATAAACCAGCGCATCGCCATCGGCCAGAAAAATCCGGTCTATGCGGGGACGAAGGCCGAACGGGATCTCGGCGATTTCCGCCAGGATCTCCTGGAGCGGGCGGATATGAAAGTTCTTTCCCTTGTACATTCCGCAAAAGCGACACTGGTTCTGGGAGCAGCCGACTGTAATCTGGAATATCAGGCTGTGTGCTTCACTGGGGGGACGAAATAGCGGTTCGATGTAGCGAGGCATGGTCGAACATCCTTGTCACATTTCAGAATTTGATGTCCAGCCCGATACCCAGAGATTGCGGCACTGTTTTGGAGTCGCCGCGTTGCTGATCGGGCGAAACCGAGAGGTATTTGTAGTCCATCTTCAGGGTCAAGCCCGTACCGAGGAGATAGTTAAAACCGAACTGGGCGGCAACGCCTGTTTTCAGTTTGGTAACGTCACCGGTCTTTGTATCCGGCTGAAACGAATAAGCCAAGCCTGTTCCCATATACGGCATAAACTCTTTGGAGATATTAAAGCCGTATTTGGCCGTTACCGAGCCCGGTTCAGGGGCCTTGGAATCGGGGGGAACCTTGGAATCAGCGGGAGCCGTGGTCAGAGAACCACCACCAAGTGAAAACTGTCGATAAAGCTCCTCGGCGAAGCCCGGAGATGCATGCATGAGCATGACGCAACAAAGAAACATGAGTGCTGTAATGTTTATTTGAAGATGCTTCATTGCGGGAACGGATTCTCCATTTTCAAATAGAAGTCTTAATTCAGGATTGTTGTAACTTCCTGGCCAGGGAGCGTTCGTTTAAAATCCGGGCATAGTCAATTTCACGCATGACGCCCTTTACATCAGCCGGTTTATTGCTCTGTACAAAGAGTCCGGTGAGCACGGAAGCCGGGGTAAGCTTGCCGCTCGCATAAAGTTTCCAGATTTCCCTCCCGTAATCGGTCGAGAGCAGTTCAGGTGCGAAACGGCCAAAGTAGGCGGTTATGTTTTCAACATCACGCTCAAGCATGCTCCGGGCATTGTTGTTGCCGGCAGCATTGACCGCCTGCGGCAGGTCTATGATAACAAGTCCGTCATGACCGACAAGCACATTGTACTCGGACAGGTCGCCATGAATAATTCCGGCACAGAGCATCCGAACAATATTTTTTATCACCTCAAGATGGTACTCACGAGCCTTGTCCGCCGTCAGCCGAAGGTCGTTTAGCCGGGGAGCCGGGTTTCCGTCGGCATCTGCCACCAGCTCCATCAGCAAAATGCCGTCAGCATAATCATGAACATGCGGAACCCGGACACCCGCCTCCGCCAGTGTTCTCAGAGCGTCAACCTCGGCATTTTTCCAGGCTTCCTCGGTTTCCTTGCGTCCGTATCTGGTGTTCTTCTGCATGGCCCTTGCCTGACGACTGTTACGCCCCTTACGCCCTTCCTGGTACTGGGCCATCTGGCTAAAACTACGGGTGCGGACATCCTTGTACACCTTGGCGCAGCAAAGCTCTCCCTTTGACTGAACGACATACACGTCCGCTTCCTTGCCACTCATCAAACGGGATACGACCTCGTCCACCAGGCCGTTACGGACCAGGATTTCAAAACATTCCGGAGTTTTCATATTTTAACGGCCATAACGGGAATACACTCAAACTGAAACATTTATGATTCCTTTATATAGTGGTTCAGCATTACATCTGAGTTAATCGCAAATATCAATCTCATACCTTATCATTTCTACACCTAAGACGGCAAGTCAGATAAATATAAATTTAATCAATATATAAATACGAAAGGCCCGATGACTACGCATCGGGCCTTTCGTATTACAGCACACCGGGTATCATTAGCCTAGGCGCTGGCAGCCAGAGCCTTTTCAAAACCGATACCGAACGCCTTCCTGTTCAGTTCGATAAATGCCTCCGGTACACTCGAAAGAACCGCTTTTTCGGCGTTTTCACGACTTACCTGACCGGTCAACGCAACCATTGCCCCAAGAGCAACGATGTTGGCAACGATCTCACGCCCAACGTCGCTTTTGGCGGTGTTGATAATCGGGAAAGAGATGACTTTAAAATTCCCTTGCGGAAGTTTCGTAACGAGATCGGAATCCACCAGCAAGATGCCGCCATCTTTCAGGTCGTGAGTATACTTGTCGCACGCTTCCTGGGTCATGGCCAACAGTGCGTCTACCGTAGTGGCCTTGGGGTAGTCAATCGGACCGTCCGAAATGATGACTTCCGATTTTGATGCGCCGCCACGAGCTTCCGGGCCGTAGCTTTGCGATTGAACGGCCTGCTTACCTTCGTAAATCGAAGCGGCTTTGGCCATGATGATCCCGGCGGTGATCAGACCCTGTCCACCTGCACCGGAAAACCTGAGTTCATATCTAGACATGAATATATCGCTCCTTTTCCTGTAATTATTACTTGGCAGCCTTGGCACGCTCGATAACTTTGGCGTACTCGGCAGTATACTCAGGCTTGGTTTCATCCTTGTAAAGAACACCGGTCAGAATCTTGCCCTGAAGTTGCTCGGCGGTCATCTTTTCGGCAGCCTTAACTGGTACTGCGACCTCTTTAAGACGGTTCATCATCTCGATTACCGACTTATACTTGTTACGGCGGCCGTAAGTTGTCGGGCAATCGTCCAGAATTTCGACAACCGAGAAGCCCTTGTGCTGGATTGCTTCAACAATCAGTTTATCAATTTGGTTGGCATGGAATGCGGTACCACGGGCAACAAAAGTTGCGCCGGCACCGATTGCCAGTTTGGCGATATCAAAACCGGGATCAGGGTTGCCGTAAGGAGTCGTGGATGCCTTGTGGCCGGTAGGCGTACAAGGGGAGAACTGTCCGCCGGTCATGCCATAGATATAGTTGTTCATGATGATGTAGGTCATGTTGATGTTGCGCCTGCAGGCATGAATGAAGTGGTTGCCGCCGATTGCGGTTCCGTCGCCGTCGCCGCCACAGAGAATGACATTCATTTCCGGCCTGGCCATCTTGACACCGGTAGCAAAGGCAGCGGCGCGACCATGTGCGGTATGTAGCGTGCAGCAGTCGATATAGCCGGGAAGACGCGAAGCGCAGCCGATACCGGATACAATGGCGGTCTCCTCTTTTTTGAGATTAAGGGTGTCCATGGCGCGGATCAACCCCTTCATGACGATGCCGTGGCCGCAGCCTGGACACCAGATGTGGGGCAGTTTGCCGGGACGAAGATATTTATCATAATCAAAAGCCATGGTTATTTAACCTCCTTGATCTTATCGAGGATCTGGTCCGGATTGATCGGCTCACCATCTACACGGAAAATTCCGAGTATCGGCGTCTTGCCTTGTGCGCAACGCTCAAGTTCAAGTGAGCACATCCCCAGATTCATCTCGGGTATTACAATGCCTTTGACCTTGCCGGCCAACGCCTTGATCTGCTTGTCGGGGAACGGCCAGAAGGTTTTGATGCGGAACAAGCCGGCTTTGATTCCCTGTTCACGGGCAACATTGACCGCATAACGTGCCGAACGGGAGGTTGAACCGTATGCTACAACCGCCACTTCGGCATCTTCCAGCAGGTACTCTTCAAACGTGACGATATCGTCAATGTTTGCATCGACCTTGCGAACCTGCCGCTCTTCCTCGGCCTGGACAAGATTGGCTTTGGTCGTTGGAAAACCGTCTGAAGCTTTGTTAAGACCGGTAACATGGAACTTGTAGCCGGAACCGAAGGCAGCCAACGGCGGAACATCGCCGAAGCTGGTGTCATAGGGCTTGTATTCGGCTGGCGAAACTGTCGGTAATTTGCGTGGAGTAACTTCAATTTCACCTGGTTCAGGAAAAACGATACGCTCACGCATGTGGGCAACGATCTCGTCAGGCATAACCATTACCGGGGTGCGGTATTTTTCAGACAGGTTGAAGGCGCGAATGACTTCTTCATATGTTTCCTGTACGGAAGCGGGAACAAGACAGATGGCCGGATGGTCACCGTGGGTGCCCCACTTGGCACACATAACGTCTGACTGTGATGGGCCGGTAGGCATACCGGTTGAAGGACCGCCACGCATGACGTTGTAAATTACGCAGGGAATCTCGGCGATGCAGCCGTAGCCAATCAGTTCCTGCTTCAGGGAAAGACCGGGACCTGAAGTCGAGGTCAGTACTTTTGCGCCGGCGAGCGATGCGCCAAGAATGGCGGCCATGGCGGCAATTTCGTCTTCCATCTGCAAGAATTTCCCGCCTGTTTTGGGCAATTCGGCTGACAGCACTTCGGAAACCTCAGTCGAGGGGGTGATCGGGTAGCCTGCAAAGAAGTCGCATCCGGCGTATAATGCACCTTGTGCGGCAGCTTCATTACCCTGAAGAAACGCTACTTTTTTGGACACTGTTCATTTCCTCCTGTAAATTTATTCGGTTATGACTTTGATAGCGAAGTCTGGACAGCGCAATTCGCACTGCATACACTTGATGCATGCTTCGAGGTTTTTCACGGAAGCGTAGAAGCCCTTCATTTCAAGAACTTTGGTGGGGCAGAACTCAACGCAAATATGACAACCCTTGCAGTACTTCTCAATAATCTCGATTTTTGGCAATGTTTTTTCCATCTAAAAAACTCCTTTATTCCGTATTAAAAGGTGGTAAATACAGGCTCCAAAATGTAGCAAAAGAAGGGCGCAAACACCACCCTTCTTTTCGCCGACTTCCAGAAACCTGGAATTCAATCACTACTTCATACTGCCGACCAATTCCTTAACCGCTGCAACTGACTTGTCCATCATGGCCTGCTCTGCGGCATCAAGCTTGAACTGGATGATGTTTTCAACACCCTTCTCGCCCAGAACGGCAGGCACGCCAACGTAGAATCCGTTGACGCCGAACTCGCCCTGCAGGAAGCAGCAGGTCGGCAGAACGCGTTTCTGGTCCTTGAGAATCGACTCCGCCATCGCAATAGCGGAAGAAGCCGGTGAGTAAAATGCCGAACCGGTTTTCAGCAGCGCAACAACTTCGCCGCCGGCACCACGGGTACGCTTAACCATGGCTTCCATAACTTCCTTGCCCTTCTCTGCGCCGTATTTCTGCTCGAGAAGCTCGGTTACCGGAATACCGTTGACGCTTGCATAACGAACCAGAGGCACCATATCGTCGCCGTGGCCGCCCAGAGTCATGGCGGTTACGTCCTTGACGGACACACCCAGCTCCCAGGCTATAAAGCTGGCGAAACGGGCTGAGTCGAGTACGCCGGCCTGGCCGATAACGCGGTGGTAAGGGAAACCGGTGATTTTCTGGCAGAGGGTAACCATGGCGTCAAGCGGATTGGAGATAACGATGATGATTGAATTGGGAGCGTAAGCTTTGATACCTTCGGCAACCGAAGTCATGATTTTTGAGTTCACTTCGATCAGGTCATCACGGCTCATGCCCGGTTTGCGCGGAAGACCGGCTGTAACGATGACAACATCGGAACCTTTGATGTCTTCGTAGCTGTTGGTGCCCTTCAGGTTTACGTCGTAGCGATCAACCGGACCGACTTCAGCAATGTCAAGCATCTTGCCCTGGGGCAGACCTTCAACAATGTCAAAAAGAACAACATCACCGAGTTCACGCAATGCACAAAGCTGAGCGAGAACGCCGCCGATCTGTCCGCCACCGATAAGTGAAATCTTTTTACGAGCCATACTGTTTCCTCCTCTTCTTTTTTTTTGTAAAATAAGGCAGGAGTTGTATCCCCGGCCCCTGCTAACAGCTTCGTATCACATATTTTCTATCAGTGCATCAGCAAAACCTGAACAGGAGAGCAACGTCGCTCCCTGCATCATTCGTTCAAAATCATACGTTACGCGTTTCTGGCCGATAGTTCGATCGAGTGTTTTGACGATCAGGTCTGCCGCTTCCTGCCACCCCATATACTCAAGCATCATGACACCCGAAAGAATAACAGAACCGGGATTTACCTTGTCCAGATTAGCGTACTTTGGTGCCGTGCCGTGGGTTGCCTCGAATATGGCATGCCCTGTTACATAGTTAATATTGGCGCCCGGCGCTATACCAATGCCGCCAACCTGGGCAGCCAGGGCATCGGAAAGAAAGTCACCTTCAAGGTTCATGGTGGCAACTACATCGAATTCCTTGGCGCGGGTCAGTACCTGTTGCAATGTTATATCAGCGATAGTGTCCTTGATCATCAACAGCTTCTTCAACTGGCCATTGCCGTGAGTCGGCAGCAGTGTAAGTGCCGCTTCGACCTCATACCGGATCCCTTCCTGCTGCCGGGGCGACATCATATCATAACCCGGGTCGATCATTCGTGCATTTTCTTCAACAGAAAGCAGCGGATTACGATCCTGATTGGAAATGATCCACGACTCCCGTTCAGTTACTACTCCGGAGCGGAACTCGGATATTGCAAGAGCATAGCCCCAATCCTTGAACGCCCCGTCGGTAAACTTCATGATATTGCCCTTGTGGACAATAGTCACTGATTTACGTTTATGTTTCAATGCATACCGAATAGCTGCCCGGATCAGACGTTCTGAACCACTGCGGGAGATCGGCTTGATGCCGATGGAAGAGCTTTCAGGAAAACGGATCTTGCTGACGCCCATTTCATTAATCAGAAAATTTATGACCTTTTCACATTCAGGAGTGCCGGTCATCCATTCGATACCGGCATAAATATCTTCACAGTTTTCGCGAAAGATCACCATGTCGACATCTTCAGGTTTTTTAACAGGAGTGGGAACACCCTGAAAATAACGGATCGGACGAAGACAGGTGTAAAGATCGAGAATCTGTCTGAGAGCAACATTCAGCGAACGAATGCCGCCCCCAATCGGAGTGGTAAGCGGCCCCTTGATTCCGACCATAAATTCCCTGAATGCCTGAACAGTTTCATCAGGGAGCCAGGCTTTGTCACCCATCTCATTGCGGAAACGGTTAAAGGGTTTTTCGCCGGCATAAACTTCCATCCAGCTGATTTTCTTCGAGCCGCCGTAGGCTTTTCCCACGGCGGCATCGAAAACGCGTACCGAAGCTTTCCAGATATCAATACCGGTACCGTCACCTTCGATAAAGGGAATGATCGGGTTGTCCGGCACTTTAAGCATGCCGTCACTTCCCATGGTGATCTTTTCCCCGGAAGGGACTGTAACGTAGGTATATTCCATCTAGGTCACTTCAATATTACATAAAATTATAAAAGAGCTTAAGGCCACTAACCGGTTAAGCGATAGCGTCGATAATAGCATTCAATGTCGCACTCGGGCGCATGGCTTTTTCCGTTTTTACCGGATCAGGAAGATAATAGCCACCCATATCTACAGGTTTGCCCTGGGCTCCGATCAACTCTTCATTGATCTTTGTCTCATTTTCCTGAAGCTGCTTGGCAACCTTGGCAAAACGTGCCTGCAGGTCCTTGTCCCTGGTCTGTTCCGCCAAAGCCTCGGCCCAGTACATTGCAAGGTAGAAGTGGCTGCCTCTATTGTCTATCTGACCGACCTTACGGGCCGGGTTCTTGTTGTTATCGAGGAACTTGGTATTGGCCTGATCAAGCGTATCAGCCAGGAGCTGAGCTTTTTCATTTTTAAAGGTAGCGGCCAAATGCTCCAGAGATACTGCCAGCGCCAGAAATTCGCCGAGTGAATCCCAACGCAGATAACCTTCCTGGACAAACTGCTGAACATGCTTGGGAGCCGAGCCGCCCGCGCCTGTCTCGAACAGTCCGCCGCCGGCCAGAAGCGGCACGATCGACAGCATCTTTGAACTGGTACCCAGCTCTAAGATCGGGAACAGGTCGGTGATATAATCACGCAAGGCATTTCCGGTTACGGAAATCGTATCCTGGCCGGCTTTCGCCCTAGGCAGGGTGAAGCGCATCGCTTCCACGGGGGACATGATATGAATTTCCAGACCTTTCGTGTCGTGATCTTGCAGGTACTGATTCACCTTCAGAATCATCTGGGCATCGTGGGCCCTGTTTTTATCCAGCCAGAACACAGCCGGTGCTCCGGTTGCACGTGCCCTGTTTACCGCGAGCTTGACCCAGTCCTGAATCGGCAGATCTTTTGCCTGGCATCCACGCCAGATATCGCCTTCTTCGACGGTGTGCTGGAACAGCACCTCTCCCGCAGCATTAACGACACGTACCGTGCCATTCCCTGGAACCTTGAAGGTCTTGTCGTGGGAACCGTACTCCTCTGCCTTTTGTGCCATGAGACCGACGTTGGAGGTGCAGCCCATGGTCGAGGGATCGAAGGCGCCGTTTTTCTGGCAGAAAGCGATGCACTCCTGATACCACTCGGAGTATGAGGTATCTGGAATGACGCACTTGGTATCGTGTAGTTTTCCGTCCGGGCCCCACATCATCCCCGAGTCACGGACTACTACGGGCATGGATGCGTCGATGATGATATCGTTGCTTGCATGAAGATTGGTGATTCCCTTGGCGGAGTCAACCATCGCCAGCTCGGGTCTTTTCTTGTAAACAGCCTGGATATCCGCTTCTATCTCTGCCTGTTTGTCTGCCGGCAGTTTCTTGATTTTCAGGTAGAGGTCGCCCATACCAAGATCCGGATTGATGCCCAGCTCTTTGAAAGTAGCAGCGTGCTTTTCAAAAACATCCTGGTAGAAGACGGAGACGAAATGGCCGAACATGATCGGATCGGAGATTTTCATCATGGTAGCTTTGAGGTGCACCGAGAACAGCACCCCTTTTGCTTTTGCGTCATCGATCTGCTCGGCAATGAACTTGCGCAGGGCACGAACATTCATGAAGGCCCCGTCGAGGACTTCACCTGCCAGAAGAGGCAGTTTTTCTTTAAGAACAGTGACTTTTCCGGCCTGATCAACAAACTCTATTTTTACAGTGCCGGCTTGTTTCATCGTAGTGGATTTTTCACTATGGTAAAAATCTCCGGAAGTCATATGTGATACGTGGGTCTTCGATTCCGGGCTCCAGGCACCCAGTTTGACAGGGTGCTTTTTAGCGTATTCTTTTACCGCTTTCGCCACGCGCCTGTCGGAGTTACCTTCCCTCAGTACAGGGTTTACGGCACTTCCCAGGCACTTGGCATACTGTGCATGAAGCGCTTTTTCAGCATCGGTTTTCGGCTCCTCCGGATAGTCCGGAAGTTTGTAGCCCTTTTCCTGCAACTCCTTGATGGCGGCTTTCAACTGCGGGATCGAAGCGCTGACATTAGGCAGTTTGATGATGTTGGCCTCCGGCTTCTGGGTAAGCTCACCCAGTTCGGCCAGATAATCGGGCATCCTCTGACTCTCGGTCAGATAGTCGGGGAAATTGGCGATGATTCTTCCTGCAACAGAGATATCCCTTGTTTCGACAACAACGCCGGCTGCTTTTGTGAAGGCATTAACGATAGGAAGTAATGAATACGTTGCCAGTGCGGGCGCTTCATCAATTTTCGACCAAATAATTTTTTGCGTTGTCATATTATCTCCTTAGTTTTTATACATAGGAACCGAAGGCTCTATGAAAGCGATGCTTGGATCTGTTACATGAGCATCCGAGGCGGATGTTTTGAGGCCGAATGGCAACCCGTTATTTTGATAAAACTATAAGTTATAACGATATGTTACAGTCATGGTAAAAATCCTGTATACAGTATACAAAACAAAATTGGCTGTCAAGGGAAAATCGGCTCGAGTCAAAGGGTTGCGGCTAATGCCAACAGGCCCGCTTAATGGATATTTTTGTTTGAAAATCGGCGCGCCTCGAACGCTTCGGCGCGGCTGAAATTGCGCGGTATGACGAATACTTGGCCTGGCCAGAGCCGTTTGGGGTCGCGAATCTGGTCACGGTTGGCGCGATATATAAGCGGCCAGAGTGTCGAATCGTTATAAATTTCTGTTCGTGCGGAAATCTGCGGCAGCGTTTCGCCATGCCGGACGGTGTATGAGGTCGGCAGTGGTGGTAGGGATTCTTTGGGTTTTTTTTGCGGTGCCACATCAATTTCAGCTGCTCTTGCCAGCTGCTGGGCTCGCAGTCGTATTTCGGCTTCAGCGGCGGCACGCATCAGCTGCTCTTCCTGGGCTTTCGCGGCGAGCTCTGCAACTCGCTGCTGTTTCTCGGCAGCAAGTCTTTTCTTAGCCCGTTCAACTTCAATCCGCAGCAGCTCAGCTTTCTCAAATGCCAGTTGATAATACTGGTCTGCGCCCTTGTCATCTTCACGAACATGATAGAGCGCTTCACCGTGCTCAAATGTTTCCAGCAGACTGCGGTACTCTTGGGGGAACATCGAAGGGGCTTCCCGGCGGCCGAGTTCTTCAACCAGCGGGGCTGTTTTGCTGCGCCAGGAAGGAATCGGTGCCGAACAGGCCGCCAAGAGTGCACCCAACATCAGTATGCAAACAGCCTGGCGGCACGTTATAAGCACAATCAAGCCTGTTTTTCGGCCAGACGGATACCAAGTTCACGGAGTTGTTTGGAATCAACCAGCGAGGGAGCCTCCGACATCATGCAGGTACCCTTCTGGGTTTTGGGGAAAGCAATAACATCGCGGATCGAGTCGCTGCCGGTCAGCAGCATTATCAATCGGTCCATACCAAAAGCGATCCCGCCATGCGGCGGTGTGCCGAACTCGAGAGCATCCAGCAGGAAACCGAACTTGCTGCGGGCATCCTCGACACTCATTCCGAGCAGTTTGAACATCAAAGACTGAACATGCTCCTGATGAATCCTGATCGAACCGCCGCCGATCTCGTTGCCGTTCAACACCAGATCGTACGCCTTGGCGCGGCAGCGCCCCGGATCGGATTCAACAAAGTCCAGGTCCTCGTCCATCGGGGCGGTGAAGGGGTGATGAACCGCAGACCACCGTTTTTCATCCTCATCCCACTCCAGCAGCGGAAATTCGGTAATCCAGACAAAGCGGTAGTCATCCTTGCTGGTCAGTTTCAGAAGGTTCGCCAGGTGATTACGCAGCTTGCCAAGCGAATCATTGACAACATTGGCCTTATCGGCCACGAAGAAGAGCAGGTCACCCTCTTCGGCGGCAAAAGAGCTGTTCATAACGGCAATCTCTTCCGGCGTAAAAAACTTGGCAATCGGAGAATGCCATTCGCCATTCTCGATCTTGACATAGGCAAGCCCCTTGGCGCCGTAGATCTTGACGAATTCGGTCAGATCATCGATCTCCTTGCGGGAGAACCTGGCGCACCCCTTGGCGTTGATGCCTTTGATGATCCCCCCCTTGGAGGCGACATCGGCAAAGACCTTGAAGCCGGAAGCCTTGACGATGTCGGTCAGATCACAGAGCTCCATGCCGAAACGGAGGTCGGGATTATCGAGACCGAAACGACGGATCGCCTCGGCATAGGTAAGACGCTCCACCGGCAGCTGCACCGTCACTCCCTTGGCTTCGGTGAAGATACGAGCTATCAGCCCCTCCATGACCGTGATGATATCCTCCTGGTCGATGAAGGACATTTCGCAATCGATCTGGGTGAACTCCGGCTGGCGGTCGGCGCGCAGATCTTCATCACGGAAGCAGCGGACAACCTGGAAATATTTGTCAAAACCGGAAATCATCAGGATCTGTTTAAAGATCTGGGGCGATTGCGGCAGGGCGTAAAACTGCCCTTGATTGATGCGGGACGGCACCAGAAAGTCACGCGCTCCCTCAGGGGTCGATTTGGTCAGGAACGGGGTTTCAAGCTCGATAAAACCGTTATCGGTCAGGTAAGAGCGGGTCAGCTGGGAGACCTTCGAACGCAGGATCAGGTTATACTGCAGCTGGGGACGACGCAGATCAAGATAGCGGTACTTCAGACGGATGTTCTCATTGATGTCGCTATGTTCGTCAAGCATGAACGGCAGCGGCTTGGAGCGGTTGAGAAGCTTGCACTCCAGCACCTGTATTTCAACCTCACCGGTCTTCATGTTCGGGTTGACCGTGCCTTCCGGGCGCGGGATAACCGTGCCTCTGACCGCCAGCACAAATTCGCTGCGCACCGATTCGGCCACGGCATGTCCGGCCGGGTTAACCTCCGGATCGAACACGATCTGGGCAATCCCCTCGCGGTCGCGCAAGTCGATAAAGATGAGTCCGCCATGATCGCGGCGGCGCAGCGCCCACCCCATCAGGATCACTTCGCTGCCGATGTCGGCGCTCTTCAGATCACCGCAGTAATGAGTCCGTTTCCAGTTCCCGAGAAAATCCATAGTATCCTCCAGTTTCGTTATTTATATTAATTAATCAGTCGTCCGATGTTCCCGAGGCGCGGCCTGAACTTGTCACGATCCCATGACCAGTACTTGATAAATGCCAGCCCCTTGATCGAATGGCGCGGGACAAACTTCCAGAACCTGCTGTCGTAAGAGCGGTCGCGGTTGTCCCCCATCACGAAGTACGAATCTGCCGGCACGGTAATCGGGCCGAACGTGTCGCGCGGATTCACCTCTTTCGGGATCAGATCCTTCTCCTTGTGCACTTCATGCGGGTTCGCATACAGCTTGCCGTTAACATAGACCTTCTTCTCCTTCCCCTCTACCACATCACCGGGGACGCCGACCACGCGCTTGATAAAATCCTTGCTCGGGTCTTCCGGATACTCGAACACGATCACATCACCCTGACGCGGGTCGCGGATCGTCAGGACCCGCTTGTCGACAAAAGGTATCTTGGTGCCGTACATAAACTTGTTGACCAGCAGGTGATCACCGATCGCCAGAGTATCCTCCATTGACCCGGACGGAATCTTGAATGCCTGGACCAGGTAAGTGCGGATCACCAGAGCCAGCAGTACCGCAATCAGTATCGACTCGGCATATTCGCGGATCAGGCCTTTTCTCTTGACCGGTCCAGGGTGAATTGAAGAAGATTCTGTCTGTGTTGATTCCTGATTATTCATGCGGATTCCTTTGTAAATTTGGTCTGTCAGTCAACCTTCAAAATTGCCAGAAATGCTTCCTGCGGCAATTCGATGTTACCTACGTTCTTCATCCGTTTTTTGCCCTCTTTCTGTTTCTCCAGCAACTTCCGCTTACGGGTAATATCCCCGCCGTAACATTTCGCCAGAACATCCTTGCGCATAGCCTTGACCGTTTCACGGGCGATAATCCTGTTGCCGATGGCTGCCTGAATGGCCACCTCGAACATCTGCCGTGAAATCAGTTCCTTCATCTTGGCGACCAGATCACGGCCGCGGAAATAAGCCTTGTCGCGGTGCAGAATCAGGGAGAGTGCGTCAACGACTTCCCCGTTGATCATGACATTCATCCGCACCAGATCACTCTGTCGGTATTCCAGATGTTCATAATCGAGGGAGGCATACCCCTTGGTGATAGATTTCAGGCGATCATAGAAATCCAGAACGATCTCGTTCAGCGGCAGTTCGTAGATGATCATGACGCGCGTCGGAGTCAGATATTTGATCTCGCGCTGCACGCCGCGCTTGTCCTCACAGAGCGCCAGGACCCCGCCGACAAATTCGTTCGGAACATGAATGTGGGCCAGTATGAACGGCTCTTCCAGGAATTCGGTGCTCTGCAGTTCCGGCATCTGATTGGCGCTCTGAATGGAATAAACTTCGCCGTTCATTTTGTGGACACGGTAGACGACGGTCGGAGCGGTAGTAATCAGATCCAGCGAAAATTCCCGTTCCAGCCGTTCCTGAATGATTTCCATATGCAACAGGCCGAGGAAGCCGCAACGGAACCCGAAGCCGAGTGCCAGTGAAGTTTCCGGCTCGAACGAGAACGATGAATCGTTCAGTTTCAGCTTGGCAAGGGCGTCGCGCAACTGCTCATACTGAACGGTATCGATCGGGTACAGGCCGGAGAAAACCATCGGCTTGACCTCCTTGAAACCATCCAGCGCCTTCTTGCACTGGCGATGCAGCAGGGTTACCGTATCACCGACCTTGGCGTCGGCAACGTCCTTGATGCCGGCGATAATGAAACCGACCTCCCCCGCCGCCAGCTCCGGCACCTCGCTCATCGTCGGCGCGAAGACTCCGACCTTGAGCGCTTCAAACGAGCTGTTGGTCGCCATCAGCTGAATCTTGTCACCCTTCTTGAGCGTGCCGTCAAAGATGCGCACCAGGATGATGACTCCCTGGTACTGATCATACCAGGAGTCAAACAGCAGCGCCTTGAGCGGAGCATCGGGGTCCCCGACCGGTGGCGGGATCTTCTTGACGATCTCCTCAAGGATCTCGTGTGTGCCGATCCCTTCCTTGGCGCTGGCCAGAACGGCATCATGAGCATCTATGCCGATGATGTCCTCGATCTCCTGCTTGACCCGTTCCGGGTCGGCAGCCGGCAGATCGATCTTGTTCAGTACCGGAAAGACTTCAAGATTTATATCCAGTGCAAGATAGACGTTCGCCAGGGTCTGGGCCTCGACTCCCTGGGAGGCGTCAACCACCAGGAGGCCGCCTTCACAGGCAGCCAGAGAGCGTGACACCTCGTAAGTAAAGTCAACATGACCGGGAGTGTCAATCAGGTTGAGAACATAATCGATGCCGGCGTCCGAGCGGTAATTAAGCCGTACCGTCTGGGCCTTGATGGTAATGCCCCGCTCCCGCTCCAGATCCATTTTATCAAGGAACTGGTTCTGCTTGTCGCGATCGGAAACCGTACCGGTATACTCTAGAAGGCGGTCTGCCAGGGTCGATTTGCCGTGGTCGATGTGAGCAATGATGGAGAAGTTGCGGATTCTGCTGATTTCCATGAATTCCTTCGTACTCTAAAAATTAGGACTGTGAAGAATAAATAAAGATGGCTGGAAAGTAAAGGGGAAAAGGGGCGCCGGGGAGCCAAGCCCAGCCCGGAAGGGAGTCTTTTTCAGATTAATCCACGCAAGTACCGGCCGATTTTACACCAATTATAAACCCGCCATACCTGCACAGGCAGATATGGCGGGTTATGATAACTAATGTGCTTCCTAGCCTCCTCTTATGTCATACCGAGACAGAGCGCCGCATAGATGCGGGCTGCGCACGACACTTCCTCAAAAACCACCCGTTCATCGGGCGTATGAGCCGTTTCCAGAGAACCGGGGCCGAGAATAAGCGGTTTTACACCTGCTGCAAAAAAAAGATTGCCGTCGGAATGCGAGCGGAAGGCATCCATCTCCAACGTCAGGCCAAGCCGTGGATAGAACTCCTGTAGAATCTGCGCCGGACGGTTGTCGGTGCCGAGATTGTAGCCGGTGGAGGCAAAATCAAAGGTGACGTCCAGATCCAGCCCGGGGATGATCCGGTCGAGGTTGGCGACAGTCCGGCGGATCGCATACTGGAGGGCGACCGGGTCATGTTCGGGCGGCAGATGCAGATCAATCCAGGTTTCGCAACGATCCGGAACGACAAAACCTGCCTGCGAAGATTTCATCTCCCTGATTGAATAGACGATCTCCGATTTCGCCCGGTCGAACAACGGGTCATTTCCCAGCAGCAACAGCACGCGCAGCATCGATTCAACGGCATTATGCCCCAGTTCGGGGAGCGAGGAATGGCTGCGAAGCCCGCGCGTGACAAAACCGGCCTCCAGGTAGCCGTAATGGGAGAATTTGGCCGCCAGGCTGGTCGGCTCGCCTATGACCACCCATGGAGGTGTGCAGGTTTGGAGGAAGGTAGCGCTGCCGTCACCGTTTTCTTCCTCTCCCACTACCAGCAAAAGCCCCACTGATGGCCGTTCCGCAGGCTCCAGCGCCTCGGCCAGCGCCAGCCAGGTCTCGACCATTGCGGCGCAGCCGCCCTTCATATCGGCACTACCCAGCCCACGGATGATTCCGTCATCCTGTTCCGGCCCGAATTCATCCAGATCCCAGGCCGGAACGGTATCAACATGTCCCACAAGGTAGAGTCGCGGTTCGGCGGGTCCCATGGTAACACGCAGGTTATAGCGATCCACATCCACTTCCTGCCGTTCCACGCAAAAACCTGCCCGGGTGAGAAGCTCTTCCAGATAAAGCTGGATGTCTTCTTCCTTGCCGGAGGGAGAATAAATATCGAGCATTTCGAGGAACGTTTTTCGCAGCCGGTCCGGCTTAATGGCCTGCCAGACCTTATCGATGCGGGCGCTCATGGTTTTTTCACCGGTTTTTTTCTGCTCTTGCGCGACAGGTTGAGAGACATATAGACGTGTTCACGGATATCACCGAACCCCTGTTTTTTAAAGAAACGGACCGCCGGATGGTTGTCGGCGGATGTGTCGATGAGCATCATCCGCACCCCCTGCTCTTTCATGCGGTGCTTAATCTCCTTGAATAGCCCGCTTCCCACGCCGCCCTGCTGAATATCCGTCCGAACCCCCAGCCAGACAAGGTAACCGTACTTCCAGGGGGAGTTGTGTTTTGTGACCGTTGTCCCCAGAGCAAATCCGAGGACCACCCCACCAGCTTCCGCAACCAGACAGAGTTCGTTGTCGGAATTGAAGAAGGTGGTGACCTCGTATTCGTCCCAGGTACGATACAGATTCTGAAAGGATTCGGCGGTAAATACCTGCTCGCCGATATGAAAAACCGCGGGAAAATCGTCGATTGACATCTCCCTGATACGGAGATTGTCCGGGCCTGCTGGCGGCGCTTCAGTCATAAGATCACCTCGGTAGTTTTTCCGGTCATGCGATTGTACCCGAATCAGGGCAATTATCAAGGCGGCATGGAGCGGCAGAGGTGCGATTCGGTCTCTGCCGGGAGCAGACAGTTATACTCTGCATGCGGTGGCAACAGCCTCGTTCTCACTATAGCAGTTCAGCCGCCCTACTTTTTAATAATACGGCTGACAGCGGCAAAATCGGATTCTCCGTGCCCTTCCGCGAGGGCTTTTTTGTAGAGCTCATTCACCGTTGCCGTCGCAAAGAGCGGCTGGCCGATCTCTTCCGCCAACCGGAGTGCAAGGCGCAGGTCTTTCTGCATATGCTTGAGCGGAAAGGAGGTCGGAAATTCCCTGTTGGCGGCGATCTGTGGCCCTTTCAAGCGAAACATCGGGTTCGAAACCGCGCCGGAGTCAAGAACCTCCAAAAATTGGGCCGTATCAAGGCCGCTCCCCGACGCCAATGCCATCCCTTCGCAGAGCGCGGTCAGCATGCCGGACATCACGAGGTTGTTGGCCAGCTTCATGCGGGCCGCGTTCCCGACGGCGCCAAGAAAGAGGATCTTCTTCCCCATCGCTTCCAGCGCGGGAAGTGCCGCGTCGTACAGGGGCCGGTCCCCCGCGGCCATGATCGTAAGAGTGGCGTCCTCGGCCGGTTTCCTGCTCCCGGCGACCGGCGCTTCCAGAAACAGTGCCCCCTTTTCATGTGCCATCCGGGCGGATTCGATCGAGGTTTCGGCATCCACCGTGGACATGTCCAGATACCCGGCGCCCGGTTTCAGGCCGGCAAGTATTCCGTCCGCTCCGTCCCGGACCGACAGGACGGCACGGGGATCTGCCAGCATCGCTATCACGACATCGGAACACTCTGCAGCCATCCGGGGTGAAGCGGCGATTTCGGCCCCCATCCCTGCGCACGCCGCGCACCTCTCTGCCGAACGGTTCCATACCGTTACATCGAAACCGGCCCTGATCAGGTTTGCCGCCATCGCGCTCCCCATGATCCCCAGCCCAACGAAACCTATCTTCATCCGCCGCCTCCTTTATTCCGGTATTTACTTAATAGCAGATCCGCTTTGACCGCATCAGGAAGCGGATCAGCATAACTCCAGCTGCCCGATGACCGACGGCAGCCGTTTCGGCGCCTTGATCCGCAGCTGTTTGTTGACGTTCATGCGCCCGAACACAACCTGAATATCACTTGCCGCTACGTCAAACTCTTCAGCCAGAAAACGGACCATATGGTCGGTCGCCCTCCCGGCGCGCGGCACCGCCGTTACACTGACACAGAGCTGGTGACCCTTCACCTTGCCGATGGCGTCCCGTTTGGCATTGGGTGTGCCGAGAATATTGAGCACCAGGGTATCGCCTTCCCATGTAAAAAACGGTCTCTTCATTGTACTATTGCAGGAGGGGTCATGGTTTAGTCATTACTCCGGTTTATTATTAGGAATGTTAATGGCCCCCGGCATCCGAATCAATCATAGGGGCAGATTTGTAGGGGCGAAGCATCGCGCCGCCAGCACCTCATTCAATTCTTCCTTCATTCTACGTCCTCACAAACTCCAGCAGCGGACCATAATCATGACTATCCGCCGCCCGAAGTGCATTTATGTACTGCCTGCGGCACTCCCCGGCATCAACCAGATTGCCGCTGCCCCAGGTAAAACGCGGCTGCCTGAGCAGATGCACCAGCAGGATATCGGTCATCAGCCGGGCATGGCGGCCATTGCCGTTGGGAAAGGGATGAATCGCCGTGAGACGGTGATGGAAGCGGACTGCAATCTCGTCGGGGGGATAGCTGCCATGCTCCAGCCAGGCGGCGGTATCGGCGCAGAGAGTGCGCAGTTCCGCGGCAATCTGCCATGCCGGCACGCCGATATTCTTGCCGGTAGCCCGGTATTCTCCCGCCCAGCGCCAGACGTTACCGAACATCCGTTTATGCAGACGCTTGATGAAACCATCGGTGAGGATGTCACGCGGAGTGCGGCGGAAGGCCCAGATCTCGGCTTCGGTGATGTTCTCCTGTTCCCAGCGGTCAAGTTCGGCCCGCGTGGTGATATGGGAGAGCAACAGTCCGTGCGCCTCATCCGGGTCGAGCGGGGTTGCCCCTTCCGGGTAATCGAACTTCATGACTTCATGTCCCACAAATCTCGCGGGGTCTCGCGAGCCAGCTCATCGACGGCAGCGTCAAGCGAGGCACGCTGTTCATCCTGGCCAAGTGACTGCGACTCAAGCAGCATGGAGTGTGATACCCGCTGCATGCGCTCCCCGGCAACCTTTCGGGCCTGCGTTCTAACCGTATCCTCAAGCGATGTGCGCGGAACAAGGGCATAGACAAAAACACAGTCCAAAGCCTCGGCCGCCTGCCGCATGGTTTTCAGCGTCACGGCACCGGACAGCTCATCCTGTTCCAGTTTCGGGATGCGCGGCTGAGAAACCTTGAGCCGTTGCGCCAGTTGTGTGCCCGACATGCCGAGTACCTCGCGCACGGCCCGAATCCAACCTTTTACCGGCGCTTGAATCCCTTTTGCGGAACCGAACTGACTCAAGGTCTTGTCAAGCTGCTGTCGGGCTATTTGTCGCTGTTTCGGTGTCATAATATAACCTATATATTATTTATTACTGTAATGAAATAACATTTATATTATTATTGTCAACGATAAACATAATATATAAGTAATATTGCTACGCCGCCAGCACCTCATTCAACTCCTCCAACATGCCCCACAACTCCTCTCCAAACAACTGGTACACATTGCCGATCCCGCCGTTCTCCTTGAACGGGGTAAACTCGAATCCCGCCCGATCTCCAGGCTGGCAATGACATGATACGCTCCAGCCACCAGCGCTGTTCATCGCTGAATCCCTTGCCGCTGGCCTCCTGCCTGGCTTTATGAGGGAAGCGCCCCGCTTTTTTTCAGCAGTTTGGCCAACGCTTCAGCCAGCTGGCGGTACCCGGCCGCATTGGGGTGAATGTAGTCAGACTTGAGATTACCCTTCCCCAGAATATGCGACAAAGCCTTCTTCTCTACCGGAGCATGAAACTCCCCGGCCAGCTCTTCGTACAGGGGGGGCGGTTTAAGCATCAGATCCGGCGACGGAACCGCCACCAGCAGCACCGGTATGCCGCGCTCACCGGCGATGCGCAGCATGGCGCGCAGATTGTCGGCAAGCAGCTGGCGGTCCAGGTGAGCAAGCAGATCATTGCCGCCGTGGCAGAGAATCAGCAGCGCGGGATGTTCCCGCTCCAGCAGTTCCGGCAGCCGCTTCACACCGTCTGCCGAGACCTCGCCCGGCACCCCGGCGTTGACGATTTTACGGCCGGTCAGGCTCGACAGCACAGCCGGATAACTCTCCGTCTCTCCGACCCCGGTACCAGCGGTGAGGCTGTCGCCAAAGGCCAGGATCACTGCATCGGCAGGCAGCAACGGCAGCTGCGGCGCCCTGCTGCACGCCGCGGGCAGCAGGGCGGCAGCAAGAAACAGCACGGTGCAGATGCATGTCTTTACCGCGTTCATAGACCGTCAATACCCGATTGCATTCGCCAGTGCCCGGATATGCGCATATCAGCGCCGATTGCCGGTGAACCTTAGCAGCATGAGGAAGAGGTTGATGAAGTCGAGATAGAGCGTCAATGCGCCGAGGATCGCCGGCTTTCTCCCCTCTGTTCCCCTGGCCGCCATTTCCTTGATCTTCCAGGTATCGTATGCGGTCAGACCGGTGAATACGATCACTCCGGCACCGGATATGACCCATGATACGGCGCTGCTCCCCATGAAGATATTGACGACCGAGGCGATCACCACGCCGATCAGCCCCATGAACAGGAAACTTCCCCATGAGCTCAAGTCGCGTCTGGTCACGGAGCCGTAGATACTCATGGCGCCGAACATGCCGGCCGTGACGACGAAAGTGGAAGTAATCGAGTTGGCTGTATAGGCCAGGGCCACGACGGAAAGGGTGACCCCGTTGAGCGCCGAGTATGCAATAAAAATAAGCGTTGCCGTGGCGGCGCTCAGCCTGTTGATCGCGCCGGACAGGGTAAAGACCAGGGCCAGCTCTCCGATCATCAGCCCGAAAAACAACAACCTGTTCCCAACGATTGCATTGAGAATCGCCGGCGAGGAGAGCGTGAACAGCGCCATGATGGCGGTGACGGTCAGTCCGACTCCCATCCAGGCGTATACCTGCCGGATGAGGGTATTCTGTTTCACTATTGTCTGGTCTGCGCTGCGGGCGTAACTGGTATTCAATTCATTCATGATGGTGCTCCTTGTTTTTTTGATTCGATCCGGGTCATTTTGTGCACGGTTTTTTCTTCGATCAGGCCGTCAACCGCTCCGGCATAAGACTTGAAATGATCGCTGGTTATATGCTTTTCCAGGCAGGCGGCGCTCTCCCAGTTTTCGTAGAAGATGAACAGGGCTGGATCGTCATTGTCCTGGTGCAGGTTGTACTCGATGCAGCCCTCCTCTTCCCTGGTCGGGGCGACCAGCTTCAGCAGTTCGCTCTTGACGCTCTCCACGGATTCCTTTTTCGCGACAACTTTTGCTACCACGGTTAATCGAGACATATCTATCCTTTCGTCTTTCCGACACTGAATGCTTTCCCCAGGAGCGGTCCGACACCGTGGTATCCCCGCTGAGAGGTGTCAAAGATGAGCGGCTTGATTTTCATGATGTCGAGGGAACCATCATCATCGAACACCTCCGCGTCACCCTTAACATCGATAATCTCGCCGATGAACTGGGTGTGCAGACCGATTTCAATGATGTGGAGCAGGCGGCACTCCAGGACTACCGGGAACTCCGCGGCGTAGGGGGCATCCACCAGGTCGCTTCTGACAGGTGTCAGTCCGGCGACGGCAAACTTGTCAACGTCGCGCCCGGAAACTATCCCGACGTAATCGGCCTCCGCCATCTTCCCCTCGCAGGCTATGCCGACGGTGAAGGCCTTGCGCTCCACGATGCAGCCGTGCGAATAGGTCGCCTTGCGCAGCGACACCGCAATACAGGGGGGCTGGGAACAGCAGATGCCGCCCCAGGCGGCGTTCATCAGGTTGGGCTTGCCCGCCTGGTCGTAGGTCCCGACCATCAGGACCGGGGTCGGGAAGAGCAACGTCTTTGCTCCGACTGATTTTTTCATGCGGCTCCACCTATTTTCACAACTAACCTCCTGTTTTGTTAGCGGCAGGGAATGATGTTCCACGATTCGGCCGTGCTATCGTAAACGATCCTGGCCCGTTTGTCATGCAGCTGCTGAAGTACCTGGTCAACCTTCTGATCCAGCGTATGGCCGGAATCGGACATTTCACTCCATTCGCGGGTAACGAACTCTTCAGCCATCTTCCGCAAGGTATCAGGGTTAACCCGTTCCAGCGGGATTTCAAAATGCTCTTCATCCATCATCTTTCCCCACGTCTTATCGTCATTTGCCGTACCGCCGCCGGGACATATATAGCATGAATCAAGGTCAAAGGCCCGATGCTGATGCACCGGGCCTTTGAAATAGAGAGACATTACTCCCCGACTTCCTCCGGGGATCTATTTCACCACGGATATGGCCAGGGACGTTGTCTTGAACAGTGTCTGATCCTCTGTGGCAGCCCGATCGTTATAGCGGTTCAGGTCGTACACAAGACTGGCCTTGACCGTATAGCTCCCCGGTTTCAGGGGGGGAGACCAGGCCAGAATCCGCTCTTCTCCGGCACGGATAATGTTTTCGTGCGGTCCCTGGGCATCGGCCTGCATGGCGGCCTTGGCATCAGGCAGTCTCTTGTCCTCTTCGATAAAAGACTTGTCATCGGGCCGGGAACCGTACCAGGGAGCGAACATCCATGAGTTGCCGGCAACGACCTTCCCCTTTGCGTCAAGCGCTTCAACCTGAAGATACACCGCACGACGGTTGGATCCGGTTGGAACGGAATGTCCCGCACCGATGTTGATCACATGGAATTCGAAAGCCGGTGCCCCCTTGTCCGGTTGAATGACCACCAGACTCAGGGCGTTCTGCAGACGCTGTAATGAACGCCCCCCGGTCCAGAGATGCCGCGCCGCTACCCGGTCGGGAACGTTGTACTCCTCGGCCAGCTTGCGATTGGTGCGCGGCATGTGGCAATCCTGACAGTTTTGACAGCCGAGCCCCTGTTTCCAGAAATCGTCACGCCATTCCAGGAAAGTCTGGGTCTGCTTCCCCGCTACCCGCTTCCCCAGACTGTGGCAGTAGGCGCACATGACCGAGGTCTTCATACTGACATCAGGGCTGTTTTCATGGGGCGCCCGCAGGTTATACGGCCCGCGGACCCTGCCGTCAGGGGTCAGGTGGCAACTGGCGCAGGTCAAGCCGCCGGTTTCGGCACCTTTCGGGCGCGGTTTCGGTTTGTAGATTTCGGACACATTCAAATCCGGCAGGGTAAAGGCTTCCGGAAAGTGGCAGACATTGCACGACTTTCCGTCGGCCTCGGCCTCGCGGGCGTGCCGGGGAAACTCGTCGGCGCCGGCCAGCGCATGGGCGGTTGCCAAGGACGACACGTTTGAGGGGTGGTTGATATCCCGCTTGCCCGAAGGGGAGGCATCCTCCCGGGCGTGGCTGTCGCCGCCGAAGCCGAAAGCATATTCACGATAGACCGCTTTGTGGCACTCTCCGCACACCTCGGAAGGAGTTGCAGTCCCCAGGGGGAATGCGACGGTAACAGAGACAGGTACCGGTTTTAAAGGTTCTGCTGCCAGAGCTGCGGGGGGCAAATGGACTGCCAGAAGCAATCCGGCCAGCAGCGGTATCAGTTTAATCAGATGCATGGAGCGCTCCTTTATCTAAAGCCTGAATGTGCTTCACTTTACTCCGGCAGCGCCCAGTCTGTCAACGAGTCGCGCAAAAGTGCCAGGCAGCAAATACTTGTTACATCGGTTGACTAGATACTTTATTGCGTTAATATTGACCGAAACATTCAGAAAGTCACGGGACAACCAAGGAGAATAATCATGACACGTTTACTCACAACTGTCAGCACCATCATCGCCCTGTCTCTTCCGGCACTGGCGTCGGCCACGATCTGGAATATCGATCCGGAACACTCAAATATCGGCTTCAAGGTTCGACACCTGATGATATCCAATGTCAAGGGTAACTTTGAAAAGCACAAAGGTGTTGTTGAAATCAACGACCAGGACATCACCAAATCAAGGGTGGAAGTCTCCATCGATACCGCTTCAATCAATACCAATGTCCAGAAACGTGATGATCATCTGCGCAGCGCCGAATTTTTCGATGTCGCCAAGTATCCAACCATGACCTTCGTATCCAAAAAGATTGCCAAAGCCGGCAACGACAAGCTTAATGTCACCGGAGACCTGACGCTTCACGGAATTACCAGGGAAGTAGTGCTGGACGTGGAAGGTCCCACCGGTGAAAGCAAGGACCCATGGGGGGTCATCAGGAGAGGGGCTGTTGCCGGCACGAAGATCAACCGCAAGGATTTCGGACTGGTATGGAACAAGGCTCTTGAAACCGGCGGCGTTGCCGTCGGCGATGAGATAACTATCACCCTGGAAATCGAGATGATCAAAGGGAAGTAAACATCCTGATCGCCTCGGCTGAAAACAGGAGAGCCTGCTCATCTTCCGGATGTGCAGGCTCTTTTCATGTAAAACAGGACCATGCAACCGGCATGGTCCTGTTTTCCTGTGATCTTGGTAGCTGTGTTTATAATTATATCAAAGCCATACCTGTTGCAGCAACAATGATGCCATAATATAGCTGCTTTAAAACTTCCAGAAGCACCTTTAAACTAGACCTATAACGCAAACAATAAATATATATAATTAATATCAACTTTATTGTTTTTTGGCTGTAAATTTTGTATATAAACCAGCTGTTGTATAGCCCAGGTGATTGAAAGGAGCTGCGTGTGCCTTTGTTGGTTAAATATGTAAACGATGGAACTGGTTATATACTGAATTACGAGCTTGAAAGAATGATAGCCTCTGGCAAAATTGAAGCCTTTCAGCGTGAAGACGGTGGGTGGGTCGATCCTAAAGTTGGTCCTATGCGAGGTCAGGGATCACTAAATACCTATACAGGTCCAAACAGAAGAGCCCGATGGTTATAAAGAGACCTTGAAATGGATTATGTAAATAGCAACCTCGATTGCTTCATCCAACGAAACCGCAATTTTGTGATTGTTAAACTTCTACGAATTCCGTCCTGTTCTTCCCGCTATGTTTGGCTCGGTACATGGCATTGTCAGCCAGTTTAATCGCATCGTCACTATTGGAAGGTGATGATATAAATGTCACGACCCCCATGCTAAGGGATGTCGGCCAATGATTTTCTTCCATGACAATTGCAAATTTCCGTCGAAATTTATCTTCTACAAATCTAATTTGTTCGATGTCGGTATTAGGGAAGAGTATGGCAAACTCATCACCACCCATTCTGCTTGCCAGATCAGTAGCGCGAAGAGCAGACCGCATTATATTTGAGGCTGATTTGAGTAACTCATCACCTCGCTGGTGTCCATAGGTGTCATTTACTTCTTTGAAGGAATCAAGATCAATATAGGCGAGTGAAAATGGAGCGGGTGACCGCTTGTAGCGACAAATTTCATAATCAAGTGATTCTAAAAAAGCCCGGGAATTAAGTAGACCAGTCAGATGATCTTTCTGTGAGAGCAACTGCTCCTTTTCCCACAAAGTACGCACTGTACTGACCAGTATTCCGATTGCAGAAAGAACTGCAAATGTGCCAGCAGCATTCCATACTGCTGCTGTATCGAAAAAAAGCTCTGAGTTTATGGAATAACTTAGGGAAGCAATAGCGGCCACAAATGCACCGCACCTCTTTCCTGCAAACCATGTGGTAAAGGCAACAGGAAACATATAGAGGAAACCGAAATTATAAGATACGCCATGATACCAGTCTACTAAAACAATTGCACTCAGGCACAGTAGGCCGAGGGACAAATTGAATGCCTTGGATCTGCTTTCAAGCCACGCAAAGTATTTTTTTAGTACGGGATTTTCAATCAATAAATTTACATCGAAGTTGGCCATATAAGTAGGTTCTCTTAAAGCGCTGCGTTTACTACATTTTCACAGAGCCGCTGACAATTAAAAGCATAACGTCCCCAAATAACACGAACCAAGGTAAAATACAACTTTCTAATTAACCGAAAATCTATTTACACAATATTTTTCACACCTCTCTAATTATTTCCAATTAAAGCAATTAAAAAAAGCCCCGGCTAATGCCGAGGCTTTCATATCTCCATCTATCAGGCGTTTCTTCTACTTAGCTTTTTTTGCAATTATCATGTTTTTGATTTTGTCGTAAACAGGTGATGGTAAAGATTGTGGAAAATCGTTTTTTCATCTTGAATCACCTCGGAGCAGTAATGATTATATGAATAGCGGAGCTGCTACGCATACGTTATCTTCTGATTTACCCACTTCGCCACAATTGAGGCATACAACATTCGGATAGTGAGTCAGGTCTCTGACCGTGCTTACCAAACCCTTATTCTTCAGCACGCAAAGATGTTTTAGGTGCTTCTCTACGCAATTACAGATATTTTCCACTCCCATGATTATCACCTGGGATTAGGATAGCAACGATTGTTTTGAAGTATACCACTATGTGACCGGTTGTCGTTTTTTGATCGTAAATTGTTTCATGGAAAGGGGTGGTATCCTCGTTTTGGCTTCATTCAGTTACAGATATGTCCCAGAACCTCAACGTAACTACAAACTAAGACAGGGCCATGCTAGTTGCATGGCCCTGGTTAGTATATTAAATAATATCAGCTAGTTAGTGGTGCCCGAAGCCGGAATCGAACCGGCACAGCATTTCTGCCGAGGGATTTTAAGTCCCTTGTGTCTACCAGTTCCACCATTCGGGCGCAATTGCCAGCAGACGGTTTATCAGCAGTTTACCCGTTCCTTAAGCTCTTTACCTGTTTTAAAGAATGGCGTCTTCTTCGACGGGATGCATACGACCTCACCGCTTTTCGGATTTCTCGCTTCACGCCCCAGACGCTCACGAATGGTAAAACTGCCGAAACCGCGTATCTCTACCTTGTCACCGGACTTCAGGGCCTCTTCAATCGAATCGAAGACTGTGTTGACTACGATTTCAGACACCTTGATATTCAACATTCCGTGAGACTGAACAACTTTTTCAATGAGCTCACTTTTGGTCATACGTCCCTCCGGCATTTCATAAAATTAGTTGGTTTTGTTGTTCAAGCTCTGCTTCAGCAGATCGCCGAATGTTGACGTTGATTCGCCCTGTGAACCCATGTACTGCTCGAATTCGGCTTTCTCCACCGCAACATGCATAGATTTGATCGAGAGGGATATCCGGCGCTCTTTTGGATCGCAACTCAGTACAACGGCTTCGAGGTTATCGCCGATGGCCGCAAATTCCTTCGCGGAAGCGACTTTTTCACGCGACAGCTCAGACACGTGAATCAACCCTTCGATCCCCTCTTCCAGCTCGACAAAAACACCGAAGTCGGTCAAAGAGGTAACTTTACCGGTGACCACCGTTCCCGCACGGTACTTGCCGGGGGCAAGGCTCCATGGGTCCGGCTCAAGCTGCTTGATGCCGAGAGAGAGACGCTCATTTTCTACGTCAACCTTGAGAACTACCGCCTGCACCAGGCTCCCTTTTTCGTACACATCGCCGGGATGCTTGATGCGCTTCGTCCACGACATATCCGAGACATGCACCAAGCCGTCGATGCCGTCCTCGATGCCGATAAACATGCCGAAGTCGGTCATGTTCTTGATCTGACCTTCGATTCTGGTGCCGGCAGGATATTTATCGGCAATCGTCGTCCAGGGATTTTCGGAAACCTGCTTGAGTCCCAGGGAGATTTTACGGTTGCCCATGTCGATGCCGAGGATAACCGTTTCAACTTCATCGCCGATGTTGAGCATATCGGCGGCGCGGCGAACCCGCTTCGTCCAGGACATCTCCGACACGTGGATCAGACCTTCAATGCCGGGCTCCAGTTCGACGAACGCGCCGTATTCCATCAGGCTGACAACCTTGCCGTGAACGCGCTCACCGATCGGGAACTTGGCCGGTACGTCAATCCAGGGATCAGCCAGGGTCTGCTTGATGCCGAGAGAAATTTTCCCTTTGGCGCGGTCGAATTTGAGCACTTTTGCGGTGATCTGCTGGCCCGGCTTGAGAACATCCGCCGGCTTGCCGACCCTGCCCCAGGAAAGATCGGACACATGAAGCAGTCCGTCAACGCCGCCCAAATCAACGAAGGCGCCATAGTCGGTAACATTCTTGATCGTACCCTGTACGATCTGACCTTCTTCAAGTTTTTCGAGGGTTACGTCGCGTACCGCCGCGCGCTCCTCTTCGAGAACGGAACGGCGCGACAGCACGATATTGTCACGGCGCTGATTGACTTTGATAACCTTGAAACTTCCCTTTACTCCGATATAGCTGTCGGAGTCGGATGAAGGACGGATATCGACCTGTGAAGAGGGAAGAAAGGCCTGAATACCGCCGATGTCTACCGTAAAGCCGCCATTTACCTTGCCGGTAATGGTGCCTTCGACGATGCCGCCTTCCTGGCAGGCGTCGCCGATCTTGTCCCAGGCGGAAAGGTAATCGGCTTTCTTTTTGGAGAGGACGTAACCTTTTTTACCATCCTGACGGGTCATCAGCACGCGGATCTTGTCTCCTACCTGCACCGACACTTCGCCGTCGGCATTCGTAAACTCGGCCAGAGGCACATGCCCTTCCGACTTCAATCCGATATCAACGAGGACCGTATCTACATCCACGCGCACTACAGTTCCCTCTATGATTTTATCCCGTTCGGGACGATCTTTTAAACTTTCAGTGAAAAGCGCTGCAAATTCACTGCTCTGCTGATCGCCGTCGAATTCTTCATTCTCATCTCCGGCAGCGTCAAGCCTTTTAAAATCAACCATTACACCATACCCCCTGGACGTTTATCGTTCTTCTGTTTTTATCGAGCTTGGCAATGTAACAATATGAGCCGATTTTTTCAATCGCTTTTATTCAATTCCTCAATTTTGTTCATAACTTCGTCAATGATCCACTTCGGAGTAGAAGCGCCGGCGGTGACCCCGACCCTCTCTGCGCCTTCAAACCATGCCGGATTAATCTCCGCCGCAGTTTCAATATGATAGGTGCGCGGCTGAAGTTCGGCACACACCTCAAGCAAGCGGCGGGTATTGGCACTGTTGAATCCGCCGATCACCAGCATACAGTCAACCTTACCCGCCAGCTTTTTGGCTTCTTCCTGACGGACCGCGGTCGCGTCACAGATTGTATTAAAAACGCGGATTTCACCGCCCCGCAACAGACATTCACACACAACATTTTTCAGATTTTCAAACGATTGGGTAGTCTGGGCTACAATCCCGATCTTGTTCATTTTAGGGAGTTTTTTTACATCGTCACCGGACGCAACGACATAGACCTTCTCGCCACCGTAGGAAACAATTCCCTGAACCTCGGGGTGGTCCGCATCCCCGACAACGACAACACCATACCCGGTCTGTGACAGACTCTTCACATGATCCTGGGCCTTTTTGACAAACGGGCAGGTCGCATCGACAATATTGAGGTTTTTCTGCTGAGCCTCGGTGATCGCATTCAGTTCCACACCGTGAGAGCGGATAATTATGGTCCCGTGGTCCATTCCATCAAGGGAGTCAAGGGCACGGATCCCCAGATTTTCGAGTTTGCCGACAACTTGAGGCGAATGAATAATCGGCCCGAGTGTGTAGGTATTCTGATCCTTGCCGGCCGCCTCAAAAGCCAGCTTGGTTGCACGCTTTACCCCGAAACAAAAACCGGCCTGTTTTGCAAGAATAACTTTCATAGGCAAGATTCCATGGATTCTATTTTATTACGGCAGATCACAACCATTCGGGTCAGCACCTCGTCAACGGAAAGCCGGGATGAATCGATCGAAATTGCATCGTCCGCCTGCCTGAGCGGCGCAATATCCCTTTCCGAATCCTGCCGGTCCCGCCTGGCTACATCGGCAATCGTTTCTTCAAGAGTAACCGTTTCACCTTTGGCGGTCAACTCTTCATAACGTCTTCTGGCACGCTCTTCAACTGAAGCATGCAGGTAAAATTTTATTTCGGCATCAGGAAACACCACCGTACCGATATCCCGCCCTTCGAGAACAACACCGCCCCTGCTTCCCATCTGTTGCTGAGCTTTCAGCATCGCGTCCCGTACAGGCTTGAGAGCCGCGGTTCGGGAAGTCAAAAGCGACATTTCCGGAGTGCGGATCTGGTCGGTCACATCCATGCCGTTGGCAACTACCGACTGTCTGCCTGAGCACAACTCAAACCGTATGTCAACATTACGGCAAAACAGTTCTACGGCGGCAAGGTCGCCGAGATCAATGCCGGCACGGGCAAGGAGAAAGGCGGCTGACCGGTACATGGCCCCGGTATCGATCTGGATATAACCGAGACGCTCCGCCAGCAGGCGGGCGATGGTGCTTTTCCCGGCGCCGGAGGGGCCGTCGATCGCGATGATGATACCGTCAGGTCGTGACTGCATGGGCTATTTCGAGGCAACTTTTTCCAGCAGCTGGAAAAAGTTGGGAAATGATGTGGCGACACAGGCAATGTCCGTCACGGTGATCGCGCTGGATGCAACCAGGGCGGCTACCGACATGGACATGGCGATGCGGTGGTCTCCGGAACTGTCGACTGTCCCGCCGAGCAGCCGGTCCGAACCGGTAATGTCCATGCCATCCTGGCATTCGGTAACCGTAACCCCCAGTTTCCGCAGATTACCGGCCATGGCGGTTATCCGGTCGGTCTCTTTCACCCTCAATTCTCCGGCATCCCTGACCGTGGTAACACCCTCCGCACGCGCCGCAGCGACGCAGACCGCAGGAAATTCGTCGATGGCACGGGGGACGACACCGCCGGCAATTGCGATCCCTTTCAGACGGGAAGAGCGCACCAGGATATCGGCGACCGGCTCGCCGGAAACGTCACGCTTGTCCAGCAGTTGAATATCCCCACCCATGGCCTGCAGAATATCGATAACACCGGTACGGGAGGGGTTGACGCCGACATTTTTTATCAGCAGTTCGGAATGCGGCGTAATCAGGGCGGCCACGATAAAAAAGGCGGCTGATGAAATGTCTCCCGGCACGGTCACTTCCTGGGCAGTCAGCTCAGCCCCCCCCCGGACCGTTACCCCGTTGTCGTTTCTGACCAGCGAAGCGCCGAACAGCTGGAACATCCGTTCCGAGTGATCACGGGACAGGCTCGGCTCACTGACGGTTGTTTCACCATCGGCGTAGAGACCGGCCAGCATGAGTGATGACTTGATCTGGGCGCTTGACACCGGAGATTGATAGTCGATACCTTTCAGGGAGCCGCCGTTGATGGCCAGCGGAGCCAAAGTCCCGCCACTGCGGCCGGCTATGCGGGCTCCCATGCGGGAAAGCGGCTCAACCACACGCTTCATGGGGCGTTTTCGCAGGTACTGGTCGCCGGTCACGACCGAAAAGAACGACTGGCCGGAAAGGAGGCCGGTTATCAGCCTGATCGTCGTGCCGGAGTTGCCGCAGTCGAGGACATCGCCCGGCTCTTTCAGCCCGTGCAGTCCGCGGCCGGCGATCCGGATGGTTTCGCCATCATCATCGATTTCGACCCCCATGGCACGAAAGGCGTGCATGGTTGACAGGTTATCCTCGCCGCGGAGAAAACCGCGCACCGTTGTGATACCGTTGGCTATCGCGCCGAGCATGATCGAGCGATGGGAAATGGATTTGTCGCCGGGAACGGCTATCTCGCCCCTGACTGATGCTGCCGGTTGTATGGTTATTGAATTCACAGATTCTCCGGATGTTGGTAGTAATCAGACGATGCCGTCGCGAAACTGTTTTGCGGTGGTAAAAAACTCGCTCAATCCCGCGCCGTCTCCCGCCTCGATGCGCCGGCGCAGATCGGCCATGCTGGCCGAAAATCCGTCGATGCTTTGCAGGAGCGCATTCCGGTTCATCAAGGCGATGTCGCGCCACATGGCAGGATCGGAGGAGGCGATGCGGGTAAAGTCACGAAAACCGCCGGCTGTATAGGAGAGGACGTTTTCCCCCTCCACGTCCGCCGTCCCCACGGCATGCACCAGGGCATAGGCCGCCATATGAGGCAGGTGCGAAATCTCGGCGAAGATCCGGTCGTGATGTCCGGGCTCCATGAAACAGACGTCGGCCCCGGCAAGCCTCCACAAGCGGGCCACCAGTTCCAGGGCCGCGGCA
>Ga0137385_10000373_pt1 | contig 36425 bp, 49 predicted proteins | sample SagtaG_FD_104921 | JGI IMG/M metagenome (GOLD analysis project Ga0137385, IMG submission 104921) | Vadose zone soil microbial communities from Sagehorn Ranch, Mendocino, California, USA - Sage2_R_80_16 metaG | ecosystem: Environmental > Terrestrial > Soil > Vadose zone | place: USA: California... | reverse complement strand
GGCAAATAGATATAAGCCCTCCTTTGGAACAACCCAAGAGTTCCCTATCTGGTGAGACTAGAATGTCGTGGATTGGAAGAAGTCAAGTCTACCGTACAAGCTAGGTAGACTAGGGTTTATATAGTAATACACGATGTTTGTGTTGAACAAACATATGACGCAATCCTAGTCAGTATGAGTCATGGTGACGTATGAGATAAGTAAGCGTGCGTCATGGTGACGTCGGTAATGACGTCACATGGAACGATCAGTAAGCGTATGAGTCATGAGTCCGAGTCAGGCTGAATCATGGGGGTTTCGGCACGTAAGCGTAATGAGTCAAGTAAGTAAGGAAAAGATGAAACGTGTCCGAATCGTAACACTTTTCATCCCCCTCACAAATTCATACATTGTTGTAGCCCCATCGGACGTCGAGTTTTGTATATATGTGTGCGTTACTGAGATCTCAGATGAGGTCCGCAATCAGAGGAAGGGGATATTGGTTTTGGATTGTGATGGCATTAATCTTGCAATAGTCTTGGACCGGTCGCATTTTGCCATCCTTCTTTCGAACGAAGAAAAAGGAAGATGCGTATGGCAATTTTGACTCACAAATATATCCTTTTTCAAGTTCATTGTGGAGGAATGTTTGTACCACTTCGTCTTCTATCTGATTCATTGGGTATACCTTGCAGTCTACCGCTTCTGGCGCATCTTTCTTGAATTCGATCGCGTGGTCCCAGGCCCTTTTTGGTGGGTATCATTTTGACTCCTCTTCGCTGAATACCTTGGCGAATTGTCGATATTCCGCCGGGACCTCTACCTTTTTTGTATATTGTTGTGCTTTGATGGCAAGTTCCGTGGAGGTTGTGGCTTGCACACGACAATTATCTTTTATTCATGCGATTATCAGGTTCTTTCCTGGAATGAAGGGATTAACTGACCAGAGGATAATGGGCAGTTCTTTTTCATGGATAACCCCATTTTTCCATGTGAATTGGGGTTCGAACACAGCCATCCAGGGGTATCCTAGTATGATATCCTTGTTTCCTATGTTTGTGACAAGGAATTGTATTGTTTTTTGAATTTCTCCCGTTTGTATGTCGAGAGTGATGTAGTGCGTGATTCTTCCGGCTTGATTGGCCGTGTTGTCGATATTCCATATCTTTCATGGTTTTTGCAGCGGTTTTTTCCCTAGTTTCATTCGTCGTATGAATCTTTCGCTCATAAAGCAATCGGTTGCTCCAGAGTCTACAAGTGCTTTTATGTCGGCCATTGCATTGCTGGTTCTGATAGAGACGGGGATGTGCATGGATCGAAATCGCGTAGTCACTATTACAGAATTGAATTTATGGACTGCCCTCACCCAGGCCGATGGGTTCAGGCGTTCTGAAAACCCTCCCTTCCGATGAGGTCTCGCATTACTAGTTCTTGTATGTCTTCTCCTGCCATGGCTACTCCTCGGAGCCATGAATCGGCTTGTTGCTGGGGAGTTTGCGTATTTGATTGTGCGATCGTTGGTTGTTCTTCGTCATATACGCTTCTGTCATCGACTATCGCTTCCCATCCTTGACTGGGACGTGGGGTCCAGTTATGCTGGCTACTATTGCTTGGTTTGTTCCACGTATGCTGGGGGCATTTGCGACTTAGATGTCCCTTTTTGTGACATGTGTAACACTCAACTTCGCGTAGATCCCTCATTCTGCCTCCCCCGCGTCCCCGTTGCATGTATCCTCCTCTGGGTACATACCCTCCTCGGGGCATGGTCGCAGGATTCATTTCTTCGCTTCCCACGACATGACCTCTAGTCCTTCCTGCTGATGTGTCCATGGCATTTGGGTCCGCTAGTATTCGTTGTGGCATCCATCCTCTTGGTCGTGAGGTGGTTACTCCTCCACGATGTGCCTTCAGTCTTGCCTTCATATGGATGTAATCCTGTTGACAGTTGATGGCTGCCTGCTTCCATTGTTCGTATGTAGTGGGCCTGTCCAGTTCTAAGACCTTCTGATATAGGCCAGTGGGTAACCCGTCCATGAATGTTTCGATGGTCTGCAGTACATCAAATCGGTACTCAGCTAGTTGAATGAGCTCCTCTATCTCAACGATATATGCGTCGATGTCTTCTCCTTTCATCTTTACTCCTGCTCGGAGTATGGACTGGGCGTTTTCTTTAGCTAGGCTGTTAGCGAATCGTCGTGTAAAGGAGGAAGCTACTTCATTCCATAAGTGTTCATCCGCGGTGTTGATTCCTCCTTGTATTTGTCGGGCTAGCCATCGGTTGACTGCCATGACCCATTCGTTAACTTGAGTTCCTTTGATATATGTGAGGAAAAACATAGCTCATTGGTATGGGTTAATCATGAGGGCGTTGTCATTGTTGACTGCCCAATATAGTTCCCATTCGTTGATAAAAAGGGTTGTCTTCTTCCTATCGCCATCATAAATGGTGGGAGGTTCTCCTACCAACTTCCCTTGGTGGGCTTGTGGTATAGGCATCGGTGGTGGCCCCCAACCTCCTCCGGGTGGTCCTCCTGGCGGCACTCCTCCTCCTCTGGGATATCCTCCTCCTCCGGGGAATCCTCCTCCTCCAGGGAATCCTCCTCCTCCAGGGAATCCTCCTCCTCCGGGGAATCCTCCTCCTCCAGGGAATCCTCCTCCTGGGACTCTTTGGTTGGGTCGATCATCTTGGGGAAGTCAAATAGGGGGGAGTTCTGGTAGTTGTTCTGGTCCCCCACTTGGTGGGTCCGGCTGGTCTGGCCTGGTGGCCCTTCACAATGCCGCTTCATTGTCTACAATGTTGACGATACATCTGATGCGATGTCCGGTATTGTCGTTGATAGGTTCTTCTATCCTTGGTTCTTTGGTCATGGTGGCCATCTCTGGTGGATTAATATGAATAGACTCAGCTAGATCGGCGAGACCTTCTTCTTCAGTAGTGTTCCCGGGTTGTCCTGACTCGATGGTATCTTCTGAGTGTTCACTTCCTTGTTCCTCTCGGCTGTCTGTAGAGGGGGCAGGGGTTCTTGGCATCGGGGGAAGTTGTCTGTCTATTGCTCCTGTGTTTCCAGATGTTTGTACCTCATCCTCGAATATGTCACAGCGGTAGTCAGGTCCTGCTGGTCGGACTACGTTCCACACTACTTCAGGTGCGTTCCAAGTGATTTCGCACCAGCACATGTAGTTATGATTGAACTCAACTGGGTAGTACTGACTGGGTCTTGTAGGGATGTTGACAAAGTATCCGGTGCTTCCTCTTACCATTCTCCACCTGGCTGCTTTAAGGTAGATTAGAGGAACGTTTCGTTCTCCTCTCTCTTCTATTGAGTAAGGCGTGAAGGCCCAACGTTCTCAAGTTGTAAAGCGCGCCACAGTGAGCTTGGTCTTAATGTTACGTTGCCACTGAATGTCAGCCTTGACTGAGGCTTTAGCACGACACGCGATACGACTTAGCGATGACAGATATACACGGACTCGGATCGTCACGTGATATGGTGGTCACAAGGTCCAATGACACTTGGACACAAGATGATGACTGCTTCTTGGTACAAGTAGAGAAAGGGAGCAAGAGCCCTTATATCTCGCAGAGTAGAAGAGGAATGCAAGTGGCAATTCAAGAAGACCAAGCTGGGGAGCTAGGTCTTCAACGACTACATCTTAAGTACTACAGAGAGAGGGCTTTAAAGTGCCTCCTGAACCCGAACCCTGCTATCGCTATCCTAGGTTTGAGTCATACTATCGTACATGTGATATTCGAGCTGACTGATGAAGAGGTCCATGACTAAGTACCGCTTACCCATGTAGTCATAACCATTAGGTAAGTGTCTTTGAGTGGGAACGTAACAGCAGATAACCCTGCCTTCCGCACCCTCCACCTCACGCAGCCCCCATCTTGGGTGAGGGCACCATCCACCTATGGCCCTGGTTCCGTCTTGTTGCTTGTGGTCACATTTGAGGATCCCCTCGGGGAATCTCTGCAGTCACTTTTGGTGGGGAAAACCTTATTCGCCTTTGGGCACTCTGGGGAGTTGAGACGCTGGATGCAGAAGCCTCATGGCAAGGCCACAGCTCCCACATCTGGCTGATCCTTCCCTTTGGCTCCGGCCACATCCCTTCCCTGTCCACCTTCTTTTCCCATGGGTGGCAACACGTTCTTTACTTAAGCTGGCGTCCACTGGTGTGGTGGCCCTTTTGGTTTTCGGTTCAGGCTCTCGGCTTTAATGCCCTGGGCCCTTTGCACTCCTTATATCATCGTTTCATTGGCTGGTGCATATTTTCTTATTCCCTACTGCCTTGGTCTATTCATTCTCATCCCCCATTTCCTCCCTTCCTGTTCGCTTAGGCCCCCCTCACGGCATTTTCAAGGTTTGCCCTTGTCCCGTTTGACCCCTGGGGAGTAGGAGTTTTGGGTAAGAGTAGTGGGTTGTGGAGCACAGAGCTGGGGTGGCCAGCATCCAGTGATCCGGACCACCTGTAAGTCGCTTATAAAAGGTGCATGACCTGGTCTGTGTAGTTGCCGGTGAGCCCCCTATGGGTTTCCATACAGAATAGTTGGCCCAGTAGCGGGTCCAGTTTTGTACGTATCCCATACTGCCCCGGTATAGAAATTGATTTAAAAAAAAAAAAAAAAAGAAGTACCTCAGCGTCGAACGGGAATCGGTCGCAGCCCATTGGAAATATTATTCGTGAGATATGCAACCCCGTCCCGAATGTATGCACAATTTCGCAGGTCACTTCGCCGAGTTCAAGACGCAAATTTAAAAAGAAATACAGCTGTACTTTACAGGCACTGGCAGTGACTCATTTCGCAAGCATGTGTATGGGTTACACCTAGAACAGGCCCTTGAACAGGCCATTAACAAGCAAGCCCACTAAGGACAGAGATGCATAAAAGACAAGCATTTAAGATGCATGTTCGTGGATTCAGGGGCGCCTGGGGTCCAGAGGCTTAGTAGTTTCTCTGCGGGGGGTGATCTAACTTACTTGGGTCACTACGAGATCGGTGGGGTTAGTGAGTAAGAGGCCTTATTAATTGACACTGTGATTGTTACAGTAAGTAGAGTGTGACAAACTGCGTCGACTGTCCAGCTTGTCCATCACCATTGCTGAGAACAAAGGAAAGTCTAGTGATATTTCTGTGTTCTCAGCAATGGGACAGGCACACACCTAAACCCCACACAGCTTAAGAAATCCGGCAGTGAGGAGGCCACAAAGCAAGGACGCGCATTCAAAAATGGCGGGATCACAAAGATGGTGATGGATCGCCGCACAGGATGTGCACTCACCATTTGAATTTGCTTGTTGACAGCATTTGGACCGGCCCGGGGTCCCCTAGTTGCGTGCCCCTTTCGCACCCCCTTTATCACTGGAACCGGGAATCGGTTTTTTCGTGATAGAACTGTGAAAAATACCTAAAAGAACATAAAGGCTTCCACATGGTGGCAAGAACTTAAAGTCTTTAATGTCCTCATTGTCCTCTGCCATTGTCCTCCATGAAAGACCCAAAGTCTGACTCAGTTGTGCGAATTTTATGTCTAAGTTGGTTTTTTTTCATGGTTTTTTCACCGAAAGACCGATTCCCGGTTCCAGTGTTTCGCGCGCAAGCCTATCCCGTTCATGTGCGCAACCGGTTTCCCACCTGCTTCATTGGCGGATGTCTCTCCGGAGCGACATCACACACACACACAGTCTCTCCAACAGGATGGGCCACCAACTCACGCTCAACGTCAAGCGATGTCCGCCCCAAAACCCAAGCGCATTGGATTCAAAAAGAAAGAAAAAGCGCATCCTCCCCTGTTAATTAGAGTTAATCAAGAGTCATTGACGTGCGCGCGGGCCGGAAAAAATGGCGGATCATCAACTTCTACGACGATGTTACCCGTCAGCGCGTCAGCACTTGAGGCACTGCTCGTGCTCACGCTCGACATCGAGGCATTCATCCCCACGCTAGTCGTAGGTGCCTTCAATCTCCACTCCACGACGTGGACGCTGATTCTGTCGCCGGGAGCAGGAAGATTGAAGAGTGGGCGCGCACAGGAGCTGTTGAATGCGCCGGGTGTGGCAACTTGCAGGGGTATGGAGAACCAGCGAGACAGCACCTAGACTTTTGCGCAACTTCAGCGTGTTCTCTGCGCCAGACGTGCGTAGACGCGGTAGTGGACTGGGAGGGCTCAATCGGCTCTGATTCATGCATCGGTCATTTTACTAACACTGAGCAGGACGCGCGACCGCCCAAGGAAGCGCGCAACAAGCAGTTCGAGCAAGACATTGACGGCAAGACGCACGAGGCCTGGACCAAAGAGCTCGGGCACCTGTGGTTGACGCCCAAGTCTACCCCTGTACGGCGCCTTACAAGCGTCGGAAGCCGTCCCCAGCTTGAATAGTCCGAGACTCCTCATCCCCGATCGAATTGCACTACACTTACTGTAGACAGACGCAGTAACTCGGACGTTGCAGCCTCGCTCTCGGCAATTGCTACATTCGATTGCAAATGAGGACTGCCACTGTCTTGAATGCGGGTAGTCACGCCTCTGGCCCATCGCGCTCGTACTGTTCCCGCCTCTCCCTCAGCCATTTTATCCAATATGCCTGAGTTCTCGACGTGAACCCCGCTACGACCGCGCGCTTGAGCGATGGGCGACGTGGAGAGTGTAGACGCACTGAAGATCATCCACGCAAGACGAAGTGACGCACGTGATGACCTGCCCATCGGAGTCGGCTAGCGCGAGCGACCATGGGAAATGACTCATGCTGCATCGAATGGGAATCGGTTGCAACCCATCGAAAATCAATGGTAAACTTATTCGTGAGCTATGCAACGCCGTCACAGTGTATACACAATTTCGCTGGTCACTTCGCCGGGTTCGAGACGTGAAGACAAAAATAAGCTGTACATTGCAGCATGGTGTGGGCGGTGACTCATTTCGCGCAGGCACTTGTAGGAGTTACAACCCATTGGAAGGTACATACACTTAGAACAAGCTATTAACAAGCGAGCCCATTAAGGACAGAAATACATAAAAGAGAACATTTAAGATGCACGTCCATAGATTCAGGGGCGCCTTGGCTATAGGCTTAGTAGTTTCTCTACAGGAGAGTGGTCTAACTCACTTGGGTCACTACGGGATCGGTGGGGTTGGTGAGTAAGAGGCCTTGTTCATCGACACTGTGATTGTTAAGTAGGGTGTGAGGCTGCGTCGACTGTCCAGCTTGTCCATCACCATTGCTGAGAACAAAAGGAAAGTCTAGTGACGTTCCTTTTGTTCTCAGCAATGGGGCAGGCATACCTAACCCCCACACAGCTTAAGAAATCCGTCAGTGATGAGGCCACAAAGCAAGGACGCGCATTCAAAAATGGCTTGATCGCAAAGGATGGTGACAGATCGCCGCAGAGTGTGCACTCACCATTAGATTTTGACATGTTGACAGCATTTGGACCGGCCCGCGGCCCCCTGTCGCGTGCCCCTTTAGCGTTCAACTTCCCCTAACTTACTGTATCCCGTTCATGTGCCCCCGGTCGTATGCCTTTCGGTTTGCCCGCAACCGGTGTCCCACCTGCTTCAACAGCGGATGTCTCTCCGGAGCGTCATTATTCACACATCCTCTAAAGACGGGCCGCCAATTCACGCTCGACGTCAAGCGATGTCCGTGCCCAAAACCTTAGCGCATTGGATTCAAAAACAAAAGGGCGTGTGCGTGGTCCCATTGGAAAATCCTCCCCTATTAATTAGAGCTAAATTAGCGTTAATCAAGAGTCGTTGACGTGCGCGGGAGCCGGGGAAAATGGCGGATCATCGACTTCTACAACGATGTAACCCGTCAGCGCGTGAGGCACTGCTCGTGCTTGCCTCGACATCGAACAATCACACCCACGGTTATCTCCACTCCAGGACGTGGACGCTGACCTGTCGCCGGGGGCAGGAATATTTGAAGAGTGGGCGGCCACAAACGCACAGGAATGCACTGGGTGTGGCAACCCGCAGGGGTACGGAGAACCAGTGAGACAGCACCCTAGACTTGGTTTGGCGCACCTTCAGTGCGTCTCTGCGCCAGACGTTCGTAGGCGCGGTAGTAGACTGGGAGGGCCCAATCAGCTCTGATCGTGCACTGATCCGGTCAATTGCTAACACTGAGCAGGACGCGCGACCGCCCAAGGAAGCGCGCAGTTCGACCTAGATATTGAAGATGAGACGTACGGGGCCTGGACCAAAGAGCTCGAGAACAGAGCACCTGTGGTTCGAGCCCCGCCGCGAACGACACATGAGGTGATCCAAAGAAGAAGAAAAACGACACATGAGGTTTGCCCTAGTCGACCTCTTGTACGACGCCTTACAAGGAGCGTCGGAAGCCATCCTCAAGCGCAAAGGCAGCAATCTAGCAAGGTCGGCAAGGTGGTGGAACGACGACTGTAAAGCGGCGGTAGAAGCGATCAAGCATGCAACCACTGACGACGAAAGGTCAGAGGCGGCTGCCACGAACCGCGGTGGGGGAGGTGGAGGCCCAACGAAAAATTCTAACGTTCCTAATTTGGAAGTGTTTCGCCTTGTTGACAATGACGTGACCAACGGGAGAGCGGACCGGCGCGTGGGAAGTCTGCGATTAGGTCGTTCTTATTCTCAAACCCTCTCAGCCCATTCTAAGGTGACCTGCGGCTCGCTGCCAGTCCACGACCCTGTGGGAGTCGTTCAAGTCGGTGCGGCGTGCCAGTGCGAGCTTGCACTGTTCACACCTCGCCTTCATCCACGGATCCATCTCGTCCAACAGGTCTGTGGCCTCGACGTGAACCCCACTACGATCGCACTCTTCGAGCGTATGGGCGACGCGGAGAGTGTAAACGCGCTGAATATCATCCACGCTAGACGAGGTGACGCACGTGGCGACTCTCCCATCGTCCGATCTAAGAGGACCCGGGTTGTAGCAGTGGTTCATTAACGGGAGAGCCACGGACCAGTGGCCTGTGACGCACGAATTCAGTGTCGTTTGCCGGTGCTCTATGTCTTGGGCATGGGCCATATTAGCTACGCAAGAGTCGTAGAGGATGTTCTCGGGGTTAAAGTAAGTGTGTGGGTGGGGCGTCTAGGAGGCTACGCGCTGTCCTTCGGTGATCCCATCATCCCGCCGTTGTGATCACGGTGTTATCAACAGGTAAACTGTCGAAGAAGCAGCTGTTGAGAAATACACTTAAGGTGAGACAGTGAGCAAGAGGCTCTTTCAGTACGTGCTCTGTATGTGCTATTCCGGAGCCAACCAGATTGCCAGGGCGCAGCACTCCCCGGTAGTCAGAAGTTTCGTTATTGTAGTATCTCGGTCCTACTCCTGGCTTCGCGACCGCCGGTGTAACTTTCTCCGAACATCAGAAGCCCTGTGTTGCTGTGCCAGTGCTAAATTGATATTGGAGCAACTTCCTGAGTGGGGAGATATATCATACTAGTAGCATAGTGGTCGGGTATATTGGTATCATTGGATGATGGCAGTATGGTGGCATCCAGAGTGCCGTGACCGTGATGTTGATAAAGCGTTCATCTTCCGCCTTGCCTTCCGCAGGCTGATTGCACCAAGTTCATCGTAGTAAGTCACCTTGATAAGCCAGACGCACCCTGAACGCGTGCATGTGAGCATTCGAGGGTCGTGTAAAGCTCTTGAAGCAATAGTGACATTACATGACCCAGTAGACATAACCTGAGCGTGCCATTGCGCGGCGGAGGGCGGATGGACAGTAACGGAAAGAGTCAACCGCTTACAATGGCAGCCATGCCGAGAAGATCTCTGGCCCGGAACGTCCAACGGCCAGCAGCTATATAGACAAGGGCCATTTTTGACCCAGAGGACATGGCCGGCTGAGAATTATTGGAGTACGTCGATACAACATCTGTGAAGAAAAAGTGCTTGACGTATTGGGTAAAAAATTCGGATACAGTACTCAAGAATGCCACTACATAGGAAATAAGCGAAAAGTCATGTCATGGAAAGTTATGTAATGCAGGAATGCAATGAAACTACGGCGACACCCGGGGGTAGTAAATGTGAGGGGGTATATCAATAACCGAGCTGAGATGCAGGATGCGCGAGGTGGGGTACCTGGGGGAAATTAACTGACGCAGGAAGTACACCACTTCTAAGACTACTGGCCCAATGGCTAGCATAGGAAACAGGTAGAAGAGCGGATTCATGTTTCCTCTTGTCTTGGGGGAAATCCCAGGTAATAGGGATGAAGTGCAGCAAGGGAAGCATGGCAAATACACTGGTGACAGAGACTGCGGCCCGGATACCACCTCTCTCTTCCATCCAAATATACAAGAGGATCTGTGCCGGGAGACATAACATGGACACTAGCAGTGTGAACAACCCTAGTGGCCAACAAGTCAGCGATCCTCTTGGAGACATAGTGTGTGGTGCGTACAATGCCACTCTATCCATCTCCATCGCCGTGGAGTAATATCGTCACTTAGTCTTGCTTGCAAAGAGGCAGTTTCGAATTCCAGGGTGGTGATGTTCTCCCGAAAGCGGGCCACGAGCATGGGGATGTTTCCGAAATTCTCGGTGAGCACCAGCGAGCTGATGGTGGCACTCATGCTGAAGATCAGGGCTACGTAGGTGAGAAGGAGGAGATACTGGAGGATGGCTGGTGCTGGTTGCTGCGTAGAGTTGGGAGACGACTTGAAGAAGACAAGAAGTTGTGACTCTACTCCAGAAAGGACAGTAGACTATGACGAGAGGTCATTACTGTTAAGACACTGTCCAACAAGTGGAGCCAAGCGTACCACAACTGCCGCAGCCTGATAAGTAGGGAGTTTGTACTTCGTGACGTCCTCTACCCTTTTCATGCAGCTCTGTTCATCGGCACGAGAGCCAGAGCGGAAGGTATTGATGTGTAGAAACCCAGACCTATACAGACCTCCATACGAGTAGGTTCGGGGATTACCGGTACACGATGGGGATTGTGCAGGGGACACTGGCATGCTTAGACTGGGGGAAATTGTGCAGTATTTTTCAGAGGCTTTTTTAAGAAGAGCGATGACCTTGACACGCTATAAGCATGAGGACAATACCAGAGCTTGGGACCAGCTCAGACAGCATAGGTATTCCAATAAGGTGATCCACGACGAGCGATGGTGGGCCACCTGCAGTCTTCAAGAGCGCATCCATGGCAGATGCAGTCTGCAGTGAGTGTGTCGGGAAAACGTTGTGAGGCGCAAGTAATGTGGCTGTTAGGATCAGGAGGCACCGGGCACCTGTGGCACTGGCGGAAATGTGGTCCCGTAATGACGAACGAGAACAGAACCCGGGACCATGCAGCCTATGTGCGCCGGTCTGTGGGGTAAAAAATCCACGGCCGCGGTTATGCCGCCTGACGGCCTGAGGTGCTGCCAATGAGATGTTCTGCTGTGGTACTGCCAAAGATGCATTTGTGGTCGTTTCTGGTCAACGTGCAGTTGGTGGCTGGGCAGGTGACGCAATTAATAGTCCGGGACTCCGGGTTGACACCTGAGTTCCGGTTTCCGGTCCCACGCAATCGATGTTCCGAACGAGCTCGGCAGTGAGCGACTCGAGGCGCCATCATGTACATTTTTGGTTTTGCCGGCCGTACTGTACATAGTACCTGGTCTGTGCAGCGGACAGGTCCGTACCGTGTATCGGTTAACTACCCAGGATTCAATTAGGGCGATTCAAAGGTATCGACACTTGTCGCCTGTAGTCCATGTGAACCCGTGGCCAGGCGTATAGTATTCAATAACCAAGGGAAAAAGTCATTTCATGACTTATTCGATGGATTCGTTTTTTGGAATGAACTCGCGAGGCACGCCGTCTCGCCACTCTGTGCAGTGTACACTGCACTTCATCATAGGGGTTTACCTGAGTTTCAATCCCTACAGACAGAACACGTTTGCTGTACTGGCTGTTCATCACATCAACAAATCTTAACCAGCCATGACCGGGCATATTTCCGCTCCTGGCACCTTGCTTGGCACACTCGGATCGTTGATGAGATTCTATTGCTAGGCCACCCAAAGGCGTTGATTGCGGCCACAATGTGCAAGGTGCCACACTAATTAGCTGCTGCTCCACGGCAGCTCTATTACTGCGATGCGTGTTCTTAACAAGTGGATGTGGCCATTCACAGTAATTTGCACATTGGATATATGCCTGGCGGCAACGCCCATGTATTCTGCACCCAAGCGAAAGTTTACTTCGTTCAGCTCGTGAGCGAGTTTAACAACGTCATTCTGATATCTAATCAAGTCTTTCTGAGAATAGAGCTCTGATACAGACGTACCCCTTTGCGTGCGATCTTAACTGCCGGATCTCCCTCGCGAGCATTGCGTGTAATCGTGTTTCCCTAATCAAAGAGGCATACATTGGCATTGAACCACCTACGTATAGGCAAGCCCTTCAGAAGGAAGCTGCGCACCTTGTTACTTTCAACCTGGGCTTGACCCTCGGTGACGACCTCGTCGACTATTCCCGTAATGTCGCCGCTTCCCCATTTCCATCTGCATGGGGCACAATTCAATCTAGGAAGTATAATGAAGGTATGAGGGATACGCACGAAACGTCTTGTCCTTTTTGCAGAGGCTCACTCATTGTCAAACTTGCGTTGAGGTTCAGATGTGAGCGACCATCGGAAGGGATGCGAGCTTGATATATATCAGTAGGAATGCGATGTATATATTACATCATCGCGTCATCACTCAATCGCGACGTATGTGAATGGTAAATGGCATCATACTTAGTAGTAGGAGGCTGCTCTCTCGGAAGAGAGTTTGTAAGGTGGGATTCTCAAGCTGAAGAACTATGAGCTGTCCAGGTACGATAATGGACGTGCATGTCTACTGTATCTTGGCCGGGGTACAAAATTTGCTAACGCCTCATACAGTACGCGCAAGTGCAGATGTGTTACGTCGTATCCCACTTCGGCAATTCCCGAAAATCACTTGTTGCGCATCTGTGGCGCGAGAATGGATCAACTTCTCTTCTACATCCAAAGCCCTGCAAGCTCGCAATCGGCAATCCAACAAGGCACCAGGTCAATCATTGAAATATCGTTATTGTCATCGTCTATGCGCAATTTTTCAAAAATATTAAAATATAGGGGGTGCATGATAATATGAAACAAATGCTCGTCAGTGTCCTCGTCTTCTTTGGTGGGGGTGGCGCCTTCATGCGTCGCCCGTAACAATTCGTGTCACAGTTCTCGTTGTCGTAGTCGTCACGCTCGTGGTCGTTATCAAAGTCGTCATTCCGCCTTGTCGGATGGTCTCAGTCGTCGAGATCGGCGGGTTCTTCACAACCTGCTCGCGGCGCGGCGCACGCAGTCGCCAGAAGGTGCTCATGTTGTTCGCATCTTTTGTAAGGAAGAGCTGTGGTGTCCCCTGTCAGAGAGAGAACGATACGCGGAGATCTCGTGGTTCACCTGTGCCCCTGCGTAACCTCCGTTGAAGCCCAGGGACATCTCGGTGTTTGGCAACCGGATGCTAATGCGACGATCAGGCTTAAGCGGCCAAGCAGCACAAAATAATAAGAGCACATACCGTGCGTATACGTCGCCATCGCCGTCTTCCTCATTATCGGCGCTCCCATTGTCCATGATTTCCATTTCCCAACACATTGGGAACTGCCCTGCTACAACTTCCGTGCTCCCATCTCGATGGAGCCCCTGCAGGTCCTCAAGAGAAAGGAACAGTCCAGCGCTGACACTCTTGATGACGAAACCGGCACCACACGACTGGAACTCCCACTATGCGACACGCAGGCGAGGGTGGGTCATAGTCAGCCTTCCCGGAGACCAGAAGCGAAAGACAGGGCAGAACACTCACCTGTTGATTTTCCCACCCATGGGACCCAAATGCGATCAGCGAGCGATTGTCCGCGCCGGAAAGGTCGAGCGCCATTCCCCAGCGGACATCCGTTGCGGTGTATAGGCCGGGCTCGAGCTTGCGACTCGCCTTCTGCACCGCTGGGAGCACGGGCCGGCGTGCCGCCGCAAGCCGGGCCGCGCGCTCTGCACGCAAATCCCGTGGTGGCTCAACCGGCGCCGGCGCCGGGAGTAACAGTCGGGAAAACGGTGGCGAGGGCAGCTCCTCCGCGTGCTCCTCGTCTTCCTGCGGGCGTGTATACGCGGGCTGCGCCTCCACGCCGCCCCAGTGCACGTGCTTGCCAGGGGCACGCGACTCGCTCTGCGTCACGCGATCCTCGTCGTCTTGCGTGCTGTACCCTTGGTCCTCAGGCTCGGTGGTCACCGGGAATGGGACAGGCGAGGCTGCTCGGGTATCGTCGAGGGTCGGGTGCGGTGTGTCGGGGCGCGGGTACTCGACGGAAGAAGTAAGATGATCGGACTGCGTGTCGGAAGCTTCTTCAAGCAGGCTTGCAGGCCGGTCCGAAGAATCAAGAGGTACCTGGTCGGGTGAGTGATCCTCGGTGAAAATAGGAGTTTCCTGGACAATCGGCATCGCCTCTTGAGAAGCCTCGGCTTCTTCAGCTTCTTCATCTTCCTCGTCAACCTTTGCAACTTCCTCCGCAGGCTCTTCACTGGAGACTTGCGACTGTTCCAGGCTGACTGGCTCGTCGGGAAGAACCGCGAGTTCCTTTACGTAGGCTGGACCCTCCTGTACGACGACGGCGACGGCCTCCTGGACTTCTTGCACCTGAAGCCTCTCGAGGAGCTTCTCGAGGTCACCTTCATCTGGCTCATCCGTGACCTGCTCCAGTTCTTCCACAAGAGTGTCAGTCGTCGGCTCCGAAGAGTGGAACATGGCGGAGGCCTCGCTCTCACTACCCCCACGCTCTAGTCCCGGTGGGAAGCGCAGCTCTTCGAAGGGGCCTGGCTCTGCGTCTTCGTATATCGTCATCTTACGCTCGTGCAGTGCTCTGGCCTCTTCTTCTTCCATCGCGCGCTGCTCACGACGCCGCTCCATGGTCTCTCTCGCAATCTCCTCCGCGCGGTCCCGAAGAGAGCCGATCGCACGTTCCATGGCCGCCCGGGCAGCGCCCCAGTCCGTGCGGTGGGAAGTCCGCTCTTCTTCTGAAGACCCTTCGAGCTCACCGGGTTTGGCTTCGCTGACATCCTGCTCTAGGGGCAACTCCCGTGTTGGTGGTACTCCCGACTTTGGTGTGGGCGGCTGAATCTCGATATTATGCGGCTTCGGCGTTGGAGGTAGTGGGGAAGGAATTGAGATTGCCGGTGTGGGAGGTATTGGGGAAGGAAGAGAGACTGCCGGTATGGGAGGTAGAGGGGAAGGAAGAGAAGGCGCTGGTATGGGCTGGGCCTTGGATGTGAGTGACTGTCCTCGCATTAGCGCGAGCGCGTCGCGCGGTGGGGGAGAGTGAACTCGCGGGGGCACACGCGGGGGCGGGGGCGGTGATGACGGCGGTGTCGAACTGCGGGATGAACTTGGTGCGTTACCCATTCTATCGTTCGCTTGTAGTACTGGTGGTTGTATTCTGGGTGGTGGTGGTGGTAGTAGTGAAGGGGTAAGAAGATTGGGGTGCTAACAACGGTGCGCAGGGATGCTTTTGTGCTGGGGCGACCCGCGCATGGCGCGTGCACCTCCTGGCTGCGAGCCGTCCGCTGGTTCTGTGAGAGGGCTGCCGAGTGGAGGCAGCATGTTGTTCATGTTGCGGGTCGAAGCTTGTGAATCGTGATAATTGGGGCGGTGCGTGCCAGTGAAACCCCGACATTCCAACGCGAGGCGGTCGCGTGTCGCATTGTTCGCGGCTCAAGCCTGCCTGATGCGCATGTCCAGTATCCTAGATAATGCCTTTCGATGACAAAAGCGGTGCACAGCGCTGGACACGCGTTGGCTTGCAAGGAACCCGGGTAACAAAGCGCGCCAATGGAGCCAAGCTATTATCACAGGCGCCCGCACCCTTGAGCGCCTAGGTGTGAGAGTGTGATAAGAGTAACCGCGACACTGCGCACCCCTGTAACTGTAACTATACGAACATGAACATGAAACTGTGCTGTACGCAGATCTGTTCCTAGCTTCCTCCACTCAATCATGTTCCTAATACACCTGGGTACGGTCGCTTCGGCGTTGACCAGCGCCAACCGACCACGCCACGCCCACTGGCACGTTCATCCCGCGTGGATCACTGCGGGCGGGAATCAAAATGACTGAGAAATAACCCTTATCGGACACAAAATATTACACTGTTCTCGAAATCAATAGATGTCCTCGACTCACTCATGTGTTCACAACCTTTGATGCCTAGAAGTTCTGGACCTACTTCTCCTATCCCGACTGCATCACCGTGCATTGCCGAGCACAGCCCCTCTCAGATCGTGGATGACCTCGCTTCCAGTGCCGTTGACCCAAGCGTTGACTACTCGTTGACTGTTGATTCATTGTCGCGAAGAATGGCAATAATGTTCACATTTACAGCCTGTGACACAGCGGATCACGGGCATTACCTACTTCATTGGCGGACTATGGAAATGGCTATTGGCGGATATCTACCACGTTTAGCCATAGTGCAGAAGAGATTTTTGCAACGAGCACAACTGCCGGGTCTCACACGGCGGGACCTTGAGGCCTTGAGGTTCCCTCAAGCCCATGCTTGGCGTTTCAGGGGCATTACTGACCCGAACCCCAATGACGTCGTGACACACACGGCTCATCACTATCATGAATAAAGATCGCCATGTCTATTGTTCACATTCACGTAGTTTCCGTGAAAGCTAATGTGTGGAGCCCCAACGAGTCACTAGAATAGACGACCACGTGCCATCATGGGTGTGTCTGAAAGGTATATACCTAGAATGATCGTATGGTACGATGTCGGTATTAGTCAAGACTATTGAGCCAGCCAGTAATGGGACAAAGCTTCAAGAAGACTGGCGAGGTGCGTCACGAATTCGGGACCCGAAATCCGATTGTGCTTTAGGGTGGAAGTCCCTGACGTGTGTCTTGAGATATCCGTCTGATAGAAGCCAAGGAAAATGAATGCTCATGAACAGTATATACCATCACATTCACACATACATTCGGGGGCTGTGGGAAGAAGAGCGTCTAATGGAGGTGGTGATTAGGCCTGGACTTGGGGCTGGATATGACGAAGTGATCTCCCTCGCGATCACTATTACATCCGGAAGACTTTCGTTTTTAGTCATGTTCGGGGTGCTGATGAAATGGTTCGAGGAATGATTACAGTAAAAGCGGCTAATCTAATGGACTGAAGGCCCTCCGCAGACATGGCATAAGGCATAAGTTGCCACGAAGCGAGCGGTAATGACGGCCCCAACGATGGTGACAACGACAACAGCCACGTTGTGGCTCGATCCTGGCTGGGGTTGCTCTGATAAACTAATTTTTGTAGGGAATGTTGCTGCGGACCAACTACAAGTCACTAAGTAATGGGGAGGAGGAAGCCTTTGGTAGCTAGAAGCGCCGAAAACACCACGATCGGCATCTGTATGCACGAGTTCTCGACTCCTCACCGCTACCACTCACCCATACCTCTATACCCGGGCCATTCCGCAACCGATTGTGAATGCCGAGGCGTGAACTCGAATCAATGCGGAGAGACATGACACGAGCTGCGACACCACTCCCGCAGCTAGCGAGTTGAGACAGCTGGACTCCGTACGTTTCGGTCGTGAAGCAGATCATTACTGAAACAACGTGACTGCGGAGCATGGACACGAAGATCCAATCACCATCCTGTGGTCCATCCCATCTGTTCTCAAGTTTCCCGAGTGCGCTTGACTAGGAGGTGATCCAGAACAAAGTACCCAGCTGAGAACCACACAACTGGGTCGTCTCGTTAAGTCATCAAAGAGAGCAACTCAATAAATTCAACGGAACGCAAGCTGACTCAGCAAACAACGAGGCATATGGTTGTGGAGGCGCACAGCCTCAACCCAATACGCGACAAGTGGGATCCGACGCGGAACTAAAGCTATCCTGGTCGCACGCGTGAACCACGCCTTGAGTAAAATAATGTTCATCACCGGAGTTCCTCGTGTCGACCATCGGTCTCGGCGTATAGGGAAGAATGAGTCAATTGGCTGGCGTTTAATGCCAAGGGAGCTACCAGTACTGACAAAGCGGGTCTGGGCATACAGCTGCAAGGTTTCGAGCACGAGTGCACGAGACAGCCGAGAGTCGTCTTCCGATCTGGAACTTATAAGAAGGTTTACCCTGATATCTCTCCTGGACTACTTGACAGCCTCTGGAAAGTATTTCGAGCGCAAGGGCTGTCTCGAGACCAATCGAACCGTTGCAAGCCACTCTTCGCACTCCCCTATCTTATCCTGACATACGTCAAAGGTATGACATAGCCAAGTTAGAATGTGTCATACCGCCGAAAGCCCCAATACCGTGCGGATGTCTTCCAATAACCCGCTCGTTGCGTGCAGTATACGCGATTCTTCATCTGTAGGTTTCTCTTCCAAGAATAGCGCCTTCGTGTTGTCCGACATGGCGTGCTTCGTAAGACACCCGCAGATACGGTCGAGACATCCGGCGCGGGTTCTCAGCTTCATGAGAGATAAGTGACGGCAAACAACCCCCGTTATAGCCTCGATGAGTGCAGTTGTCGTGAGTAGTGACACAGGGAAATGCAGTATATCCGGCGCTAAATGAGGCTGTCAGGTATTGCTCACTGATCAGGGTAGCACATACAGTGCGCAGCGGCGAGCAGCTGTTTCCAAGTCTCGCTTAACACATCTTCCCACGCGCGTCCAAAGTGCAACACGCGTCGCAAAGTTGGAAGCGCGAGGTGAAGTTCGTCCAAGATTGCTTGTGGGGTTGGCATTCCGAGGTCATACGAGAGACATTCAAGCAAATCACGCTGAGAAAGCTAGGAGATATCAGAGGACGATAGGACTTTGATACGGACGACACACCTCGAGGTCATCAAAGGACATTTCGTGAGGCGCCATTGCCAGAAAATGACGCGCATAGATGGGCCTCAGAGGGGGTAAATTGTCACGATGAATCTGCGCGACGCGGGGATTCGTAAGGTGATCCAGGAATGAGACAACTGCTTAGACCTTTACAGCGAGAGCGATCGCCGCGACTGCATAATCCCAGACAACCATCTTTCGGCTGTCGTCGGACTCTTCCCGTTGGTTCACGTCAGGGTGGTCCGCTACTTTGGGGCTCTCTTCCCCAAGTCTTGCAGGAACGGAGAAGAAAAACGAAACAAAGATGAGCGCCGCAAGAAATCGGGTATCATGATGAGTTGTCAGTTGTTCATGGAGGTCCCGAGAATGGATCCTCTCTTCCGTCGACACGGTTATCGTAGAGCCTTGGGGAGGCTCGACCTGCGTTTCGATACAGCATAAGGAAACAGCATCAACGACGGACTCGCGTATGTGCATACCGTCAGTATCCACGCGATGACATCCATGACGAAACTGTCTCGGGGAGCGAAGTCGAGAGCAGCAAGGGCGACTGAACCTTTTCTCCGCAGATAGAGGACATCTTTCTTGAGTAGGAACTTGAGACGAGCTTCTGCGGCATCTTCGCTACTCGCAAAGACGCGTGGGACTTCAATTTCTTGGAAATGTTGAGGTGAAAGAGTGGGAACTGGACTGGGAACACGTGTTGCTAGTTGGGTAGGTGGGTACGATAAAACGAGTCCAGTGGTGGAATTGTGCCAGGGGTAACGGAAGTGGGACGGTGTAGTGACCTTGTCCGGTTCGCCCCGAATCGACGAATGAGATATATGCAGTCATCCCAGCCACCCTTTTGCTTACCTCGTCTATGTTCGAGCCATGCTCTTTCCATCTGGGGAATGAGGATGACTTATGGTGAAATACGTTTGTCTTTGGAAGAATTGAAGGTTTCGCCAAAGGAGATAGTACAGGAATTCCCTGCGGCTGAGCCCCGTCGAAAGAATGACATTTTTGCTTTTTGAAACGAGGATAGCGAGTATCTGAGCAGCGGCGCGTTAGAGGAGAGGCACTATCTGACGCGGATAAGTAGGAATCAGAACGGCGGGGAAGACATTCATCATGTGCAAAGAAATCGACAGCAATGTCGAGGCCTTCCTCTATGGTAGCCAGCGCCTTTCGTTTGTTTCGTGTTGGAACATAACTAGCGTCATGCGAGGTGACAGAAAAAACACAGCCACCAGGATCGCTGCCATCAGGCGGGGAGAACTGTCGCCAATCCCGACGAAGCAGAGGAAAAGAACGAGAACCGCGCGCTTTTGAGACGACAACAGACTCCAGGTCAGAAGACGTGTCACAGACCGTGGAGACTATTTGCGGCTTGTATTTGAGGATTTGTTCTGGATATATGCGCGCATTACCACTGATTTTAGAGATATTCTGCTGTTCTACAACCTCTCGCAAGCGGAGATCCAGATGACGAACGAAGGAAGCGTGATCAGAAGCCGGATCGACGAGGTGAATGCCACCTACACCAGGGAGGTGAGTTCTAGCAGAATGCGGAAAGAGACAGTCCTTCGCGGGAGATAGGTAGGGGGAGCTAGACGCAGCAAAACACAGCTCTGGAGTGCTCGTGAAGGGGAAAGGATCCCTAGGATCGGAACTCCTAGTATCGGGCCGAGTAAACCAAGAGGGAGTGTCACTTTCTAGAAGTAGGCTGCTTCGCAAGTTTGTATCTTCAGGGAGCGGTAGTTGCATATCAAGGAAGAGCAGATTTCTACGAGTAGTCGGGGATGGTGAGCCATTAATATAGTCGCCGGACTCGGAGGAGGACTCAGACATGCTAGTGCGTGTCTGTATGCGGGCTCGGAAGATTCTATTGGGATATCGAGTTTCCTAACTTTCAAAGTAGCCTTGGGTGAGGTGAGGGAGAGCGAGTATTGATAGGCACGGTCCAAGGTATGAGATTTCTTGATCGGCCGCCCCGCACCGTTTTCTGCTGCATGCGCGCACGTGACGCGTGTCTGCTCTGTGGCGAATCGTTCTCAAAGTCAGAAGCCAGGCAAACCTGGACGCTGAATTAAGGGTATCATGCTGGGTATAGCTAAACACAAATTTACAGACTTCGAACATCATGCACAACTGCTCAGGAGACGGGAATGGTATATGGGATCAGATGAGGGGGTCCGTAAGGTCGCTGTCAGGCAAGTACAAGCTTGAGATTGACTTCTCCGTTGCCCTCGGAAATTTCGGTGATTGTCTTTTGCAACTCAACGCTTTCATTGTTTGTCAATCTGTGGAAAGAGCCAGCCGTGCGTGCGCCCTTCGCATCGTCTGGGTTCGGGAGCGCGCTAGCGGCGGCCCAACGCAATGCGAGTAGGCGCGTCGTGACTTCTTCCGAAACTAGATGGTAATTTCGCATCAATACGTGGTTTACTGTTTAACGGAGGACAGCTGCATACCAGAAGTGTTGCACAATTCGGCTCCATCTGGTGATTTGTCGCGTATGCTGATGTTGACCTTCACGACGGCGGTCGCGCTGCTGCTCTGTGGCTTCTCATCATCATAAGCAATTTAGCCTGCTTGTTTGTTACAAGACGACTCACTTTGTTCAGCACTTTATTCAGCTGGTCCATACGGCCCTTATCCTTTTCCCACGCTTCCTTTCGGACGTTCACCTTCTTTGACCATTCCTCGGACAGCTGCGTGAGAGGAATTCAATATTCTCGGAAACAGTGAATATAAGAAAAAAACTTACGCCAAAAGATGTGAAACTCTCCTCTATAACTAATTCCGCCTTCTTGAACTCTTGGACCGTATTGTTGGTCTCGAAGTTCGTCAAGTCGAAAACACTAAGCTGAGTGACAGCGTTGACAGCTGCCTGTAGTACTTTCAACGTTTCGTTGAATGCCCTGAGGGAAGTATGTGAGTCGAAGGAAAACTTCTAGCCCAGCAGTCAAACTTACTCCTCCAGAGAATTGACATTGTCGACCGTGACACTTGTCGTGTCCCCAATCTTGGTAAAGTGATCTGCCAAGAAGCGGCAGAGAATGACAAGCGCGAACGCCTGTGCCTGGAATGGGCGGCGAACACGACCGGACTCCTTCAAAATATTTACATAGGAGTCCGGGAGTTTGAGCACGAGCCCGCTCAGTTCCTGAAATAGCTGTAAGAAGATTACTCAGAGCAGCACAAGCTGAAGGCATACCTGGAGTATCTTTAAGAAGTCATTGTATTTCTTTTGAACGTCTTCTGGTAAAGCCGAGAGCCCCTTGTTCACGCTGACCAGGGCTTTTGTTAACCTAAGCAACGTCAGGTCCACAATGGGTTCAGATGCATCAGAAACGACACGTACGCCGTCACGGCTTTCCAGACGGGCTTCGACTTTAGATGGTTCAGGACCTCGGTGCTGGCATTCGGTTGTAGTAAGACCTCTAGCACGCCTTGGACTAGCATGCACGTCTTGATCGTGATGACTGTGAGCCACTACGCCCGATATGTGAATACAAGAACGATCTTTGTGCTGGCGTGGACTCACTTCGGGAAGAGGCCCGCTAGTCATCTGTGTCTGCAGCGTGTCCAAAGGAGCTACCGCGGATGTCACGTATTTGGGAAACCTATGAGTACGGTTAGAAACGTAAGGGTTCAGGATACACATTAGTACGCGCTTTTTGCTTTTGTCATTGAAGATGTTGTTCCTAGCACTTCCAATTTCTCCCATGAGTGACCGGTCGTCATGAGTCAGCGCATCCAGACGTTCGCGATCGCGAGACGTAGAATCGTCCTGATCGAAAAGGCTCTATGTTCCTGTAAGATCGTGCGTCGGAATATGTTTTACGTGGCCAACGTACGACGAGCTGGTCGTGCGTGTTGAAACTCTTGAGAGTCTGCGAAAACTTCTCTCTGTTCGTAGCCCAAGCCTCTGTCGACGCAACGCAATCTGCGATGGCGCGGTCATTACCGAAGTACCGGGTTTTCTCATCTTCTGTGAACAGCAGCAGTTGGAACAAGATACTGGAAAATGGGTATCGTGTCAGTCCGCATGTCCCCAACGTGTAAATTGTGTGCGGGTATACTCACTCCTCTAATGGTTCGATAGCCACCGAGAATTTCTCAAAGCTGTCCCAGTCGGCGGTAGTACTGCTTTCCACTCGGGAAATGTATTCGTTGATCGTATTGACGATATCTCGTGCACGTTCCACCACCAAATACGAGACATGCGTATTACGACGGAAGGACACGACATCGCGCCCTATGGCTTGTAGAAGGCATTTGATTGCCTCAGTGGCCGCGAAACTGCTTCCCTTGAAATTAGTGAGGCTTAGAGGCTCTTTGGGTTGGGCAGAATAGGGTGGGGTCGTGGGTGGCAGCGAGTTACTTTGGTCTGCATCAGACGAAGGAGAGAGTCCGAGTTCAGAGAAGTCTGTCGGCGTAGACGAAGTGTCGCTCAGTGGCGGGCTGGAAGGACGAGACTGGTGAGGGGACTGCTCGGGTGCCATGGGGAAAATTCAGAGGAATGAAGGTAGACGAGGAGAAACAGGTTACTTGCGGACTATTTAACAGCCGATCGGAGTGCCATGCCCACACGAGTTATCATAATATAGACGGCCAAGTGGACGAAGTGCGACGCACGCAGTGGGACCAAGTGTGATATGAAAGAGCTCGTGGTGGAATTGTGGAAGGATTTCGCCGCTGGGAAATCACCCGAGCCTCGATAGGGAAACAAGGATGCGAGTGCGGAGCTAGGTTTAATTCATGTCTAGCAGAATAAGTGTTGGTGGACGAGGATATGGGGATGTCGGAGACATGTCTAGAGGTCCTATGATCCACATGAAGCGCTAGCCGGTATCAAGGCAAGGCAAAGGGGCGGTATTCATGAGGCATCAGCAGGAGGCAGATTACGGAATGGGGTGGTAATCGAGGTAAACCCCCCAATTTTCCGAGTATCATCCACTTTTGTTGGTTCACTGAGTAATATCTTCTACCCGCACTAAGGCCGTGATCGTAGTATAAGGGCCAAGCTACGAGATACATAGGACGCGGTGATTGCGACGAGTATCTGTGTTCGTATGTGAAGTCGTGATTGAGACGAGATCCAGCCTTCCATGGATCGGGATCCAATCAAGAAAGCAGCACGGATAAAGCGTGTTGGCTGCGGTTCTCGGGCGCCCCGTGAGAGCGAGTCCAGCTTGTTTATGCTCCGGGTCCGGGTCATCGCATCGCCGTCCAAGGTGAAAAAGTCAAATATAAATAATTTTTAATTGCCCATAAAAAGAAATGATACGTTGTCGATCACGGGAGGGCAGCTCCCGGACAGAGAGAAACGCGGGTTGGAATTGTTTTTTTTTGTCAACACAAACCTTGGGCGAAAACTCAACGAAGCTCTATGCGGCGATCTACCTGTAAATGAACGTCGAAGCCTTCCTATGCTATGTACCTTGAACGCGGTTTCAAACAAGCATTGCCTCATGTCCCAACAACAACAGCGCTCCGATTTAGGTCCGGGCATCGTGCGTCGCCTCTGCCCTGCCCTCGTCGAATCTGATCCATTCTCAAATGATCCTAGCGTTCACTCTGGGGATGTTCTCCGCTTTTTTAATACGATTGCGAGGTTCACCACTCCTCATACCGTGTAACCCTACGACGACGCCTGCCAGCTCTTTCTGATTGATGAACAGAAATGTCGTCATGACTTTGGCACGGGCGAGTAATATCGGGTGGATACTAAGGCTGTCCAAGATACCTATCCATACAACCGCGTCAGGTGTGGTTGGGGCTTTCATCTGCATGGTGATTGGAGCCCGCCTTTTGGTGTTCCCCTAGCCCTAAATTCCCACGAATTTGCCTCTGGTTTAAGTCAAATACGATGTGGCCGTTGGCCGTGACCGCGTGACCTGTGGAGCCATTCCTCGTGCAGCTGTGATGCCGGTAATGTCGGTTCATAAAGAGAATGGAAGGGCTGTGACTACTTCAACGCGCACAACGGCAGCACAGCAGCGTACAAGACGCGGAGTCGACAGTTGAAGCATCTTCCATGGAAAACTGGCATGACTCACGTCACGTACCGGGTGCATCAGCTCGAGAGTTGCAGGAGCATGGGGATGTACGAACTCATGGCCGTGGGGCCGGGGGTTTGCCGCCGCGGCGCCGAATATGGTGGAGTTAGACTGGTGATACTATATTTCCCCATTGTCACAGTGCCCTACGCAGCAACCCTACTTCTCGTGTCACTGGGACAACCCAGGGCATTATCACAGCACAGCAGTCATTCTGTGATTTGGCCGAGTTCTGAAACATGGGGCCCCAGATTGTTCGCGAAATAAGCAACGGTCCGTGCCCTGGGGTAGCGCTGGAGGGTGTGTTGCCAAGTCTACCACAACAACGGCACCACTATGGCGCCGTCGGCTTGTGTTAAGAGCAGCCCTCAAGGCCTCGAGCTAGGCCTCGAGCCCACAAGATCTCAAGCTCAAGCGCGAGAATATCTGAACGGCTTCACTCAGCAGCCTGACAAACACTTTCTCGGTATGCAGCAGGACACTGGAATTTCGAAGTATATATACCTGTTAGAAGAATTTTTTCGTCAAGTAAAATTGAGGACCGCGGTCGAGCAACTGAGCTCGACCCAGTGGAGCTGTGTGGTCGCCGGTCCGGCCGGCCCGACGCGTACACGTGTGCGACTGCACCTCAAAGTCTGTCCGTCTCGTTTCAGACTCTCGTGTTGAGTATTTCCCTTTTCAGTAACGCATAGTGAGCTCCTTAGATGTCTGTCGTAGCTTCTCGATGTTGCTCGTGTGCCCTTATGCACGTCTTATCTCAAGTCACTATCGACCTCAGTCTTGATCACATACCGCTTGTTGACTTGGGTGCTGTGTTTATTCAATGGTAAGTCGCAAAGTAGCCAATTGGCGTAAACGCTAAGAGTTTATTGTGGTGGTGTGAATACAACAAATCTGAGTGGTTTAGGCAACCTTCGACGTGATCGCGTGATCACCAGTAATCGAACGATGGAAAGCCAACCCAAATCTTTGACGGTCACTACGCGGCTTGATGCATGATGGGGCGTACTACAAAAGAAGGGAGCCGGTGCGCGGGGAGGATGGACCGATCGTACCGGTACACTGGGTGTAGCATAGCGCATAGCATAGTGACCAAGATATGAGCGGCTAGGGAAATGGGCGGAAGCGCGAAGCGCTTCTCCATCGGGGATGATGGGTCCACTTGTCCAAGGCAAGATCACGATACCCAACCTGCAAGGAGTAAACGACGCAGCAAGCGAGCCTTGGGACCTCACCCTTAGGAGTGACGGCGGAACAGAGCTTACCTTTTGTGGTGTGTACTGAGGACCCGGAGGTGTTCTTGATATCGTGGCTTTGTGGCAGTTCAAGACTCACAGTGCGAGCTGCCTTCGCCACTCTCAATAAATTTGGACTTGATGAGGATAGGCCCGCATTCTTGGCCCAATATGCGAATAGGTGCGATGCATCCGAGGGCCAGATTCTGCATATCTGGTGGGCTAGCGGATTGACGCGCAATAGTGGAGCATACAGCAGGCATCTGTGTGATGCAATAGCAGGAAATAGCAGCGGTGGAATGGGAAGAAAGTAGGTGTTGCGCACGGCGAGGGCGTACAGCCGTTCATAGCATAGGAGGTGTGGATAGCATGGCGGGGTACGGAAGAACAGCACAGAAAGATAGTAGTATCGAAAGTCATTGAAAAGGGAGGTTCAGGTCAGTGCGTGTTTACGCACAAGGGGGGTCCTACCTGATCTACCTCCCTTTCTCGTATCGTGTCATTCACCTACGAGGTCACCCTCAATGAGCTCAATGTTGAATTCTAAATTGCACTTCAGGACGTCGAACCACCCGCGCCTGACACGGCTCTGATAGAATAGAAGAGCCTGTCGACTTTCCCCTGCCCTGCCCGGTCTTGCTCGACTTGGGGGCGTTCCATGCGGCAGTTCTGGTGTCATTATGTCTGTTCCACGCTTCTTTCATTTGACCACTGGCTGTTCTGCGGTGAGGGGAGGTTACCCCGGGCTGGGCGCTGATGCACGTCGATGACAGATTGCCGCAGGAAGTAATTATAAGTTACCACTCGGGACAAATAGCCATGAGTTACATAATAACTTGAGAACATTAACTTTTGTTCTCCGCACTGAATCAGGAAAGTCCGCCCACATAAATAACTATAAACAAAGAGCTCACAGTCTAGTTTTGGAGTAATTCCTCAGTCGTTTCGCAAAAAGGCCGACGGACGCAGAGGAGAAACCCACACCACTCGCCACTCGCACAAACCCCGCCGCACGCATGTAGAGAAGGGATTCCTTACATGAATATTTTCATCGGATATCGAATCGAGTGCTCAACACTGATTCTTTTCCATCTAAGCCGATACTATGTCAATTGACCTGGGGTGCACGCTCCTACACTGTTTGGCGCTTGGTCCCCTGTACCCTCCTACCAATGCAAGGGGTATTATAAACAAGGACGTGTGGATCCAGACGCGCACATACCCTAATAGATCTCCCAGGTCTTTGGCGCAGAGGAACGAACATGGTGTACCGTCTGTCTACCCTTGGCGTGAGGATGTGATTCAAGTGCCTGCACTTTAAAGTGAGCTCTTCTCTATGTCCGCTCCATATCATAGTCAGGGCAATCACAACACCCCGCGTACGCAGACACACCGATAGACGATGATGCGATCAAGATGTCTGACCCGTCAGTCCCAATCGACATTTGTCTGTTCAGCATCATTTTATAAAACATTTGCGGCGCGACAAAATTTGTTAAATGCAAGGTACCGTAAGAAGAGTTCATCGTCTTCCATCCGTTTTGTTGCATGGAGGTGCCGTGCAGATACGGAGAGCCCTCCACACAAACTTTGGGTTGAGTCGTTCTCGAATTGACGTGGGCACGAACAACGCTACCGCATTTTGGTGTGGCAAAGGCAGTTAGGCTTCCAGAGCTCGCCTGATGCCCTTAGATAGGTTAATTTCTGGATTTCTGATCTTTTCACACCGCAGAGTCCGCGGTGTCATAATCGCACTTGCCGACGCCTCCACGCTGCCGCCGCATAGTTGGCGCCTAACAAATCGCATTCAATTCGAGTCGAAACTCTACGTGAATGGTCGGCAGATTGCGTGCCTAGTAAGAGGTTTTGCGTCCCCGTCCATTGTATGCAAATGACTAGCCGTTTTCCATATGGACACTTTTAATAGTTCTCGACGCGGCGTGTTCAAGCCGTTCTGTGGCCGCCGCCGCGTGTGGGCCATCAACTTCCTTAGTAGCTAGCTGCTCGGTGACCACGCATTCTGGACGAGCTCACGGAAATATCGGACATTTGCTTATCTTGCAGCCTCCCATGCCTATGGCTTCCACCATTGACGTGTCCCGCCACGACGGTAAGACCTCTGTCGTTTTAAGTTAAACGAGTTCCCTCAGAGACCTACTTCAGGCACTGGGAGGCGCGGTCAACTCGGCTGACGTTAAGCTGTGCTGTATAGTTACGTCCTGCGGCGGACTTCGCGTGACTGCTCCGCCCCCCCATAGTCCTCGGTGTCAGACCTTCAGGTTACAGTACCCACGGGAATATGATCAGGTGATCTACCATATAAACCTGAAAAGGGTCAGTTTTCGAGTTCTCAGGCTCCCAGCCGCGGGCTTCCCCTTCTGTTTCTATGAAGGGAGATCTATTCGTGATGTAATATGGACAGTTGGCTCGCCCAAACGCCGCGTGTCCTCCAAGTGCGTATCAATTTTCCTTTCTCGTACAAAGTATGCTTCCAGTTCCCCACACACTTGTCGTACAGTCGGCGGTCCTCGCTCTGACAGCAGCTACAGCAAATGTCTACTTAAGGATCCGCAAGGAGCTACGAGCTTTGTTTTTCCCCATACTTGGCCTCACGCTCTGATCTGCCACTCCATTTTGCCGCCATGTCCAGCGGTGCTCCTGACGCTGCCGCGTATTACCTTCAATACGAACTGACAGTGTATGACAACCTTTGTGTCGGTATCGTATATGGTGAGGGACAAGAGACTTGCCGTTGCTACTCCAGTTTCTTAGCTAATGTACTTTACCTCGCAGGCGTCTATATCGTACTCTACGCAACCTCGGTCCACATCCTCCTGTGAGGTTCATTTATACTTTCGAAGCAAGGACGATGCACGCTGACAGCACTATGGCTCCCAGGAGCAAACCGGGTTTTACGTCGTCTCGGCCTAGAGTGTTCATGTTTGGAATCACGACTTTCATGTTCGTCTTAGGAATCATCGCACTGGTGCTAGAGACATCCCTCGGGTTTCAGCAAATGCAGTTGTTCCTCGACCCCACGGCTGGTAATATATGGTCTTCAAATCGCACCAATGTCATCATTGCTGTAGGGGCAACTATTTCACGTCTGATGGTGCGCCTGCACGGTGCTTCCATGCCGTCTGCTTGACTCAACTAACGGCTGTTCAGTATATTCTAAGCGATATTATTTGCGCTTGGCGCGCGGTGGTTATCTGGAACAGAGACAAGCGCGTCATCGCCATTCTTCTGCTCTTCATCCTTGGGACCACAGGTACATAACAAGGGATCACTCGTAGTCGTCATACTGTGCTCATCGGAATGTTTCGCTCGCAGCTGCCGCCGGATGTGACCTTGGTCTCGGCCTCGTACCCCTCTTCAACCCATCCCACCGGAGTATTCAAGATGAAAGCAACGCGAAATTGGGAGAGCGTGCCCTGATCATGGTTGGTCCAACGCTGGCAACTAATCTGCTCTCTACCGGGTTGATCGCCTGGAAGGCTTGGTGCGCTCTTCTCGCGTCCAACCTCCGACAACCGTCTCTGACCATGCCTCTGGTGTAGGCAACACCGCATCTCAGTAAGGAAGCACTTGGGCGAAGGAAGTGTGACTTTGAGAGTCGAGAGAGTCTTCGCTTTGCTCATCGAGTCCGGTTTTGTTTACTGCTGCCTTTGGGTACGTCGTCCCACTTCCAGAAGCGTCTATGCTCGCAGAAGAGTTGACTGTGCTATTGCAGATTTTATACCTGATCTCGGCATTCCGCGTGATGCCTGAGCCAGGTTTCACCGTCATGGACGCCGTCTTGTTGTTTGCCTCAGTGAGTTCTGCGTGTTCTTAATACGCGCTCCCGGGCACTAACTACTGACTTGACATAGGGTTTATATCCGACGCTCATAGTCATCCTCGTCTGCATGCAGAAGAGCCCAGTCGAATACTACTCAACCTACTCTACCGGCATGCAGTTCACGAGTGGGCCAGCACTCGGACCGCCCAGGGCTGCCGGCATGCCACGACACGTGTACACCATTCATCGCGAGTACGCGAGCGACTCCGATACGCAAGTTCCGTCCACGATGTTTATGAAGACCTCTGATGAGGAAAAGAGCCTGTAATGTTTGGTCGATGGGATGAAAAATTGCAGATGATTGTCGTCATCTTCCTGTTGAATTATGCCGTATTCGCTGGCGACCTTCGATTTTGGATTATTTCTGCGATATCTCTTTCCTGATGTTGGCGTGTATGAAGAGCAGATCAACGACATTGACTCCAGTGCTTTGTGGACTTGAAAAAGCCAGACTAGATCTAAAGACAGGGAAATTAAAGAATGTTGAACTCCTTTTCGCCTGCATTAGGCCTTCCTTCATACGGTAAGGTCATATTCCTGCGCACATGTGCCACAGCTTGAACGTACAAACCGACGCCACGCCTACCACAACCGGGGTGCGGCCTCAGGTGGAACATGTAGTAAACGCAGCTCAAAGCTACAATACCGTGACCATGCATGGCACACCACTCGAAGTACACGCCTCCCCACGTATCTTCAGGAACGAGGACGAAGATCACACCACTCGATGGCACTCGCCCTTTCTTGGGGCGAGGCTCAAAAAGTGCAGAGCAGCCGCGTGCGCATTATAGACATTTCAGGAAGTCTCGGGTCACGAGGACATAGTGAGAGGCGTTGAGAGTCCTCCAGGTGGGGAACAACACGTCCCTACTCCACGCCGATCAGGAGCCACTACATGCTGCAGGCGGCTCCACGTCGCGGATCTACCTTGGGTCTTGATCCTCGTGGAGCGGACCTTGCAAGGCTGGTATGTGGGGTTGTCAAATGTGAATAGACACATAGTGAAGGAACAAAGCTAACAAACGAGCTGAGGATACTATACTTAACCGACAAGCAGGTCAGCCATTGGCTAACGAGCTAGAGGACTCTCAGTCTGTCTCACTATATCCGCGTGACTCGAGGTTTCCTGAAATGTCTGCAATGCGCACGCGGCTGCTCCTTGAGCCTCGGCCCAAGAAATAAGGGTGAGCGCCGCAGAGTGGTGTGATCTTCATGCTCGTTCCTGAAGATAATTGGCGAGGCGTGTGCTTCGAGGGATGTGCCATGCATGATATTGTAGTTTTGAGCCGCGTGAGATCTTGACATCCTGCCGGTAAACCCAAGTCGGGACGTCCCGGAAATGAAAAGCAAAGGAATATCTTATTGTAGGGTCCTTCAAATCGGATCATACCCAATTCACAACAGTCCAACTCCTGGACCCGGACAACTGGCAACATCTTCTCTCTTCCACATGCCAGTGAGCCTGAGCGATTTGCTGCTGGTGAACAGCACCGTAACCACCAGCGAGACGTTCCGGTGGGTGGACCAAGGCGCATAAATCCACACCCTGTGTGGGTGCCCTTGTGCCGATATCCCAGGTAGGATTATTCTATGCCATATCGTGAAGCCTGCATCAGCCCTCCGATTGCAGCCTTCCCACGGCCCGGTCCGTTCTGGACTCACCCAATCACCCTTACAGTACTCACTACTGTACCAGGCCGAGAGGTACTAGCAGGTACTAGATCCGCCAGTAGTTTCCATCACACTGTGGCACTTTCCTCACCCGCGGACCGTTCCTTAGGCTTGACCGTCGCGGTGCTCAGCATAAATACCAAACACAATTTTTCCCTCTCGATTTTTCCCCCTGACTACTACCGTAGACCAAGAGAAAATGAGGTTCTCCGAACGAACACTGAGCTACAGCCGTTTGGGATCCCTCATGTCCCCATAAACCACCAAAGAGCTCATGGGATCCGCACAGGCCAGCTACAATGCGTAAGGTACTATACGTTCTTCGAGTTTGCCTTCAAAAATTTCCCACGGCCCTGGGAAGATTATATGCGGAATTACCAGGCTCTTAGTGATCCTTGTTCGCAATTATATATCTTTTTGACTGCGGACGTGACGGTGACTCCGAACACAGGCGACGTCGGAAAAGCGGAGCTACAGACAATGCTTGAGGACCGGGGCATAGGGCTTGTGCTGCAAGTCGCGCCGGGACACATATCGTTCTGATGACGCTGGTATCGGCAACTCGTCCACCTCATGGTCCAGGCTCGTCGCATGGGACATCCTCTGGCTTGTAGAACTGGTTGCTTGCACGCAGAACGATGGGGCTGTGAACGCAATGAGTCTGGCAGGAGTGGTCATGGGTAAAGGTGAGTAGGATGACGTGACAATATAAGATGCCGAACTTTATCCCAAATTAGGCTGAGTTCATAACCTCGTCCGTCCGCGGCGACTGTCGGCTGAGGTCGAGCCCTCTCGTGTAATGGCTAGCTATGTTCAAAGGTGGTTCCGCGGAGCTCTTAGTAACTCACACGTCGCACTGACACATCGCACCTAGTCCGAGTCCTTTCACCCATAGCCATAACCACCATGCCCCCCGGTCTTTTCTCCTTCTCCCCCTCCGACTCGCATGCCGCCCTTAAGTTTCGCCGGCTGTCATTCCTTCGTTCCAAAGACGCGGTAAAAATCGCGTTCTTCAGCTCCCTCCTCCTCACTGGTCTAGTTGTCTACGTAACTTTCTTCTCCCCTCATACCGCTTCATGGCGCTTTCCCGACTGGCATTTCCCTTCACGCTTCGATCCAGATTCCGTCCCAGATGACCCATCTTCCCCTTCGCAGGCCTCCTCGCCGGTATCCGATGTCCTGACCCTCGAACAGATCAGAGACATCGTGGCTCCCACCCGAGGTTTTTTTTCTCGAGACTATAGCCTGAATCTCGGTTGGAACAATGTCAGTGTGTCTCTTGGCATTAGATATCAGCTATAAAAAATGATCTCTTGACAGATGCGGTATATCATCGAGGCTGCTCTCCTTGAGGCAGAACTTTTGAATCGCACCTTGGTTTTACCTTCGTTCGTCTATGCACGCGCGTGCGAGTACAACATGTGTGTGACGCGTTCCCCACCTTGCGTCAATGCTCTGATTCCTTTATTTTTCTGCCATCTGCAGCACCGTTTGCGCGGGCTATGTGCCTATGGTCAATATGGGTAATGCTACAGGATTGGACGTGTGGGGTGTGCTCCCGGTCGAGCAGCAAATAGGCTTCCGCATCCCCATATCGGTTATGGTGAATATTACTCATCTCCGTAATCGGCAACCGGTCATCACTGCCTCGGAATACCTTCGCCTGCACGGTCAAAATCCTGAAAGCGAGTCGAGCAGTGGGTTTTGGCCCCGCCAGTCGTATCATACTCATCCCAACGTCTTCGAGACGAACAAGACAAAGACGCCATCACTATTCGTCATTGAGAACGACTGGTATGAACCCAGAGGCACGATCCGCGTCGACTACATTCCTGAGGCGATGAAGAGGAGGGGGAAGCTGAAACGCCATCCCGGGCCAGACAACTACGACGATAGCACAGAATACTGGCCTCCCCTGGAACCCACGAAACTTTCTAGCAGTATAGCTGAAATCATGCTTTGGCACAATTCCGTTATCCCCTGGTACGCTGCCAAAAACATTGTGAAATCGTCCGATTTAGGCGGGGAAATGAATCTTGACGACGACGGAGCCATTGAGGAGTTACTAAACGCACATGGTTTTGAGGTTCTGCACACCTTCCAGACCGTGTAGGTCCCATCATTTCTCTTTGTTCATGGTTATCAAGTTGATCTACCTTGTCCCCCCTCAAGTCTTGATGCGGACTTTGCTAAGACCATTGTTAGTCATCTCAAAGAAGTCGTTCAGCGCTCGTCAATACGAGGCTTCAGAGATGACTATCATGATGTGGATGCTGACGTTGTCGTCCTTGCTGGAGAGACTCATTTGGGTACCAAGCCCGTGAGTAGTTGTTCCGTCCCTGTGTGGGGAAGTCCACATCAAACGATTCTTCAGGGGGCCATGCGTTTTACGGGGGAGCTGGCACGCAATAGATATGCAAGCACGGTGGTCCATTCGCTCATCCCGCCACAGAAGGTATTCGACCTTGCCGAGGTTCTGTCCTCCCGTATGCGTTCACGCACGGAAGGCCGATTGTGGATGGGGGCACACATGCGACGCGGGGACTGTAAGTAGCCTTCTTACACGCGCACTACCCTCAAGCAGAGCATCCCTGACGCTATCGATTTCGATTCTTAAAAAAAAACAGTCCTACGAATAGGGTGGGCGATGGAAACGAATCCCGAGGCTCACGTCCGGCGCGTGAAGGAGCGCCTACAGGCAGGCCGCTTCCTCCTGGTCGATCTCCACGACCAGGGCCATCTGACGACGTGCGATATCGAGGGCGCCCAGCCCGATCCGGAGCAGACTAAGTTTCCGCCCCCGCGCGCCGAGGACCCCTTTTTCGTCGCGACGGACGAACGCGATCCGGACGCGCGGAGCAAGATCGCCGCCGCCGGCGCGGTCTTCGTGTCCGACCTGCTCACGATAGAGGACCGTCGCGCGTTTAGCTGGCCGCTGATGATCACGGACGTGATGGCCGTCGTCGAGCAGCAGTTGCTCGTCCACAGCGGTTTCTTCTACGGACCCGGCCTGAGCTCGTTCGCGGGCTCAGTTGTGAATATGCGCGCGGCGCGCTGCGCAGACCCACGGACCATGGTTCTGGAGTGATCGTCGATAGGTTTAGTGTCGTCCTTACACACATGACCTTGTCAATGCGGCGCAGAAGGGTCTTGTACGAGAGAGGGCCTCCGCTAGCCGACCTTGGCGTCCACCGCGAGGGCCTCACGTCGGTCGTAGATCCGACGCGCGTGATCTCCATCGCCTCTGACCTGTATTCCGGAATGCGCAGTGCGAAGCTGTAGTTCTCCATCCCGTAGTCCAACGCACGAGTGAAGGCGGTGGTGGGGGATCGAAGGCCGTAATATCAGGAGGACCGGAACAGGGTGACCGACTTATCATGACTGATCAGCATGTTCCTGCGCCGAACTGCAGTATCAGCCAGAGCGGCAGCCTCAGGCTTGTGTGGTTCGGTCTTGTCGACGAAGTGTATGTGGGCATTTATCAGCTTCTCCTTGTTCTCATTTGGCGTGTATTATCACGTCCGTCACTGGACTCTCGCTTTTGGATATTTCACTTGTTTTCGTTGGCGAACAGTGGGGGTGCAAACTGATGCACGAGGCAGTGTACCAATCGACTAAGCGCAAATGCCATAACCATAGGTTAACACTCACGTCGTCATCCGGGAAGCGGGGTGAGATGTCGACCTTGAACGGGACGGGATGACTGGAAGCCGATACCGCGCACTCGCAGTCAGCTCGGAAGGTCTGAGAACTGGGAAATGTGACGACACTCACACAAGAAGTCCGTCCTCCTCTACTCATCCGTCCACATCAATCGGGATGACATTCCCGCACTCGTCCTTCCCAGGTTCGATATTCCATGCCCAAAGCATCATCGCGATGTTGATGAAGAGCGAATTGTTCCAACATGCTTCCTGGACAGACCCGTCTCCCAAATCCGTACGAGACATGACCTTCCTCCTTTGTTTCAGGTGAGCACGGTGTGACCTCGCCGTTGGCATCCAAAACCTTGCCGGATTGAAGTGCGCGGCGTCTGCGCCATAAATTCCGGGGTCGCGGTTGAGGTGCCAAATGTTGGCTATCGTGATAGTACCCTTCGGAATGAACATGTCATTATACCGGTCGTCCTTGATCGAAAAGTGTGGGAGGCCAAGAGGGTCCATAGGCCGCCATCGCAGCATTTCCTTGACCATGGCGCGGATGTAGGGTAGGTGCTGGAAGTCAGAAAATGTTGGAATATGTGTTCGCCCAACTACGGAGTCGAGCTCTGCTTGAGCACGTCCGGATACGTGACCATTGCGAGCATCCACCAAGCCATGGCTGCGGCCGATGTATCCGAACCTGCCGCGCTGATACTCACTCTGAGCAACAAACCAGAATCTCGGAGAGTACATGCACGTACTATGTCAATCCCACAAGCCAAACACTCTCACGATCAGACAACCCATACCGGTCAGCATCCCCGATAACCCCTTCCCTGAAACAAAGGGGAAGGGCGACAAGTCAGAAAATCATGATGCTGCTGTAATTGTGTTACTGAATGAAAGTTTCGAAATCATGAAACCATTCCAAGATAAGAACCAGTGTAAACTTTACAACGAAGCATTGTCACACAATCACGTGTATCTTTCTCGCCCTGCCAGCGGCAAATCGGTCATTTCAAGGGTTTTCAAGTGTCCGAAAACGGCCTCCTCGGGGAAGGGTTTTCCCGCGCCGAACTCTCAAAAGGACCCAGGGTTTTTGCCTCAGTCCCTCGCAAAATGGGATCGCTAGGTTCCCGGTTTCCAGAAGACAAAATAAATATATTCGGC